>Ga0307513_10011645_pt1 | contig 10915 bp, 6 predicted proteins | sample 15_EM_MG_FD_202174 | JGI IMG/M metagenome (GOLD analysis project Ga0307513, IMG submission 202174) | Populus trichocarpa ectomycorrhiza microbial communities from riparian zone in the Pacific Northwest, United States - 15_EM | ecosystem: Host-associated > Plants > Roots > Unclassified | place... | reverse complement strand
CCGTCCTCCAGCCATCGCGCCAGACGCGTGGCCGAATCCTTGGCGCGCGACGCGCAGGCATCTAAGCCCAGCGACGCATCGGCCATCGCCACTACCGCTTCGATCAAATGCGCCAACGCCTCGGTCAGCGCATCGAATCCGGCCCGCACTTCCGGTTTGGCCAACGCGCGGAAGCGGGTGCCGCGTACCGGCAGGCCTTCCATGCCCACACGCAACTCGCGCAAGGCTTGCTCGAGCGCGCGTACCGGCACCTGCAGACTGGCCAGCGCACCGGGCACGTCCTTGCATTCGGCAAGGCAGTCGCGCGCCAGTTCCTGGATCGGACGCATGCCGAAACTTTCGCCGAAGAAATTCGCGGCGAGTTCCGGCAGCTGGTGCGCCTCGTCGATCACGAACGCCTGCGCGCCGGGTAGGATTTCGCCGAAGCCTTCCTGTTTCAACGCCAGGTCGGCGAGCAGCAGATGGTGGTTGACCACTACGATGTCGGCGGACTGCGCGCGCTGGCGCGCCTGCACCACAAAGCAGTCGCCCCAGAACGGGCAGTCGGTGCCCAGGCAGTTGTCGTTGGTGGAAGTGACCATCGGCAGCAGCGGCGAGTCGTCGGGCAGCGCTTCCAGTTCGGCGATGTCGCCGTATTGGGTGCGCCCGCCCCAGGACACGATGCGCTGGAATTGGGAAATCTGTTCGCGGGTGGTGAAGCGTGGTTCGCCCTTGGCCTGTTCCAGTCGGTACTTGCACAGGTAGTTGGCGCGGCCTTTCAACAGCGCCGACTTCAACCCCGTTCCCAGCGCATTGCGCACGCGCGGCAGGTCGCGGTGGTAGAGCTGGTCCTGCAGGGCACGGGTGCCGGTGGAAATGATGGTCTTCAGGCCCGAGAGCAACGCAGGCACCAGATAGGCGAAGGTTTTGCCGGTGCCGGTGCCGGCTTCGGCCAGCAATACCTCGCGGCCCTCGAAGGCTTCGGCAATCGCCGTGGACAGGCGTTGCTGCGCTTCACGGGGGACGAAGTTGTCGAGCTGGGATGCGAGCGCGCCGCCGGCGCTGAGCGCGTCGCGGCTGGCTTGGGCGAGTTGGGACATCCTTACATTCTATTCAAGCCGGCCACCGTGCAGGCTTCGATCTGCACATGCGCCGACGCGGCGTCCTGTGGCAGGCCGCGCGCCAGTCGCGCTTGTTCGATGGTGGCCCAGTGCCGGCGGCAGAGCGGACCCACCTTGGAACCCAGGTCGAAGGCGCGCTTGGCCAGAGTCTCGGCGCGTTCGTTGTCTGCTTGCAGCAATGCGACTTCCGCACGCTCCTGCAACACCGCTGGATCATCCGGAACGATCAGCAGCGCCTGGTTCAAGGCATCGGCGGCGGCCCCATAGTTGCGCGCTGCGATCGCCGCGGTGGCCGCATCGCGCAGATCCTGCACTTGCGGATCGCGCAAGGGCTGCACGGCGAGCTCGCGGTCATCCGCACCCTTCGATGCGGCGACGGCGGCGGCCAGGCGTTGTTCGGGCGCCACTTTCGGCACCGGCGGCGGCGCAGGCAAGCTCGGCGTGGTGCTGCACGCGGCCAGCGAAACCAGCGAGGCAATCAGCAGCGTGCGTGGCGACAGCATCGTTCTCATCACAGTTCGCCCATCACGGTTCGGGAGTGGGTGCTGGTTCGGGGGGCGGTTCGGATTGTTCTTCCGGTTTTTTGTCCAGTCCGAACCAGCTGCGCCAACCGCCGCCGTCTTCTTCGCCCGGCTCCTCGGGCACGGATTCGATCACGCAGGGAGCGTATTCGGGCGCGAAGCCGGCCACGAAAGGAATCTGCCGTGCGCCGGGGCAGCTGGCGTCGGTGGTGTTGGCGCCGGAGACCCATTGCCAGTCCAGACCCCTGCCGGACACCTTCAGCGGCGCGCTGGGCAGGCGCGAGAAAATGCCGGACCACACCCGCATCGCACCGGTGGCGCCGTACAGGCCGGTCTGTTCGTTCTGGTCGTTGCCCATCCACACCACCGCGAGATGGTCGCCGGTGTAGCCGGCGTACCAGCTGTCGCGTCCGTCGTTGCTGGTGCCGGTCTTGCCCGCCGATTGCAGACGGCCCAGGCCGTCGCCGAGCAATTGGCGACCGGTGCCGTTGCTGACCACCTGCTGCAAAGCGATGCTGATCAAATGCGCGGCGATGGAGTCGCCTTCCTGCGCGGGCGCGGGCGTTTTGTCGTAGCGCTTGAGCAGCTTGCCGGAAGGATCGAGCACGCCGCGCACCGCATGCAACGGCTGGATCTCACCGCCGGAAGCCAGAAACTGGTACAGCTGCGCCATCGCGTACGGACTCTGGTCGGTGGCGCCCAGGATCAAGGAAGGATTCGTGTCGGACTTGATGCCGGCCAACACACGGATCAAGCCGGAAAGACGTTCCGGATCGACCTTCATGCCGATGCGCACGGTGGCCTGGTTGTAGGAATGCGCCAGCGCATCGACCAGCCGCACCGAACCATGGCTGCGGTTGTCGGAATTGCCGGGCGTCCAGCGCTTGCCCTTGCCAAGCTGCACGGTGACCGGAGAATCGTCGACGTAGCTGGCCAGTGAATATTTGTCGGGCTGAGCCAGCGCCAGCAGGTAGACGAAAGGCTTCAATAGCGAACCCACCGGCCGCTGCGCTTCCACCGCACGGTTGAAACCGGGCTGCGACACGTTGCGGCTGCCGACCACCGCCAGCACGTCGCCGTCGTGCACGTCGGTCACTACCAAGCCGGCCTGCAGCGGCGGGCGCCGCTTGTTCTCCACCGACTTCAACGTGCGCGCCACCGCGCCTTCCGCGTAGGCCTGCGCGGAAGGCGACATGCCGGTGAGCACGCTCAGACCGGCGCCCTGCAGCGCGCTTTCCGGATAGTCGCGCGCAAGTTGCCGGCGCACCAGATCGACATAGGCGGGGAAACGGTTAGCGGCGGCCATGCCCGGAGTCTTGGTCACGCCCAACGGCGCGGCCAGGGCGCGTTTCCATTCGGCGTCCTTGATCAGGCCGGTTTCGTGCAGCTTGTTCAAGGCTAGGTTGCGGCGATCCAGTGCGCGTTCGGGATTACGGCGCGGGTCGTAGTAGGAAGGTCCTTTGACGATGCCGATCAGCAACGCGATCTGCTCGGTGGTCAGCGAATCCAGTTCGCGCCCGAACCAGAACTCCGACGCGGCAGCGACGCCGTGAATGGCCTGGCTGCCGCGCTGGCCCATGTACACCTGGTTCATGTACGCCTCCAGGATGGTGCGCTTGTCGTAACGCGCCTCCAGGATCAGGGCGAACAGGATCTCGTTGAATTTGCGGCTCAGGGTGACTTCCTTGCCGATGCCCAGCAAGCCGCTGCGCGCCAGTTGCTGGGTCAGCGTGCTGGCGCCTTGCTTGCTCTCGCCACCGGAACGCACGGCGACCCAGAGCGCACGCACCATGCCGCTCAGGTCGATGCCGTGGTGGGTGCTGAAGTCGCGGTCTTCCACCGCCTGCAGGCCGGTGACCAGCAACTCCGGCACCTCCTCCAGGCGCACCAGCCGGCGTTCTTCTTGTTTCTGGCCGTACAGCGTGGCGATGCGAGCCGGGTCAAGTCTTGCGGCCTTCAGGTTTTGCTTACGGACCAAATCACGCACGCTGGCGACGCGCCCACCGGACAGCGAAACCTGCAGCCTGCCGGCAGGTATCTTGGCATCCACATCGGTGAAGCCGCGGCTCGAAATGGTGAAACGGCCGCCTTCGCGGGCGTACGTGCCGAGACGCTCGCCGGCACCATCATCGCGATAGGACGCGGCGTCGAGCTCGGTCTTGAGTGTCTGCGCATCCATCGCCACGCCGGGCGCCAATTGCAGCGGCCGCGCATAGACGCGGGTCGGGATCTGCCACTGCAATGCACCGAAACGCTGGCTGACCTGATGGTTCAGGTACAGCGTGTAGGGAATCAGAAAGCCGAGGCCCAGCCCCAATGCCGCCAGTGCCCAGGTGATCAGTCGATGCCGCCAGCGATGCGCGTCCTCGTGATCGTCGTAGTCTTCGTCTTGGTCGTCGTAGTCGTAGCGCGGCACGGGGATGCGACAATATGGAGTCCGGCGAGTCTAGCGCAGCCCGCCATGCTGCGACTGCCGGAAATACCTTCCGCTCAGCTGGAGTTGCGTCGCAATGTCGATTTCCCTGGCCGAGGTGCGCTTCCAATGGCAACGCGCGCTGGGGCTTATCCGTCGCGGCATGACCAGCCTGCGCGCACGCGGCTGGCAGGCCACCTGGCAGCGGGTGCAGCGCCAGTTGCGCCGGGTGCCGCCTTCCCAACGCGCCGGACTCTATTTCCCCGCCGAGGCGCCGTTCGCTCCGTTCGCCGTTCCCGACAGCGGCAGGCCACGCGCCAGCATCATCGTGCCGGTCTACAACCAGGTCGCCCATACCCTGGCCTGCCTGCGCTCGCTGGCCGAGCATCCTCCGCTGGCCGCCTGCGAAATCCTGGTCATCGACGATGGCTCCAGCGACCAGACCCAGGCCTGGATGAGCCAGGTGCAAGGTCTGCATTTCCATCGCCGCGCGCAAAACGGCGGTTTCATCGCCGCGTGCAACGACGGAGCCGCGCAGGCGCGTGGCGAATTCCTGGTGTTCCTCAACAACGACACCGTGCCGCAACCCGGCTGGTTGGATACCCTGCTGGACACCTTTGGCGCCCAACCCGAGGCGGGTCTGGTCGGCGCCCAGCTGCTTTATCCGGACGGACGCCTGCAGGAAGCCGGCGGCGTGGTGTTCTCCGATGGTTCGGCCTGGAATTACGGGCGCTTCGAATCGCCCGAGGATCCGCGCTACGCCAGCCTGCGCGATGCCGACTACTGCTCCGGCGCGGCGATCGCCGTTCCCCGCGCGCTGTTCGAATCGCTGGGGGGCTTCGATACGCGCTATGCGCCCGCCTATTACGAAGACACCGATCTTGCGTTTTCGGTGCGCGCGGCAGGAAAACGCGTGCTTTATCAGCCCGCGGCGCGCGTAGTACATCTGGAAGGAATCACCTCCGGCACCGATCTCAACCAAGGCGCCAAGGCCTACCAGGTGCGGAACCGGGAGTTGTTCGAACGGAAATGGCGCGAAGCGCTCTCCGCTTTCCCCACACCAGGCATGTCGCCGACGCCGGCGACGCTGCACGCGCATCAGCGGCAAATCCTGATCGTCGATGAGGCCATCCCCCAGCCGGATCGCGATTCGGCTTCCCTGCGCATGTTCAACCTGATGAAAATGCTGCGTCAAGCGAATGCGCACGTGGTTTTCCTGGCCACTGAACATGCACCTGAGCAGCAGGCGCCCGAGCAACAGGCTCTCCGCAACCTGCATACCATGGGGATAGAGGTCTGGTATCCCCCGCTCTGCTCAAGTCCTCCCGCCTGGCTGGCCGAACACGGCAAGCGTTTCTCGGCGATCCTCGCCTGCCGCTATTACTTGGCGAGCAAGATCATGCCCCTGGCCAGGAAGCATTCGCCACAGGCCAGCTTCGTGCTGGATACCATCGATCTGCATTACCTGCGCGAATCGCGGGCCGCTCAGCTTGCGGGCAACGAGGCACTTGCGAAATCCGCGTCGCGGACACGTCAGCGCGAGCTTGCTGTGATTGCCGGCGCCGATCTCACTCTGGTGGTGAGCGAAACGGAGCGCGACGTGCTGGCCAAGGACGCACCTGCCTCCAAAGTAGAGGTGCTCTCCAACCTGCACGAAGTGGCGGGACTCAGATTGCCGTTCTTACAACGCCGAGACCTGGTATTCGTCGGCGGTTTCCGCCACACGCCGAATGTGGATGCGGCACGCTGGTTTGTGCAGGAAGTGTTCCCCCGCGTGCGACAGCGGTTGCCGGATGTGGCTTTCCACTGCATCGGCGGCGATGTTCCGGACTCGATCGCCGCGCTCGGAAAGCAAGAAGGAGTCACCGTCCACGGCCACGTGCCGAACCTGGATTCCGCCATGGACGGCATGCGCATCGCCGTCGCTCCGCTGCGTTTCGGCGCGGGGGTCAAAGGCAAGATCAACCTGAGCATGGCGCACGGGCAACCCGTCGTCGCCACCCGCTGCGCGGTGGAGGGGATGCATCTGCAAGAGGGAACCGACGTGCTGGTGGCGGACGAGGCGCAGGCGTTCGCCGACGCGATAGTGCGTCTGTACGGCGACGAAGACCTATGGAACCGGCTGTCGCGCAATGGACTGGAGAACGTTGCGCGCCATTTCTCGATGGATGCCGCACGCGGGGTGGTGCGGAAGATTTTCTTCGAGGGAAACTATTCTTCCAGAGAACCCGGAGAATCTAGGAACTCTTGAGCGATCCAGACTCTTTCAGAAGTTCCCTAGCGAATGACTTCAGGTCCCGTGCGTCGTTGTCGTAGCCTCGACCGACTCGGAATCGACGAGGGACCCTAGTTGCCGCCCGCTTGCGCGCTGCGCACCCGCGCACTGAATTCGGCGAGCCCTGGCGCATTGCCGTCCAGCTCGCGCGCTTCCTTCAGTGCCTGCGCCGCGAATGCGACATCGCCCGAGCCCAGACGTTCGCCGCCAACCGCGATCCACTTCAGCGACAGGCGCCGGCGGGCATCGATCAGACCCGCACCGCGTGCTTCGAGGGCTTGCCAGGCGTCGTAACAGGCGCGCGCACGGCGGACCCGATTGCTACGCAACTCTTCTTCGAAGCATGCACGTGTGGCCGGGAGGATTCGCGCCGTCGCCCGTTTGACGGCAGCGTCGCCTGGTGCCAGAGCTTGCGCCGCACGCAGTTTGTCGTACGCGCTTTCCCCTGGCGGCGTAAGCCAGTCGCCGCGAGCGGCGGCCTGATCCATTGCGGCGAGTAGTGCCTGAACGCTCTGGGTGCGCTGGCGCGGCTGAACCGCAGAGGCAAGCCGCGATTGCGACTGGCGGGCGCGCGCCACTGCCTGTTCGGCTTCCTTGACGGAGGGGGACTGCGGCGACAATTCGCGCGCCTTCCGCAACGAGGCGGTCGCACTGGCGAAATCGAAGTCCGCAGCTTCGCGCGCGGCTTGCTGCGCGTATGCGGTGGAGACTCGTTCCACACCTTGCTGGGCCGCGGCGTCTTCGGCGTTGATGCTGAGCGCCTGCTGGTAGCTGGACAACGCGGGCTCCAGCCTTTTCCTTTGCAGATCGCGTTCCGCGCTGCGCCGTTGCGTTTCCCCCACACCAGCCAGCGCCGCCTGTGCGGCGGGCAGTTCGATATGTCCGGGATCGTTCTGTCGTACTTGCGAGATCAGGGCCGAACCCCGGGCCAGATCTCCTTGTGCGATCGCCTTGCGCGCCTGTTGAAGCAGTTCCGACAAAACGTCCTCGCGTCCTTCCAGCGCGGCGGTATGGTTGGGTTGCAGATCCAAAACGCGCTGGTAAAGCGGCAATGCTGTTTCCATCTGGCCGGCGGCTTGCGCCTCGGCGGCGCGGCGCATCAAGTCGTCCAGGCCGCCGTGGATGGATTCGCGTTCGCGCAACTGCAGCGCCACCACTTCCACCGCCGCACGCGGAACCTGCAGTTCGCGCGCGAGGGCAAGCGATCGGCGGGCCTGCTCGAAACGGTTGGCCCGCACGTGTTCGCCCGCCTCGGCGATGGCGGCCAGCCCCACACGCACCAGACCTTCGCGCGGTTCGCTGCGGTCTGAATCCAGTGCCTGGGCGGCTTCGAAATGCTGCCTTGCGCCAGTGCCGTCAGCCGCACTCAGATGGCCCTGCTGGAGGGCACGTTCCGCTGCGTCCAACTGTCGCTGGACACGGAGGTCCGGCCAAACCATATCGGCCAACGGGCTGCGGAAAATGACGACGGCGATTACCAAGCCCAGCAGGGCTGCGGCAGCCCACCACCAGCGACGACGGTCGCGCGACTGCGGAGACCCTTGAGAAGGGCGGCCGAACTCCACATCCGACCAATCGACGGTGGGTTCTACCCGGCCCCCGGGGGCCGGACCGGGTGCCCGGGGAGGTTCCTGACCGGGCTCGTCGTGCGGATCGTGGCGAGGGTAGCGAATCACCCCGACAGGATAATCGTTCAGCCTGAACGTCGTGCGTCCTCGACGCCCGGCAGTGCGTCCAGCTTGCCCAGCAACATCGAAAGCTGGCCGTAGTCGGCGACCTTCAGGCGCAGGCGCAGCGCTACCTGGCCGCTGCCGCGCACGTTGTCGCTCTGGATATCGGTGACGTTGGCGTCTTCCTGCGCGATCAGCGTGGTGATGTCCTTGAGCAAACCCTTGCGGTCCAGTGCGCGGATCTGTACATCGACCTCGTAGCCGCCGCCGGCCACGCCCCATTCCACCGGCAATACCCGTTGCGGACTGGCGGCCGCCAGGCGCAGCAAGGAGGGACAGTTGGCGCGGTGTACGGTGACGCCGCGTCCACGGGTCAGATAGCCGGCGATGGGTTCGCCCGGCACCGGCTGGCAACAACGCGCCAGTTGGACCAGCAGATTACCCACGCCCTGCACGGTGAATTTGGATTTAGAAGGGGTCGGCGCGCGTTTGGGCAGACGTCGGACCGAAGCCGCAGGCGCCGGTTCGCTTGCCGCACGTTGCTCCTCGTGCAGCGCTCGGCCGATCTGGCTGGGGCCGACGTCGCCCAGGGCAACCTGTATGTACAGATCGTCGATGCCCTCGGCGTGGAATTTCTTCGCCATGGAGGTCAGGTCGGCGTGGTGCAGCCCCAGGCGCTTGAGCTCCTTTTCCAGCACCTCACGGCCGGCCTGGACGTTGCGCGCGCGATCGAGCTTGTGGAACCAGGCACGAACCTTGTCGCGCGCGCGGCCGCTGGCCAGGAATCCGTTGGTCGCCAGCAACCAGTCGCGGCGCGGTTCGCCGGTCTTGGCGGTCATGATCTCCACGCGGTCGCCGCTGCGGAGCCGGTGGTTGAGCGGCACGATGCGGCCGTTGACTTTGGCGCCGCGCGTGCGGTGCCCGACCATGGTGTGCACGTGATACGCGAAGTCGAGTACGGTGCCGCCAAGCGGCAGGTCGATGACTTCGCCCTTGGGCGTCAGCGTGTAGATGCGTTCTTCGGCGAGCTGGGCGTCGAGTTCGCCGGCGAGGCCTTCGGCCTCGTCGCGTCCGCCTTCGCCGCTCTGCTCCAGCAGTTGCCGCATCCAGGCGATCTTGCGGTCGAAAGCCTTGTCGCCGCCTTTACCTTCCCCGCCCCTACCTTCTTTGTAGCGCCAATGCGCGGCCACGCCGAGTTCTGCCTGCGCATGCATTTCGTGGGTGCGGATCTGCGCTTCCAGCGTGCGCCCCTCCGGCCCGATCACCGCGGTGTGCAGCGATCGGTAATCGTTGGGTTTGGGCCGGGCGATGTAATCGTCGAACTCGCTGGGTACCGGCAACCACAGCGCATGGACCACGCCCAGCGCGGCATAACAGGCGGCGACATCGTCCACCGCGACCCTTACCGCGCGCAGGTCGTAGAGTTCCTCCATCGACACCTGCTTCTTCTGCATCTTCCGCCAGATGCTGTAGATGTGCTTCGGGCGCCCGCTGATCTCGGCGGCGATTCCCTGCTCGGCCAGCGCTATGCGCAAGGTGGTCTTCACTCCCTCGATATGGCGTTCGCGCCCTGCACGTTTTTCGTCCAGCTGCTGGGCTAGTTGGCGATAGGTTTCCGGCTCCAGATGGCGGAAAGCCAGGTCTTCCAGCTCCCACTTCAGCTGCCAGATGCCCAGACGGTTGGCCAAGGGCGCGTGGATATCGCGGGTCAGCTGCGCCAGCACACGCCTATCGGCAGCGGGCAGTTTTCCGGCGGCCCGCATCCGCGCCAACTGCCGGGCCAGCAGGATCGGCACCACGCGTAGATCGTGGACGATGGAAAGCAGCAGCCGGCGCAGGCCTTCGCTGTTGCTTGCGATTACGCGCTCGGCATGCAGCGCCCAGACCTGCGCCGCCGCGTTCTGCCCGTCCACCAGACCGGCAATGCCGGGCTGTTTCGCCAGTTGGGATTTCAGACCGGCCTGCATGCCGGGGATGCCGAACAGCAAGGCCGCGACCAGCACATCGCTTTCGGCCGACAAACCCGCCAATGCCTCGAGCGTATCGACCAGCACGGGCCAGGCATCGGGCATGCCCAATTCGAGATCGGGTAGCTTCGCGGCATCCGCGATGGCGGCCCGCATTTCAGGCGTCAAGCCATCGGCTGAACGGGACTGCAGCCAGGTTTGCAGCGGCGCGGAGGTCACAATGATAGGAATCGGCTTGACGAAAGATATGACTACACTAGCGGCCTTGTGCCCGGAGGAGAACACCCATGAAAGCCGCCATGAAATCGTTTCGTATCCCCTTTGCCCTGATCTTGCTTGCCCTGGCGACCGCGGCCTGGGGCCAGCAGACGCCACTGCAGACCGCCAATGTCGAACAGCAGATGAGCGCCGACGAATTCAAGGCCGCCGGCCTGGACAAGCTGAGCGCACAGGAACTGGCCGCATTGAATGCCTGGCTGCAACGCAAAGTGGTGCAGGAGACCGCGAAGGTCGCGGAGACGGCGAAGGAAGAGGGCCGCAAAGAAGTGGCGGAAAAGAATCGCGGTTTCTTCGATTTCGGTTCCGCCGAGGCGATCGAGAGCGCGATCGTCGGCGATTTCAACGGCTTCGCCAACGGCCGCAAATACACGCTCGAGAATGGCCAGGTCTGGGAACAAATCGAACCCGCTTCTCTGGCTGGCGTGCGCAAGACCAATCCCAAGGTCAGGATCAAGCCGGGCATCCTCAACAATTGGTTCATGAAGATCGACGGCTACAACACTATGGCCAAGGTTCGCCGCATTAAATAGGCGCATGGGTCGGTCATTTCTGACCGACCTGGCGACAGGACCTCCTCCCGGCACTGGCCGGGATGGCGTTTTTTTGGCGGTTCTTTAGCCGCCGCCATCTGCCGGCGGCGCAGCGCGCATTCAGCCCAGTGCCGCCAGCCGCTGGGCCAGTTTCTTCGGC
>Ga0307513_10011644_pt1 | contig 10915 bp, 6 predicted proteins | sample 15_EM_MG_FD_202174 | JGI IMG/M metagenome (GOLD analysis project Ga0307513, IMG submission 202174) | Populus trichocarpa ectomycorrhiza microbial communities from riparian zone in the Pacific Northwest, United States - 15_EM | ecosystem: Host-associated > Plants > Roots > Unclassified | place... | reverse complement strand
AAGGGCTTAATAAGCGCTGCGGTAGGTATCCAGTTGTAGTTCTGGCGCATCCTGTGCCAGCTTTGTCCTTGCCCGAGATCATTGTTCTTTTCGCCACCGATCTGTTGGAGGCGGAGAGAAGGTTTGCTGCAGATAAGGTAGCGCCTGCGCGTCATGATAAACAGGCATTGGACAGATTCTGCACAGGCATCGCAATGGAAAAGTCTGGACTAGCCATAGTATCAAGGCCGCATGTCTTTGCGGCCGCTGAACGCAAACTCGTTGACGCCTTGCAGGGCTACTGAAGCAATCTGATGTACCTATCCCATCGCCTTCGATCTGACCGGCGGCGCCAGGGTAGGCCAGGCCGTGCTAGGCACGATGTGAATACCAGTGACGATGGAGGAAATGGCGAACGGCAGAATGACATGCAAGATGATGACGCCATTGATGAGCAGCGCGCGTCGCCGGGATAAAGCAGAGAGCGGTCTGATCCAACTTGGATGACCCTCGCCATTCGCACGATTTTTGCAATCGATTGCGGATCGTTTTCGCCAAACAAATATATCTCAACGAGGGTCTCAACCTACGGCTTAAGGAAGCGATGTCCCGATTGTCATTCGGTGCTAGATACTCGGCCCTAAGACAGAGTCTCCTTACGATAAAAGTTCCATAAATCGCCTTATGCGATTTTTGATAAGATATTGAAATAGTTTATGTAATGCCACCTCTCTCTCATTCGGATTTTGTGGTAACTTGCCTCAGTTGCCACTGGTCTCGAGAGATTGATGATCCGCTTCCTTACACGATGGCTCGCACATCGCCGGGCAATACGGCGGCGATGGCAGGCTGATGCCAGGCTTCTCGCAATTTCGGATCCAGCCGGATCCTACTACGAAGCACAGCGCCGTGCGTTCCATAGCCGGTCCACTGGTGATCCCGATGAGTTCTGGCACTGGTCGAAAGTCGCCAGCGAGATAGCCCGGATAGAGCCACGCGCTGAGATGGACTTCGCTGTTCTCAAAGCCTTTTCCGATCAGGAGAAAGCCGGCCGTCGCTGACTGGTGGGCTGGTCAGACAGATGCTCGGCAACAAATGCTGAGCTGGCTTCCGTGAACGATCTCTGCCGGATACCTCAATTCCTGCCGAAGCACACCAATCCCGCTCTTTATGGATGGCGTCCTGGACCGTGTCCGGATCTCCGTCGATCAACCCACTATGGGGTCGGCAGCCTGCTGCCGCCGCTTGACTTCGCCTTCGCGGTGATCGCGACCGTCCCCGGTCCTTTGAGGAGCCATCGAGCGGGATCGGCCCGCTCCGGACGGAGGTTTCTCACATGGCACAGGATCTTGCACTCGCCCAAAGCCACGCATTTTCGCTTTCCCGCATCCTCATGGTTCCCATCACCCTGTTCAAATCCGGCGACGAGTTCGGCGTCCTTCCGTCCGACGAACTCGACGACGAAGACGATCTTGAGATCGTGCATGAATATGCGCCGTGGTGACTTATGGTCACCTCAGGCTCAAACGCCTTGCCTGGCAGGGCACTTCCGCTTTTCGACTGCACATAATCGGCTCGCTGAGCCGCGGCCCTTAGCGTCGGGCAGTGAAACGGAGGCATCCTGGCAATTGCAACTCTGAACAGAACAGGAGAACGCAATTGCCGACCCCACTACACCTCCGTCTTCGAACCGAAGACCCCGGAAACATTTTGTCGCCGCTCGCCCGGATGGTCCAAGACCATTGTGAGCGCCATGATTATGAGGCCGCGCGCCGGCGCCAATATACCGCCGTCGTCCTCCACTTTGGCTATTGGCTGGCCGCCCGTGATGTCGCCATGGACCGCTTTAGCACCGATCACATCGAGGCGTTCCTTGCTGAGCACCAGAATGGCTGCTCCTGCTTCTGGAAGATGCGCACGGGGGTGAAGGCGATGCGATACGCTTTGAACCTTGCGGTGAAAATGAGGGCGCTGCGCCTGATCCCACCCACGAACCTGTCGGCGATTGATCGCGAAGTCCTGGCATTCGACGCCATGCTCGCCGGAGTTTGGGGTTTGTCCGAGGCTTCACGCCGCAAGCATAGCAATATCGTCCGGCGACTTCTCGTTGGCAGTATAAGAGACGGCCGTGTCGATATGGCCGACCTGACCCCCTTGCACATCCGACAGTTCGTGCTCGGCGGGAGCAGATGGAAGCCTGCCACCATTCGTAGCTATGCGGGCTCGGTCAGATGCTATTTGCGTTATCGAACGCTGGTGGGCGATGACGTTCGTCGCCTGAAGAGAGCAACACCAGCGCCGGCGATGAGAAGCCCGACCAAACTTCAAACAGGCTTCAGTCCGGCGGAGCTGGAGCAATTGTTGGAGGTCTCGGCAGAAATCGGCCAAACCCGAAAAAGAGTTCATGCCATCGTAAGATGTCTGGCCGACCTGGGAATGCGGTCAATTGAGATAACTCGCCTGACGCTCGATGACATCGACTGGGAGAAAGGGCTGATCCGGGTGCCCTCCACCAAGTCACGCCGGTCCGACCCAATGCCGCTCCCATTCGCGACCGGTGAAGCGATCGCCGACTATCTCGTCCACGAGAGGCAAGCCACGCAACACAGGGAAATCTTCGTCCGGCATGTAGCGCCTATCGGAGTGCCGATCACCCCGCGCGCGGTGCAGCGATCGGTGTATGCGGTTTACGAACGATTGGGCTGGGACTGCACCAGAATCCATATCTTCCGCCACACGATTGCGAGCCGCCTAGTCAACGGCGCAGTGCCGATGAAGCAGGTTGCGGACGTGATGCGGCACAGGAGCGTGGTGACAACGGCGGGCTATGCTCGCGTGGATCAAAACAGGCTGGCGGCCGTAGCCCTGCCGTGGCCGGGAGCGCGGGCATGACTAGATCAACAACGATGCTGTCTCGCGCCGAGACCTACCTCGCTTACCGCCGAAACCTTGGCTTCAAGCTGAAAACTTCAGGCAGGCAGATCATCTCCTTTGCCCGGTATGCCGACGACAGAGGACACGAAGGCACCCTCTCTCCCGATATCGCGCTCCGCTGGGCGAAGGCCAACGCGACCATTGCCGACCCCTTCACCTGGGCAAAACGCCTGGAGGTGTTGAGGCCATTCGCCACCTTTCTCGCGGCAGAGTACGGCGAAACCACTTTCCCAGCCACCAATCCCTTCGGTCGCACGAAACGTCGGCTCGCCCCGCATATCTTCACTATCGAAGAGATCACAGCCATCATCGCCGAGGCCCATCATATTCGCCGCGTTCAAGCCGCCGGGACGCTGATGATGCCCGCCCTGGTGGGGCTGCTGGCCGCGACCGGGCTGCGGATATCAGAAGCACTTAGTCTCCAGCTCCGCGATCTGGATCTTGAAGCGGCGCAGATTTTAGTCCGCGAAGCGAAATATGGACGTCAGCGCGTTGTCGCCCTCCACCCGACCTCTGTTGCCGCGCTCGAAAACTTTCTTGATCGACGAAACGCGATATTCCCATCCAGCCCCGCCGATCCGGTCTTCATGAGCGAGCTGTCCGGCAACATGCTGACCTACATGAACGCCTGGCATGCCTGGTTCCGGATTACCCAGAGATTGGGCATCCGACCGCGCGGTGGCCATCCGTTCGTGCGCATCCATGACCTTCGCCACAGCTTCATATGTCGCCGGCTTATCCTCTGGCAGCAGAGTGGAGCCGAGATCGATGCCGCGATGATGATGTTGTCCACCTATGTCGGGCACGTCAATTTACGCGATACCTATTGGTATATCGAGAGTGTGCCCGAGCTCATGGCGATTGCCGGCAATCGCTTCGAAGATGCGGCTATCGTCGGAGGCGACCTCGATGACTGACACCGCGCCTTCCTTTCCAACCCTGCTGCAACGTTTCTTCGTGGATCATCTGCGCCAGCAACGAGCGGTGAGCCCCTGCACGGTCGCGGCCTATCGGGATACGTTCAAGCTCCTGCTGGCCTTCGCGGAGAAGCGGATCGGGAAATCCCCGACCGACATGACCTTGCCCGACCTCAACGCCGACCTAGTCCTGGCCTTCTTGGACCACCTCGAGCGTGAACGGGCCAATAGCGTAAGGAGCCGAAACGCCAGGCTCTCCGCCATCCGCGTATTCCTCAAATATGCCGCACACGAGGATCTAACCGCCTTGGCGGTGATTGAGCGCAGCCTCGCCGTCCCGCAGAAGCGGCACGATAAGCCTGTGCTCGGCTATCTCACCCGGCCCGAAGTTCACGCGATCATCAATGCACCTGATCCAAAAACCTGGGCCGGCCGCCGGGACCGAGCGCTGTTCGCGTTCCTCTACAACACCGGCGCGCGCGTGTCCGAGGCCATCGACCTTCAGGTCGGCAGTGTCATTCTGGAGACTGCACCGGTCGTTCACCTGCATGGAAAAGGGCGGAAGCGCCGAAGCGTACCGCTCTGGAATGAAACCGCACGTTCGCTGAAGCGATGGATGCAAGATCTCCGTGATCGTCGGCCGGACGCGTATCTCTTTCCCAATAGTTCTGGCGGTCGGCTATCCCGCTCCAGCGTAAGGCAACGCCTCGACCTCGCCGTTGAAGCTGCGGGCCGGGAAGTCCCGTCGGTCATGGCGAAAGCGATATCGCCACATACCTTCCGGCATACGACCGCAATGCACCTGCTGCAGTCCGGCGTCGACCTCACTGTGATCGCGCTTTGGCTCGGGCACGAGGACACGAGCACAACGCATATCTATATGCAGGCCGATCTTGCAATGAAGGAGCAGGCACTCTGCCGCCTTCAGCCGGTCACCGCGACCAGCCTACGTTATCGACCGCCTGACAAGCTCATGCACTTCCTGCAATCGCTCTGATTATGTGCTGCTTGCTGCCGGCAGCCGCCCGCTTGACCGGGCGGCTGCTCGCGGGCTGAGCATAATCTAGAACGGCGCATATTCATGCTTATGCTCACCTCCGCATAAGCATGAATATTTCCCATGCGGGTCTCATAGAGACCCGCATGTCCCTGCCGCTGGCGACCCGTCGGCCGCAAGGGAAGCTTCGCCGCAGCAATGTGCTGCAACTTTTGTCAGTTGCGCGCTGCGCCCTTGCCCCCTTCGCTCTTCGCGGCGGGTGGAAGGTGACCCGCAAGTTGTGGGAAAGAAGAAGGGACGGCCGCTAGGCGGCTGAAAAAATATGAAACGAGAAGAGTTGGAGGCGCTGCGCGCCAAGGTGAGTTGCGAGGCCGTACTGGAACGAGCCGGTTATGAAATCGATATGAAGGAAAGCACGCGCCGCGCCGTCAAATACCGGCTTGGCGGCAACATCGTCATTGTCACACATGACGGACGCGGTTGGTTCGATCCGCTCAGCGACGAGAAAGGCGATGTATTCGGCCTTGCCATGTTCCTGGAAGGAATTCCGTTCCCGTCCGCAATGGAAGCGGTCGCGTCAATTGTCGGGTATCAACTCTCCCGGCCGGAATGGAGGACCTCGCGGTCTTCAGTGCCAGTAAAAGAAATTGGCGAGCGTTGGCGCAGCCGGCCCACGCCTTCGCCCGGATCCGGTCCCTGGCGCTATCTGTGCTGGGCGCGCTGGATCCCGACAGCCATCATCCGGCAGGCGATCCGGGCAGGTGTCCTGCGGGAAGGACCCTTCGGCAGTATTTGGGCGGCCCATGTCGATAGCGAGGGACGCGTCGTCGGCTGGGAAGAGCGCGGTCCCGACTGGCGTGGCTTTGCCACCGGGGGTTCGAAGGTTCTCTTCCGTTTTGGACCAAGCGATGCCTCTCGTCTCTGCGTTACCGAGGCCGCGATCGACGCGATGAGCCTTGCGGCACTCGAAGGCCGGCGCGAGCTAACTCTTTATCTCAGCACTGGCGGTGGGTGGTCTCCGGCGACAGATGCGGCGCTTGCCGAACTTGCTGTACGGCCGGGACTGACACTGGTCGCGGCCACAGATGCCAATCCTCAAGGGGACGCCTACGCAGAACGACTGCGTGCGCTTGCCGAGGCGTCCGGCTGTGACTGGCAGCGGTTACGTCCACCGGCGGAGGATTGGAACGAGGTTCTCCAAACCAGGGAGAGGGAAAAACGGGAAAGGAAGACCGAAGGGAATAACGAGGCCTGCCGCATGCGCGCCGGCCGCATCAAGGGAGGCTCCGCCCGGCATGCGCCGGCCCTTGACCCGGCCGGACACGGACGCAGCAACGCGGGAGGGGTCATGAAGGACTGAAGAGAACGGCTAGGTCGAAACGACTTGTGCTGCCTTCGGTCCAAAACCCCGAAAGGATCAAGCTGATGACCTCGAGAGCCCTTCCCCGCAAGATCTTTCAAGGAGTGGCCAAGCGCGCCGACATGTTCCGGGCGTTCGACAGGCACGCGATGCGCCCCGACCGCTTTGCTGGCGACCAGTCTGCCGTCTATTCCGGCGAATGGTTCGAGATCGATGAAACCTCCTACTCTTACATGCTCGACATTCTGCCGCCGCTCTGGATGCGCGGGCCGATCTTTGCGATGCGGGAGTTCATGACCGGATCGGTGACCTCGGTGTTTTATGCGATCCGGATCGATGAAGCGGTCCGCTACTTTCACACCTACTGCGACCTCTCGGACCCGGACTCTGTGGAGGCGATGCGGATCGCTATCATTGATCGCGAAACTCGACCAGTCCGGGCCATGAGCCGCGAAGAACGGCTCGAGCATATATGGAGCACGACCACCGACGACTATCGAGGCTATACCGGCGAGCGTTGGCCCAAGCCCATGCAAGGCCATCGTACGGTGATGCTCTATGGTGGCAGTGAAGGCACGTTCCTGAAGTTGCTCGACACGCTCTCCGACGACGAGATCGCGGCAAAGCTGCCGGTCCATCTGCGTCACCTCCCCGCATCGCTGGCCGCCTGAGCCGGATCATCTTTCGCAAACTCCGCGCCGAAAGCGGCCTTCTCGGTGGCCGGGCGACGGCGCGCGCCCTCAATCAAAAGGAGCTTTTCTCATGAGCAACGATCCCTTTTCGCTCGACATGTTTGGCTCGAGCGTGCCTTCGTCCGGCTTCGGGCTTGGCGTTACCGCTTTCGGCGGGTTCTCGCCTGATGCCGCCAATGACGACGATCCAGATCCCCTGCCGCCAGCACCTGCACCCGCCCTCCCCGTCGCTGAAACGCCTGTCCGGCACGCTAGGCTTCGGGCAAACTTCTATCTCGACGGCGACCGCAGGCTTGCCGCCTCCTGGAAGGATCGCGCTCGCGCCAATGTCGCGGCGATCCTTGTCGCCGACGGCATTGCCAAGCAGGACCGGCCGGCGACACCCAAGGAGCAGGCGCAGTTGATCCGCTTCACCGGCTTCGGCGCCGGTGAGCTCGCCAATGGCATGTTCCGTCGGCCGGGCGAGGTCGATTTCCGCCAGGGCTGGGACGATATTGGTTCTTCGCTCGAGACCGCGGTTTGCGAGAGCGATTACGCGTCGCTTGCCCGCTGCACCCAATATGCGCATTTCACGCCAGAGTTCATCATCAGCGCAATCTGGGCTGGGGTCCAGAAACTGGGCTGGCGCGGCGGCCGGGTGCTGGAACCTGGCATCGGCACGGGGCTATTCCCTGCCTTGATGCCGGAGCCATATCGCGACGCCGCCTATGTGACCGGGATCGAGCTCGATCCGGTCACCGCCCGCATCGCCCGCCTGCTTCAGCCGAAGGCGTGGATCATCAATGGCGACTTTGCGCGTACGGATCTGGCTCCGATCTACGATCTCGCCATCGGCAATCCGCCCTTCTCCGATCGCACCGTCCGCTCGGGCCGCGCTTACCGATCGCTTGGCCTTCGTTTGCACGACTATTTCATCGCCCGGTCGATTGACCTGCTGAAGCCCGGTGCGCTCGCCGCCTTCGTCACATCGCATGGCACCATGGACAAGGCCGATACCACGGCACGGGAGCATATCGCCAGATCCGCCGACCTGATCGCAGCGATCCGCCTGCCCGAGGGCAGCTTCCGTCGCGACGCCGGCACGGATGTCGTCGTCGACATCCTCTTCTTCCGCAAGCGGAAGGCCGGAGAGCCGGAGGGAAATCAGCTGTGGCTCGATGTCGATGAGATCAGGCCGGCCACCGACGACGAAGGCGCCATCAGGGTCAATCGCTGGTTTGGTCGGCATCCGGACTTCGTGCTTGGCACACACGCCCTGACCTCCGGCCCGTTCGGCGAGACCTATACATGCCGCCCACGCGAAGAAGAGGATCTCGAAGCCGCCCTTGCCACTACCATCGAACTTCTGCCGGCCGATCTCTATGACGGCGAGCCGACACCGTTCGATATTGATCTGGAGGAAGAACTCGGCGAGATCGTCGATCTGCAGCCTAAGGGCGGGACTGTTCGCGAGGGCAGCTTCTTCCTCGACCGGTCGAAGGGCCTGATGCAGATGCTCGACGGATCGGCCGTGCCGGTCACCGTCCGCAAGGGTCGCTCAGGCGATGGGGTCCCGGAAAAGCACGTCCGGATCGTTTCAAAGCTGGTCCCGATCCGCGATGCAGTGCGCGAGGTCCTGAAGGCGCAGGAAACCGACCGGCCTTGGCGCGATCTCCAGGTGCGATTGCGCATCGCCTGGTCGAGTTTTGTGCGCGATTTCGGGCCGATCAACCACACAACAGTCTCGATCCAGGAAGATGCCGAGACCGGTGAGGCCAAGGAGACCCACCGCCAGCCGAACCTGGCTCCCTTCCGCGATGATCCGGATTGCTGGCTGGTCGCCTCGATCGAAGATTACGATCTGGAGACCGACACGGCGAAACCGGGGCCGATTTTTTCGGAACGGGTGATTGCTCCGCCGGCCGCACCGACGATTACCTCACCTGCCGATGCGCTCGCCGTCGTGCTGAATGAACGCGGTAACGTCGATATCGACCATATCGCGGAGCTGCTGCACAGCGATCCTGCTGATGTGGTCGACGAGCTGGGCGAGGCCATCTTCCGTGATCCGGCCGATGGATCATGGAAGACGGCAGACGGATATCTCTCAGGGGCCGTTCGCACAAAGCTCGCCGCCGCGCAGGCCGCAGCCGAGCTCGATCCGACGTATGAGCGCAACGTGCGCGCCTTGGCAGTCGTTCAGCCGGCAGACTTGCGCCCCTCAGACATCACCGCTCGTCTCGGCGCGCCCTGGATCCCGGCCGCCGATGTCGTGGCCTTCGTCAGGCAAAAGATGGAGGCAGATATCCGGATCCATCATATGCCGGAACTCGGTTCCTGGACGGTGGAGGCCCGACAGCTCGGTTACAGCGCCGCTGGCACATCTGAATGGGGAACCAGCCGCCGCCATGCAGGCGATCTGCTCGCCGATGCGCTGAATAGCCGGGTGCCTCAGATCTTCGACGTGTTCAAGGAAGCGGACGGCGAACGCCGGGTCCTCAATGTCGTTGACACCGAAGCCGCGCGTGACAAGCTGCAGAGGATCAAGCAGGCGTTTCAGGACTGGGTCTGGACCGATCCTGACCGCACCGACCGGCTGGCCCGCGACTACAATGACCGTTTTAACAACATCGCGCCGCGCAAATTCGACGGCTCCCACCTGAAACTCGCTGGCGCCTCCAGCGCCTTTGTTTTGTATGGGCACCAGAAACGCGGCATCTGGCGGATCATCGCCGACGGCTCAACCTATCTTGCCCATGCCGTCGGCGCTGGCAAGACGATGACGATGGCCGCAGCCATCATGGAACAGCGGCGGCTCGGGCTGATCGCCAAGGCCATGCTGGTCGTCCCCGGCCATTGCCTGGCGCAGGCGGCGCGCGAATTTCTAGCGCTTTATCCGAATGCTCGCATTCTCGTCGCCGACGAGACCAATTTCACCAAGGACAAGCGGGCCCGCTTCCTATCGCGAGCTGCCACCGCCACCTGGGACGCGATCATCATCACTCACTCGGCATTTCGCTTCATCGCCGTACCCTCCGCCTTCGAGCAACAGATGATTCAGGACGAGTTGCAGCTCTACGAGGATCTGCTGACCAAGGTCGACAGCGAGGACCGCGTTTCGCGCAAGCGGCTCGAGCGGTTGAAGGAAGGACTGCAGGAGCGGCTCGAAGGTCTCGCCACCCGCAAGGATGATCTTCTCACCATCTCGGAAATCGGCATCGACCAGATCGTCGTCGACGAGGCGCAGGAATTCCGCAATCTCTCCTTCGCCACCAATATGTCGACGCTGAAGGGCGTCGATCCGAATGGATCGCAGCGCGCATGGGATCTCTATGTGAAGTCCCGCTACATCGAAACGAGGAACCCTGGCCGGGCGCTCGTGCTTGCCTCGGGCACGCCGATCACCAATACCCTTGGTGAGATGTTCTCGATCCAGCGCCTGCTTGGGTATGCAGCGCTTGCCGAACGCGGGCTGCATGAATTCGACGCCTGGGCGTCCTGCTTCGGCGACACGACCACCGAACTAGAGATCCAGCCATCCGGCAAATATAAGCCGGTCAGCCGCTTCGCTTCCTTCGTCAATGTTCCCGAACTGATCACCATGTTCCGCTCGTTTGCGGATGTCGTCCTGCCTGACGATCTCAGGCAATATGTGAAGGTCCCCAACATCGCGACCGGGCGCCGGCAGATCCTGACGGCCAAGCCGACGGCACTGTTCAAGACCTATCAGCAGACCCTCGGCAGCAGGATCAAGGCGATCGAGCAGCGTGAGGGGCCTGCCAAGCCCGGTGACGACATACTGCTGTCCGTCATCACTGATGGGCGCCATGCGGCGATCGACCTGCGCTTCGTCATGCCGGCGGCCGACAACGAGGAGAATAACAAGCTCAATCTGCTCGTCCGCAATGCCTACGGGATCTGGAAGGATACCGGCGAGGAGATCTATCGACGCCCCGATGGCAAGGATTTTGAGCTACCGGGCGCTGCCCAGATGATCTTCTCCGATCTCGGCACGATCAATGTCGAAAAGTCCCGCGGCTTCTCGGCCTATCGTTTT
>Ga0307513_10011643_pt1 | contig 10917 bp, 17 predicted proteins | sample 15_EM_MG_FD_202174 | JGI IMG/M metagenome (GOLD analysis project Ga0307513, IMG submission 202174) | Populus trichocarpa ectomycorrhiza microbial communities from riparian zone in the Pacific Northwest, United States - 15_EM | ecosystem: Host-associated > Plants > Roots > Unclassified | place... | reverse complement strand
CTAAATCATTAAACGCAAGCAGTGTGTCATAGAGTGTTGGCCAAAAGAGTCCGCTACTGCTCCCCCTCCGTGGTGACCAAAGTCAAGGATACTAGTGCCCGTCGGCTATCCTATCCTCGATGACGGGAATAGCCGCGTCTATTTCAAGGCTATGTACGCCCCTATGTTAGTGACTATATCGGTTATGTTGTCCAGCTCCGGCCGATCATGGTCAATTTCGTCGGGAGCTCCCCTCACCAAACCGACCAACGCACGTTCGAACAAGGTTCTACATCTTGGTTGGTCGCCATTGACTGCAACTGTCGCACGACCAGTGTCGTCCAGGTGGAAGACCTCACCTCGCACACCCATTCACACGACGCATAACTGCACCTTCCGGCACGAAGCATCAAGTCTTGCCCATGGGCCTAGAAGGGACCAAGGGCTCCTAATGGAGATATAATGTCGATTTATTACAAATTTCTCTTCACCACGCCTGATTCGTTCGTAACACGCCCCCAAGGGAATACTTTGCGATTCATAAGAGGCGGGGGTGGATAGAACTCTAAGACGTGTTTCATGTGCGGGCGTCACAAGCGATCTGGCCAGTCACATATTGAAGGGTGGATATCCAAAGAGTCATGGTCCTTGGCCGATTATTTATTCTCAAGGCTACAGAGATAAAACGATGTAACATGCGGGGCTGTTCGGGGCTGTAGACTCCAACACTGCAAACTTACGAGTGGACCAAGGGGAGAAACAAACCGAAGAGCCAAAAGAGAACCGAGGGGTGAGTGGTGAGGCGACCATTGACAGCGTGTATAAGTTAGGGGGTTTGGATCCAAATTACACAACCAACAATCCTTTGCTTCGGGCCGGTCAGCCATAGTGCAGAGAAAGGAAGTCAATACGGCTCACCTTGAAGAAACGAAGTCGTGCAGGTCATTTCACTCACTGCTAGGGGGTTAGTTTATTCTAACGCTCGATGGTTGACCCATCACAAAGCCCTAAACCGGACGACGCCTCAAGAACATCGATCCCCCACACCCCTTCATTTACTCCTTGCTGATAGTCTCCGGGCTCGGAGCTATAGCAAGAAAGGCGGGGTACGCGGAGTCTCGGATGTGCCTGGGGCGCGCATACCAATTCACAGCCAAGCCATGAGGCCCTTACCTTCTTCCATGGACCCCGGTCCTTCCCCTTCTTGTTACAAGCCCTATAGGCTTGTACTCGTCGTCGGACCCGTCATGGGTGGGGTAGGGTTCTGGCCGACGGGATTTTCTCGGACCGCGAACTGCCTTGACGCGGTTGGGGACGGGGAAATAGGTCCTAGAACGGAGTGATATGTCAATAAGAGAGAAAGGGAGAGAGAAGAGGTGGCGCACCCGTTCTCGTCCATGTCGTGTTTGTGGATGTGACGGAGGTGGCGTTTGAGGTCATCAACCCTCAGAAACCGTGTGCCACTAAGAAGCAATCGTGTGAGTGGAGAGAGAGTAAAAAGGTTATAAAACAAGCGGACCATTGCTTGTCCATCGAGGCGAAGACGCAGACCCAAGGTTTTAGACCCAGGTGACACCGCACATGGTTGAGCATGTGGTCTCGACGTTTGATTACCTTGGCGCATATGAGGCACCTGTAGCGGTCGATCCCACCTCTCGATCCAGAGCGTCCACCATTGGCGAAGTGGATTGCCTCCACGATCAGGATTAGCTGATCCCCGTGGACCTCCTGTTGGGCTTCCCACTCGGGCGAGTGGAGGATGTGGAATACCGCTTCACGTACAACCGGCGGCGACGCAGCGCACTCCCTCATGACCTTTGCCCTCTTCTCTTCGAGAGGGGGCCGCGTAGCCGGGGGAGGTGAGGTGAGGAGAGCAGCAGATGAGAAGGGTGAGAGTCGAAAGCTCGACTCCGAGTCGGATTGAAAAGACGGGCTGGTCCGAGATGGATTGGGGAAGGGGGGCGACTGACGGGGGTCGACCCACAACGGCGAGGGCGAGGACACCATAGGATTGATGCATGAAAGATCCCAATAGGGGCCTTCGGACCCGAACCCCTGGCAGTAGGAGAAATCTAGGGCGCTCATTAATGGCGATTGGATTGGAATCAAGCTGAAAACCAACGTACTATCCAAGTCCAAGTGGAGGCTGTCTGCGAGAACAAATTAGCGTCAAGGGTGAATGAAAGCGGGATCGACACTGCTTACGGGGCCCTGGGACTTGGAAGTCACACAAGGGTTGCTCTTGATGAAAAGATTGCATCTGGGCGTGGTGGCGAGATGATGCAGCTGGGTACATGTGTGTGTGTGGTGTGTGTGTGTGAGTGAGCACTCGGAGGCGAGGAGGCGAGCAGACGAGCGGGCAAGTGAGCGAAAGGAACGTGTGCAGCATGTGCTCCCCTTTTATCGTCTTCGTGTAATGGATGAGTCTGGCCTAAATTGTTTGTAGGAAAGAACCGAAAGAACCGACTATTTGAAATCATTTGTGAGCTGTGGGCCTACCCTCAGGCACAATCCTCACCCCTCCTTCATCCCCCCTCAGCCTCAGCCGCTCTCCAAACAAGCTTGTCGTAACTCATAATCACCTTCCTTTCAGGCGACCCATCTCAACCGAATTCCAATTTTGTCCCTATCGGGCTCGGCCTTCATTCATCGCCGCTTGGATTGATGGCGGCGCTTATGCGCAAATTGGAGCGTCCAGAGCGGAGGACTGCCTTGACTCCTGTGGCGTCGTCCTGGCGTCGCTCTGATACACAGGGGTTCTCATGTCTTCTCACGTCGACAGCTTGACCTTGATACGCGTGTTGTCCCTCGCCTCTCTCGTCCGGTCCGGTCCCTCAGTTTGCCTCAGTATGTCTCAAAGAACACTCAGCATCCATCTCAGTTGCTCAGTTGACCGGTATTCAACGGTCGTTCCCGTACATGCACCCATGTCAATGCAGACAAGTAGGGCGCAGCTTGCTCCCTGTTCAAAACGCCGTTGTTCGCGTCTGAAACATGCGTGATGTGTGAGATTAAGCAAGTCTGAGAACAGCAGACTGCAAAGTGAGATCAATTTGAGACAATAGCTGCAGGAGCCTAGCACCTAGCAAACCAAACACGAAGGCCGGAAGTGCTCTGGAGACAGCGTTACTATAGTATGCATGCCTCGCAGCAATAGATTGTCTACAACTGGTCAGTCTGTGCACTGGCACGAACCTTGGGCCGGTGGCCGAAACCGTTCAACCCGTGACAGGCCGGCCGTTATGACGAACCCCGCTGAGGTTTGTGATACTGTAGAATATTATTGTTGTTCAACTGAATGACTAGGGTATGAATAGGAATGCCCCAGACTTGGAGGATGGGCATGAAAAGCCCTACAGTCCAAGCTCGTGACAACTGTTGCGCTGATGCGCCAGGTCTGGGGAAAGTAAGACTAATTTCTTTCGCTGCACCCACCGTACTCGTTGTAATGTTACTTGGCATTTCCACGAGCCGCCCATCTGGTGACAATAACCTTCAAAGGGGGCGAACTATTCTTAGACCAAAAATGGATTGAGAGCTTTCCAAGACAATAATATAGCCTCTTTGGGGGAGAGAGGTAAATCTGTTGCATTTGGGGGTGTGGAAATAGAAATCCGTCCAACTCCGCTGAGGTACACAACGCAAGTAGTATTGAGAGACTGAATGGGTAAGGAGAAGGAGAAGGCCTCGATTGGTATCCCTGATCGCACAGCGGCAATGTGGCTGCTCAATGGATATGAAATGGGTTAGACGAATTCGCGTCGTGCCGTATGATCCATATGTGATCGACCCTCATGGAAGTCCACTGGAAGTATGACACCCGTAGTAATTTTAAGGCATGCTCCAGGCTGTGCTCCAGGCTCGCCTCTCTATGAAGATGCTGGAGAGAAAATTGGACGGTATGCCCTCCTGGACTGGAATGGAAAAGGACATTCAAACGAGACAATATGCATGTCAAGAATGGTCGGATCATGGGGTCAGTGGCTGTCTGGCACCGGCCCTCATCTGGACAGACTGATATATGAGCAAGATGCTCGGCGCGGGATGCAAAATATAGGGTACTTCGTCGTTATCCATCATGTAATTCCTGTCAAAGGGCTTGGCTGCCGTTCGTTCAGAGGCCACGGGCAGTGAGGCCACGGACAGTGGCGACGGGACACAACCAAGGACCGGCGAGAACAGTGGAAACGCATCACACATAGATATCGATATTCTCCCTTTAGATCGCTGAATCACCCGTCGTCTAATTATAGTGCGTCGGACATGTGCACGGCATCCGTACGGTCTTTGGGATCGAGGGGCTACAAAATCGGCCAGAAACACAAGCTATATGTCTTTGGGGGGTGTACATGGCTGTCACCTGGCACGTCATCAGGAACATAGCAGACGGTTGGGTTGCCACGGGTGGTATAGGTTGGTGGCAGAGTGAGGTCTCAAGAAGTCAAGAAATTGAAAAAGGATCGCCGAGGTAGCCCCTGTGCTTATATAGTCGACGGTTTATGATCAATCGTCCCATTAGAATGTTTCCTGCAGCAGATCTTGCGAATCAAGTTTGAAACCCCACTTATAAGTTACCCCCGGTAGTCAGAGAGAATGCCTCTTGTACAGAGAGGGGAAAGAGAAGATATCTTCGTTCGTGATGCGCGACGGGTAGGGTCCAGGTAGGAGCGGCGTATTCCCCTCTCATGTAGGAGGCAGCGGGACGATCCAAAGAGCGATCACGAGACCATGAAAGTAGGGTCGGCCGGCATCTCATGCTCAAATCAAAGATGCTGGCAGACAGACACTAGGGTGCCAGCACGACCGGCGCAGAACCGGCACGATCGGTAGGGCCCGATTCAGCGTCTAACTTGTTCTATATTGGACCCCGTTTGGCGTAATAGTACAGGGTGTATTAAAATAGCAATGCGATAACAGCGAACGCTGTCCAAAAGCTGCGAAGGGCGAAGACGTCACAAAAACCCCATCTACCTCCAGTGAATGCTCGTCTTATCCGTACTCATAGGCGAAGAGGAGCTTTGAGGGAAGCGGTTTGGTAGCTCACAAAATGGTCATTCTCTCTGCTCGGCTCTCTCCCAATGGAGGTATCTCGAGCACGACCATTGACGAAAAGCAGGTATTGACCCTCATTGCTCTTTCTGAGTGCCTTGTCGCCACTTTGAGGAAGAGTCAGGCCATTAGGGTAGCCACCAGTGCCCATTTGTTACTAAGAAGTATGATACGTCAGTCTCGTTGCTTCCATAAAGAAGGTGGGAGCACACTCGGCTCCGAGGGAGAAGCACACTCCGGATAAAGTGGCGAGCTGTGGAGCGTATCTCTCCCGGGAAGAGAGATAACGTACAAGCAAGATGTTCGGTAGCTGCACAAGGGGCATCAGAAGGACGACAACTCCGTTAAACTTGTTGGTGCTCGGACGGGTCAACCTCTGGTGTAAAAGTCACAACAGCTTAAGGTTCCAAAGGGCAGTAAAAATGCTGTGATTACTTGTGCGCAGCATGCATTGAAATAACAAAGTGCTGAAGAGAACAGACAACCTCCACGCGATAGCTAAAAGAACGTAAAGGGGCTATGGTACTCTTGTAGTTCCCATGATAAAGAACATCGAGTCAAATAACAAGCAGGCAGTTTATCCCCATCGGACACACAACATTGCCAGCACTTCCTATTATGGTGACAAGGTTACATCTGACCTGAAGTGAAAGTCCTACGATTTGGTTAGGGTTTACAACTATCGGGGAGTGTCAATAAATGACTGGCTACGTAAAGCAGGGCGCTCACTCTGGTGCTAGATTGTGAGCAAAGGGTAACTGGTTGACATTTAACGGTACGTCGGAGACAGTAGGGGTATTGCAGATCCGTAGCGGACCTGCGCCGCAACAACGGCTGATGGAACTGCTTCGAGGGATTCATGGAAATACAAACACTTGGTGACAGAGAACGATATTCCACCAAAGTGGGGCCATACGCGCAGTGTCGGCCAGAGCGTTGCCTGACGCCACCCGGATGGTCAGGTCCAAGTCGCGTAAATAATAAACGAGCTAGCTACAGATACAAAGATATAAATACGGTGGACATTGCAGCAGACTACACAGCCCGGAGCAAATTCCGACACTTGGTAAAGCGAGGGTCCCACACCAACGACGCCTGCTGATCCAGGGCAAGTAGGGTGTTATAGGTGAAGCCTGGAACTGAGTGTCAACCGTGCAGCCATCGGTGGCAAATGTCGAAAGCATGGTGCCTATCGAGATGCACGCACGTAACAAAGGCGACAGGAGTGATAAGTGTATGCTTCAAGAGCTCAGTAATGGGTTGTGTTGCCTCCGATGCTGGTATTGGCGACATAGGGAGACTAGATGAGACTCATGGATGGGTAGTTGAAGAAAATCGAAGGTCTGTGATGTGGGGTAGCCAGGGAAGCGGCTATTCAAAGATAGGGACACCCCCACACTCCTATCCAGACGTCGTTGGGACCCGCGGTTTGAAAATTGCATTTAGTCGCGTTGTCACAGCTCGTAGGACAGCGTTAACCCGCTCGGTTCCCAAACATACCACTCGGTTCCCTCGTGAGTCGACGCGTTGTCGACAACGGCGAAAGCCTGGGACGAAACCGCCCCCGCTGCTGAGCACAGGCGCCATCGTGTGCCGTCAGCACACCACGAGTGCCTGACTGAACGTCTCTGATTCAAAGGAACCCTACCGGCTCTCTTCTGTAACAAAAACCTGAAGTAGTTTGAAATGCAAAACGTATTGCTATTGGGAACTCCGTCTTGACTCAACCAATGAACAACACTGAGTGGGGAAATCTCCAACAATCTATTATGCACCACTACTGTACGACGACGTATCGCGTACAAACATCCACCCCTTCCACGCATTACAGTCAATTAGTATCGTAAGACCGGTCCACGACACATGCAAGGCTTTTATGCGACGTCTACCAACTGAGCCTCAGTTGTTTACTTGTTAGCGAACATCTTCTTGATCGCCTCGCTCGAGTAGCTCTTTGGTCGCTCGAGAGGGGCACCAACGGCGCGATCCCAGATCAACTGTGCGCCGACACCAAAGGCACGAGAGACACCGAACAAGACGGTGTAGAACTGCATTTGGTCCAGGCTACAATGCGAGAGGACGTCAACTTTTTTTTGGATTTTGGCGACTGTGCGACAATTAAACGCACCCATAGTAGGTCAACAGGACGCCAGAGTGGGCATCAACATTCGGCCATGGGTTTTTAGCTTTTCCAGCTTCCAGAAGGACGTTGGGCGCGATGTTGTAGATCTGACCGACCAGCTTGAACAGGGGGTCATCAGGAAGGTGCTTGAGCGCGAATTCGCGCTGGGCGGTGTAACGAGGGTCCTACATGTCGTACGAGATCAGCACGAGAAATAGAAACTAGTGCCTCGATGAGGGGGGACCTACCGTCTTCCTCAGGACTGCGTGGCCGTAACCAGGGACAACTTGACCAGCGTTGAGAGTACTCCGTATGTACTCCTTGACGGCATCGTCCGTAGGGTTCTTGCCCAACTTGGATTGCATCTTCGTCAACCAGGTCAACACTTCCTGGTTTGCGAGACCGTGTAGTGGTCCAGCGAGACCATTCAAAGCGGCGCCATACGAAAGGAAGGGGTCCGAGAGCGCCGAACCGACGAGCTTGCCGGTATGGGCGGAGACGTTCCCTCCTTCATGGTCACTGTGGATGGTGATGTAGAGGCGGAGAAGCTCAACGAACGCCGGCTTATCAGCGAAGCCAAGGAGTGAGGCAAGGTTATAGGAGTAGTCCTTAGTCGGGTCGATTACTGGTAGCTTGCCAGAACCAAAGACGTTGCGGTAGATGCGTCCAGCAATGTTTGGCAGCTTAGCGATCCTAGCAGAAGATCAACCGGTGCTCGGAAAGCTCACGATCTACGCTTACAAGTCCATTGCATCCTCAAAGGTGGGTGCCCAGTAGTCCTTCTTGGAAATACCGTCCTGATACGCCTTGGCGAACGCCGAATCGTGGTTCAAGGCGGTGACGGCAAGCGAGAACTGTGACATTGGATGGAGGGTAGGTGGGCATCGGTCCAGGATCTCTTCAACGAATTCAGGAATGGCGGCGCGAGCTGCCCAATCCCTAGAGAGGGCATCGACTTGTTCTTGTGTTGGGACTTCGCCCGTCACAAGAAGCCAAAACAGACCTTCTGGTAATGGCTCCTGGCCGCCCGGCGCCTTGGGGAGGAGATTTTGGACTTCGGGAATGGTCTTGTTGCGGAAGCGAATGCCCTCCTCTGTGTGGGCGATAAGGTGACGACCGTCGGACGAGATCGGGAAAGGGCAACTGACCAGCGTCGAGGACAGAGCCGTCCCATAGCAAGGCTGGGAGGCCGCGCATGCCACTACATCGCACCCCGAGTATGAATCAACGACCGGCGATCACGAGCGAGGATGGTGATGACGCACCCGTAGACTTGGTCGACGATGACCTGCCCAAAGGCTTTGTTGCCATGTTCGGCCTTGATAGCTTTTACCTGGAGAGAACGGGGAGGTTTGCTTGTGTCATCATTCGTGTTGGTTGACGTACATTTTCGATTTCCTTTGGAATAAGTTCAGCCAAGCGCTCTTTGAGCGTCTGAGGCTTTGTAGAGGCGAATCTTCGTGATGCAAGCGCCGCCCGGGCGAGAGGAGAGCGAACCTGGATCCAAAAAAACCGGGTGAGTCTGCTGACAGTCGAGCAGAGGAGACGAGACGCACTTGGTATCCAGAAACGAAGCGTAATGTAGCCATTTTTTATCAGACAGCGAATATTTCCAGACGACGTGGAAAAGCGGAGATAAGGCAGGGTGCGAGTTGAAAAGTGCACGGCCAAAAATAATCCTTCGTGGAGGGTCATGTCTCCCCACATCCTTCAACGACCCCAGCACACGTTCTACACCTGTTTTCTGTGCGCCAATGTATTTCAGACTGTTCCTTATGAGTTGTTGGCTGTACCGAGTGTACGCCTTTTGAACTCAGCAATTGTATCGGCATCAGGGGTCCAAGATAGAAATAATATGTACAGACCCGACTTGCACAAGTTGAACCGCGATTTGACCGGTGTCCCTCGACTTGCGCTTCATGCGCTTGGTTATACACACACGCAACACATTGACACGTGTAGTTTCGTCCATACGGTGATCTGCATGTCTGTATGAGGCAAAGCATTGCTCCTTTAATAGGATAGGTTGATGGACGCGTGCGACGATCGAATTCTTCGATGAGCACCACGGCTCGACTGATTATTGACGGGAAGACCAAGGAGCGTTCAAACCGAACACAAACTGACACAAACTGCCAGCGGATCCTCCTCGCGTGCCGCCCAGCTGTGCACCGAGGCTGGCTGACCGGCTGTCTGCCACAAACTGCGACTTGGGGATTTTGTGGAGCTTATTTCCGGGGGGATACTGTTTTAGTAAGCGCATATTTTCAGCAAACAGGTCTATTGTAGTCGTGTCGGTATCGGGTCAGTATCGGTTGATGTCATCATGACCGCGGCTTGAAGCATTCATTGTTCGAGGATCGAAGTCTTGACCCAATTAGCGCCCGGCGGGAATGTAAACCGCCGCTGGACTCGTGACGTCGAGGTCGGGTTTGGCTGCACCTTTTAACTATCATCGCTCTTCCATCGCTACTGCGTCAGGACCGAAGACGGACAGAACGAGGAGCTTTGACGTACCTCCCATCAGTCTAGATCCTAGATCCGTCAGTGTTCGCTTGTTGTGTCCAGGTGCCGGGACACTCACGTTACGGGTGACGCCCTTTGATGAGCAAGCCCGATCTTGGATTCCATTTTCGATACAGTACGTGATCCAACTGTGTCTTGACTCTATCTCCGGATGTTCACTCTTCGTCCCCGGCCCTGGAACTAGGCGGCCTCATTCTCACGGTGACAGCACTTGGGACTTCCACATTCAGCACTGACTGTTCATCGGACCGGGTGTGGATGGTAATCTATATTGTGCAGAGAGCCGTTTATAAATGGAGGATTGCTGGAGTCTGACGAAGAGGGTGCTCAGGCGCCTTGTGCAGGAATGATAAGAGACAAAACGGGCAGGAGACAGACCACCTGGTTGGTGCAGAGCAACAGTCTAGTGTCAAGGGCTGCAACATTCGGGTGGCTGAGGCGGTGGTAAGGAGGTGCTTGGCTACTTGGTTGGTGGGTGGGTGGTGGTTCTTTTCTTGGGACTCTCCCGATTGAGGCTAGCACGAACATGATGAGTGATGATGCGTGGGTGATTGGGTGGTGGTTAATCTAATCAATGATTGTCAATCTCATTCAATCTCATTCAATAATATTCAGTAATGTTCAGTAATATTATTCAGTAATATTATTCAATATCATCGCGAAGAGCAAATCGATCCGGGGATGCCCGGACCCAGGGAGCGGCTGGGAGGGACTGGGACGGGTCCGCCTTCCGCCTTTGCTGTATTTGTAAATGGGGTGGGGTGGGGATTGAACGCCGATCCCTGTAGCCCGTCCTGGTTCGGAACGGGGAGCACGGAGATGAGAAAAGAAGCTCAGGGGCTGTCAGGGCTGACAGGGGCCGTCAGGGGCCGATCAGCAGCTGTGCGTATGACACACGGCGGAGTTTAAGAATACAAACCGGCTAAACGGGACCCAAAGGAACCCCAGGGAGCCAATCATGGGCTAGTGGGACAGACGATGGCAAGACGTGCTAGTGCGAAGATGGTATGAGGTGGGTCCAGGCGAGTCCTGGCCGCCTGGGCAAGTCCCTGCTGAGCCCCTAAGTCCCTGAGCCCCTGAGCAAGCAAGAAGCAAGACAAAGACATTCTAAAAATTACCCGCCCAGCCGGCTTAGGCCTGGCTTAGGCATAACGTCTGCTATCTGCTATAAAACCCCCGCACTCGGCCCATTCTCCCCTCCCGCCCCGGCCTCCTCCACCCACACTCCCCCCTGCCCGCCG
>Ga0307513_10011642_pt1 | contig 10917 bp, 11 predicted proteins | sample 15_EM_MG_FD_202174 | JGI IMG/M metagenome (GOLD analysis project Ga0307513, IMG submission 202174) | Populus trichocarpa ectomycorrhiza microbial communities from riparian zone in the Pacific Northwest, United States - 15_EM | ecosystem: Host-associated > Plants > Roots > Unclassified | place... | reverse complement strand
GACCAGTAACCACGAGGACTCTATACTCCATTATCTCGTCCCCACAAATCTCGCTTCCTTGTACTGAGATCGGATGAGGATATTTTTGCAATCGAGCCCCAACACCCGGCCGGGGTCTTGGACCTGGACATTGCATTACAACGAGCGGGTACGTCAAGGATACGAGAGTCAATAACGGGTTTGTTATCTCTCTGAATCTTCTTCGGTTCGTCAAGAGAATCCAGGCCTCGGTTCCAGGTTTCCTTCCAGAACCCTACTCATTCGTCACTCGCAGGGTCCCGAGACGGGGGGCCCCGAGATGTCGGTTCGAAAGCGACTCGATGAGTATTTCATGGTGAGGAGTGTAGGGTGCAAGAGATTCCAGTGTGACTGGGCCCGAATCGGGCGACGTGGTGGTGGTAGATGCAGACAGTTCTTGATCAGGCGAGCGCACCGACAAGATTGCGGTAAAGGAGAACGTTGCCCCCAAGAAGTTGGCCCGATACCTGATGCCACGGTGAGACCCTAGGGGGGAGGGGTGTGGTACACTCAACGATTTCTCTAAAACTCACCTTATCTGTTCTAGAGGAACACTCTTGATGGCAACGGGGCTATCGAGTACAACCTTGGCGAAACAAACCAAGGACAAGTTGGGCCGAATGGATGTCTTCCGGGACGATCAAGGTGACGACCCGAACCACCCACGCCCATACCCCGACGCTAGGACGTGGAGGAGGGCCATGGGAGAGAAATTGAATTACAGTGCCTACGACCTGAGGAAAAACTTGGAAGGGTGTTTGATCGCCGCTCGGTACGATATCCCGTTCCGCACTAGCCACATCAAATGTCTTATCCCGTCCGTCCTTCAAAGGGCCCGGAAAATTGTTAGTGCTTATGTGGATGGGAAGCCGTTCTCTGTTGAGCTTGTTACCGCGGTATGTCACCTTCCCCTGAGGCTCATTACGCAAGTGGCTAAATTCGACAATCCAAGGCAATGAGACAATCCAAGTTCACCGAGAAAATGGAAAAGCTCGGGTGGCTGAGCCCTGGATTTTTCGATAGTCCAGAGGACGTGAAAGTGCTACAACACTGTGTCGCGCGGTATTACGGGTGAGCCTTTTCATGGCGGTCTATCGTATTCTATCCGTCCCTGACGCGATTTTCGCAAAGGTTCTTAACTTTAATCCAGGAATCCCGTGGTTCATTCTTCGTCCCAACCCTCGACATTGACCTTGCGTGGCAGTATGTCTCCTTCCGGGACAATCCACTCGTCGCCTTCTGACAGCGGCCGCTCGCAGTACGCACCAGCTTTGTCCGAAAGCCTACAAGAGGGACTGCATCGCGTACGTTCATAGACTTGTCAACCAGTGCGTCGTGACTGTATCTCCTCTGAATGGCGAGTGTGGTGACTACCAGGGATTGCAGTGATGATAAAGTCGAGGAGGGTCATTTGTCGAACGGGTTCGACCTGACGTGTCGTGCGTGGGATGTCAGTTTGTTTGTTCTTCATAACACGTGTGTGTCTACTTACCGAACCTCGCTAGTCTCGTTTCGGGATGCCCTACGCGGATTGTGGCTGTCCGTTGCCAGTACGCACCTATCGAAACGATGAACTCGATTTCGTGACTGACTTAGACCAATGTGATTAAGGGAACCACCATCGGTCAGAGGCTCAGCAGGTTGAGCACATTCGTCCTCTCACGTCATCCCCACATGGGCCCAGGGCCTCTGATGGATCGCGAGGACTGTTACTCTGCCACCCATCCTAGTGATCACAACTCGATCTTGATCGAGTCTGAGGCTAACAAACAACAACGTAAGGTACGGAAACTCAAATGGCAGCGCAGAAGGGATAGGGATGGGCGAGCGATCCAGGAGTCGAAGGACAAAGCCAAGAGCAGGGACCTCGAGGAGAGACACGCAAGGGGTGAAGGTCACGATAGTGCGTTCATGATTCCCGTGCCGCTAATGTACGGGTATGGATGTCCGTTCGTGTACCCACCGTATCCGGGATCGTGCGCTGTCGTGAGTCCCTGTTGATCGGTGCATCCGGTATATCTGAAGAGCGACTTTCACGATTTCAGGGTGTATCCGGATGTACCGGAGGTTCACACCTCGGTTGCGCGGCAAGTGGCTTGAATTGCAGGAACGGTGGTTACAGTGGCGGTGGAGCTGGTGGAGGATGCGGAGGGAGCTGTGGTGGTTGTGGTGGTTGTGGTGGCTAGTCCACCTGCTCCCTCTTGTCTGTTTCCGCCCTTATAAGCCTCTCGTTGATATGTGATTGAACGACGCAATGTATGACCCGCGGACGAAATCACGCGGGTGTTAGTCATAAGTAGTAGTATAAGTACTGACATCTTGAGCCCGGGAGACGTAGCAAAAGTGTAGCAGCCGGCATTGTGCATCCCAACGGTACCCAACACCGCATCCGGAATTTCCTCAAGGGTGATACGCAGTCGTTCAGGTGTGTGCACAGAGAGGAGGGCACTCCGGACCTCGAGCACGCCAAAAAGGGGGCTGCATGAGGTCGTCCGGCAAACAGGGAATAAAGTAAACAGACCTGGACGATTTCGAGCACAGAGAAAGAAAGGCGGCTGCGCGGTAGTAATGAACGGACTATCGTGTTATTGCACAAGTTCCACCACCTTCTCTCTCTCTCTCCGTCTGGAGAACTTTCAGTGCAGGGTCGATTGTCTTTTCATTGGTGGTAGGGAGTGTCGACGTATTACGTAGCGGGAGATATCGCTCCAGTTCTCTTCGAAATCCATTGTACTCAAGCCGAAGACATAAACTACAGCAAAGGCGAAGGACAGTCAGCAGCGAACCTTTCTCGAACGGTATGGCCAGATCAATGGCAGAAAGGGAGAGCAAACCAAGGGCGTACCCCTTTCTCAGTTCCTCCATATTTCATGGGGGCGTCCCCAACAGAGCGGCCCCGGTCCGCTCACTCCACAACTTCCATCGGGCGGGGTCCGGAGGGGACGCCTGGATAGGCCAGACGGGCGACCTACCTGCGATAGGTGACCCGCAGTTCTGGAAGTCCGCATCAATCAATGTCCATATGGGACAATATGGTGATTTTTTGCGTGTAGGAAGATACACGAAGCTGGACTGCGCCGGTCGGGAGTACACTTGGCCATGGTATAAAAGGTGCATCAAGTAGTCGTCACACAGGAATACGACCTGGCGAGCTGAAATCGGCCGCGCGAGCACGAACTTCGGGCAGTTTTTCCTGGAAAACGGATATACTAGTCAGTTGTCGCACGGGGTGAGGATCTAGTCGCTGCGACGCACCGGTGCCGGACTGCCCGGTGAGCACCACCCCTCTGGCAGTTCCTCTATCGTAGCTGCGGAGACGCAGCATACGATGGAACATGTCATCATACGACTTAGTAACAAGGATCTGGTTTCCTAATGCGCCGTAGGAGCAAAAGGGCAGGGGAAATGTTTCGTCCTGGTCCACCCCGAACGATAACTCGTAGGGGAATATATCGAGGAACTTGGAACTGGCAAAAGTGTTGCGACAGTGCTCGTAGAACTGCTGATACCCAGCGTCGGCCACTTCTTCCCACCATCTCTTGTCTGTGTCTGACCACGTCCACTTGTCGTCTGGAAGAGAATATTAGCGTTGACGCGTGGTGGACGGACGCCGATGTGCTCGCCTGTGTCCTCGCCGTATTGCAGCAAGCCAGCTTCGTTGCCGTGTTCCAGTAAGCTCGCCTCACCGCGAGGAGAGCTCTCCGTGACAAGGCAAACACTGCGGGTAGAACAGGTAAAAGATGGGGGTTATTGGTGGAGATCAGGTTCCTAGAGGTTCGTTGGGTAAGACATTAGAATCCCCTAAAAATTGGTCACCCACAGATGGAGTGACACTATCGATCACACAAGACTGAGTCCCTGAGTCCACAACACCATCACGTGGCGACGTCCGCAAGTGGGGATCACAGCTCAATCAACCAGCCGGCCCGATAACCTGATTATGCGTCGAACGTTACGAGGCACTTATGCTTGTGGATTGTGACAACTGTGTGGTCGCTCTCCAGCGGTACAGATGGTAGTCTGTCACAACAGCAAACGCGACACGATGTGTCATTTGTTTTGCGGGTACGGTCAAATTCAAGCTTTTTTGGGTGAGTTCACAGGTGTGGCCAGCGCAAGCAGTAAACGGATGGACCTGATTAGCGGATGGAAGATAGACTTGTTTCCGTGTGGCTGAACGTTCGAACTACTTAGGGTTGCCGCGAACTGAGCCGACTCAAACTGGACACGAGCTGGCTCACTGCAGCTCACTGATTGGCGTCAGAGTTTTGAATTACATCGGATGTTATATCTCCCATCAATAAGAAAACGTGAGCCGAGCCATCAACAACTCATCGAGCCACCAACTGAGCTGGCTCAGCTCACGGCAACACTAGTTCGAACATCTGATTGGCTCGATCCATCTTTTGCTTCCGTGCAACTCCATAAATGAGCGTGAGAGAGCATATCTAAGGCAGGTAAAATCCGTGCGGTGGTAGCATGTAACACAGTGAACATATGACGGTGAAGACGACCTAGAGCTTAACTTCCTTCAAGCCATCTTTCCAGAACGTAATGTAAGCTGTGATCGGCGGTCAGCATCACATCAATACAGGCAGGAAAAACGGTGCATACGGGTAATGCCATCCTCCTAGTGAGTGAAAAAAAGAAAACGATAGGTCAGCCTTTCTGTTAAGGTGGGAGCACAGTTTTGGCCTACCCTGTAGTTGAGGAGGGCGATCATACTATAGGAATTCGTGGATTCGCCGGTGTAGAACTCGAAATCCTTGAAATTGGCGACGATTTTTTTGGCGTAGGCCTGGGCTCCCTGTTCAAAGGCTTCGACCCTATCAGGTTTGGTGGATAAGAGATGAGACTCGACAGCCCTCATGTAGCTCTTGAGATAAGCCAAGTAGGTCTTCTCGTCGAATACGGTGGGCTGGAGTCGAAAGGAATGGACGACGTTGTTGACTTGGCTGGCTCCGTCTTCAAGGGCCCCATCCTGCTCCTCGGCGGAGGGGTTAGCACCTGTCCAGGATCAGTGATCAATCCCGAAACGCGTTGGTGAATCCGCAGTACCGATGTCGACATCAGCGCCAGCCTTGACAGTAATCAAGGAGCATTCAACCTCGTAGACGATATCGTCGACGAGTTTTCTAAATTCTCGTTGATAAATTAGCACCAGGCACCTAGAGAGGTCGGAATGGAAATTCGAGGCGCACACTGGAAAAGCATCGGAGAACATCTTGTCCCCGGTAAGAACATCTTCGTACAACAACATGGTGGGAAGATGTACAAGAATACAGCGGAGGGAGGTTTTGATGGTGGTTGAGAGGAGAAAACGGCGATCGAGCTCGGTCTTCCGATGTGAGTCGATTGGCTCAGCTCGGCTCAGCTTAAGGAGGGGGTGATCGGATCACGGACCTCGGACAATCCGCGTCCCTTTCGTCCGACAGAAAAACAATCATAGTATCCCCGCGAAACCAGCGCCACAGCTTTCCTGCTTCCGTTTTAGTTCAGGGCAAGGCAGCAAATTCTTCCCAGAGAAACCCATCTGTCCGTGCGATGCGACGTTGGGCATGCCATGCGATCGAATTATTTCTTGTGTATTTTGAACGGTGGACCAACACCTACGAAGGACAATATGTAATCAGGGTATCCACCCGAACCTTCCAGTAGACTGGTGATTGTAATGCGGTGATTCATTTCGCATGAGTGATTGACCGACGCAGGTTTCCCAACACATTAATTACTTAAAAACGGCGCAACTCCGGGAGCAAACAGCAACAAGCGAACGAACGGGAATTCCAGAATTATCAGAGCATGTGCAACAACACAATATAAGGTACATCAGGGGGATTAGGTCACAGAATGATTACACGGGGGAAGCGATGGCATTCGAAACCAAAACGTGGTCGACGGTCGGCAGTGGGTTTGGGAGGGGAGGGGGATGGAAAATCAAGCGAGAGGGGTTGAATTAAAGTGTAATGTGGCAGAAAGCATGATGAAGAAGCAACAGCCCTTTGGTGGCACAAACAACAAGCAGACGTGGATGATCAACAAGCGATAATTACCAGAACCCTTATGGGTTTCCCAGCGTCGGTGGGGAATTAAAAAAACCGGTCCGCTGCATCGAACCAGTGGCTCGTGATTTTGTGTTTGGGTGGTGTTGGTGACGGTGGTGGTGATGGGTCTGATGGTTGGAGATGAAAGTCCGGCCCAAAGACGGCTTCATATTTGCCATCTTTCGGAGTGCCTTTTTCTCTTCCTTCCGCTCCTTCTCAGACTTGTAGTCCCGTGTCAGCGTTCGGAAGTTCCGCACCCCACGCCCGCCAGATCCTGAACCACCGGGCGAGTTCGTAGACGATAGCGTTGCCAGCCTTGTCCTTCCCTCCGGCTGTTTCTGGCTTGGAGCAGGTGTCGGTGAAGAGAGTAGATGCTGGAGATTATTGTTCATCATCGCCACCGCATAAAAATCTGAACCATCCCCAGACTTCCCGCTCCATGGGGTACCGTCCTCGTTCGAGGCACTCCCCTGAGACTCTCGTGTTCGTCGAAACGCCGTCATAGGTACCCTTTCCCACCTCCTCAGATCCTCGACGTGGCTCCGTGAACTCACTTCTCCGCCGTCGGTTCGATCATCGACCTGTTCTGGATGAGAAGATAGTTCTGCATCCGAGGTTGAAGAGTCGGAGACAAGGAAAGCCGCCTCGAGGACTTCGTCCAAATCCATCGATTCCGTGGTAAAAATATCAAGATCCGTGGATTGGCTGGGGACGCTCGAAACCTCCGTTTGCGCAGAGGACTGGCCAGAAATCGACAGTGAACGATCCCGAATCGCCTACCACACTGGTCAGTGACCAAAAACACACCATGGGTCTTGAAATACATACACGATGCCCTATCCTCTCCACGCTCGAGAACGAAAGCCTCGAACGAGGATAAGGAGATGGGAGCGCAGGCTGTTGACCAGTGATGACTGCCGTCTTCATCGGTTCCACAGTCTGCGGCGTAAGCTGGAACGTCCCCGCAACCGGGCCGCGGGGAGTTCGAGGTACTCCAGACTTCCTGCCACTCGGTGTTTTGACCCCGTCCAACGACTTGTCAGAGCTATCACCCAGGTCCTCTAGCTCACGCTGGGGCGTAGAGTGTCGGGGTGCGGATCTGTTCCCACGTCGACCCGGAGTAAGAGTGTTCTTGGGGTCGACAGCACCAACAGAGACCGGCCACTTGAAGAGCATCATGGCACGCGCGTTTGGTAGGCCATCGGCTCCGATAAGTTCCTCCTCTGTAGTCTCTCCATCATCCTCCGCCAAGTCGATCCCGTTGTCCTCTTCAAAGTGGTACTCGCTACAAACCGCCGTTGGATTCATGGGTTGTTGACCAGCCCGCTCGTCGTCTGTGGTAAGGATTGAAGATGACATACGTCGTCGGCGAGAAGATTTGGGAGAAGGGTTCAGGTCCATCTCGACGTCCATATCACACGTAGCGAACACAATCGGTCCCTCCCACCCATCGTAGAGGCCAGCTGCCGCCACAAGGGTCATCGCCTCTGCGATATCGTCTGCCGAGTCTTGTCCCCCATCCTCTCTATCGGCATCCATCTCGGCGGCTGCGTTCGATTCTGAGTCCGACCCGGAGCTGTCGAGGTTGGCGAAAAACAGGTCGGCGTCATAGTTGGAATCCTCCCCGTCGCTCCAACCGGTGACGACGCCGGCAAAGCTGACGCCTAACTTCCTCCTCCCATCCCTATCCACCTCTGTTCCATCTGGCTCGTCTTCATCATCAGCAACAACGGCATCCTGGTCATCCTCGCTCTCCGTTGTGTCTCCAGACTCGGCATCCATGTCGACGTCCGCCTCGCCGTCACTGGCCGACACACTCCGTTTTCGAGGCTTTATGTCCCACCGGTTGCCGTTGTGGTGAGAGCGCCCGTTCTGACGGGGGTCGTTCTCACCTAATAGCTCTCGACGCACACGCGCCTTGTCCTTCCGTGCCTTCCTCTCCTTCTCGCCTTCGCTATCTTTGATGTTTTGTTCTTCCTCCTGTTCCATCTCCATGTCTTCTGAATCCGAGTCTTCAGAAGAGGAGAGCGATGAGAGCGATGAGGATTCAGACGACGAAGAACTAGCGGAGATAAACGTAGGCAGATCAAGAGGAGCAGAAGGTTCGACATCGTCGTCATCTTCGAGGAGGAAGTTATCTTCATCCTCATCGTCGCTGTCGTCGTGATCCTCAACGGGAGGCCGACGGCGGATGAGCCCCTTAGGGTGATAGGAATCATCAACCTTATTTTTTCTTCGGGAAGGAGGTGTTTTGATTGTGTTGGTCCCTCGAACTTTTGACTTGGGACGGGGTTTGGCAATTTTCTTCAGAAACTTTGCTTTTGGTCGCTGAGGCAGGGTAGATGGACCTGCAATACGTTCTGGACTAGAATTGGCGGCGGCAGCGGCAAGAGCGGCGCGGGCTGCAACAACGACTTTTGGGGGTCGACCACGACGTTTTGGGACGGTTGGATCGAGGAGATGACTTTTGAGTCGTGGATCAGAGACAGAAAACTGGCCCGTCTGGGGTAAGTGGGAATTGGTAGAGGCAGTAGTAGACGGCTTGGAACGGATCTGTTTATTGGAGCCAGAAGGCTTTGGGTTAGAGGAGGATGAGGCGGCAACTTTAAGTTTGAGTGAGGGAAACAGCCCGTGCTTTTGAGGGGCGATCGACAACTTGTTGTTGTCGCAAGTGCACTCTGACTCGCAGATGGGGCATATATCGCCCTCGTCGTCTTGGTTTACGGGAGCGGTTTGGGTATGGGAGTGAGGAGACGACATTGAGGGAGCTTGGTGGTTCTGGAAACCTAGGGAATCCAGGAATGAATGAGAGGACGGCGAGGATGGGACGAAGAAACGGAAATGAAAAGATGGCGATTGGGATTATCACCATCTCCTGATCTCTAATCTCTGCCCTCCCCTTGAATGGGGCCGGCAGGGAGCACACGAGGACGACGTGTGTGAACTAAAGGTTGGGCCGCCGGCACTCACTTTTTCTCTGGTGTTTTGATGGATACATTTTGATAATGGTGTAATGTACATCTGCTGGCGACGTGGTCTGTCCGAATCCTGGTTTCTTGCGAGGGCAAACTTCGTATGAGGACGAAGTTGGTCCGGAAAAGAGTTTGAGAGAGCGAGATCGAATTTTCATTTTTTTCTCCCACTGTACATCAGCCGCGCGCTCCGATCATTTGCGACGGTGAATCCCCAAGAGCCTGTAACCACCCTCGTGTAGGAATCCACCTGCCAGGCCAAATAATAAAGAAACCTGCGGGCTTTCTGCAGGGGCCCTAAAATCCTCATATCTCCGGATGATCTGAGGGAGAGAGATTATCTCGTGATCTCCGTAAGCGGGATCCAGCGGGTGGCTGCTGCAGTCGCGGGGCAAATCTGGCCCTCTCTTACGTTCCCGGCGACCACACGACCTTCCCCCTCTGCCGTGCAACACGTCAGGTTCAGTAGTGAGGACCTTTCTCGTTATGTAATTGATCCCATTCACATGTTGCCGGACTGATTAATCCCTCCCCAGGTGCCCTCCTGCAGGGACCGATTTCGGATGTTTCGTACGATGCCAATGGCGACAGGTAGGGATCTGATTCGAGCTTGTTTCCGTGTCGGGGGTTACGAGCTTGGGCTCTCGACTTGGGAGACATGACCTCGGCTGCTCGGAACCTCCCGAAACACAGATGCCACCAGCTCGCTGGGGATGTTTGTCGTTTGCATAAAAGGTACGTAATTCGGTCGCTTTCACTCCTCTGCTCCTCGACCTTCCTGATTGAGGACGAATAAACACGAGGCAGGGGCAACGCTCGTTCCACGACCCAAGCGGGTCCATAGGCGGACTTACCCAATGAGACTGGTACCGAAATGGTTTCAAGAGGTATGTAAGGTCAGACAATTGACCCCCACACCATTGAGGGACTCTCCTTAAGGGTACGCCGGCTCGAGTTTCCCGATCACCCAGATTGCGTTAAGCTCAGCTTCAAAATGCTTTCGATCCACAAGGCCGGAACTACCACTAGCGAGTTGCTTCCGTAAGGAGCTCTCCGACGGCCCGTGGATTCCTCGGCGGGCTGTCGTGTGTATTCTATCGACAGTGTTGAACACAGATATTTGTCCTGGGACCGATGGGTTCCACTCCAGTAGAGGGACTTGAGGCACAACTCTCGATAACGGGCTCAGAAACGTATTGTTTTCGCCAAGACGGGGACTGGGGTCGCGACTCGATGTGAGATACGACTCGGAACTTATTGGAGGATAACGCAACCAACAGCGATATCAACAACCAGTGGTCGTCAGGGCACAAAGGAGACATCGGCCGTCGGTCTCAACTGTGCCGAGTAGCGGGTTTTGAAGGGAAAGGCCAACGCCCAAAGCCAAAATCTACAGCAGCACCTAGTCGATCTCCCTTCTACCGAGCAACCGGGGAGGAGGGAGTTTAGCGATGAGAGGTCGGCAGAAAACAAACCGCAGACCGTCAGAAAAGGTGGGCCCGATTTGGTTCAAGGCAATTGAACGCCACATAGTTGCAGATCCGTCAACCGGCGCCCTTCCCGCTCCACCCGAGTTACCATACTACGAGCTGTACCCTGAAGGCCCAAAGTCGTCAACCGGGCTTAGGAACAACGTTCCAACTCCGAACAGCAACTGGCACGGGAGGACAATGACAACTCACTGACCAGAAAGGGTGACAGTTCCTTCCCCGGTGAAAATGGCTTGCCTTGTTCACAATTAGCGGGAGAGATGGGACTCGACGTGAGCCAACCGCAAAACGTGTATCACTGGCAAGAAAAGAGAAGCGAAAGTGGCTGGAAACATTGTTAACCCAAGCGGACCAAGTACCCACGCTTCGGTTCTCTGTCCCTAGGACGACTGG
>Ga0307513_10011641_pt1 | contig 10918 bp, 11 predicted proteins | sample 15_EM_MG_FD_202174 | JGI IMG/M metagenome (GOLD analysis project Ga0307513, IMG submission 202174) | Populus trichocarpa ectomycorrhiza microbial communities from riparian zone in the Pacific Northwest, United States - 15_EM | ecosystem: Host-associated > Plants > Roots > Unclassified | place... | reverse complement strand
GAATCAGGAATGTGGAGTACACGGTCGGCAATTCGAGCACCAGGACGGCAAGCCCGGAATACGGCAGGCAGCGAAAGATGCCGGCGCGAAACAGGCGATACGCCGCGTCCAGCACCTCGGCCGTCATGAGCGGCCGGGCCGGCGGGAGCTGCCCGGCCGCATCCACAGTTTGCGCGCGGTACATGCACGGCATGATACCGATGCGCCGAGGAAGTCGTGCATCATCGCTGCATGTCCGACCTCACCGACGAGCTGGACCTGTCCGACAGCGAACGGCTCCTGGCTAACGCCGCACGCTCGATCCACCGCCGCGACGCGGAAATCCTGCTCGCGGCCTGCTGGCGCAGGAGCCGCTCACAACTGCTGGCCACCATCGGCGAAGCGGTGCCCGCCGAGGTTGCGGCCAGTTTCGAGGGTGCGCGCCGGCAGCGCGCGGAAGGCGTACCCGTGGCCTATCTTCTGGGCCGGCGCGAATTCTGGTCGCTGGACTTCGCGGTAAATCCGGCGGTGCTGGTGCCGCGCCCCGAAACCGAGCTGTTAGTGCAAAGAGTCCTCGATCTCGTACCGGCGTCAATTGCGTCAGTCGCGGACCTGGGTACCGGTTCAGGCGCGATCGCCATCGCGCTCGCCCACGAGCGCCCGGGCTGGCGAGTGCTCGGCACCGACGCCTCCGACCTGGCGCTGGCGGTGGCCCGGGGAAATGGCGAACGTCTCGCCGGAGGACGGGTCGAGTGGGCGTCGGGCGACTGGTACGCCGCGCTCGGCAACCGCCGTTTCGACGTCCTGGTCAGCAATCCGCCCTATGTGGCCGCCGATGACCCGGTGCTCATCGAAGACGGCCTTCGCCACGAGCCTCGGACCGCGCTGACGCCCAGCAACGATGAAATCGGTGATGGATTCGCGTCCCTGGCCACTCTTATTAATGGAGCCCCCGGGCACCTGCGGCGCGGCGGCTGGCTGGCGCTCGAACACGGCGCCACACAGGGGGAAACGCTGCGTGCACTGCTTGTGGCCCGTGGCTTCACTCACGTAACCTCGCACCGCGATCTCGCCGGCCACGAGCGCGTCACCGAAGGCAAGCTGGCCCCATAGGAAACCCCGTGTCACTAGTGTTTGAAACCTCGCTCGGCAATTTCGAAGTCGAGCTGTTCGAGAAAGAAGCCCCCATCTCCTCCGCGAATTTTCTGGAGTACGTCGACGACGGCTTCTTCGATGGCGTCATTTTCCATCGCGTCATCCCCAAATTCATGATCCAGGGCGGCGGCTTCGAGCCCGGCATGAAACAGAAGAAGGTCAAGGCGCCCATCAAGAACGAGGCGGCCAACGGCCTGAAGAATTCGCGTGGCACGCTCGCCATGGCGCGCACCAATGACATCAACAGCGCCACCGCGCAGTTCTTCGTCAACCTGGTGGACAACGATTTTCTCGATCACTCGGGGCCGGGCAACTACGGCTACGCGGTCTTCGGCAAGGTCAGCTCCGGCATGGACGTCATCGATCAGATCGCCAAGGTGGCAACCACCACCCGATCCGGGCACCAGAACGTGCCGGCCGCGGACGTGATCATCACCAAGGCTTCACGGAAAGAGTGAAGAAGAGCTTCGGGCGGCGGCTGGTCCGATGGACGCTCATCGGGCTCGCCGCCGCCTTTCTCATTCCCGCGTTGACCGTGGTGGCCATGCGCTGGGTGGATCCGTGGTACAGCGCGTTCATGCTCGATGCGGCGCTCGACGCCAGGCGTGCGGGCAAGACTAACTACCGCACCGACTATCGCTGGGTGGATCTCGAGCAGATCTCACCGCACGCCGCCGTGGCGGTCATCGCCGCCGAGGACCAGTTTTTTCCGTTTCATACCGGCTTCGATTTCAAGTCGATCCGCGAGGCGGTGCGGCACAACGAGGGCCAGGCGAAGAAGCGCCGGCCGCGAGTGCGCGGCGCCAGCACCATCACGCAGCAGGTCGCAAAGAACCTGTTTCTCTGGTCCGGAAGGAGCTATCTGCGCAAGGGTCTCGAGGTGTACTTCACGTTGCTCATCGAGATCGCCTGGCCCAAGGAGCGCACCCTCGAGGTGTATCTCAACATCGCGCAGTTCGGCGACGGCATCTACGGCGTCGAAGCGGCTGCGCAGCGCTTCTACCGCATGCCGGCCGCGCGTCTCGGGCGTTATGAGGCCGCGACCATGGCGGCGGTGCTGCCGAATCCCATCACGTTCAAGGTGAATGCGCCTTCTTCCTATGTGACCAGCCGGCGCGACTGGATCCTGGCGCAGATGCGGGGCCTGGGTGGCGCGAGTTATCTCAACGAACTGGAAAATCCCACCGCGCCGCCGAAGGCCGGTGCGCGGGCCAAGCTCGAAGGCAAGCGCAGGTAACCGCGTCAGTCCTGGTACGCGAAGCGGTACTTGCCCTTGGGCAGCATCAGCTTCGGCGGCGTCTCGCCCGCCGTCACCAGCACCTGGTCCATCGGTATCGCCGAAGCCCGCAACCCGGAGACGCGAAAGGATTCGATGGCGCGCTCGGTGTCGCCGACCACCGATTGTTCGACCGCCACTGCCTGCCAAGCGGATCGCTTCTTCGATGCATCGTCGCCGGCCGCGGCGGCATCACCTTCCTCCTTGCGAAGTGCAGCCATGTAGTCGAGGGATTTGGCAGTGGGCGTCGCCGCCGCTGGCGGCGGAGTTGTCGCGCAACCCGCGAGTATCAGTACGAACGACGGAACGAGAACGCATTTCATGTCGTGCGTCTCAGGCTCGCTAGTTGATCGAGTCGCTTCCGCGCGGCGCTATTCCGTCGAACAAATGCTCGACGTCGATTGCATCGAACTTGTAGGGCTTCTGGCAGAACTCGCAGGTGACGGTGCACGCGCCCTGCTCTGCGATGACCGAACGCACTTCGTCCACGCCCAATGACCGCAACACATTCGCCACGCGATCGCGGCTGCAGCGGCATTCGAATTTCACTTCGTGACCCGAGAACACGCGTACTTCGTCGATGCCAAACATGTCGACCAGGCGTTGCTCCACGTCATCTTCCAGCAACTGGCCGCGCGCGAGCCCGGACATGGCGGCGTCGGCCTTTCGCCAGGCCGTCTCCAGCGCGGCCTCATCGAGCTGAATCTGTGTGCCGCCGGCGCCGGGAATGCGCTGCACCAGCATGCCGGCGACGACGCCGGAACTCGCGGCCAACAGCACGCGCGTGGGCAACTGTTCGGACTGGTGGAAATAGGCTTCGAGCGATTCGGCCAGTGAATTGCCGGTGATCGGCACCACGCCCTGGTAGCTGGACGCTCGATCGGCGGCTTCCACCGTCACCACGATCTGGCCTTCGCCCGCGAGCGAGCGGAAATCCGCCTCGACGCCCCCTTCCATGCGGACAATCGCATCGTGCCGTGCCATCGCACGCACTTTGAAATCGTGAGTGCACTGCGCGACCAGCAGGCTGACGAGACCCTTGCCCTGCAATTGCAACGTGAGCACGCCGTCGAATTTCAGCGTGGCCGCGAGCAGCACCACCGCTCCAACGGCTTCGCCCAGCAGATGCTGGACGGCGGGCGGATAGTCCTGGTGTTCGCGCAATGCCAGCCAGGATTGGGAAAGGCGCACGGCGTGGCCGCGGATCGGATGCCGTTCGAGTACGAAACGACGGACGAGATCGGTCACGACTCAGCCGGCTAACTTCTTTTTCAGAAGCTCGTTGAGCTGCGCGGGATTGGCCTTGCCGGCGGTGGCCTTCATGACCTGCCCCACGAAAAAACCGAACAGCTTGTCCTTGCCCGAGCGGTAATCCGCGAGCTGGCCCGGATTCTTCGCCATGACTTCGTCGATGGCCTTCTCGATGGCGCCCGTGTCGGTGATCTGCTTGAGGCCCTTCGACTCGATGATGGCGTCGGCATCCTTGCCTTCCGCCCACATGGCCTCGAATACATCCTTGGCGATCTTGCCGGAGATGGTGTTGTCGGTGATGCGACCGAGAAGGCCGGCAAGGCCCGCAGCGCCGATGCGGCTCTCACCGATTTCGAGATTGTGCTCGTTGAGCGCAGCAGCGAGAGAACCCGCCACCCAGTTGGCCGACAGCTTGGCCTGCTCTTTCGAGGGTTCATTCCCGCCCGCGAGTAGTTTGGCGACTTCCTCGTAGTACGCCGCGAGTTCTTTCGACGACGTCAGCACGCCGGCGTCGTACTCCGACAGACCGAACTGCGCGGCGAACCGCGCGGCCTTCTGGTCCGGCAGCTCGGGCAGAGTTGCCTTCACCTTTTCAATGTATGCGGCGTCGATCTCGACCGGCAGCAGATCCGGGTCCGGGAAGTAGCGATAGTCGTTGGCTTCCTCCTTGCTACGCATGCTGCGCGTCTCGCCCTTGTCCGGGTCGTAGAGCCGCGTTTCCTGCACCACCTTGCCGCCGCCTTCGAGCACGTCGATCTGGCGGGCAACTTCGTAGTTGATGGCTTTTTCGACGTAGCGGAACGAATTGATGTTCTTGATCTCGGCGCGGGTCCCGAATTTTTCCGCCCCGACCCGACGTACCGAAACGTTAGCGTCACAGCGGAACGAGCCTTCCTGCATGTTGCCGTCACAGATCTCGAGGTAGCGCACCAGCGTGTGCACCTTCTTGAGATAAGCCACGGCCTCTTTCGCCGACCGCATGTCGGGTTCGGAGACGATTTCGATGAGCGGCGTGCCGGCGCGGTTCAGGTCGATGCCGGACTGCTTCGGCAAACCTTCATGCAGCGACTTGCCGGCGTCTTCTTCGAGGTGCGCGCGCGTGATGCCGATGCGCTTCTTGGTGCCGTCGTCGAGCACGATGTCCATGTGGCCCTTGCCGACCACGGGCAGCTCGTACTGGCTGATCTGGTAGCCCTTCGGCAAGTCGGGATAGAAGTAATTCTTGCGCGCGAACACGGATCGCGTGGCAATGGCTGCATCGACGGCTAAACCGAACTTCACGGCCATGCGCACGGCTTCCGTGTTGAGCACGGGCAATACACCGGGATACGCGAGGTCGACGAGGTTCGCCTGGGAGTTGGGCGAGGCGCCATAGGCGGTGGGCGAACCGGAGAAGATCTTCGACTTCGTCGACAGCTGCGCGTGCACTTCGAGGCCGATCACTATCTCCCATCCTTCTGGGGCCCAGCCATTCGGGGCGCTCATTTCAGCACCTCCTTCGCGAATGCCGCCGGTATGCGGCGGTGCCAGTCCGTCTCCTTCTGATACGCGTGTGCCACGTTCAGCAGCTTGCCTTCCGCAAAGTGCGGACCGGCAATCTGCAACCCGACGGGCAGATCACGCACGAAGCCGCACGGAATGGACATGGCCGGCACACCCGCCAGGTTCGCGCCAATGGTGTAAATGTCGTTGAGATACATCTGGATCGGATCCGACGCTTTCGCGCCAATGCCGAAGGCGACGTCGGGCGCGGTGGGGCCCATGAGCACATCGACTTCCTGGAACGCGCGCTTGAAGTCCTGGTTGATGAGCTGACGCACGCGCTGCGCCTTCAGGTAATACGCGTCGTAGTACCCGGCGGACAGCACATAGGTGCCGGTCATGATGCGACGCTTGACCTCGGCGCCGAAGCCTTCGCCGCGCGAACGCTTGTACAGGTCCATCAGGTCTTTCGGGTCTTTGGCGCGGTAGCCGTAACGCACGCCATCGAAGCGCGCGAGGTTCGACGAACACTCGGCCGGAGCCACCACGTAGTAGGTGGGCACGGACAACGGCAACGCCGGCAGTTTGACCTCGACGAGCGTGGCGCCGAGCTTCTCGTAAACCTTGAGCGCCTCGCGAATGAGTTTCTCGACGGACGCGTCGAGGCCCTTCTCGAAGAATTCCTGGATGAGTCCGATCCTGAGCCCCGTGAGCGGTGCGTTCAGCGACTCCACATAGTTAGGAACCGGCGTATCGACGCTGGTGGAGTCGCGCGTGTCGAAACCCGACATGGCGCCGAGCACCAGCGCCGCATCTTCGGCCGACTGCGAGATGAGCCCGCCCTGGTCGAGGCTGGACGCGAACGCGATCATGCCGTAGCGCGAAACCCGGCCGTAGGTCGGCTTGATTCCGGTGACGCCACACAGCGAAGCCGGCTGACGGATGGAACCGCCAGTGTCCGTGGCCGTGGCGATGGGCGCGATGCGTGCCGCGACCGCCGCTGCCGAACCGCCTGAGCTGCCGCCGGGCACCAGTTTGAGGTCCCACGGATTCTTCACCGGGCCGTAGTAGCTGGTCTCGTTCGACGACCCCATGGCGAATTCGTCCATGTTGGTCTTGCCCAGGGTAACCATGCCGGCGGCATTGAGCTTCTCGACCACAGTGGCGTCATATGGCGACACGAAGTTGTCGAGCATCTTCGAGCCGCAGCTCGTCCGGACGCCCTGCGTGCAGAAGATGTCCTTGTGCGCGAGCGGCAAGCCCGTGAGCGGGCCCGCTTTGCCCGAGGCCAAAGTGGCATCCGCAGCCTTCGCCTGCACCATGGCGAGCTCGGGAGTCACCGTGATGAAGGCATTGAGGGTTGGCTGCGCGGCATTGATTCGCGCGAGGAAGGTCTCCGTGAGCTCCGTCACGGAAAATTCTTTGGCTCGCAGCTTTTTTGCGAGCTCCGACAGCGTCAGCGTATGCATTTTCTTAGGGTTTCTTACTCAATGACCTTGGGCACGAGATACAGCGCAGCTTCGACTTGCGGAGCGTTGCGTTGGTATAGCTCGTGGTGGTCTTTTTCGGTCACGACATCGGGCCGCATGCGTTGTGCGAGACCCGGAAGTGGATGAGCCATGGGCTCGATGCCCGCGGTTTGTGCCGCGTCGAGCTCACCGACCAGGTCGACGATCTTCGAAAGACTGTCCTGGTACACGGGGATCTCAGCTTCGGTCAGAGAGAGACGGGCGAGATGCGCGATGGAGTTGATCTGGTCGCGATTGAGGCTCATCGAAAACTCAAGGAAAAGATGTTGGAAATGTGCGCGGAATCATACCTGTTGCCTTGTAGAGCGTGCTGCAGATTGTTAAATTGCCGCCACTTTTTCGCGCTTCGGCTACCACTTCATGTTCAAACGCTTACGTGGCTATTTCTCGAGTGATCTGTCGATCGACTTGGGAACGGCCAATACCCTAATTTACGTCCGTGACAAGGGCATAGTTCTCAACGAGCCCTCGGTTGTCGCGGTGCAGGACGATCACTCCGGCCGCGGCAAGGTCATCGTCGCCGTCGGCGCCGAAGCCAAGAACATGCTGGGCCGCACGCCGGGCCACATCAACGCGGTCCGCCCGATGAAAGACGGCGTCATCGCCGACTTCACCTACACCGAGAAGATGCTCCAGTACTTCATCGGCAAGGTGCACGGCAACCGTGTGCTCAAACCCTCCCCTCGCGTCCTGGTGTGCGTGCCCATCGGCTCCACCCAGGTCGAGCGCCGCGCCATCAAGGAGTCGGCCGAAGGCGCCGGCGCGCGCAGCGTGCAAATAGTTAGCGAGCCCATGGCGGCCGCGGTCGGCGCGGGCCTGCCCGTGAACGAAGCGCGCGGCTCGATGGTGCTCGACATCGGCGGTGGCACCTCGGAAGTCGCCGTGCTCTCGCTGAACGGCATCGTCTACGCCGCGTCGGCGCGCATCGGTGGCGACCGCTTCGACGAAGCCATCATGAACTACGTGCGCCGCAACTACGGCATCCTCATCGGTGAAGCCACCGCCGAGCGCATCAAGATCGAAATCGGTGCGGCCTATCCCGGCCAGCAGGTGCGCGAGCTTTCGGTGAAGGGCCGCAACCTCTCCGAAGGTGTGCCGCGCAGCTTCACGCTCAACTCGAATGAAATTCTCGAAGCGCTGCAGGAACCCCTGCAGGGCATCGTCGGCGCCGTCAAGCAGGCGCTGGAACAGACTCCTCCCGAGCTCGGCGCGGACGTGGCCGAACGCGGCATCGTCCTCACCGGCGGCGGCGCGCTGCTGCGCGACATCGACAAACTACTCATGGAAGAGACCGGTCTGCCGGTGGTCATCGCCGAAGACCCGCTGACCTGCGTTGCACGCGGCGGCGGTCGCATTCTGGAGCTCCAGGACCAGGTCGGGCCGGGAAGCTTCGGCCTCGAATAGCCAGGCCGCCCCATGGCCGTATTCGGCACCGCCACCAATCGCTCCTTCGGCGGTCGCGGGCCGTCGTTCGGCTTCCGCTTCTTCTGTTACGCCTTGCTTTCGGTCGTGCTCATGTTCTACGACCAGAAGGGCGGCTGGCTCGACACTGCGCGCTACGGCCTGCAGGCGGCTATCTACCCGCTGCAGCTCGCGGTCAATTCCCCGTCGGCGGCCTGGCGCTGGCTGGAGGAGAGTTTCACCACGCGTGAGACCCTGCGCGCCGAAGTCGACCGCCTGCGCGAAAACCTGCGCAACCAGCAGCTGATCACGCTGCGCCAGGCGGCGCTCGAGAAGGAAAACGCGACGCTGCGCAACCTCGACTCCATGCTGCCCAACGTCATCGAAAAGCGGCTGGTCGGCGAAGTCATCAATCTCGAAGTTTCCACGCTGCGCCAGCGGCTGCTGGTCAATCGCGGCGGTACCCACGGAGTTTTCAAGGCCCAGGCCGTCGTCACCGGCGATGGCGTGCTCGGCCAGGTGTTCCGCGTCGGCCCGTTCAGCTCGGAGATCATCCTCATCACCGACGCGGAGCACGCGCTGCCGGTGCAGGACGTACGCTCGGGCGTGCGCACCATCGCGCTCGGCACCGGTCGCAGTACCTCGCTCGAACTACCGTACGTGCCGCAGAACTACGACGTGAAAGTCGGCGACCTGCTGGTCACCTCCGGCCTCGGCCGCGTGTTTCCGTTCGGCCTGCCGGTGGCGCGCGTCACCAAGGTCGTACGCGATCCCGCGCAGCCGCTGGCACAGATCCACGCCGTGCCGCTCGCCGGCATCGAAAACGATCGGGAAGTGCTGTTCATCTGGGAACGCGCCGATCATCCCGCCGCCACCGCATCGCCTGAAGCGCTCGCGGTCGAAGCGCCGGTGCCGGCGGTGACGCGATGATGAACTTCGCACGCCGCGAACCGCGCTGGGCGGTCACCTTCACCTTGCTGCTGGCGCTCATCGCGCAGGTGGTCCCGCTGCCGGATTGGATGCCGGACATCCGGCCGTCGTTCATCGCGCTGGTCATCATCTACTGGAGCATCTACGCCCCTCACGCCGGCGGCATCTTCGCGCCATGGCTCGCGGGTCTCGCGCTCGATGTCTTCAAGGGCGAGGTGCTGGCGCAGAACGCGCTGGCCATCGCGCTGGTCGCCTATATCGCCATGAGTCTGCACCAGCGACTGCGCAACCAGACCCTGGTGCAGCAGTCGCTGTTCGTGTTCGCCGTGCTCACGCTGAACGAGTTCGTGGTCTGGGGCATCGAAGGCTGGAGCGGCCACTCGATGGCGTCATCGTGGCGCTGGCTGCAGCCGATGATCGGCGCCATGCTGTGGCCGTTCATCGCGTTGCTGGTCGGCCGTACGCACACGCGTAGTTAGGGCGAGGCATCGGCACCGTGGGTACCGTCCGCATCAAGGATCACTGGGCCGAACAGCGGCTGTTCGAGAGCCGCGCGCTGGCCGCGGCCTTCATCATCGCCGGGCTCACCCTCGTGCTGGTCGGGCGGCTGGTCGTGCTGCAGGTCATGCGCTACGACTACTACGCCGAGCTCTCCCAGGGCAATCGCGTGCGCGTCGAGCCTCTGCCCGCGCAACGCGGCCTCATCCTGGATCGCAACGGGCAGGTGCTGGCGGAAAACCGCCCCGCGTTCCAGCTCGAACTGGTGCGCGAGCGCGTGCCCGACGTCGAGGCCACGCTGACGCGGCTCATCGAGATCGGCGTGTTGCCACTCGACGATCTCGACGAAACCCGCAAGCTCGTGAAGTCGCGCCGCAGCTTCGAGAGCGTGCCGATCCGGCTGCGGCTCACGGACGAGGAAATCGCGCGCTTCGCCGTGCATCGCTTCGAATTCCCGGGCGTCGATATCGCCACCCGCCTCACTCGTTACTATCCTCACGGCGAACACGCGGTGCACGCACTCGGCTACGTCGCGGCGATCAGCGAAGGCGACGTCAAGCGCCTCGAGAAGGAAAAGCAGCTCGCCAAGTACGCCGGCACTTCGCTCATCGGCAAGCTGGGGATCGAAGCGTCGTTCGAGCCGGCGTTGCATGGCATCGATGGCTCGCGCCAGATCCTCGTGAATGCCGCCGGCCGTTCGGTACAGCGCCAGGGTGCGCTCACGCCCGACCTGCACGAAGTCAAACCGGTCGCGGGGCGTGACCTCATCACCAGCATCGATCTGCCCACGCAGCTCGTGGCCGAGCAAGGTCTCATCGGGCGCCGCGGCGCGGTTGTCGCCATCGACCCGAACAACGGTGACGTCATTGCCCTCGTATCCATGCCAGGCTTTGACCCGAATCCGTTCGGCCGCGGTCTCACCACGCCCGAGTACGCGGCGTTGCGCGACAACGTCGACATACCGCTGCTCAACCGCGCGTTGCGCGGGCAGTATCCGTCGGGCTCCACCATCAAGCCGGGGCTTGCGCTCGCCGGGCTCGTGTACCACTCCGTCGACCCCAACGCGACGAAGTTCTGCCCGGGCACCTGGCACCTGCCTGGCAGCCGCCTCGCCTTCCGCGAAGGGCGAACCGGCCGTCATGGCGCGATGGACCTGCGCCATGCCATCGCCAAGTCCTGCGACGTGTACTTCTACGGTCTCGCCAACGACATCGGCGTGGATCACATCGCCGAGTTCCTCGCGCCGCTCGGCTTCGGCAGCCTCACTGGTATCGACATCGACGGCGAGAAACCGGGCCTGCTGCCGTCGAAAGAATGGAAGCGCAAGACATTCAAGCGCCCCGCGGACCAGGTCTGGTTCCCCGGCGAAACGGTGAACTTCGGGGTCGGCCAGGGCTACTTCCTCGTCACGCCGCTG
>Ga0307513_10011640_pt1 | contig 10918 bp, 16 predicted proteins | sample 15_EM_MG_FD_202174 | JGI IMG/M metagenome (GOLD analysis project Ga0307513, IMG submission 202174) | Populus trichocarpa ectomycorrhiza microbial communities from riparian zone in the Pacific Northwest, United States - 15_EM | ecosystem: Host-associated > Plants > Roots > Unclassified | place... | reverse complement strand
GAGACATTCCAGTGGTTGGCGTGAAGGGAGTCATCAATTCGTTCGCTGCGGATTTCCACCAACGAGATCAAGAGATCCAGATCTATGACTCCAAACGCGAACAAATGAGATTTATACGCTCTAAGCCTATGTATACTGCCGAAGTCGCCATGGAAGGTCTTGACCTTCACTGCATTCTCGCCATATTCTCCGAAACGCCTGTGGAGATCTCAGCACAAGCAAATGCTTATGAGTCACCGTATGCGAAAATTCCTTTCCTCGCGTCGACAGAAGATCCTACTTTCGATCTGGATGACGTTGTGGAGGTCGATTGGAAACCGATTGAAGGAGACGACCCACGATATTTTGTGGGAGAAATTGTTAACTGCCCAACCTTTGCCTTCTTCAAGAGGGTGGAGCAAGTTGCCTCGCCAGGCGATCCAGGAACCTACACGGAGCTGAGCAAATTTGGTGATGAACCAACGCACCGGTGTCTCCTCAAGCACGAGCCAAGTTCGTATTTAGACTCTTCTTTCACTGTCATTCCTGATTGTTACTTCAACCAGGCCCTTTGAATGTTCAGATGGAGATGGTTACTGCGCGAATCGCGCAGTTGGAAAAGGAGCTGGATGCGACACCCGCTGCTAATGCTGTGAGCAGTGATTCTCGATTAACAAAATCGGGCCACTAACTAGAGGGTAAAAAACAAGGATAAGACCATCGACTTGAACTATCGAATCTCGACGTTAAAGGCCCATTGTCGACGGCTTGTCAATGCCCCGAACTCTGCGGCACCGTCCCAATCGGCATTCCCGAGCGATAAGGATCCTTGGGGTGATCGAGGTTGGGAAGTCTATGACAATGTATACCAATTCCATACTCCCAAACTCACTCTCACCAATTCGATACGCAATGTAAGACGAATCGTCCACTGTCTTAGCATGGCTGATCCTCGTATAGGTTTTGCTTCAGTACTGGTATGAGTCTCGCGCCCGCCGGGGCTTTGAATGGCATATGGCTGGAGGGTTGGTATAACGTATTCTTTGCGAAGAAGTGAGACTCACCCAACTCCATAGGGCGTTAACGGCGATTGCCAAAGAGCTTGAAGAGGAACCCGCTGACGGTCCCACGTTTAACAACCCACGCCAACAGCAAGCCACTGACGATACAGTACGCACTGGTACCACCAAACCGTTTAGGCCTCCACCGGTTAAGAGACCATCACGAGCCCCGAAGTCACTTTCTACGGAATCCGAGACCGAGCCTGATGAGGACTGGCAGTTCAATGTCAATCTCGGAGACGGGAATCCAAAGAGTATCCTCACAGAGCATTCACACTACTGCATTCTCCTCAAGCCGCAAATTGTCCTTCGGAGCGAACTGGATGACGAGAGCGTTGTCATTTTGGCGGCCAATGATATGGTCTTACAGCTCATCGACCATATGAACACACTGAAGCTTCCGGACCCAGTCAAGGCTCATGAGCGAACCAAGTATGCATGTTGCCCTGACCCCAAAGTGCGAGTATTCATATTTTTCAGGATCCACATTTTCTTGGATGGGATGCAAGTGTTTGCTCCGAGGAAGGATATGCATGAGGTCATTGATAAAGTGCGGCTTCCTCTTGAACTTTTCGTCGACGAAGGCTGCAGATCGTCGGATTTCGAGCCTATCGTTCGACACACCACACTTGCAGTCCAATACGACAGGCATAACCTGCTATCTAGTGATAATCAAGGGAAGAAGGTTCGTGGCGTTCCGTGATGGCGACCGGACCACTTATGCCCCAGAGCAGGACCTCATTTTCGTCACGACTCCTCGATTTACGCTGCAATCAAACAGCGCAGCCTTTGCTTCTATCTACAATGTGGTATCGGATGTCTTGCTCTACGCCGATCCTTCCCAGCGTGCACGTCTGGATCGTTTGGAGGCTTTCATGTTAAACGACAACCTATACGATTTAAATACTGTCCGGGAGGAAATCAAGCTTCGCCGGAGTCGGATTCGCGACCTCACAGAGCGCATCAGCACTCTTCAGCTGAGGCTGGGGGACCAGCCCTCCTTTCAGGGTCGTATGGAATTGGCATTGATTCAGGGCGACCTCACGAAACAAACCGACGAGCTGGTCCTCATCTTTGACGCAGTACAGATCAACCGTGAAAAGGGTGTCATCAAACCCGGACTGTGGCTTGAAGCGTCCTCGTCGGATATAACGTGGCACATGCTGGACGACTCAAACTACCTGCTTGCAAAGCTGTCGCTCAAGGGCCTATCGCTAACGTGGACCAGCAACACTGATGGGTCGACCAAGAACCAACTCGTAATCAAGGATCTTCAAGCACTTGATGCACGTCCAGATGCTCCATTCCCGGAAATGCTGTCGAAGCACCGTAATTGGAAGGATCGGAGCAACAAGATGGTCAAGGCAAGCCGTGACATATAATGTATGACAAAACCTGACACCCTACAGGCCAATCTTCTTCTCCGGGCCCGATGGAAGACCATGCCACCTGTTGGCGGAATCTCCATTCTGGAAGATTTCAAATTACGGTTCCATCCCTTGCGTATCCAAATCGATGCTTCCGTTGGACAAAAAATTCAGGACTATCTTTTCCCCAAAGACCGGCGCAACCGATTCCACTCAGTCGAGACCCTGAGCCCTGAGGGTCGACAGCCAGAGTCTCCAGACTCTGCGGGCCATCCCAATGGTTCCTCTCAGTCTGCCGCCACATTCTTGAAACCGCGGGCGCTCGGTGCTAGATCAGCCTCCCATACGGACTTGCGACGAGCCGCAGTCGAGAGCGCGCCGGGCCTTCGACTGCACCGTACTAGGTCAACGAATGCCCTCCACAGTAATCGTGAAAATGGCTTCACCGAGGCCGACAGGGTCAGCTTGGACCATACCCTTGCAGAAATGAGGGCAAGGTCTTCGGAGAATCGCACATTCGTGCATGCTAACATTCGACCGTAAGTATTTATTTCTCGCCGTTCAAATTCGCTCCTTAGATGTATTCCACAGGTCTGGCCTTTGCTTGACCTTCCGACGCGACAAGGATATGTCTGTTATGGTACCAGACGCAACCGAGCTCATATACTCGACTCCCGAGATTGAATTCGAGGATCGAACATGCTCTTTCCGTGACCTAGCATCTGAGATGAAGTGGAGTGAGTCTTTCAAGATTCTACTGCCCAGCTGGACTCTGACACTCCTACAGAAATATACCAGGAAGCCTTCAACGCGGTGGTCAAGGGAGGTGCATTCAAAGCACTCAACTTTACTGGCCTTAAGGAGCACAAGCTCTTCAGGCATCAGAAAAAGCCCGAGTCTTCAACGGCATCCTCCACATCGAGTATTGCTGCACCTTTCGCACAAAGGCGGTTACTTCAGAGATCTGCATCGAGGCACACTTCACGTTCCGGTACTCCATCGAACGCTGGATATGAATCGTCCACTCTTGCCACTAGAAGAAATATGTCTGGGGACTCTGGGGACTCCTTCACGGCTGCCTCTCATGGAACCACTATGATGAGTGCATCTAACCTGAGTAACAATGCGACAGTCAGCCCAGTGCCGCAGCGAGGAACCCTCGCGACCTTCTTTGGCAGGAGTCGCAAACGTTCGATATCCGTATCGGTAAGTTCCGAGGGGTCTTATAAGGGGCAGAGCTGATAATGGCGCACATAGCGCCCGGTTGAGGTTCAGCGGGCCTCCTCACCCACACCCTTGGGTCCCCACACGGACAACTCGACTGGGTGAAGCTGAACCCAGGCAACGGCATTCAACGAAAATGAGGGCTTATTTCAATGTCCATCGCAAATCTAACATATATTCTATTTAGTGGAACGGATTCGCCATGCTTTTATTTGGCTGCTTCCTGTAGATTACCATGTGGCTCTGATTATTGGAATAGACTCTAGATTATGCAACCAGAAAGAGAAAAAGACCAACACAAAGGGGATACACGATTACATACGTCCCAGATTCGCAAAAATACTACACGAGTTATTTCTCGTTACCAACTGCACATGCGCGAGCGAAGGGCCATAGAACACCTGCATGGGGGGGTTTGGACATGTACTACACAATACTGGGGTAGTGAGAGAAGGAGAAAGGTCACAAATAGAGGGACATCAAGCTAGGCTCCTCCACATGCTTGCCGGTGGGTCGGGGACCTCCCTTTCCAGAATCCGCTGAGCATGCAAACTGCCTCGCCCAGGTTGCATGGCAACTTTGGCTCTGTGATTCGCCTCATCGTCGTCGTCATCGTCATCGTCAGCATCTCCTTCCACAGGTGCTTTGCGAGGGCCATGCCGTGGGTCAAGGTCCAAAGTTGGTCCAGGGTCGATACTGCGACTCATCGCGACTTGAAAACTATCATCTGCGACTTTGGGGGGCGGGCGCATAGACGGCACATTAATGGGCACGGAAGTCCCCGGTAGGAAGGTCAGCATTATCTCTTCCTCAGCTTCGTCCTCGTCAGCTTCCTCTTCCTCCTCTTCCTCAGAACCTGAGTCACTGTCCGCCTCAGGAGGATGATAATACCCTTTGGCCCACGCCGATCGATGGGTAGGGGTTTGTCCTGCGTGCATACGCATCAGTTCCCGGTTCGCTAGATCTGGCCTTTGTGGTGAGGACGCTGGGGGCGGCGACCTAATGGGAGAAATCTCGTTTTGTTGTAAAGACAGTGCGAGCGCTGATGGCTTTGGAAGGCTGCGTGGTCCCGTTGGCGACGAAGGATTGGGTACAAGACTGGCAAAGGACGTGGGTAAATGAGAACCAGTGACCATTTTGGAGGTGGGATTCAGTGTGATCGGACTGGTTGGTATCGGCACAGCGGGTTCTTCGTCAATGTCGAACATAGCATCTGAGAGTGCACGGTGAGTACTAGCCATTTCAATTGAACCGCCTTATTTACCTTCACCTCTTGCCTTTTCTTCTCGACGACGTTGAGCACGCTCCGAGTTGATGTCCCGAGCCACCGTCACGATTTGATTTTGGCTCTTAAAAGCAACGGCCTTACGCTTTGATGAGGCACCTTCCTTGAATGAATTTCCTTTTGCAGAGCTCGATGCCCGTCCTTTGAGAGCAGAAGGTCGTGGGCGGGTGGGTAGAGTCTTTGAGAGCACGATAGCTGAGTCGGGACTGGCTCCGTCTTCGCCTGCCACGAGCCCGTTGCTAATTTGTACCATTTTGGGAGTTGCCATATCGCGATTTCGTGTAGGCGAGGCAGTCGGCGTTTCGGTGTCGAACGTGTGGTCGTGTGGTGATAGCTCCGCAGGAGGTGACAGAGGGCGTAGCATATACATACCAGACTGGCGCAAAGACGTGGATAGCGCCGAGTAGACTGGCGCGGACGTGGCCATTGCTACAGGCACACGGGGAGAGATGGCCCCGGCCGCGGGTCCATCGAAGTCGAAGTCTCGTATTACCGGAGGCCGATGAGCAACAATAGATGTGCTCAGAGCAATTTGAGGCAGTTGGCGGTCTTGAGTTTCCTTCCAAGCTTTCCACAGAATGGTCACTTCGCCTTTGAGCGCGGATTGTTTGGCGCGGACTTCGCACCGCTTTGCTTCGATGTATGCTCTGATATCATCTTCTGCTTGTGCACGCAGAGTGCTAGATTGTCTTTTTGCAGCCCGGGAAAGGTGCGAGAAGACGGGATGGTTCGGAACGAAAGGGGGCGGGGGGAATAGCTCAGGAAGATCGCTGAGTTGGGGAGATAGGGGAATTATCTGAGGTGTGAGAGGTGGGGGCGTTGGCAAAGGGGAGTCCACTTCGCGTGATGGTATGATGAGATCGAACACTGGGGACACTCGTTGAAGTGCGCTGGTCAAAGTCAAGCCGGTCTACACGTAAAATTAGCGAGAGCGTCATCACCCTACACGCAAACACGCACGATGCACCCTTCCGGGGTGACACAGACCTGGATCCACCGCCCATGCCGCCCAGATACGTCAAAATCGGACCATTCTCTGGCAGGAGAAACGGGGTCCGGGTGAGATTCAAGGGTTCCAGGAGTATCCTCTTTGGATTTGGTGACAAGAGTGAAGCATAAGCGACAGATGAGCACGGTGACCTCGTTGGGCACCCGTGACCGCTGAATGAGTTGTTCGTGTGACTAAAATAAGTAGATACGATGTACATCATAACAATTTCATGTTATTGATACGCGCGGCAAGGTCAATGTGTTTCCTCACCATTTGGAGACCGTCCTTATCGATGTAAACCCATTCGAATCCCGCTTCTTTGGTTTTGGGCGTGTTTTCTGCATCCTGGGGAGCATTCGAAGGGTATATCCGAACGTTTAGGCACTTGCAGCCAAACGTCGGCGACGACGCCATTAGGGTTGGGTTTGAGTCCGGCATTCAAAGGTTGCCTCCAGCCTATTTTCTGTGAATACCAGCCAGGACGACCTCAACTCCCTGAGCGAGGACGATACGGCGAGAAATAGCTCCCATCTCAGACGGAATTGGGCTAGGAGCGGAGATTGAGTCCAGGACTTGAAAGCGAAGGCAAATCGCAAGCGACGAGTTGACACTTGTATGGGGCACATTTCGAATGCATCTGAAAACCATCAGAGGTCCTTTGCACCATATAGTCCAACCTACCCGGCCCAACTACCGCTGCGACCGCACTGCGACGGCTTCACACACAAGAACCATGGTACACCAACCGAAATTTGACCCGCAAATGTGATATACTTTTGACTGCGGGGTCCCATACGCTTGCATACCTCCCTTCCTACTGGCTCGCCTTCTCCATAAGTCGCGCAAGTCGCGCTCGAGGCGCAGTCGAACCCGCGCATCCCTACGAGCAAATATAACCCGAATCATTAATAATGCAAGCTCTCCTTGTTTCAGTATCGTCCGGGCGCCTGCTCTACTTCAGAAGAGCGGCATCAGTTGTCCAACGGCGGTCAGTGACACACTCAGACCTTGTCCCCCCGCCGTCCAAGAATGCACCCTGTAACAAGGCAGGAATGACATACGCCGAGTACCGGTAAATCGGGCTGGAGCCTTCCCGCTCAATTTAAGTTCGAGTCGTTAAGATGGCAACCCAATCCCCAGCCCGCTCTCGTGCCATGCTCTTCTCTGCGTTTTTCTTCTCTCTCGCTGCTGCTGCTGCCGCTTCTGTGGTCGCCAACCCTCTCTCCGTCCCTCCAAAACCTCTGGTGAGCAAACGGGATGGGACGTATGTGAGCAACCTCAACAAGTGTCCTAGGCTGGTCGCGAGAGGTTCCCCTACAAGTGTGCACGAACTGTGCGCCGCCCCCCACCTCCTCGGCAGAGTTGACGTCTGATTTATTGCAGGCGGCCTGACCAGATCCAAGTTGTGGGAGCAATCGGTGATTCAATTACTGCAGGTTAGTAGGGCCTTACAAACTATGACCACTGCTATAACATTTATCAGGATGCTTTGCCAAAGGCGTGCAAGGGGTGCTAGGGTCGCACACCTTCGCTGAATGGAGGGGCGTATCCTTTGTAGGCGGAGGAGATCCCGGTGCCATTACCATTCCAAATGTCCGCCATGGTTTCTGCACTTCCCCATTTCACTCCAGTGACACGTTACATTCAGCTTTTCAAGACTTACTCGCAGAACCTCAAGGGTGCGAGCGTCGGGTACAACATCCTTCCTGAAACCTGCCTTACTCCCCTGTGCGGCAATGGTATGCACCACTATATCCAATGCTTTCGTGTCTAAACCTGTGCCAGGTGTCCTGACTTGGAACTCGCCTGTCGACAAATTCAATGCCGCTCTCTCTGGGGCCAAGGTTGGAGACCTCCTCCATGAGGTAAAACGTGCGTGTTGGTCGAGCCCGTCGAAATTGTGATGTGCCTGATATTCGTGCAGACTATCTAGTTCCCCGGATGCAAGCGGCAGGCGTAGGCGCCGCGTTCAAATACATTTCCCTTCAGATTGGCTCCAACGATCTTTGCGGCGCTTGTTATCACGCTGAGACTGGTAATCGCCAACGCACCCATTCTCGTCCACATTTCGGGGTGCTAACCTTAACCGAAAGGTGTCGGTCCTTCCTCCGCTGCTGCCTTTGAGGAGGGTATCCGGTCAGTCCGATTACAAGTATCCTTAGTTTAATCGTGCTCATGACGAGAACAGGGAAACCCTCGAATACATGCGCACCAACCTACCCAACACCATTGTCAACGTCTTGGGTGTCTTGAAAGGTAAGTTATCCTGTTATGACACCTGCCCCGTGACTCGACTTACAGACTGTCTACAGTCTCTGATATTTATTCCCTGACCAAGAACCAGAGCTACTGTCAGCTTCTTGGTCTCCCGCACTTCAACATCGAGTGCAGATGCGCTCTGCTCGGTGGTCCTGTTGGGCAATCCACCAGAGACTTGATGGATGACTTGATGAATCAATATAGTACGTACTCTCGAAGAAGCTCCGAGCTTGTTTTCAGGCTAATATTGTTGTAGATGATCGTCTTGTTAGGATAGTTACGGAATACCAGGACGCAAATTATTCTGACTTTGCGGTCCTGTGGTTCCCGGCTAATGTGCCCCTCACCTCGTATCCCATTACTGGCGAGTTACCCATTTTTCTAGTTGTCCAATTTATTGAGTTATTTCACAGCCCTTAGCAAAACCGATTGTTTCCACCCCTCCGAGAAGACCCATGCACTTTTCGCGGCCACCCTCTGGAATAAGATGACAGCTGTGCAGGAGGAACGCGCAGAGCCCGTGGCCTGGACTGATGACCTCAAATTCCGGTGTTTGGAAGAGAGTGATAGGTTCAGGACGAGGGCTCTAGTGACCTAAAACATAAATGGACCGAGCGACCATGTGAAAAGAATCACGAGAGGGATAAAATGGTGAACTGATTAATATTACAACATTCAACAGTTGAGAGAGTGTGGGCCTTTCCGCTGCTGTTGGTACATCTCTACATTGAGCCCCCGAATGATGAGAGAGGTCCGAGACCCCGCTGCATATACCACTCGTTTACTTGGCTTCTACTTGGCTTCTATAGAGTCCGCGGTGGTGTCAAATCTACATGTCACTCCCGGTCGCGCTCCGCAGCTCACCTTCGGTAGCGACAGTCTCACTGGCCGTCGCAGTGACAGGGGTGACATACAACGGATGGGCAGCATTGAACCTTTCCACTGGGCTAGCGCCGAAGTCATTGAGCTTGCGTTCCTCGGCATCGGGCGCCCCTGAGGCGGCTTTCGTTGCCGCAGCGATGGCAGACTTGAGCTGTACTGGATCGATCCCTTTGGATGCGAACCCGTGTGGGTGTACATCCGGAGTGTGGATGCCCATCGGACCAGGGGCGGGCTTCGCATCTGTGGCTGAGAATAGGGCGAATATGGTGATATGACGTGGTTAATAAGGATGGTCGGTTGTCTGTTTTGGTTAGATATTAACTCACGGCTGAGGTAGGTGGTGGTGTTCGAAGCAGACATTGTATGTTAAGTAGTGGATGGGTTGAAGTTAGTGGGGGGATTCGAGGATACGACTTTCGAGGTGTATTATACCACGATTGACGGTAGTGTGACGGTCCGTCAGATCAGTCGAGATGAAGCCGCCAGTCAACGTAGGGACGAGGAACACATCGCGTTACCAATCAGCCGCCTTGCCGCCTTACAATCTCGGCCTGTGACATTATTCTGGCGTGGGCGCGACGGTTCATTTCAGAACAACTAATTGGTATCGTCATTCTCATTACCTAGGCTACGCGCGTCACCGGGCTGCAGGAGACTGTCAGACAGCTAGGCATCATCTAGTTATGATGGGCTCACGCACCGCAAGTCGACCTCTTGAGTCCATGCACTTGGACCTTGCTCCGTATGATCCGCACGACTTGGAAAAGGAATCAATAGGCTAGTCTTCAATTAGCCCTGCCGAAAAGAGGTGTAAGAACCAGACTTGTAATTCGAGCACATACTCGGTCCTCACCGTCGATCACAACATGAGAGGAGACGTGAATTCTATGGGGTCGGAACTCCCTTGCTAGGCTCTGGCTCAAGGCGCGAATCCCAAAGCTCCCAAGGCAAACAATCCGAATCTTTGCACTTCCGTTAAGAGCAGCAGTCGCCCCGGAGAGAATCCACGTGCTCTCCTTGCTTCCATCAATGATGGCAAGCTGAGTGAATACAAATGCTCCTTGGAGCTTCTCCAGCGCGCGCTTTTGCAGTTCCTCGTCTGTGCACATTCGAGAAAGGGCTTCATTACCAAGTGACCACCAGCACTGTGCTGCGGATGGCGACTTGGTGTTGTGAAGATAAATTGAGTTTTTCAAATGCATGACGAACGAGAGCAAAAACGGGACCTTTACGGGTGTACCTGTTCCCAAACCTTTCAGGGATGGACATGAATGCAAACGTCAAGGAGGCGTGTTGCGTCGGATGTTCTTGCGAGAAGGGCGACCCGCGCAGCCTTTGCGAGCGAATGCACGCGCCACTGATGCCCCAGTTCCCGGCCCTGCACCTGCGATGATCGCCATAGCCTTTCTGCTCGACATTTTCAATGCAGAGCTTCGAGTTCTAGTGAGAAGGTGGCTGACGTCATGAGCGCAAAAGTGGTTTTATAAAGTCCTTACGGCGCGCTGCTGACGAAGCAGAAGACATCTGTTCACGTAATATACCCAAGCCAATCAAGTCCTTGATTGTCAGCTCTGTAACCCGCTTCCTTGGGCGAATCAGGTCTGCCGAGAGAGGTGATAAGGATTAGCGAGTGACTATTAAGGGAATGTGGCCAACACGACTGTAGTATAACTCTACGACCTTGAGCAAGACCCGTGGCTTCGTTCAGGTCAACAGCTCGAGTTGCTTCTTCTGTTCGACCACTACCGTCTCCATCACCTTCAGCCAATGCTCGACTGGCATCAGACTCCTATGCGGTTTCGTAGTTGCTCCACTTGTGGTTGTTGATTTCTTCGGTTTGGTGGGTACAAAATAATACCTGCCCTGAGCC
>Ga0307513_10011639_pt1 | contig 10918 bp, 10 predicted proteins | sample 15_EM_MG_FD_202174 | JGI IMG/M metagenome (GOLD analysis project Ga0307513, IMG submission 202174) | Populus trichocarpa ectomycorrhiza microbial communities from riparian zone in the Pacific Northwest, United States - 15_EM | ecosystem: Host-associated > Plants > Roots > Unclassified | place... | reverse complement strand
AGGAAAATAAGTTGATTAGAAGAAGAGCCAAGTCTTTTGATATGGCTTCTAAAGCAAACATTGTAAAACAAGTCATGAAGTCCCATAATAAGAACTTGTTATGATTGTTGATGTGAAAAATAAAATTATGTGAGTAATAATGAATAAAGAAATTAAAGAAATGCATGACAATGTGTTGAACATTCAAACTAGAAATCTGGGTTGTATTGTTAGTTAACTTGTAACCAGGAATTGACCTACATAAAGGCATACTCTGGGGTAGTTTCCTTATGAAAGTTGTAGAATTAGGTGTTAACTTTTAAATGAAACTGGAATCACCTAAATAGAAGTTGTAGAACTCTAGATATTGGTAGAAAACCAAAAACAGGTTAAATTGAAAAATTTTGCACACCATGTATACCGGACCTTGAACTAAAATTTTGGGCTTGTAGCTGAGAGAAATTGGGATAAATGTCTTCATGATATGGATAAAACACCAGGTAGAGGTCGGGTTGTGTGTTACAGGACAAACTACTTACCACTGTATTTCAACAAATTTGTGTATAAACGGCAGACTTGGGTTGACCCTCTTCATCCCAGATGTGTTCTTATGTCTTAGCTTACTAAGGAAATAATCCCCGAAAGGGAATCGAGTCCTACAACTCTAGTAGAGGAAGAAACACTAAATAGTATTTTAGTGCACTTGTCCTATGTTGTTTGAATATAATGAGTTTGAGATGGAATTTTATATAAGTGATTCTTACAAAAAAAAAAAAGTGTGTATGTGAAGTTTTTAAAGCATATACTGAAAGGAAATATTGTATGGTATAGAAGGAACATCGGGCACAGGTTTTCCATTGGAGGAGCTCACGAGACTAGAGAAGTAGGTAAGCGAAATCTCACCTATAATGAACTTCGTTAAGTTTGTAAATTTTGAATTCTTGATGACTATTGAAGATCTGAAAGGTTGTGGATAAAATTTTGGGATATAATGTAAAACTGATACAATTGAAATGTTTCCATAAAAATCGAAAGACCAATGTAGAAAATCATCTCCGAAGTCATTGGAAATTAGCAAATCTGTATTGGTTATAAATCATGGAGTCAAGTTTGAAACCTTAAGATTTGTGAATGAGTAACGAACAAGTTAGTAATATGGATACTTCATGAAAGTAATATAAGCCTAAGAAGAATTCAAATTGCTTTCGCAATGAGCGAAAGCCAATGTTGGTATTTGTTTTCGAAATCACGGAAACCACTGAAATTGGATTGCTTTTGCAATGAGCGGAAGCCAATGTTGAGAATTGTTTTTTAAATTGTGGAAACCATTGAAATTGGATTGCTTTCGCAATGAGCGAAAGCCAATGTTGGTATTTGTTTCTGGAATCACAAAAACCATTGAAATTGGATAATTCTATGAATATAATCCAAAACTTTTCCTTAATTAACCTTATTGCAGGACCTTCATATATCGATGGACCAAATAACTAAACGCCAGATGGACTCCAAGACTTCAAGGAACTTTTGTTGTGCGTGTAATAGATTTTGTAATTTAAACCATATTTTTCTTTTACAACGATGTTATTTTATCTTTGTGTGACTCACGTAATGAAGTCCCTGGACGAATGCCTTATATAAAATGATAACAAAATACTTTTTCAAACAATTTTCATGCATGTTCTTTTTAATCTAAATTGTCTTTTATATATATATAAAAGAACACGTACTGTGTTCCACGGACAAATCATATTCTTTTTCCAACGAATCATTTCTCTGGTTGGAACTTTTTTATTATAACAACGCCACATACCGTGTTCGTCCTCATTAACAATTTGGAACTTTTGTATTGGTATCTGAGCCTATTGGGATTTGGGTAGGAATAGTGAATATATTTTTCATAAACCTTAGAGAGAGAAGAGAACCTTAGTTCATAGGTGAATGCTACTGAATGGTGTAAGTCTCGTTGAGTGACTAAGGCAGAAAATTCATATAACGTGCAGCATGTTTTCTAAATCATCTTTTCAAACTATGGATTCTATTTTTTATCGATCTACTTCTATTTCGGCTTCTTCTACATCTGAAACCTCAGAGAACAAGAGGATTGTACAAAGTGAAGAAATAACCATTGAAGATTTTACAAAAAACATTGATGATTGGAAAATTCCAAAAATTTCTCAAACACAGATTTATCAAAAATCAAAATATGATATTTTCAAAACAGATTTTACAATTAAAACTGAAGAAAGAGATATTCAGCTTACAAAGTTTTTTGAGACTATCCAACTCCTTTCTCAAAAATCCATACAAAAACACCTAGCCAGAAACTACAAATATATTCATGTCGGTCTAGTACAAGTCGGCATAAAACCATTTATAAAAGAAGGTTTGAATACATCTATTCTAGCTGTTATTCGCGATGCTAGGTTCCATAACTTTCAAGACTCACTCTTTAGTTCCATTGAGTCTGGCCTCTGCAGCGATCCGATTTCATTTGACTGCTATCCGAACCTAACTATATCCCTCAAAGACAAAAATATCTTACAAAGTATGCTTCTGCAAATAAAAACCCATAATTACCATATGCTTGAAGGATTTATCCCCGTTACTCTTATCTTCAAAATCCACTACAAAGTCATGTTCTCAGCCTTTGCCAGTAAACACAAATACCAATCCCAAAAAGGAGAGACACTCCTTCTCCAAACAGATTTATCCCGATCAAACATAGTTGTTCCAAAAGCTATCCAATGGAAAGATATAACCCTTCTAGATGACTAGATTCTTGAAGGAGCAACCCCACCAGAAATACAACAGCCACCACAATCAAATGTCCAAATTAAGGATATAACACAATATACAAATGGCAAAGTCAAATTGTCTTTCCATCGTTATTCTACAAGCTCCAGATTCTCAAAAGAATCTTTTTCTTCCAGTACTATAGATCTTGGAAGAATTTCCAAAATACCTTCTGTCATTAACATTCCATATCATCCAAACCCACCTCGACATTCTACTTCAGACATCCCTTCTGCAAGTTTCCAACACGCAGATTACACCACAAATATACCAAAACCAGTGTATACGAACACTGAACAACAATCACCTCCAATATCCCCAACATTCTCAATAGTCACTGAAAACATTCAAAATGCGCTGAATGTTTTGACTTCAGAAAAACATGTTGTTCTTGACAAAACTCTTTTCAAAAATAATTTTTATGCTAACCATAATTCTACAAAACAAATTTGGTTTTTCCAACACTTTCTCCAATAGAGAAGTGAGATACAAAAACAATTTTATAATTTCATTGAGTTCCATAAAGTACAAATTTTATTCTTTGATTGGTTCGAATTATATTATGTATCTGAACATTACATTGCATATCCTTTTGCATCCATCAAACATGCATGCCTGGTCACATCAAGATCCAAAACCCCTATATGGAACCTTACCAACAGACCAACAGTTGAGTCTAAACATCCACCCTTAAGAAATATCCAAATAACCTATAACAACCAGACTATAGATGCAACTCCCTACAAATTACTCAGTGATGACACCCTCTCAACTACCAAACACATCATCAACCAAAATAACTTTACAAACACCAACCTCAATACCTTAGGAAAACAGCTTACCCGACTAGAAAAACAAATACAAAGAACTACTATCAGTTCAGTTGACACCAAAACCTCAATCGACCTAAAACTAAAAAAACTCAGTCTTCAAACCTTATCAAATTACAAAAACAAGCCAAATACAAATCCAAGACAACCAAACAGATTTTCTTAGAGATATCAAAACACATTTACAAAACCTTGACAGTTCATCTTTAACTGTTCCAGACACACCACAAACAACCAACCCCTCTACATCCACAAATCAAGTCAATACTCTACAAAACATTCCTGGGCATTCTTCTGTTGAAGATGCTTCTTCGAATCAACCTCTTGAACTAAACAGACTTACCTGGCAAGCCCCCAAAGCAACCATTGCCCCAGATATTTCCATACCTACTTAACCAACTATCCTTAGCCAACACAAATACAATGTCTCTTCCCTCTATGAATGGAATATAGATGGAATGTTCGAATACAACATCCTCAGTACCCTTCAACAAATGACCATTGCAGCTAATGCCTACAAAACCCAAACAGGAACCCCGGACAAAGCTATTGTTGAACTCCTTATTGCTGGTTTCTCTGGCCAGTTAAAAGGATGGTGGGATTATCACCTAACTGAAACTGATCACCTACATATCCTAAACTCCTTCCAAACATATGAAGATGAAAAACCCATCCTTGACCCATCTGGAAACACTATCCAAAACGCTGTGTCAACCCTTATTCTTACAATTTTCTTACATTTCATCAGAGACCCTTCACATTTGACAGACAAAATTGTTGAGCTCCTTTCCAACCTTAGGTGTAAGAAGCTAAGCGACTTTTAATGGTACAAAAACACCTTCCTTACCCGTGTCATGCTTAGGGAAGACTCAAACCAGCCTTTTTGAAAAGAAAAATTCCTTGTAGGCTTACCTATTCTCTTAGGAGAAAAGGTTAGAAAATAAATCAAAGATACCTTTACAACCAAAACCATACCATATGACCAGCTTACATACGGTGAACTTGTGAGCTTCACCCAAAAAGAAGGCCTTAAGATCTGATAGGATCTCAAACTCGGTAGTTTTTGTCACCAGTTTGACCTTTCCTCAAACTCGAAAGTGGGAAATGAAACATACCAGGCAAGAACTTGGTAGTTTTTGTCACCAGTTTGACCTTTCCTCCAAAAAAACCCTCTTGTAGTGGAAGCTGCTCAAAACCCAAAACCTATTCGAGCCAAAAATCTCCTTAAGGTAGGACTATTTTGGTTGTCATGTTGACTACCTCAAAGACCATCCCCTAGTTCAGAATGGTTATCTCCATTTCAAAAATAATTTTCAACCAACTCCTTCTGAAGTGGGAGACACCTTTTGTAAGTAAGTGACGCCTTTTGTAAGTGACTGCTGAGCTGAAAGCATATTTGTATTTTTCTGCCGACACTTTTTTTTTAGTGCTTCTTGATAGGTGGCAAGATGCCAAAGAAGTTGTCTTCATTTCATCTCCGAGGAAAATAGCAGGAGATGTTGAATCAGATGAGCTAGATTGGGACAAGACTGTTTTAGGGTCTTGGCTTTGTATAATGTTTTGCACTATTTGGAGGTATTCTTCTTCAGTTCTAGCGGAGGCAAGGAGAGTTGTCGTTTGAGCCTTCCTGGCTAAAAATTTCGATTGAGGATGATGATCAATGATGGGAGTTGTTTGATTCTTTTATAACCATTCCGTAACAACTAATTTGAAACTTTTGGATTCAGCTGCCAAGGAATCCCACCATTTGATTTTGAATTTGCGAATAAGTATTGGATGTCCGTTTTGGAGATTGTAATCATAGAACCATGAACATACCCATGGAAAAAAAAAACCTTTATATAGAAAATAAGAATAGAAGAAAACTTCCTCTCAGAAGGAGTTGGTTGAAAATTAATTTTGAAATGAAGATAACCATTCTCAACCAAAGGATGGTCTTTGAGGGAGTCAACATGACAACCAAAATAGTCCCACCATTGGAGGAACCAGAGGGGGAGGTTTGTAGTATCATGCCATTATGGAAGTAGAAAAGCCAAGAATGGTTATGGTTTTGATTTTGTAAGAAGAAGACATTGAACCATGCTTGTTGGTAATCCCAATACATATAGGAGGTATTGAAATCTTGGAAATATATACGAAGGTGTGTGGGGAATGAGAGAGGTTGATGTAAGGGTTGTCCCCAATCTTTAGGATAGATAACTTTGTGAATGATGCATGTAGAATATGTCGGGTCAGTGTGATCGAAATGTAGTTTGAAGTGTTTGAACTTGACAGAGTTGGTGATGTCAAGGATAGCAGCATAGTAAAATTATGGTTTGGCTAAATTCCAGGGTTTGTAGTGCCAATTTGGAGGAACAATTTTGGAAACAGCAATGGAAGGGTTTTTGAAGCAGAAATGCCTCTTCGTGGTTTTGAAATAGAGTTGGAAATACTACCTGTTTGTGACATGGAGTCACTGAAGGTCTGTTGGGACACCTTTTTTAATGCTAAAAGTAATTTTAGTGATTTGGAGATAGTGTCGCCCCAATGTTGAACTAAGTCTGTTTGTACTTGTGATTGTTTTGTAGTTTCTTCTTCTTCAACGACTGCCTCATACTAGGATTTGATAGGTTTGGCAGCTAGGATGGCTGAAGACATGAGTTTTGTAGAAGGCTTTAGGCTTTCTGTTTTTGTAGGCTGGGTTTGGGGAGTTTTCCCCTTGTCTTTGGATCGTGCTTTGGGAGGCATCAGGACCTGTTTTTAAGGAATTCGCGGGTTAGGAAATCAGGGATGGAATTGGAATCTTCTTTAATATATTCAATATCAAAATAAAAAATGCTTAAAATAGCCTGCCATCGGGCAAAAATCTATTTTAAAGCAAGATTTTGGACTTCTTTTTATAAAACTTCTTTTGCAGATTTGCAATCAACGTGTAAAGGGAATTTTTTATTTAATAAATCACTTTGAAATTTTGTAATACAAAGAACAATTGAAAGAATCTCTTTTTTTTTATAGTGGAGTAGTTTTTCTGACAATCATTCCAATAGGCAGATCTGTACTAGAGGATTTGCTCTTTGTCATTGTGGACTTGTTTAAGGATCCCCCCATAACCTAAGTCAGAAGCATCAGTCTCGACTATCTTAGGGGATAAGGGGTTAGCTAAATGAAGAAGCAGAATAGTTTGAACCTGTTGTTTGATTTGTCTGATTATGCTAGTATAAAGGTCAGACCACCGAACGGGGTCTTTCTTTAGCCTATCATGTAAAGGTTTGGCAAAACGACTAATGTTTGGATAATAATCCAAAACATAATTAAGACTGCCTAAAAACCATTGCAACTGGGTTTTTTCAGTAATCTTATCAGGGAATTTATTTGTAAAGGATAAAGATCTCTCTATGGGTATTACAGTACCTTGGCAGATATAATGGCTGAGGAAACAGACATGGGTTTGAAATAGAGAAATTTTTTATTTAGAAACAACTAAACCATTTTGTTTTGCAGTATGAAAGAATGTATGTAGATGTTTGAAATGTTGATCTATGGAATGAGAAAAAAATAAGAACATCATCAATGTAAACAATGCAGAATTTGGAATGTGCATTGAAGATGTCATTCATGATGTGTTGGAATTCAGAGGGTGCATTTTTTAAGCCAAATGGCATGACATTCCATTCGTATTGGCCAAAAGGTACGGTGAATGCAGTTTTGTGTTGATCTCTGGGATCAATCTGGATTTGCCAAAATCCGGATTTCATATCAAATTTAGAAAATATGAATGCAGAATGTAATTTTTATAATAAATCTTTTTTGTTGGGGATTGGATACCTAATCCATTTTAAAGCAAAATTTAAAGGTTTGTAATTGATCACAAGTATAGGTGTGCCTCTTTCAATCTCAGAGTTTTTATTTACATAAAAGGCAACACACGACCAGGGTAATCGGGACTTTTGGATAAGACCTTTAGACTCAAGATCTTTGATTTCAAGTCTGCAATGTTGTTCTAAATCAGCATTCATTTGTATAAGTCTTGCTTTTGTAGGTATATGTTTTTCTAAAAACCTATCTTCATATGGAAGATCAACAATGTGTTGTTTTCTTTTCCAGAAAGCATTGAGTAAGTCTGAACATAGTTTTTGTTCAATCTTACTTTGTAAATTAGTGATTTTCTTTTGTAAAACAGAGTTTTGCAATTGTTTCTCAATGCGACAAAAGAAAACATGATTTTGTAAATCATGCAAATGGAATTGTTTTCCATGAATCAATGCATTAATATGATAGGTATGTATGGAGCATGCCTTAATCAAATTTAATTTTCTAATCTTAGATTTTATATATTTATCTGCTTCTTTTCTCTTATAGGCTTCTTTACCTGGCAAGTTCCCACAACAACCATTGCTCTAGACATTTCCATATCTACTGAACCAACTGTCATTAGCCAACATAAATATAATGCTTTTTCCCTCTATGAGTGGAACATAGATGGAATGTCTGAATATAATATCTTAAACACCCTCCAACAAATGACCATGGCAGCTAAAGCCTACAAAACCCAAACAGGAACCCCAGACAAAGCCATAGCTGAACTCCTTATTGCAGGTTTCTCTAGCCAGCTTAAAGGATGGTGGGATTACCATCTGAAGTTGGAGGAGATGGTTGTTCAAGGTCTGTATAAACAGGTTTTGGTATATTTGTAGTGTAGCCTGCATTTTGGAAACTAGTAGAAGGGATATTATTATCCAAACATAACTATATCCCTCAAAGACAAAAATATTTTGCAAAGTATGCTACTACAAATAAAGACCCATAATTATAACATGCTAGAAGGATCTATCCTTATTGCTCTTATATTCAAAATTCACTACAAAGCCATGTTCTCAGTCTTTGCCAGCAAACACAAATTCCAATCTCAAAAAGAAGAAATACTCCTTCTACAAACAGATTTATCCCTAACACTGTTGTCCCAAAAGCAATCCAATGGAAAGATATATCCCTTCTAGAAGATTGGATCCTTGAAGGTGCAGCACCACTAGAATTACCTCAACCACCTCAACCAAATGTCCAAATTAAAAACATTACCCAGTACACATATGGTAAAGTCAAATTGTCTTTCCATCGACACTCTACAAGTTCCAGATTCTCAGAAGGCTCTTCCTCTTCCAGTACAATAGATCTTGGAAGAATTTCCAAAATCCCTTCTGTTATCAATATCCCTTATCACAGATGTAGATTTTCTAGGAGGGTTTGCGTGATAAGGGATATTGATAACAGAAGGGATTTTGGAAATTCTTCCAAGATCTATTGTACTGGAAGAGGAAGAGCCTTCTGAGAATATGGAACTTGTAGAGTGTCGATGGAAAGACAATTTGACTTTACCATATGTGTATTGGGTAATGTTTTAATTTGGACATTTGGTTGAGGTGGTTGAGGTAATTCTAGTGGTGCTGCACCTTCGAGGATCCAATCTTCTGGAAGGGATATATCTTTCCATTGGATTGCTTTTGGGACAACAGTGTTTGAGCGGGTTAAATCTATTTGTAGAAAGAGTGTTATATATATATATATATATCCACTTACATGCACGTCTTAGGATAATCACGCATGGTAGGTTTAATAATTCTTTCCCTTGATTTAATGTATGTTCTGAATTATACTCTTAAGAATGTATATGATGTTAATATTGAAAGATAAATGATCTATGTAATGTTGGGAATGTTTTCTGAGGTCGGGATGATGAAAAGAAAAGAGATTAAGATGAATAACCTATATGGTTATGAAAGCCTTGAAAAATAAGTGATTGTCGATAACTTGGTATGCATAACTATAGAAAAAACTCGGTCAAAATTTTGGTAGAAATTTCATTGACCTCTATGTGAATTCAAGAAATAAAAAAACAATTTACCATGCTCTTATTGTGTCATTATTGTGTTTGCTATATTGTTTCGTGAACTGGATGTTACAATTTGGTATCAGAGCCCTAGTTGGGGTTCTAGGAATGATGTGGTGATAAAATAAAATTTGGATAAATTAATGATTATCAACTTAGAGAAGCAAATGGGGCAAGTAGCTTCAAGTGTAGGGAAATTAAAAGCACAAGTCAGCAGAAATTTGCCCTCTCAAGCATTGGATCCCAAAGAGAATGTTAGTGCGATCACACTGTGAAGTAGGAAAAAGCTTGAAGAGCAAAGGTCGAAAAAAATTGAGATAGAGGAAGAAGATGAGATAGAAACCAAACTGAGCATAAAGAAGAAACAACCTACTCCTCCATTTACTGAAATAACCACCAATACACCAAAGGTAAGTCATAACTCAATGAATTCCAGTTTCAAGAAAATCCTTTCTTTTCCTTTGAATTCTTCAAAAAAGTGATTTTAGAGGTCTAAGAAAGAGGACAAATAAAAAGAGATTTTAGAGGTTTTCAAAAAAGTGGAACTCAATATTCCTTTGATTGATGCTATCAAGAAAATTCCTAAATATATGAAATTCTTAAAGGAGTTGTGTACTACCAAAATAGCTTACAAGCTAAAAGGCTATGAAATAGTAATATGGGTAAAGTTGTATCTGTTGTTGTTCAAAAGAATTTGCCTTTAAAGCAAGATAACCGAAGTGCGTTTATTATCTCATGTGTTATTGGTAATGTTTTGAAAAGGCTTTATACAATTTGGATGTATTCATTAGTGGTATGCCTAAACATATTTATGATTTTCTTAGTCTTAAGCCTTTAATTAAAACTAGTGTTGTAATACAACTTGCAAATCATAGTTTTGTTTATCCACTTAGTGTGATAGAAGATGTCCTAATCAAGATTAGTAGTTTGGTTATTCAATGCGACTTTTATATTTTTGATATGGAACGTGATCCCTCAAACACCAACATGCCTATCATGTTTGAAAAACAATTCTTGAAAACTGTCAACACTAAAATTGATTGTGGTAAAGATACTTTGTCTATGAAAGTAGGAGATGAAGTAAATGAATTTAAGTTTAATGATGCAATGAAATATCCTTACGGTAGTGTTTATTCCATCACATGCCATGACTAAATTGATGAGTGTGTATAGCAAGTTCTTGATTTTGATACGACGGTCGGATTGAGAGTTATTCTCGATATAATGAAACTGGACAGTTTGTGATATTTCATCAAAAATTCAAATTTTCTTATTCAATCCTTGCATAAATTGTACCCATTAGTGTACTAAATTCTCAATACCATTTTTTATCCTAAGTATATTTATTTTTTCTTTTTAATAATTATTTTATTTACAGACTTGTTACTGGTTCACAGTAACGTTACTGATTTTTATCTAGGTTTACATCAACACTTTTATGTGCAATTATTTC
>Ga0307513_10011638_pt1 | contig 10919 bp, 4 predicted proteins | sample 15_EM_MG_FD_202174 | JGI IMG/M metagenome (GOLD analysis project Ga0307513, IMG submission 202174) | Populus trichocarpa ectomycorrhiza microbial communities from riparian zone in the Pacific Northwest, United States - 15_EM | ecosystem: Host-associated > Plants > Roots > Unclassified | place... | reverse complement strand
GGAAAAAACCTCAATTTAATCCCTAATGTATTATTTATTATCAAGATTAGCATCAAAACTTTTGATTTCATCAATCTTACCCTAAACATATTTGATATTTTAGATGATGTCACCTCTAAGTCCCAAAAAATTTAAATTTTTTTTTTTTTTTGCTAAAATTTAATATGGTTTGCATGTTTTGGATTGTTTTGATGTGCTGATGTCAAAAATAATTTTTAAAAAATAAAAAAATATCATTGGCATGTATTTCGGCACAAAAGGTTATTTGAAAAGCAACCGCTACCACACTGCCAAGCACCCTCTAAATCCATCTACGATCGGTTATAGTTAAATACTAGCTTATTAGTCCGCGCTACACAATGGATCGTAATAAAAAAATATCAAGTATATTTAAGTGTTAGACACCGTTTGTTTTGTATATGTTTTCGATCGTTTTGATGTGCTGATATCAAAAATAATTTTTAAAAAATGAAAAAAATCATTGGCATGCATTTCGGCACGAAAAGATATTTGAAAAGCAACCGCAACCGCAACCACACTGCCAAACAGGCTTTTAGTAAAGTATTTTCTAAATAAAATAAATTGTAGCCATGAATCGAATCATACTTCAATCTAATACTGAGATGGAAACAAATTGAAAAACTTAATCATAAATTAACTGAATATTAAAATATCAAATTAGAAAATTTTAAGAACTTGACTATTTCAATCTATAATAATTTATGAACAGTAAAAACGATGCCGTCCTTGGATGTATAACAAATTGCGCCACATGCTGCTTTGGTTAGGAGGGTGTGTTGTATATTTCAAACTCTTGGAAGTTTCTTCCAACTACTCTCCATGTTCACACGCGCTTTTCTGGACCCATAAACTTCCAAGAAGCTTGCAGGAAGCCCTCGTAATTATTTGCAAAGTCAATTCCAAGTTCTCAACATTTCACCAACCTTCCGTGGAAAAATTCCATTAAAAACAAAAGACGAAAGAGCATAGACCGCGCCAATTTTTTTTTAGGTTAGTCTGATTACGGTTACTTTTTAAATTTTTGTAAAATATTTTTTATTTAAAAATATATTAAAATAATATTTTTTATTTTTTAAAATTTTATATATATAAAAATATAAAAAATATTTTAAATTAAAAAATTAAAAAATATTTAAAAAAAATACTTTTAAAATATAAAAATAATCACTCTCAGTTGTCTTCACATGGGATTTTCTTTTTCTTTTTCTTTTTCTTTTTTGAATTATAAACAAAACTCTCCGTCATTCGCCGGCTTGCGATGAAGTTACATCATCTATGACCTCAAAATGTACGACTACTTTGTGATATAATGAACAATGCATGTTCAAAGACATTTTAGACCCACAAATACAGGATCTCGATTTTTATAATAATGATTTCTATGTGATTTTAATTTGGATTTTTCATTGTTTTTTATTTTTTAAGAGACACGTGTCAGATTTATATTGGTTTAGTTCCTGATAAAATAAAAATAATTAAGATTCCGAGATTATAAAAACAAAAAAATATATTAAGAAGTATTTGCCATTTTTTTATTTATTTACCACTAGCAAAATATATATATTATTAAGAAGTCAAGACTCAAATAAAAAAATGAATATTTTCCTATTTATTTTTGTTATCACCAACTAGGTAGCGAATACTATAATAATTATTTGGGCCTTGTAAATCAATAGAAGTTCTAGTAATCAAATCTAGCATGAATGAATGAAAAGTTAGCTAGAAAAAATGAAAATTGTTATAAAAAAAATAGAAAAAAATTGAAGGATGAATAAGTTAATTATTAACCAAAACATTAATCATTTTTTATTTTATTTTTATAAATAAAGAAAAAAAACTATATATGTAAATAAATAAAAAACTCTAGCTATGTACAATTAAAAATATAGAAGCATTTGGTGAATTATTTTTTCAGTTTTTTTATTTTTTTACAATTTGTTTTTTGAGATTTTAATTAGTTTATGTTTTTTTAAAAAATTGATCTAATAGTAATAGAACTCTTACACTTTTCCCTCCTCTCATTTTAAAAGTCAAAATTAATGGAAAATCAGCTTAATTCACTCTGGATAAAAAGGCCTTTACTGTCCAACAAATCAAACCAAAAAAATGTGATTGTTCGAATTAAGATCATAGAGGTGTTTTATATATAAAAAATAAAAAAGAAATTTCTAGTAACATCAATAAACCCTTAATAAAAAAAACAATTTTTAAAAAAACAGCTAGCTGATACAAAATCTACGGGAATTTTTTTTTATTTTTTTGGAATAATCATATATAGAACCTCAAGTATGTAATAGTTGTCAATCCTTGCATTCATAAGGACAGTGCTAGGAATTATTTTTTATTTGATTTGGTCTTTATTAAAAAAAATAATCAAATCAAAATTTAAAAAAAAAAATTTAAAACCGGTTCAAACCGACCAGTTTCGGTTCGGTTCTGTTTTTTAGAGGAAAAATCGGTTCAAACCGGTTTGGCTCGGTTTTTTTTCGGTTCGGTTCGGTTTTTTCGGTTTCAGTCTTATAAAACCGAAACCAAACTGGTCGGTATTTTCAAAATTTTAATCGGGTTTTTTTCACGGTTTGGTTTTTTTTATTATTTATTTTTCTAGTTTTTTCGGTTTAATCAATTTTTTGGTTTTTTTCTTCCTCCTAACATAAACTAACTTAAATATCTATATTAATAAATAAATAAATAAATAAAAAACAAGCAAGTTACATCCAAGCCACGTTCACATTCATGCAAAGAAGATAAGCAAGATTAGGGTCCATGAAAACACAAACCGACTTAAATATCTATATTAATAAATAAATAAATAAAAAGCAAGCAATTTCCATCCAAGCCACGTTCACATGCCCACCTGCCCCAGGATAAGGCGACGTGGGCATGTGTTGCTGTTAAAAGTTAGAAGAATAGAAAAATATATAAAAAATGTTGCTGACAATCTTGTTTTATTTATGTTGACTTGAAATGAAAAAAGAAAATCCGTTGATTTTTTAGATCGATTGGAGTCTATTAGTGTTTAATATTATGCATGCGTTCCTAGCTAGAGCAAATGTTAATATGTTTTTTTAATATATTTTATTTTCTATAATTAAATGCGTTTAAAAAGAAAGTGTCAAACAATTGACCAATACATAAGATTTGATTAGTGATTAATCATGTTTTGACTACCATAATAAAAATTATAGAGTCTAATGATATTTTCATAAGCATATATATCTTCATAAAAATAATATATATATATATATATATAATATGATTATGGCATTTCATTGTGTGATAATAATGGGCATTTAACCTTGTTACAAAGTATTCATGATAATAAATATATAAATAATTTATTTTTCTAGGACTTCTAAATCAAAACAAAAACAAATGTGTGATAATTTATTAAATGAATATGACAATTCTAATTAATTTACAATATTAGTGTCAAATTTTTTTATTTTTTCATTCAAAATATTGTATTTATTTTAATTAAATATACACACGTGTGTAGTAAAAAGTTAAATATATTCATTAAATTTCTAAGTATTATTTATTATTTAAATTTAAAATAAGAGAATAAAAACTATATGGTTGTATAGCTTTGAATTCTCACATCATGACTTTTGAACAAAACAAATAAAAATGTGGTGGAAAATGTGACAATTTGTGAACAATCGTTTGCCCCACCGAACCTCGTGTTTCCGGTGACGTTGCGTGAGGTTGGTGGGTTGACCATGAAGGATTCAAACTTGCCGTGTGGTCCGGCTTTCCCGAGCATCAGCATGACTCGGATCTTACGGCATCGTCCACGCGCGGCCGTACAAGGCAACTCCGGTCGACATCTAGGATCTACAAAGTACAAACCATCACCCATCCGGATATGCAATAACTTCTATTTCGCATGGAAAATATAAAATGAAAACAGACGAGCCGAAATCATGCACGTAGAAAGGTTGCAGAAACACCAAGCTTTAGAAAATCTTACATTGTAGTCCTAAAATCTTTAAATCTTTCTGTTTCACCCTTCGATTTAAAGTTTCTTTTATATTTAATACATGTTTTGCACAAAAAATATATTATTTGTCGTAACTCATTTTCAACCTCCATTTTCCAACATATTTTAAAAAATACAAAGATTTCCAAAATATTTCTTTTCTATGCAATTAAATCAATTTATGGTATTTTTGGCACTTTTGCTTATTTTATCATGTGACAATCTTTTTATAACATGGAATAAAAAATCAGATACTCTTGCAAAAAGTCTACTCAGCTAAAAACCTAGCAAACAAAAAAAAAGACAAGAAGAGAAGATTAAGAAAAAAAAGTCTAGACATCAAAGTCTTCAAGTTGCCAATCTCCACCTTAGCAACTACACCACCACTACCCTCGACTGATGGCCACCCACTTTAATCGTCCCACTCCTAACCGCATCTGCAAGCCAGCCGTTCGTGGTAGATCTAACAAATTGTTTGATTTAGAAAATGCAATAGAAGACCAGTTTTTATAATAACAAAATCCATCTTTCTCGTTCTAATCTCTCTACATAGTTAGAGGTAGTCGACACCTCTCGCATCAAAAGGGAAGAGGAAGGAGTTATTCACTTGATAGAGTGGCCCGTGCACCTTTGCCACTCATTGGAGCATTAAATGATGCCCTGCAAATTGATTAGTTCTTCATCGCGTGAACTGTATGCACCGCCACTATATGTCCAAGTTCCAACAGTCTCTTATCGACTTCAACAGTTCTTAAATGTCGCTTCTAAACCCTAACACCTTTATTTTGTTTACTTTTTAAATGATTTGTAAAATTGTTTATTTTTTTAATATTGGTAAATAATTGAGTTATGGTTACACGGCGACCTCGAGGATATGAAGCCACCGGGGAATTGATATTTTGGTTGAGGTGGAATAAGGATGGGTTTGAATTAATCCATTATTATGTGTTAGATTTTTCTTGTATGTTTGTAGTGTATATTCACTTAAACAAGGATTAGGCTACTTATTATTAACTTTTTATCCGTGGATGTTGACTATGAGGTAATAGAATTGATTGGTATGCATTCATATATTATTTCAATATTTTTGTTTTTTTTATGTGCATGTGATGTCATATATGTTAAGAGCTTAACCTAGGGTTAGATGACTTATTCCCGACTTATATTTTTGAAGGTTGACTATTAGATATTTGAAATGGCAACTAACTCAGCCCAAGATTAGGTTACCTTTTCTTGGCCACTGTCATTGGGTGTTGATTATTAGGTAATGAAATTGATGGGTGCATTTTCATGTTTCTTAGTATATTATTTTGATATTTTTATTTATTGCGGCGTGTTAGCCATCATATATACCCAAAGCTTATCTCAAGATTAGATGACACATTCTCAACTTCTATCTTTGAAGGTTGATTATCAAATATTTAAATTAGAAACTACAAGTTTATGGTAGGTCCAATGCCTCTCTTTTAACAAAGTGTAGATTAGGTCATCTTCGGGCCCAAATCCAAAACCACTCTTTAATTTAAATTTATAAGAAAAATGTTAGGTTTTGGTGATATCTAAGCATAACAAACACATGCCATTTTAAAATAAATAATTATGTAGCTTATCTTAAGTAGGATAAATATGGTGATTATATCTTTCCTATTACATAACCAACCCTTTACTCAAAACTTTTGAAAGACTAGTTAGGGTTTCTAGTTATCATAAAACTATGTGGCAACTCTTGTTTTAAATTCTACCCTTAATTCACTAAGATTTCTTTTACAATAATATTAACCAAGTGGATTTTTTTTGTTATCTTATTTTTAACTTTCCCTTTATTTTCTCATTTTAACCCTTTAATCCTTTAATTTCTTATTTTATCTCTAAATAAAGGGTAAGATTGATAAATAGAGCACAAGATAAATATGATATAAATAGATTAAAAGACATTGTTGGTAGAGATCTTGATATTTGGATGATAGTGACAATTGGTATAATTGTTTTCTTAATTTGATTAAAAAGGCAAATTTTATAGAGAGAATGTGTCTGATAGGAAAAATAACACTTTTAGAATTATTCATTTGATGTTATAAAATTAAGTGTTAGAGTACTTTAAAAAAGTTAGGGGCACTTTAATAAAAATATTTAGAGCATGGACACTTAAATCGATAAAAATAAATATAAATAACAATTTTGTAGTTACCTATAAAAGTACACTAAGAAAAATAACAAATATTTAAAATTTGAGGAGCACATACATTTGATCCTTCATTATCTTTTTATAACATTTGGTCAAAGGCTATTTTCTTTATTTCATATAATTTTAATTTGATTTATGTTATTATGATTTGAATATGTTAATGTCTAAATCAATTCAACTACAATCTTTACTTTGATTAGACTTTAGATTACTAGATTTCCACATCAACATACCAACTTGGCTAGTTATGGTCTGAACTACTAAACTTGGTACCTCTAGGTTCATTGTTTAATCTTCAATACATTAGGTATGTCATCTTATTTATATCTAAAATAAATAGCACATGTCAATCATAGAGAACAATGGTTGTTTATCATATAATAGGGAAAAGAGTTGGCATTGATCATGAATCAAAAGAATTAACTTGGTTGAAAGAATCCTTGATCAACCAGAATAGTTGAAGAAGCAATTGACTAAGTGACTAGAAGTCACAATTGGCTAAAAGAAAGTAATCAACCAATAAAGTTTGAATGGGCATCGATAACCAGAAGATATAGTCATATTTAGAATGGCAGTTCTTAATAGAATGGATGATCAAAAGTTATAGATTAGTCCAAGATTCAAGTGTGTATCAATAAAAGAGAAATTTAGTTTGTATTAAGATTTAATAAACATTTTTATCTTATATCAATATTTGTATAAGATTAGAATTATCTATCTAAATAGGATTCAAACTTTGTAACAGTATAAATAGGACAAATACTACTATAAACGATACTAGCTCCATATATTTTCTTGTAATTTAATCTTTTTTTCCCTTGTAGGGTTTTATTGTTTTTTTTCTTTCTTGCTTGCTTTTATTCACAACATTCCTATATAGATTCATGTAGTTTCTGACTCTTTAAAATCATGTCATTTTCTGCACGGTGGTGTTTCTTAGAACAAATATGTATTTTTTAATATAGGATTGGAAATGCATGGACCTGCACATATAAAAAGCATATCCCATGAAATTTTACAATAACAAGCACTCCAATAAGGGTGTTTGAAACAAGAATGTCTAATATTGGAGGGTATTTCCTAGTGTATCAGACATAATAACAAACACAACCTAATTGAGCGTGATATCCCTTAAAATATTATTCTTTCTTTATGAATAAATACAACCACATGCCAACTATTTAGCCTTATAAAACTTTTATCCCACTCCACAACCTACTACTAGGTAATTATATACCATATAGATTGTGACACAACAAGGAAATCTCAAGCCCCTTGCATAACAATTCTTTCTTATTGACTAGCAATAGAAGGGAGGAATGATAGAGTTGAACTAGCCCAATACTTAAGATAGATTAGGCTAAAAGTAGGACAAACAATAAGACTTGCTTACAATTGTCATAACTCAAAATAGATTTATAAGTTGCACGTGATCTTTAGAAGAATAAAATTACTGATTTGAAGTAATTTTTTGATGAGGATAACCAATTAATAAGGGAACATATTGCCAAGTTTACTAATTAATATGGTAATGGTAGAACCACTTCTTTCATAAATTAAGGTTGTTTGGTTCATCATTAGCTAAAACAGCTTTCCACTAGTTCTCCACATTGCCATCCCAGCTCAATCGATACTTGGAAACAGATGGAAACTCATTTTCATGAACACTTTTACATGACATAACTAGAGTTCGCATTGGTTGACTTAGCTAGAGTACTCTAAGATCTAGGTGAGGCTATAAAAAGTCATGACATAAGGTTTAGGACAATGAAAACTAAGTTTACTATAGTTATAATTGAGTAGAAGTGCTTAAATTTAATGTTATAGGGAATGTAGTGGAACATAAAAAAGAGGTATGTGAGAACAATTACTAAGAGATCTACACCCTTACTAATAATGTTGCTCATAATAAAAAGATACTAGCAAAATAGGTAAACAAAAAAGCCATTAAAGGGAGCATATCTTGTTGTCTATTAAATAATATGTTAATGCACACTCATTGACTGATTTAGATTTTGATAAGGAATTTGACGAGGTCTAATATAGCTTATATTGGTCATAGAAATTATAGATATAAGACTATTTGAGATCATGTTATTAAAAAACACAAAGAGGATACTAAACCAAGTAACAAAAATATAAATGTTATCAAAATAGTCTAAGATAGAAAGTATTCTATTAACATCAAAATAGTGGAAGAAATATTAGACTAGTTGATGCATATAAGGCAAATTAAGCTCTTTGACAATTACATTATCCATATTGTTGATAAAAATTAAAAGATATAAATATTGTAAGTGTATGAATCTTGGAAACATGATATTAATAGTTGTGTAGTTTTCAAAAACCAAATCTAGAAAGCTTTAAAATGTAGATGCATCTATTTTTTGGACAAGAAGATAAAAGTGGATGATGATCCATTTCTAAAAATCATTGCAGCAATAGTTACCTAAAAAGCTTGTTGGGCAACTTTAAAATTGAGAGTTATATAAGATAAAGGTTGATCAACCATAACAAAAGTTTGATCTAGTCACATATGCTAGTACTTTCAAAAAGTAAATAGATCATGAAAAAGCTAAAGGGATGGTTCAACAAGCCCAAGATATACCTTATAGTGAGGTGTATAGGTGCCCCACTTACCTATGATTTTTTTCAAAAGATGAAGACTTTAAGGGATAATATTGAACAAGTAATGCCTCAATGATGGACTAAAACATTCAGGACTAAAAGACCATATGATGGCACAAATATGGATCATAATATAAATTATTCAATCCTAATGATAAGGAGGATGATGAATTGTTTTAGCTATCATCAATACCTTCTAGATATAGAAAGGAGATTGAGATAGAAAATAGTTATACAAAGCCTGATTTAAAAGAATGTAATGCCTAAATATCTTGGTAAGGGGAGAGGATACATAGTCATACACCTTACCTAAAAAACAAGTTTTTGATGTTGTACAGACCAACAAGGTGATTAATAGCAAATAGTCTCAAACACCGATTATGTTTTTTATAAAAGGTATATTAGAATGATCAATATTGGATAGGATCTCACCTACTCTTATTTAAAATAGCAATATTGATCATAAGTTGATCTCTGTTAAGGATAAAATTACTAAATAGCAATAAACCTTAGTAAAAAAAAAAAGATGAAAAGAGTTTGCGTCTCTGTACCACCATCATCTTAAAAGATTGAAATAAACCATGATCTCTAAAAGATAAATATAACTAAAGAAATCTCTAAAAATACATAAAGTTATCACTAAGATGGTGAAAAAAAGTATGAAAAGTAGTTAACCTCAAACTTAAAAGGCAACATATGCTATTAAGATAAAGATAAAGATCAATCAACAACCATAATGACATGACTAACTTATCTAAAATGTTAGGCTAACACCCTTAAAGATTGAATAAAAAAAGAAAAGCATCATAAGATTGGTACAAATCATTAATTATTATGCAACAAGAGAATAAGATAACATTAGCTCTTAAACAAAAGAAATAAGAAAATGCTATCAAAAAATTCACTCCAATAAAAGAAAAACATATACCTTTTACATAAAAGATAACACCGATAGTGCTCAAAAATAGCAAAATTATCCAAACTCTAAATAAGTCCATGAGCTATAAAGAGACTTTAATAGATGACCTCGTCTAAATATAAGACTAATTAGATAAATAAAATGATTTATAATGGATTCCTAGATGATAGCATGATGGATGAAGGTTTAGAAACTCTTTATGATGACAATACATGATAGAACGAGGCAGAACAACCATAATTCTCAGTCCTAATGAAACATATAGGTGAACAAAGTGCTTTAAATGATGAGGAACTGAAAAAACCTTCTAATGCAAAAGTGGTCAACCATCAGAAAATCATATCAATCAACATGGTGTTCACACTTCTATATTCCTTTAAAACCAAGACTGTCAATAACCTTATTTGGATAATGATTATGAAGACAATGTAGAAAAAAAAAGTAAATATTATTATGGTTAACTAGTCAGAGCCAAATCTTTGAGCAAGATTCATAAATCATATTTCCTAAGCCAACATTGGCTATAAGTCACCATTTGAAACCCATATACATCACTAATAACTTTAACGATGTATAGAGGATCTTCATCAATAATAGTGTCTCACTCAATATTAGGGGTGTTCACGGTCCGGTTCGGTCCGGTTCGGTCCGGTTTTAACATAAAAATTCAACCGAACCGGAAAATACTATTCCTTGTTAATATAACCCGAACCGAACCGAGAACCGGTTCAAACCGAACCGGTTTTTTTTTGTTCGGGTCGGTTTTTTAGCCTTAGAAACCAGAAAAACTGAAACCAATTAAATAAGAGAAAACTTGGCCGAATCACAATCACTTGACAAACTTGGCTGAATCACATTCAAAAAAATTGTTGTTGAAAACTTTGAATCCAAGCCCTTCGGTTGAGATCTGAAAGACGAATCACAATCAGTAGATCTATCCAAGCAAGCACAACTACATGTTAACAAAGATTTGAATAGCATCCCGCAAACTACCGGGACCTCGCTAGCACAACTACATGTTAATAAAACCAGAAACAAGGATTTTATCCAAGTTTTCTGCCATAAAGTACAACAAAGAGTAGAAAGGCAACAATATGAGAGAAAATGAGTTGTTTTAAGCCTTCCTTGTGTACAGAGGAGAGAGAGAGAGAGGGAAGGGTGGGGTGACTGGAAAGGGAGAAAGG
>Ga0307513_10011637_pt1 | contig 10920 bp, 9 predicted proteins | sample 15_EM_MG_FD_202174 | JGI IMG/M metagenome (GOLD analysis project Ga0307513, IMG submission 202174) | Populus trichocarpa ectomycorrhiza microbial communities from riparian zone in the Pacific Northwest, United States - 15_EM | ecosystem: Host-associated > Plants > Roots > Unclassified | place... | reverse complement strand
TCGTGGCGGTGGCGGTGGCAGCCGCGGCGAACCGATCGGACAGGAAGCCGGCGATCAGCGGGCCGAAGGCGCCGCCGAGCAGGTAGAACGCGGCGAAGTAGACCGCGACGGCAGTGGCGCGCAGATTCGGCTGCACCACGTCGGCGATCGCCGGCAGCGACACCGTGCCGAAGACGTACTGGAAGAACCATCCGGCGGAGAACAGCGTCACGAACAGCGTCGGCAGGGCCGGATCGACCAGCAGCGCGGCGAGGGTCAGCGGCGCCGCGCCGAGGAGGGCCACCGCGCCCACGACCAGCCGTGCCCGCAGTGAGCGGCGGCTCGCCCGGTCGGCGAGGACCCCACCCGCCACCAACCCGACGATGCCGGTGAAGCCGAGAACCACCCCGGCCGCCAATGACGCCGGACCGATCCCGAGACCGAAGTACCGCATCAGCAGGGGGACGAGGAAGGTCGAGATGGCATAGGTCGGCACCTGGATGCCGATGCCGGCCAGGATCAGGAAGAGCACGGTGGGAATCCGCAGGATCGAGAGGATCGGCCGCCCGGAGCCGATCCTCTCGATCCTCGCGGCCCCATCGTGGGACGTCGTCCCCTCGTGCGACGCCCCACGATCCGGTTCGGGCAGGAACAACATCGCCACGGCGAGGAGCAACCCGGGCACCGCGGCGATGAAGAACGGCACGCGCCATGAGCCCGTCGCCTGCACGATCCACCCGACGCTGAAGAACGCGGCCAGCAGGCCGGCCGGGATCCCCAGTTGGAAGACGGCCACCGCCCGCGCGCGGCGCTGCGACGGGAACGCATCGAAGATCATCGCGTTGCCGGCCGGGGCGCAGGACGCCTCGCCGATCCCGACGCCGAGCCGGAACAACAAGAGGGAGGCGAAGCTCCAGGCCCCGCCGCTGAGCGCGGTGAGCAGGCTCCACGCGACCAGCCCGCCCGCCATCACCCGACGCCGCGAGCCGCGGTCGGCCATCCGCCCCAGCACGATCCCTGCCAGCGCGTACACGACGGTGAACCCTGCGCTCAGGATGCCGATCTCGGCATCGGTGAGCCCGAACTCCGCCTTCACGGGTTCGACGACGACCGCCGGCACCGTCCGGTCGTAGAAGTTCATCAGGTTCGCCAGCGCCAGCACGGCCAGGATCCGGTAGGCGCCCGGGGCGACCCGGTCGGTCTCCGCCGTCGCAGCGTCGGGAGGGGTCGTCATCGGCCGTCCTGTCGTCGCGGTGGAAGGCATCAGCCTTGCGTGGAGGCATCCCAATGACCATCCATCCACTCCCGGAGTTCGGCATGCTGTCCTTGTGACATCTCCAAAGGCCGAGCCGTCGTGGACGGTGGGCGGCGAACCCGCCGCCGTCTGGCTGCGCGCGCACCGGCGGGACCTCGTGGATCGCGCGCTCGTCGAGCTGCGCGCCGAGCCGGACTACGACCGCGAGCGCGAGGACCAGCTGCGCTGGATCATCGGCCACAACGTCGGGCTGTACGTCCGCATGGTCGACGAACCGGGCTTCGAACTCGACGAGGCCGTCGCGGCCGATCTCGTCGCGTCCGCCGCCAACCGGGCCGCGGAGGGCTCACCCATCGAGGCACTCCTGCGGTACTACACGCGCGGCACCGCGGCGATGTGGCGGGCCGTCGCCGAGCACCTCGGCCCGGACGAGCAGCAGCACCTGATGGGGCTCACCGACGCGGTGTTCCGCTTCCTCAGCTCCGTCACCACGCTGGTCGTGCGGGGCTTCCAGCACGAGGCCGCCGGCACCAGCACGGGCGAACGGGACGCGCGCTTCGCCGTCTACTCGGCCCTGCTCTCCGGCACCGACCCCCACCACGTCGCCGGACGGGTGGGTATCCCGCTCGCGCCGCGCTACCTCGTGCTCAACCTTCGACTCGGCGCCACTCCCGACACCGGCGCATCGGGCCGGTCGCCGCGGGTGCCGCAGTGGCGCCGCACCAACACCGTGCGCCGGGTGCTCGCCGAGTTCGCCTCCGGCGACGTGCTCGCCCTCCTGCGCGACCCGGTCGGGACGGCGCTCCTTCCCCTCCCGCCGCACCCGTCGACGACCGAGGCGGCCGATGTCCGCGGTCTGATCACGACGTTGTCGACGGCGCTGGACGCACCCGTCCACGCCGGTGTCGCGATCGCCGAGCCGGACGCCGTCCCGGCCGCGGCAGCCGTGGCCAAGGACGTCCTCGATCTGGTCCTCGCGATCGAGCGACCGGCCGGTGCCTGGTTCCTCGACGACGTGCTGGTGCCCTACCAGCTCACCCGCCCCGGCCCGGCCCGCGACCTGCTCGTCCAGCGGATGCGCGCCCTCGACGCCCATCCCGATTGGGAGCTGACCCTGCGGACGTTCCTCGGGAACGGCTACGACCGGCGGCTCACCGCCGAGGCACTGCACGTTCACCCGAACACCGTCGATTACCGACTCGGGCGCATCGCCGAGGTCTGCGGGATCGACGCGGGGGATCCCGCGCAACGGCCCGCGGCATTTGCCGCCGTTCATGTGCGGGCGCTTGACCGGCGCGAGACGGACTGACCACCCTGACGCGGTGAGATGGGCATTGGCCGCGCTGACCGTCGCGGCCTTCCTGACGTTCGGGTTCGAAGCGACGGCCGGGGACCACACGCTGCTGGCGATCGGGGTCGGGCTGGTCTACACGGCGGGGGCGATCCTCGGCTTCCGTTGGGTGGACGACTACCGCGGCCCGCACCGGCGCGCCTGGTCGATCGGGTACGTGCTGTGGCAGCTGCTGATCGGCTACGCCACGTTCGGCACGGAGCCGCACACCGGCGCCACCCTGCTCCTGTGCGTGCTGGTCGCCCAGACCCTGCTCCTGCTGGGTGTCGTCCCGGCCGTGGTGATGGTGGCGGTCCAGCCGCTCATGCACGTCGGGATGGAGATGGGGGACGGGCTGCGGGCGGCGGCCGGTAGCCTGCTCGCGGGCGCGTTCACCGCCGTCTCCGTCGGGTTGTACGAGCGCGAGCAGCGTGCCCGTGCCGAGCTGGCCGAGGCGCACCGGCAGCTGCGCGGCTATGCCGAGCAGGCGGAGGAGCTGGCCACCACCCGCGAACGCAACCGGGTGGCCCGCGACATCCACGACGGCCTCGGCCACCATCTGACGGTGGTGCAGATGCAGGTGCAGGCCGCGCGGGCCGTGCTGTCCGACGATCCCGCACGGGCCGACACCGTGCTGGCGAAGGCGCAGCAGCAGGCGGGGGAGGCGCTGGCCGAGGTGCGCCGGTCGGTGGCGGCGCTGCGCGAACCCCGGGCCCTGCCCCCGCTGCCGGAGGCGCTCGCGGCGCTGGCCGCCGAGTCGTCCGCCGCCGGTCTCGCCACCGAGCTGGAGCTGGCCGGCACCACCCGCGAGCTCGACGCCGACCGCAGCGAGGCGCTCTACCGCGCCGCCCAGGAGGGGCTGACGAACGTGCGCAAGCACGCGGCGGCCGGCTCGGCGACGGTGCTGCTGGACTTCACCGCCGCCGACGCCGTGACCGTCGAGGTCCGCGACGACGGTCAGGGAACCGACGACAGCGGCACCCCGGGGTTCGGTCTGGTCGGTCTCCGGGAGCGGGCGGAAGCCCTGGGCGGGTCGCTGGAGCGACACTCGGTGCCCGGCGCCGGCACCACGCTGCGCGTGGCGGTGCCGGGATGACCGTGCGCGTGCTGCTGGTCGACGACCAGGCGCTGTTCCGCGAGGCACTGTCCGTGCTGCTCTCCGTCGCCGACGGCGTGGAGGTGGTGGGGGAGGCGGGCAACGGTGCCGAGGCGCTGGCGCGGTCGGCCGAGCTGCACCCCGATGTCGTGCTCATGGACCTCCGTATGCCGGTGCTGGACGGGATCGCGGCCACCCGCCGCCTGCGCGTCGAGCAGCCGGATGTGCAGGTACTGGCGTTGACGACGTTCGACGACGACGCGGAGGTGTTCGCGGCTCTGCGGGCCGGCGCGGTCGGCTACCTGCTCAAGGACGTCAGCTCGGCACGGCTCGTGGAGGCCGTGCACGCTGCTGCTCGCGGTGAGTCGGTGCTGCAGCCGTCGGTCGCCGCGAAGGTGGTGGCCCGGTTCGCGAGCCTGCCCGACGAGCCGGCGGCTCCCCAGCCGCTCGTCACGCCGCTGTCGGAGCGGGAGCTGGCCGTGGTGCGGCTGCTCGCGCAGGGCCGCAGCAACCGGGAGATCGCGGGGGAGCTGTTCCTCGCCGAGGGCACGGTGAAGAACCACGTCACGAACGTGCTCACGAAGCTCGACGCCCGCGACCGCACCCAGGCAGCGTTGCGAGCCAGGGCGCTCGGGCTGCTCTGAGCCACGGTCATGACCCGGGCCATGACCTTCGGCACTGCTGGGCACGGGTGCTGACCGGCGAACCTCTTCGCCATGACCACCGCAGCGACCCACCCCTCCCGCACCCGTTCCGCGCTCCGCTTCCTCCTGCACTACGCCGAGATGTCCGTGGCGATGATGCTCGGGATGATGCTCCTGGCCCCGGTCTGGACGTTCTTCTGGCCCGGATCGGCCGCCGTGTTCGAGATCCATCTCGCCGTGATGGCCACGAACATGGTCATCGGCATGAGCATCCCGATGCTCATGCGCCGGCACTCGTGGCGCTCGATCGTCGAGATGTCGGCGGTGATGTACCTGGCCTTCCTGGTCGTGCTGGTGCCCTACTGGCTGGGCGCCGCGGGCGCCGGCTTCGTGATGCTCTGGGGCCACGTCCTGATGTTCGTCGCCATGTTCGTCGTGATGCTGCTGCGTCCGCACGGGCACGAGGTGTCGTCATGATCCGGACCGCCGCCAGGTTCGTCATGGTCCTGATCGCCGTACTCGCCCTCCCGGCCGCCGTGGCCGGCCTGGACACGAAGGCAGCCTTCGGCAGCTGGTACACCCCCGCTGTGCCGGCTCCGGCCGTCCTGCCGGCGCCGCCTGTGCACGATCCGGCCAAGCGCACCGCCGTCGTCGTCGCGAGCATGCAGGGCGCCACCGTGCCCGACGCGCTCGCCCCGTACGAGGCGCTTGCCGCCACCGGCGCGTTCAACGTCTATCTGGTGGCGCCGGAGCGCCGGCCCGTGCCGCTCACCGGTGGCCTCGACGTGCTGCCAGATCTCGACTTCGCCGAGCTCGACCTGCGGCTCGCCGGCGCGGCGCCCGACGTCGTGGTGATGCCCGCAGTGCCCGACTCCGGCACCCCGTCGTCGCGACCGCTCGAGGAGTGGGCGGCGAAGCAGATGGGTCGCACGCTGATGGTCAGCGTCTGCAACGGCGCCGGTGTGCTGGCCTCGGCCGGGCTGCTCGACGGCCGCCCCGCCACCGCGCACTGGACCCGCATCGACGCCTACGACAAGACCTACCCTGCCGTGGACTGGCAGCGCGGCGTGCGCTGGGTGGACGACGGCGACCTGATCAGCACCGCCGGCGTCCTCTCCGGCGTCGACGGGACCCTGCACGCCATCGACCGGGTCCTCGGGCCCGCCGCTGCCGCACAGGCGGCCACCGCGCTCGACTGGACGCCGCGGCCCGTCGCGCAGGAACAGCACACCTGGCGCCCGTCCGACGCGATCGTCGTGCTCAACGCGGGCTACCGCTGGGACCCGCCGCGCATCGGTGTCCTGCTCTCCGACGGCGTCGGCGAGACCGAGCTCGCGGCGATCTTCGACACCTACGGCTCGCAGGTGCTCGCCACCCGGACCATCGCACTCGGCACCGAGCCGGGCCAGATCGTGCGGTCGCGGCACGGGCTGGTGTTCCTGCCGCGCGGGACCGTGGGGAGCACGCAGGTGGACCGCCTGCTCGTGCCGTTCGGCCCGGGCCCGGCGGTCCCCGCCGGACCCGCGCCGGAGCTCGTGCCGGCACCCGGCACCGACCCGTTCGACGCGATGCTGCGCGACGTCGCCACGCAGGTGGACGTGCCGACGGCCCGGTGGGTGGCACGAGCGCTGGAGTACCCCGACGCCGACCTGCAGCTGGACGGGCCGGGCTGGCCGGTGGGGTTGATCGTGCGCCCGATCCTGCTGGCCGGAGTCGGTCTGGGGCTGCTCGTCGCGGTGGTGACCGTGCGGCGCAGCCGCGCGCAGCAGCGTGCGAAGGTGTCGGCGTGACCATGATCTGGATCGGCACCTACGCCGGCGCCATCCACCAGGCCCGGTTCGAAGCAGCCGAGCTCCACGGCACCGGGACGGTGCTCGCCTCGCCGGACCCGTCGTTCCTGGCCGTGCACCCGCGCTCGGGCGTGCTGTACGCGGTCGCCGAGATCGAGGAGGGCACGGTCTCGGCGTTCAGCGGGGCGGGGGAGCCGATCGCCACCGTCCCGTCCGGTGGCTCGATCCCCTGCCACCTCCTCGTCAGGGACGAGAGTGTGTGGGTGGCGAACTACGGCGACGGCACGGCCACGGCGATCCCGCTCGACTCGGACGGCGGGTTCGCCGGTGCCGCGAAGTCGTACCCGGCCACGGGATCGGGACCCGATCCCGAGCGGCAGAGCGGACCGCACGCGCACAGCACCACCCTCGTCGGCGACGAGCTCTGGGTGGCGGACCTGGGCACCGACCTGCTGCGCCGCTTCGCCGGCGACACCGAGCTCGAACCGGTGCGACTGCCCGCCGGCAGCGGACCGCGACACCTTGCGGTGCTGCCCGACGGCGTCGTCGCGGTGGCCACGGAGCTCGACGCCGGCCTCGTCGTCGTCCGGGACGGTGCGGTGGTTGCCCACGTCCCGGCGACGGCGACCCCGGCACCTGCCGGCGAGCGGAACTACCCGTCGCACATCGCGCTTGTGGGGGAGCTGCTGGTCATCGCCGTGCGCGGCGCGGACGTACTGTCGACGTTCCGGCTCGATGCCGACGGGCCCGTCCACCTCGCCGACTCGCCGGTGGGTGGAAGGTGGCCGCGGCACTTCGCCGCGATCGACGAGTTCGTGCTGGTGGCGTGCCAGCACACCGACGAGGTGACGGTGTTGCGGCTCGACCAGCAGACCGGGCGCACGGAGCAGGTCGGCGGGCTCGCTGTGCCGGCGCCTGCGTGCATGCTGCCGCTCTGATCCGTCAGTAGCGGTGCGGCGGGGACTGCTGTACCGGGAATCCCCCGGTCTGGGGTGGTTGGCCCGGCGACCATGCCTGCGGCGGCGGCCAGTGCTCGGCAGCTCCGCCGGGCGGGGCCGTGACTGCGAGGACGCCCGCCGCGACACCGCAACCGGCCGCGACGATCAGGAGGAACCAGCCGGGCCCGGCGTGGTACTCGGACAGGCCTCCGTTGAACGCGTTGACCAGCAACCCTCTGATCGCGGGCACGGACTTGTCCACCGCCGCAGCGGCAAGAACACCGGCGCCGAGGGCACCGAACGCCCATCCCCGCGTGGGAATCCGGCGCGCGGTGGCCAGGAGTGCACCGGACGCCGCGACGGCGGTGAGGGAGACCAGCACGAACCAGATTCCGTCCGCCGGAGTCGGCGCCGTGATGGCAGAGCCGATGTCGACGGCGACCGTGGTTTGCGCCCAGCCGGTGGTCGTGGTGACCATCTTGGTCTGGCCCAGGGTGTACGAGTAGATCGGCAGGAACGTCGCCACCATCGTCAGCACCGCACCGAGGGCCAACAACCCGCCTGCAACCCGCGGCCCGGCCTGGGGCGGGGACGGCCATCCCTGCGGTGGCCCCCACCGGCCGAGCGGCGGCGGGCTCGGCGGCCGATGCCCTGATGCGTGGCCGGGCCGGGCCGTGGCCGCGACGATGCCCACCCCGACACACATCACGGCCGCGACGATCAGGAGTACCCAGCCGACCTTGAGACTGGTCCCGGCTCTGTCGCCGCCCAGCAGCAACCACTTGATCGCTGGCAGGCACTGGCCCGATGCCGCCACGGCGAGGACCCCGGCACCGAACGCACCGAATGCCCGCCCCCGCGTCGTGGCCCGGCGGGCCGTGGCGAGGAGCGTGCCGGATGCCACCACAGCGACGACGGCGGCCAGGGTGGGCCAGATGCCGACCAGCGGGGCCGGCACCGTCGTGGTCCTGCCGTCGGCGACGCTGCTGGACCACCAACCGCTGATCGTCTGAGTGACGTTGGCCGACGTCCCGGTGTTGTACGAGTAGACCGGCAGGAACGTCGCCACCACCGTCAACACAGCGGCGAGGGCGAGCAGCCCGCCCGCGACCCGCGCGCCAGTACTTGCGGTTCCCCCCGGAACGACCATCGACAGATCCTAGGATCCGACGATGCTGCTGCGCCGCCTGGAGTACCTGAGCGCCCTGGCGAGGGAACGGCACTTCGGCCGGGCCGCCGAGGCGTGCCACGTGTCGCAGCCGGCCCTGTCGGAGGCGATCCGCCGGCTGGAGGCCGAGCTGGGCGTGCAGATCGTGCGCCGCGGCCGCAGTTTCGAGGGCTTCACGCCCGAGGGCGAACGGGCGGTGGCGTGGGCGCAGCGCATCGTCGCCGACTCCGACGGGCTTCGCGCCGATCTGCGCAGCATGCGCGCCGGTCTCACCGGAACCCTGCGCATCGGCGCGATCCCGACGGCGCTGACGGTGACGTCGCTGCTCACCGCCCCGTTCTGCGACCGGCATCCGCAGGTCACGGTCTCGGTTGAGTCGCTGTCGAGCCGGGAGATCGTGCACCGGCTCGCGGAGTTCGATCTCGACGTCGGCCTCACCTACGTCGACGGGGAGCCGCTCGGTGCCGTGCGCACCACGCCGCTCTACCGGGAGCGCTACCTGCTGCTGGCCCCGGCCGACGGCCCGTTCGCCGGCCGGTCCGAGATCGGCTGGGCCGAGCTCGTGGACATCCCGATGTGCCTGCTCTCGCCGGTGATGCAGAACCGCCGGATCATCGACCGCAACTGTGCCGAGGCCGGCGTGACGGTCACGCCGTCGGTGGAGGCCGACACCATCTCGGTGCTGTACGCGCACGTCGCCACCCACCGCTGGTCGACGGTGATCGCGCACGCCTGGCTGCACATGTTCGGGGTGCCGGAGGGGATGCGGGTGGTGCCGATGGAGGCGCCGCGGCGCGCGCATCGGGTGGGGCTCGTGCTCACCGACCGGGAGCCGGAGCCGATGCTCGCCCGCGCGCTCGTCGATGTTGCGCGGCGGCTCGACGTGCGCACCGAACTGGACACCCTGGTCGCAGTGTATCTGGGGGATGGCAGGCCCGACGAAGGAGGGCCGGGGCGGGTCACGATAGCCAACCCTTCATAGGCGCCGCCTATCGGACCATCGGAATCCATGCTTTGACCTGCGCATGTTCGCCTTGCGAGAGTATGCCGATGACGAGCGTCACACCCTCTCGCACCGCCGCGGAGGAGTGCGCCCGCGCGGCGCTGGCCGAGCACGGCACCGGTCGCGGGCCATTGCTACCCATCCTCCACGCGGTGCAGGAGGAACTCGGCTGCGTGCCCCGCGATGTGATCCCGGTGATCGCCGACGGGCTGAACCTCTCGATCGCGGAGGTGCACGGCGTCGTCACCTTCTACCGCGACTTCCGGTCCACCCCGCCCGGCCGCACGACGGTACGGGTCTGCCGCGCCGAGGCCTGCCAGGCACAGGGCGCCGACGAGTTGGTCGCACACGCCAAGGCCGAGCTGGGTGTCGGGTTCGGTGACACCACGGCCGACGGCGCGGTGAGCCTGGACGAGGTGTTCTGCCTGGGCAACTGCGCCCTCGGCCCGGCGGTGATGGTGGGCGACCGCTTGCACGGCAGGGTCACGCCGGCCCGGCTCGACGCACTGCTGGGGGAGACCCGATGACCCGCGTTTTCGTGCCCCGCGACTCGGCGGCCCGCTCGGTCGGCGCCGACGAGGTGGCTGTGCTGCTGGAACGGGCCGGCGCAGACGTGGTGCGCACCGGATCGCGCGGAATGCTCTGGCTGGAACCGCTCGTCGAGGTCGAGACCGCCGCCGGGCGGGTCGGGTACGGGCCCGTCGCCCCGGAGGACGTCGACGGGCTCGTCGCGGCCGGGCTGCTGGACGGCACCGCGCCCGGCCTCGGGCTCGTCGAGGAGCTGGACTGGATGCGCCGCCAGCAGCGGCTCACCTTCGCCCGCGTCGGCGTGATCGACCCGCTCTCGGCCGCGGAGCACGAGGCGCACGGCGGGCTCGCCGGCCTGCGTGCCGCGCTGGCGCTCGATCCCGCCGACGTCGTCAGCGCCGTCACCGACTCCGGCCTGCGTGGCCGCGGCGGTGCCGGTTTCCCGACGGGCATCAAGTGGAAGACCGTGCTCGGCGCGCAAGCGGACATCAAGTTCATCTGCTGCAACGCCGACGAGGGCGACTCCGGCACGTTCGCCGACCGGATGCTGATGGAGGGCGACCCGTTCACCCTCATCGAGGGCATGACGATCGCCGCCCACGCCGTCGGGGCGAGCGAGGGCTACATCTACATCCGCTCCGAGTACCCCGACGCGATCGCCACTGTCCGCGCCGCCATCGACATCGCCCGGCAGCAGGGCTGGCTGGGCGAGCGGATCCTGGGCTCCGAGCTGACCTTCGACCTGCATGTCCGCGTCGGTGCCGGCGCGTACATCTGCGGCGAGGAGACCTCGATGCTGGAGAGCCTCGAGGGCAAGCGCGGGCAGGTACGGGCGAAGCCGCCGATCCCGGCGCTGCAGGGCCTGTTCGGCCGCCCGACGGTGGTCAACAACGTGCTGTCGCTGGCGGCGGTGCCGTGGATCGTCGCGCACGGAGCTACCGCCTACGCCGACTACGGGATGGGCCGCTCCCGCGGCACCAGCGTGTTCCAGCTGGGCGGCAACGTCGCCCGCGGCGGCGTCGTCGAAACCGCGTTCGGCATCACGCTGGGCGAGCTGGTGAACGACCTGGGCGGCGGTGCGGCCTCCGGGCGTCCGGTGCGGGCGGTGCAGGTCGGCGGCCCACTGGGCGCGTACCTGCCGGTCGCGCAGTTCGACCTGCCGATGGACTACGAGTCGTTCGCACAGGCC
>Ga0307513_10011636_pt1 | contig 10920 bp, 11 predicted proteins | sample 15_EM_MG_FD_202174 | JGI IMG/M metagenome (GOLD analysis project Ga0307513, IMG submission 202174) | Populus trichocarpa ectomycorrhiza microbial communities from riparian zone in the Pacific Northwest, United States - 15_EM | ecosystem: Host-associated > Plants > Roots > Unclassified | place... | reverse complement strand
CGAAACGACTTGGATTTAGCGACGAATTGTGGAAGGCCGTTGAACGATGTTGGCTGGAAGACCGTAGTAAACGGCCCAGGGTGGAGGAAATCCTTTCCTGTTTGAACGGTGCTGCGGGGTTCTGGTATATGAAAGGGTTCTAATTCGTGGTGGGGCAGCTGACTGGTATGCGCGTTGAGGATTCCACCTTCGTTCATTATTTTGGACTATTACATTAATTTGTCTAGTACGTTTGAAGTACATATGTTCATTGAGCGCCACCAGCGCCCGGTTCAAGACCCGAGGAAGAGGGGGTCGGCGGCTGCATGTAGGCCTCGAAGTAGCGATTACCTGAGCAGCATCGGAACGACCTGCGACTTCAGCCAAAAACTTGGGCATCCTATTTGGGGAGGACTAAATCACCCCAGCGTTCACATCCTCCGAGGTTTTCCAAGGATAATGTCTCGGTGATGGTTCCGGAGATGATGTGACTCCGATCCCGGGCATGGACGCTGATGCGAGGCGTCGGAGAGTCGGAGGACTGTTGAGGTTCCTGACCACACTCGTTCCGCTGTGGGACGCCTTAGTAAGTTGCTGGCGTGGTACGGCGCGGGTGAGGTGGGCCTCGGCTTCATCAACTCCCGCACCGTACGGCGGATCCTCTAAGACGAGTGCCAAACTACCAAATGTATCCTCCTTTAGTACAGAATCATCCGGGTAACCCACCGGTCCACCAAACTGGGAGGCAAGAAAACTGAGCAATGTAATTGGAGAGTGCTGATCTGGCCGCAGCACTGGCCTTCTGCTCCGGCACGTTCTGCGCTTGGGGACTGGATCTTTGGGATCGGCGTCATAAAGCTCTGTTTCGACGAGCACGGTTTCTCCGTGGGCTTTAATGTCGATTTTTCGGAAGCAAACGGCAGACATTTCGTCGAGAGAAGTGGATCGAAATACTGTAGTCGCACGACCACTCCGGCAACGGCAATTGCCGAGGGTGATGACAAGCGCCGGCAGACCTCAGGATGACCGATGACCTGCCGGAGTGTCCGGCAGCCTGGGGGATGACAAGCGCCGGACAACTGGCAGCCTTCTGAGTGACTGCCGCCGGGCGCCCTGGATCACGACTGGGCTGGCGGGAATGGTGTTGGTATCAAGTCGTGCAACAGGGTGGGACTCAAGTCCCAAAATGACATGTCGAGGCCGCCCAATCAGCTGGGGAAACAAGGAGCTAAACATATCCCTAATGGCCGTAAACTTATCATGACCGCTCTGGTGGAATGGTTATAACCTCGGTTCTTTTTAGGTTAGGTAATCGATCACCATGTGTTCGACTCTCACAGAAAACATCTTTTTATATTGCACAATTGAACCCCCGAATGATTCGTAACCTCTTCCCCACTTATTTCTCCTCATTTCTCACGGTTTTTTACTTTTATTGGGCAGGGGAGGAGAAAATTTTAGTGGAAAACGCGTTAGACGCCAAGAAAACATATTTAGCGCCCATCCTCTGATGACTGATGACCTGCCGTTTGGGGGTGTCGGCAGCCTGGGTGATGACCGATGACAAGTTCGAGTACCGGCAGCGGCAGGTCCAGTGATGACTGCTGACTGCCGGAGTGGTCGTGCGGGTACAGTACTCGCACCTTGATCCGCGTCTGACTCCACCTTTGATCACCGTCCTCCGCCACTTCTCCTTCTCAACACCTTGATGTCACGACCAAAATCCAACGGGATGATGAGGGAGCGGCTGGGACAGCTGGTACTTGTACTTTTCTCCCAAGGGCTCTCTCTAGAATACGCAATCACGCCTCGGAACGCGTTTCGGAAACGTGGACGCCACGCGTAAATCTCACGTTCAACCGCCCGCCGCCCGCCGCCCAACCCCTTTCACCCACCAACTCGCGTCATGCCCGTCCTCGAGCTCCGGACAACCGGTGACACGACCGCCGACCTCGAGCATCACCCGGGAACAACCGCAGTGGTCCACACCTGCTTCGAAACCAAGCAATACGAGCATGCTCCCGATGACACTGAATCCTCAGCATCTGAATCCTCAGCATCTGGTTCCTATTTGGTGCGTCGTTTTATATCTCGTCTTCATACTCTCTCACCGACGACCTGCGTAATATAGACTGCGTTGGTGTTTCCTAACAGCGAGCATCAGAGATCATCCTGACCCTAATGTTACAGGCAAACCAGCGAATCTGACCCCCCAGCACTGACACCAAGCCTTCTCCTCGATAAGAACCTCGGTCGTATCGAAGACGCCACACGTCGTGTGTCGATTGGATGCGGTGCTACCGGTGGGAAGGCCACGAGCGACCCACAACATATGGGCTGTCCCTCCGATTCAACCGTCGCTATCGACCCTCACGAGCAGGCTTGGAGACGCCTGATCAGCCACACAACTCCCAGGGATGAACTTCCCTTCCTTATCGAGACAATCTTCTCGGGCATGAGGACGACAAATATAGCCGGCCATCTTCCAGGGAATGACATCCAGGCCTTCATCGACACGATAGATGAGGTCCGTCGCCACACCCCTCGCTTCCAAGGAATTCGTTGATTTACTTTTTTTTCAACCTTCTATATTTTGTTCTTTAGGCGCTGAATCTCCCCGGTCTTGCGTCAGGGATCCGAAAGAAATGTGTAAAGTTGTTATCTGTGATGTGCGCTCGTCACTCCCTGCTCCCCAAATCACTACAGATCGAACCATGCTATGACCCAGCGGACATCCCTCACTCCCGAGGTGGGTTTGCGGATGTATGGAAGAGCAAGTATCGTGGCTTGGAGGTCGCAGTAAAGGTGTTAAGGAGATACACTAATAGTGACTTGCAGAAGATTACTCGCGTGAGTTGCCAGTGATACTCTCTGCTCTAATGTACTTGTTGACACTCCAACGGTAACTCGTGCAGGGATTCTGCAAGGAGTTTGTAGCATGGAAAGCTCTTCATCATCCGAATGTATTGCCACTGCTAGGAGTGATAATGACCCAGGATCAGTTTGCTACGGTGTCCGAGTGGATGACAAATGGGGACATCAACCGGTTTGTAACAGAACATCAGGATGCAAACCGATTTGAACTCGTACGTTCCCCATACAAGCCTCCGCGATCCTCACCAGCTGTTGACAATCATCCGGTAGTTGGGCGACGCTGCGAGAGGCCTGATCTACATGCATGGCCAGGGAATGGTACACGGGGATCTCAAGGGGGTGCGTCTTGGGAAGCTGCAGCCATGCCTCTCCCTTCAACAACATTCATCTATTAGGCAAATATACTGGCTGACCAAACCCGCCATGCCCGCCTCGCAGACTTTGGTCTCCTTACGATCATCTCTGACTCGACAACCTTGGGCTCATACACACAGGGTGGTACCATCCGATGGATGAGCCCGGAACTTTTTGAAACCGAAATCGAAGGTCACCATCGGACGAAACGCTCAGATTGTTACGCTCTTGGAATGGTTATATATGAAGTCCTCAGTGGGCACATACCATTTTACCGATACGAGAACCGGGTCATTATCTTGAAGGTAACCAGGGGTGTTCGTCCCGAGAAACCTCAAGGAGTGGAGGGGGTGTGGTTCCCAAATGATGTGTGGGAAGTATTAGAACGTTGTTGGACGCCCCAACCGGTGGACCGCCCGGGCGTCGAGGATGTATTGCAGTGCTTGGAGAGGGTTTCGAGGTCTTGGATTCCGTCCTCTCCTCGACCGGTGGCGGTTCCATCACCAGCGGACTCATCGACGTGGACCTTTTCTGACATAATTACTGAAGGCGTGGATGAGGTTGGGGTACCCCAACCCTCTGGAGTGGCTCCGTCTCGGTCATCAGAGGGGTCAGACCCGGAGAAGTCTGCAGGAATTATCAAAACAGTGTGTCGAATAAGTTTCCTAAGTGAGTCCCAATAGTAACCTAATCCCACATTAGGCTCTACCTGAGAACCCTGGGAAGCTCCCACCTTTTCATGCAAGTAATCCGTTGCCTATACGCGGACCCCCGATGGAGGCAATTAGGGGAGATGGCACGGGATCAATGGGTCTCCGTGAGGTGCAGAACACCAGAAACCCTGCAAAGACTTTGACCATCGCAGAGCCAGTGCGCCTCGAACAACCTTACACAAGAAGTGCACCTCCACTCGGATCCAGGAGTTTCAGAACGGCCGTCAGAATCAGGACATGGAAAAAACGACTTAGAAATATCCTTCCACGAATCCCCTCCCTCTTTCGGTTTCTACAGGGGTCAAAACCAGAAGTCGAGAGTCTTGTTGATGAAATGGATAAGGCAAGCTCTTCTGCATTCCCTGCTCTCTCCCGAGGCTAACACAAGCTGCAGCGTCTGGAGAATCATGCCCTGTCGGATCAGGAACGACTGAAGTTGTTCAATAAGCTCTGCAAAACATGTAGCCGACACTCCGTGCTCCCAAAGTCTATGCACATCCCAGATTGTTCAGAAGGCTCTATGGAAGTCACAAGTGGGGGTTATGCCAATGTATCTCAGGGTACATACGAAGGGCGTCCGGTGGCTATCAAGGTTGTGCGTGTGTATAACACGAATGACCTGGATCTCATTGTCAGCGTGAGTCTTCTGCCTGCACTACCATAACTATATGGATGAATATGTTACAGAGATTCTGCCGTGAAGGGGTGGCCTGGAAACACCTCCGTCATCCAAACATCTTACCGTTGATTGGAGTGACAGTGAATAACCGGCGATTCATGATGGTTTCTCTGTGGATGGAAAATGGAAACATCAACGAGTTTGTTGAGAAAGAGCAACACGCGAACCGGATTGAGCTTGTACGTGCTGCACCCAGTCCCAACTGGGGCCTGACTGATTTACTGTCCAGTTGGCTGACGTTGCAAATGGCTTGAAGTATATGCATGATCTCCGCATTGTCCATGGGGATCTAAAGGGGGTTTGTGTTCTCTTGAATTAGATATTTATGCGCCTCTCACTCATCCACAAAGGCAAACATCCTCGTCAATGAGGGCCGGCGAGCCTGTATTGCCGACTTCGGCCTTACAACTATCGCTGGCGTTGGGGCTCATAAGACCGCTATGGCATCCCGGACGTCGTTGATCTCAAATGACACATTGATGTCATTCACTGAAGGGGGCACATACCGATGGATGAGCCCTGAGCTGTTGGATCCGGAAAGGTTCGGGATGTCAGCGACAGGAGATAATAGGCCAACGAAGCAATCCGATTGCTACGCTCTCGGGATGGTCATCTACGAGGTGGGTGTTCGTGTGAATTGGTTTGTGGTTCTAAACAGCTAACCAGTTACGCCCTAGGTCCTATGCGGACACCACCCCTACGTTGAAATTTTGTTGGATATTCTCGTCATCAATGCGATCGTGGAGGGGATCCGACCGGAGAAACCGAAGGGGGCAGCACACCTTGGATTCAGCGATCAACTGTGGAGAATTGTTGAGTTATGCTGGCTGGAGGATCGTGACGCACGGCCCAACATAGGGGATATCCTTTCCTGTTTAAATGGCGCCACGGTGTTCTGGCATATGAGAGGGTCCCAACTCGTGATAAGGTAGCCAACCAGGGCGGGCACATGGGCTGCCTGCCTCGCCGGTGTGCACGTTGAGGATTCTATCTTCGCTCATTGTTTTCGACTGTTGTCTTCGTTTATCTAGTACATCTGAAGTACATACGTTTATTGAGCACCACCTGCGCCTGGTTCAGAGCTCGAGGACGAGGAGTGTACCCAAACGGCGGCCTCATGGGTCTCGGGGCAACGATCACCTGAGCAGCACCGGCCTGGCCTGCAACTTCTCCAACAACCTGGGCACTTTGGGGGGGACTGAAACCTCCCGGAGCTCACATCCTCCGAAGTTTTACAAGGATCGCGTCTTCTCAGTGATGGTTTCGGGGATGGTGCGACTGCGACTTCGGGCAAACTCGCTGACGCGAGGTGTCGGAGAACTGCTGCGGTTTCTAACCACACTCATTCCTCTGTAGGATGCCTTAGTTTGCTGTTGTCGTCACCCGGTTCCTTAAGCTCAAGGCTGGCGTGGCACGGGATGAATGAGACGGGCCTCGGCTTCATCGACTCCCGGACCGAACGGCAGATCCTCTAAAACGAGTGCCAACCACCAAATGTATCCCCCCTCGAGAATCACCCGAGTAACCCTTCCGCGCCATCCACCAAACTAGGAGACAAGAGAACTGAGCAACGCAATTAGAGGGTGCTGATCTGGCCGCAGCACCGGCCTTCTGCTCCGGCTTGTTCAGCACTTGGGCTGGATCTTTGGGATCGGTGTCATAAAGCTCCGTTTCGACGAGGATGGCTTCGTCATAAACATCGATATAGATCCCGCGGCCCGGGGAGAGAGAGTGGGAGGACGGTGAGCAAAGCGTGGACACGGACAAGTCCGGGTATGGGGACATCCGCCTTTTCCAACAACGGCGACTACTGTCTGAACGGAACATCTTACGGGCCATGGCCCGGATCCAACAAAAATGGCGAGAAAATGGCTAGGATAATTCTAGACCGCTTGTTCTGGCTGGCCTCTGGGTTCCCCTGTGGGGCAGACGGGGATAATGGGCCATGGTTGTCTCGGCTGGATCACTCGGCTTCTCATGACGAACCGTTTCTACTTCTACTTCACTTATCCCTCGCTGGACCATCGGCAATCATGCACACGCAATGAGGGAGTATCTCTCCCGGAATTCCTAGGCAAGGTGGAAGCGACGCGCGTCTGCAACGTGTTCTCCTCCAGTTCGGTACTTCGGGTGGCGTACACAGCATCAGTAAGTATCGACTGCGGAATGCCCAACCAAAAACCCGGACCAGGCCCAGCGTTTCTTTCATTTCCGGATGATTTCCCCCCGCTGCCCGATTTGGGGATCAATGCTTGGAATCAGCTGAGAAAGAAAAAATCCCACCGACCTCATGTTTTGGGTATGTCCTGTGGTATGGTTGGTGCGACCCCAAATCTACTAATAAGCACGAGGGCCCATTATCCGCAAGGTATTTAAACGGCGTGTTTCCCGGCCCAACGGCGATTTTCCCAGCTTTCCCCTTCCCACCCCACGCACCCCTCACCAACGTTTGAGACGTTGCTCCCCTATAACTAACACCTCATCCACCTTACGAGTCTCACTAACCCCCTCCTCTACTTACCCCCAACCCCCTCCACCTCACCGTAACACAACAAACATGTCCGCTATCAGAGACGCTATCATGGGAAAGCCTTTCGACTTCGAAGCCGCCATGGCTGAGTGGAAGAACCCCGGTCCCCCCGCTTTCAAGGGTGTCGGAAAGAAAGACCCCATTGTTGACGCTTGGTTGGAGAGTATCAAAGCCGGATGCGTCGAGCGCAAGATTCCGAAAGACCTTTGGCACCTTGTCGGACAACGCGGCCTGGGTTCTAAGGCCAAGGCAAGATTCAACGAAGTCGATCAGGTCATGATGAAGATGCACGACGGGAAGTACAAGTGGAATTGGAAGAAGTTCAAGGTCGCGATGAAGAATATGGGCTGTGAGTGGGATCCCTGTCTTGTTCTTGTCCCGCGCTTGTGTCTTTCATTTGGCTGACTGGATGGTGGCCTTCTTTTCCGATCGTAGGGGATATGGATCCCAAGAAAGTCGAAGCTTACAAAGTCGCTGCTAAGCCTTCTGGCACGTGGTGGATCATCGGCAAGGAGAAATCCGACAACGGGTCCACTCCTCCTCCCTCCCCCGATCCCAAACGTAAAGAGCCCAGGCGTTGTCAAACCTCCGATTCGAAACCCCTCCCTCCCCCACCAACTCGTCGTGCCACCTTGGCTGAGGTTCCTACCACTCCTAAGCCTAGGCGTCGCGGATCCACGATGTCCGCGACTTCCGTTTCGACAACACCCTCTGAGATTGACGTCGTGAATCAAACACCTGGCGGCAGTAAGTTTTTCCTTCCCCGTTTCACATGTGTGACGTCAGTCACGCTGATCCCTCCCGTCTATTCTTGTTAGCTGTCACTACCGTTACGAACGTGCCGACCTGGCTCATAAACACCGCCAACGCTCTGGACTTTTTGACCACCGAACATCCAAAGGTCATGACCACCCTCAGTGCCGTGTTGATCACCGTCGGTTCGCTCCCCGCGATCCCAGCCCTCGCAGGTGGCGCAGGTGGAGCGTTCCTCGCCTCTCACGCTGTCCAAGCTGCCGGAGCCATCGCCGTTGGCCTGGGTAACTGGTTGAAGACCGCCCAGGACAGTGCTGCTCACAGGCAAGAGACGATCGACGGTGGTGCTACCATCGAGCCTAAATAAATCCCCGACCTCTCTTTGGCCACCCTCCCGAGCTGATGGTGTAGAGCGATATCGATATCGAACGATCAGCGGGGGAGGAACGGTAGCCCGGCGGTGGAGCGCTCCGGTCCCAACTGTATCGATCCAAGATTGGTAACAGTAGTGCTCTCGTCCACGGGGCCCCCTGGCTTGTGTGCGATTGGACGCGTGTTTTATGTTTCGGTTCCCTCCCTCCCACGACCCACCATCATGAGGCCAAAAATCCCGCCGACAAGAACGGTCGTGGCTTGTGCGTGTTATTAATTTCTTATTTATTCACTTTCACTGTATTCTCCACAACCTAAGTGCCCGCAAACCAAACCCCCTCCCCTCGTCCTCGCGAGTAGTCCTCCTTTCATCTCGAATCTTTCAATTGTAATCTAGGACTTGAATACCGCACGCTGGTGCGTGGTTGAGTAGACACCTTTCTTTGTAGGAGTAGCACCGATCCCCACAAACATTCGCATTATCAACGCAATACTACCATACACAATCTCATTCATTATCCTCGTTGCATCCGATCTTCTGCTCGGACTTGTACTTTTGGAGGAATCTATAACGGATCCGGACGTTGAAAGATCAAAGGAGCCATCGCATCCCGTTTTCGGTCCCCTCTCCTTCGCGTAAGACCGAAACGTCCTGCTGGACGTCGTCGATTCGGACTCCTCCATTGATAAGCTCATCCTCCAGAGGGATCCTGAGTTTCTGACACGCTTGAACAAAGTAGGGAGGTAGTGGAGCGGTCACACCAACCCTGAAGCGTTTGTAGGGCCCTGATCGACGATAGCTCTGTGCGAGATGGACGCGTAATCAGGAGATAGGTACGATGAACGATGAGCGACGACGAAGAGCAAATTGGGGAGGTCTCGACTGATGGGAATGGGAAGGGGGTAGCGCGGGAATGAAGGATTCGTGGTGATGGGGTGAAGTGTATTATAGTTCGAAGGAAACGATGAACTTACGTGGAAGGAGACGTGGGATGCGTGAAGGTATAGACCTCGTTGAACTCCGACACCTGGGAGGTAGGAGAGGTGGTGGTTACCCGAATACAGTGGATCGCCAAGAACAGGTGCTGTATCATAACAGATCGCGTTGAGCATTCACATATGTGGGGAAGCAGGAATGAAATGGAGTCTCAAGATCTCACCATTGAGGACCTTCGACAAGTGAATTCGAAGTTGGTGTTTTGATCCGGTCTCGAGGCCGAGGCTCACTAGTGAGATCGGTTCTTTCGTCTGTATGGGACGGAAAACGAGGTGTCAACGCGAACTCGACTTGTGCGTGGGTGCCGGCGTAAAGCGGACGAACGAACCGATGATCCAAGTAACTTCCAATGTGTAACCGCCTCCATACACTTCCCAACAATCTCAGTCTCACCGACACTCCCACTCCCACTCCCACTCCCACTCCCACTCGTGTCCCCATTCTCACCCTTACCCTTATCAGCCTTCGCGGATACGATCCTATCAAACCTCCCATCCAAACCATACACCAACGCATTCCGTATCCTCCCCGAAGCATTCGGAAACGCGTCTTTCCCCGCTTGTACGAGAGCGAGGTAGGTCTTCTCGATCTCGCGTCCTTTGAATTGGACTTGTAACTCGCGAGCTTGGAGGCGGCTTCGAGCGAGGAGAAGTGCTCCAGTCGTGTCCTGTTATGGTTGTGTTTGACGTGAGGGCCACATGCGACACCCGTGCTAGAAAGGGGAGGATTCGAATGTATGCATACCTTGTCGAGGCGGTGGACTGGCCACGGGTCCTCCGGAAGTTCAAACCGCCGTTTCACTTCTGCCCTCACAAAAAAACTCAGTCCTCCGCCAAGAAACCGCGCAGCCGGGTGAGGTGGCCCGAACCTGAAATCAGCTTGTTGAAGCTGTTTCCGTGGCGGAGCTGGCGTGGGAGTTCGTCAGCTCACAAGTCTGTCCAAGAAGGATGAAGTTGTGGACAAACTTTATCATCGCGAAGCTGGCATACCACTCCAGGAGGTTTGTTGACAACAATCACCCCGCGGTCGATGTAGATTGGGCATGAGCGGAACGGGATTGACCAGGTCATATCATTTTCCCACGTTCGCAACGCATCCGTGTATTCCATCCCAGGGTGCTGGGTGTATAAATCTTTGAATTGACTAGTCACGACAGTATTACAAAGTACAGATCAAAAGGAGAAAAACGAGAAGTCTACATGCACAGGTCAACAGCCCCGACTGTTTCAGAATCCCAGTTGTGAATCTGATATGAAGTGCGATCCACCCGCACACCGATATCCACCCATTTGTTTGATCCAGCGATAGCCTACCACACAAGCTCCCATATCCCGCAATTTTGCCTGCGCCTGCGCCTCCCTCTGCCTCTCGAGCCTCTCCGCCTCCTCTCGCGCCTTCAACTCAGCCGCTTTTCTCGCACGTTCAGCTCTCGCCGCAGCTTCCCTCAACCTCTCCTCCTCCAACTTCTTCATAATATCCTCTTGCCTCTTCCTATCCGCCGAGCGCATTTCCTCCAACGCCTTCGCAATCTCCCTCTGAGCTTTCTCTTGAGCTTCCTGAGCTTCACGCAACCCCTTACGGGCCCGCTCGATCGCTTCCTCACGTCGCTTCTGTTCTTCAATCGCTGCAGCCTTATCAGCTTGGAGCTGCCTCCACACCACATCCGTAA
>Ga0307513_10011635_pt1 | contig 10921 bp, 6 predicted proteins | sample 15_EM_MG_FD_202174 | JGI IMG/M metagenome (GOLD analysis project Ga0307513, IMG submission 202174) | Populus trichocarpa ectomycorrhiza microbial communities from riparian zone in the Pacific Northwest, United States - 15_EM | ecosystem: Host-associated > Plants > Roots > Unclassified | place... | reverse complement strand
GCGAGAGTTGCACCCCGTTCCAATCCTCTTCGCTCACGTTATCGACAATAGCCCAGCCCTGAAAGAAGGGTTGCCCCGCCGTGTCCATCACGACGCGATAAGTGGTCTTCCAGATCGGCGCGGCGACCGTGTAGCTGACGAGCATCTCGCGCGTGCCCGCGCCGTCGGAGGTAACGACGATGGTCTTCGCATCGCGGCGACGCGCGGCGGCGGTCGCACTGGCAAACTCCGCGATGTCGCGCCGCGTGCCCTCGTCAATCAATTTCACGGAACGTATGTCGGCCAACTCGAAACTCGACAACTCGCCGCCTTCGGACGCGATGACGAGCGCGTGTGTAACGAGGGCGGGCTTCGTCGAGTCGATTTGCGAGCGGCGTTCTTCGACCGTCAGGATCGAGCCGGTGGCGGTGCGGTTGGCCGTCGAGACGACGACGCGCGCGCCTTGCAGTTGGCCGAGCACCCCGGCCAGGCCGCTGTCCTGCGTCGCGGAGGCGACGGAGAAAGGGATGTCCGCGATGCGCGCGGAGGGCGGCGCGGACGAGTTGTAACTCACCGCGCCGATGCGCCCCTGCCCCAGATCGAGCACGATCATGGACTTCAACACGTCGTCCACCTGCGACTGTTTGAAAGACAGGTTGACCTCCGCGTGCCCCGACACCATGCCGCGCCGCTCGATGTAGGCGACGCCGTTGCTGTAGAGGATGACGCGGCGGATGGGCAGAGTGTTCCCTGCGGTCGTGCCCGCGCGTTCCGAACCGGCGTACTCCTCTGCGCGCGCGGGCGTCGTGGCGGCGACGAGGGCCGCCGCGTTCGTGATGCTGCGGTCGCGGCGCGGGGTGCGGCGCGTTTGCGCCTGCGCGTCGAGGGATGACAGGACGAGCAGTGTGACGACGAAAAATTTGAGTCTCATTGAACAGCCTCCAAAAATTGTGTGTGCGAAATTTATTGATCGCTACAGGGAAGAACGTGAGCGCGTGCGCGCGCTTGCGTCTCGCGATCCGGTTCGCGCGAGAAAAGTTTGACAAAATGATGAGCGCGGAGTGATGAAATGGGAGCGATGAAGTAGTAACGCGGCACGATGAACGCGGCGCGATGAATGAAAGACGACCGCCTTTACTTCGTCGTGCCGCGTTACTAATTTTCTCATTCGATGATTGGCGTTGACTCGGTGGCGGGTTTGCCGCCGGTGTCGCCGCCGCGTAGAGAGCCGGCCTGGTCTATATAGAAGGAGCGGCGACCGAGTTTGGGGTAGCCGTTGGGCGTCGCGGTGGCCTCGAATTTGTCGCCGGAGACGGAGACTTTAAGCTCGTAGCCGTTCACTTCCATCGAGCGCTCATATTCGGCCATGTGTCCGGCGGCGTTGAGTTCTTCGAGCGTGCCGTAGCGGCCTGTCTTCTCTTTGTGCATGTTCTGCGCTTCGCTGATCGCGCGCAGTTTCCATTGCGCCGTGGCTTCGTTGGCGCGGATGGTCGAGAGTTTCTGGCTGATGATCTGGCTGGCCGTGAAGAGCGAGAGCAGTTTCTTCGGCAGACGGAGTTCGTGCATGAGGCCGTCGGATTCGCGCGTGGCGACGTGCGTGATCGCGCCGGGGGCGGGGTCGAGACGCATGAGGTAGGCGCGGATGGCCGGGTCGTCAATGTCGTCAACCGATTTGGTCACGTCCTCGAACATGCTCTCAAGCATCTCGTTTGCGACGTAGACCTGTCCTATCGCCTGTCTCGACTGCCAACTCGTCGCGTCGCGGAAACGTTCGCTGTTGGCGAGCGTCTGGCCGCTATTGTAGGCGTCGGTGACGCGGCGCATCGTGGCCGCGTCGGGCGTGCCGACGAGGAAGCGGTCGATGAAGGCAAGCGTGCCGTTCGAGAAGGTGAGCACCTCGACCTCGCCGTGCTTCTCGACCACGCTCTGCTCGGTCGAACCCGTGAAGCCGAAGGCGCTCAGGACGCGCGGCAGGAGTTTCTGCAAACTCTCCTTGTCGTTCAAAGCGACGACGACGACGGGGCCTGACAGCGGCGGCGGCGAGGAATCGTCCGCACGCCTGCGCCCGGCGCGGCTGCCGAATAATTGGCTGCCGGGCAGGCCGATGGAGATCTCGTTGCCGAGGGCGGCGAGCAGTTCTTCACGGATGCGAAAGTTGTTCGTCTTCTCGAAGGCCGCGAGTTGATCGCCAAACCCGGATTTACCGCTTTCCTGCGTGGCGGCGAGGTCGGCGATCTTCATCATCGAGGCGAGATAGTCGTACATCTGCGGCAGGTCGAGCGAGACGCTGACGAAGGTGTCTATTTCGGCGGGCAGCACCGTGGGCGCTTCGGCGGCGATGGACGGACCGGAGAGCAGCACGGGGAGGAAGGGAATCGGGCGCAAGTTTCGCTCGCCGGAGGGACTGACGAAGAGGCCGCGCACGACGAGCGCGTCCGCTTCGAGCGACGCGCCGACGCCGATAGACTCCGGCCACGCTTCGCTGCCCTCGCCGCGCCCGTTGAAGACGAGCGACGCGAGCGTCTGCGAGAAGCGCAACGACTGCTCGCGCTCGCGTTCCTCTTCCAACTCCTTTTCACTCTTCGGCGTGGGCGTCGGTTCGGGCGAAGTTTCCGGCGGCGGTGGCGGCGTCTCGTCTTCCGGCGAGACTGCGACGTTCGCGTTCGTCGAGTTCGATGTAACGGAGAAGTTGCCGTTAGCATCCCGGCGCACGTTCACGTTGTTCATGTTGCCGCCGGAGTCTCCGACCGTCTCGACGATCCGGTTGGTGTCCGCCTGATCGTCCCGCTTCGACATCTCGGCCTGTGCCAGTTTCTCCTGCCGACGGTATTCTTTCTCCAACTCCTCTGCGCGCTGTTTCGCACTGTTCGTCATGCGCACGGTGTTGAAATAGACGAACAGCGTGTCGGTGCTGAAGCGCGTGCGCGCGGCCTGAAATCCCGGCTCGTTGACGAGCAACGCCTGATCCGTGCCGTGCAAATCCTTGAACGTGAAACTAGCGCCGCTCATCGCGATGAGACTGCCCGTGCGTTTGATCTGAAACTGCGGCGCGGGTGTTTGCCTCGCGCGCGCACCGTCGGGCGCGTTCGTCGCCTGCGCCCGCCCGCGTCGCCTGCCACGGCGACGCGTGGTGTTCGAGGTGTCCGTCGTCGCGCTCGTCCGGGTCGTCGTCATGGGCGATGCGACGACGGGCGGCGGCTCGATGTTGGCGGCGGCGAACTGCCTCAACTCCGGCACGAACTTGCGCGCCTCTTCGACCGAGGGCATCTCGACGGCGAGCAACATTTCGGGCAGGCCGGAACGCGCGGGCATCGTGGCGAACATCAAACGCGCCGTCATCAGCGTGTCGGCGTGCGACTTGATGAACTCGTATAACGCCATCAACTCGTCGGGCGCGCCGCCGCCTTCGAGGTTGAACGGCGCGATCAGTTGCGCGATCTCTTCCGAGTCGGCGTGTCGCCCGATCATGCGCAACTCCGCGTAGACGCCGTAAGCGTCCGCGGACAGCAGCGTGTCGAACGTTACCGAAGGACTCCGCTCGGCGGCGGGCGTTTGCGCCGTCGCGGTCAGGTTAGCGGGCGCGGGCTGCGGGGTCGGACGTTGCGCCCGGACGGGCACAAGTAACAGCGAGACGGCGACGACGAACGACGCGCCGCCGCGCACAAACGGGGGAACTTTCATGTCTGTGATTCCTTAAGCTGAATAACGGCTCTCAAGGTTAGTGGCGATCAGGGAAACCGCCGGAGCGCCTCGCGATTATGACAGGGAGAGGGGAAAAGATAAATGATGAAGTAGGAACGATGAATGATGAACGAAAGCCGGGTGCTTTACTTTTCGTTCATCGTTCATCGTTCCTACTTCATCATTTTCTTCTCAGGCTTTTTCCAGCCCCGCGTATTTTTCGATCAACTTCTTCTGGCCGAAGCCGGGGAAACTGACGGTGAGCTTGGCCGCGTCGCCCGTGCCTTCGCGGCGCAGGACGAGGCCGCGCCCGTACTTCGCGTGTTTGACGTGCGTGCCCGGCGCGAAGCCGCCCGCGTCGCCGCCGGATGCTGCCGCCGCTGTCGAAGCTGTGCCGCTCGCCTCGGTGCGGCGTTTAATCGTGGGCGGGGGCGTTGCGCTGCGCGGGTTCACCTGTTGGCCGCGCTGGCGGAAGAATTCGGCGATGGAATCCGCGCTGTTGTAGGTCTTGCCTTCGTAGCGTTTTTCGGTGCGCGTCTCGCCGCCGGTCTGGCCTCGGAGCGCGCGCGCGGCGTGGGCGTTCTCAAGCCGGTCTGAACTGCGCGCGAACGAGAGCCATGAAGGGCCGCGCGACAGGTCTTCCAACAGGTCGAACGGCATCTCGTTCAAAAACTGCGACGGCTCGGACGCCATCTCTTCGCCGTACACGCGCCGCTTCATCGCGTGCGTGACGTAGAGAAACCGCTCGGCGCGCGTGATGGCGACGTAGCACAGACGCCGCTCCTCTTCGAGTTCGGCGCGGTCTGTCGCCGAGCGCGAGTGCGGGAACAAGCCGTCTTCGAGGCCGACCATGAAGACGAGCGGGAACTCCAAGCCCTTCGCCGAGTGGACGGTCATCAACGTGACGGGCGCGTCGCGCTTGTACTGATCCGTGTCGGCGACGAGCGCGGCGGCGTCTATGAAATCGCGCAGGCCGCCGCCCTCTTCGCGGTCGTAATCCACGGCGGCGTTGACGAGTTCCTGCAAGTTCTCCAGACGCCCCTCGGCCTCCTCCGTGCTCTCCGCCTTCAAAGCGTCCGCGTAACCCGAATCGAGAATCGCGGCCTTGACCACTTCCGACGCAGGCTCGCGCTGCGCGACCGAGACGAGGTTCGTGATGATGCGTTGAAAATTTTTGAGCGACGAGGCGGCGCGCGCGGCGAAGCCCTTCGTCTCCTGCGCCGGGTCGGTGACGATGGCGAGCGTCTCCCAGAGCGAGACGCCGTAGTCTTTGGCGCGGCGGTCGAGTTCGTCGAGCGTCTGCTTGCCCAGACCGCGCGGCGGCGTGTTGATGACGCGCATGAGGGCGATGGAGTCGTGCGGGTTCATCGCGAGTTTGAGGTAGGAGATGATGTCGCGCACCTCGGCGCGCTCGTAGAACGAGAAGCCGCCGACGATGTTGTAAGCGATGTTCGCACGCCGCATCGCCTCTTCAAACACGCGCGACTGGGCGTTCGTGCGATACAAGATCGCCGCGCGGGTCGAAGGATCGACGCGGCGATGCTCTTCGACTTTCGCCGCCACGAAACGCGCCTCGCCCTCCGCGTCCATCGCCTGATAGTAGCGTATGCGCTCGCCCGCCGGGTTCGATGTCCAGAGGTTCTTGCCCTTGCGCTCGGTGTTCAACTTCACGACCGCGCCCGCCGTGTCGAGGATGTTCTGCGTCGAGCGATAGTTCTGCTCCAGGCGGATCGCCTTCGCCTCCGGGTAGTGCTGCTCGAAGTTCAAAATGTTCGAGATGTCCGCGCCGCGCCACTTGTAGATGCTCTGGTCTTCGTCGCCGACCACGCAGATGTTCTGCTGTTTCTCGGTGAGGAAGCGGATGAGCGCGAACTGGAGACTGTTGGTGTCCTGATACTCGTCGACGAGAATGTAGCGGAACTTGTCGTTGTAGGCGTCGCGCACCTCTTTGTTTTTGCGCAGGAGACGGACGGCTTTGATGAGCAGGTCGTCGAAATCGAGCGCGTTGTTGTTGACGAGGCGTTCTTCATAGAGGCGGTAGACGCGTGCGATGGCGGCGCGTTTTTCGTCGCCGTATTCGATGCGCGCGGCGTAGGTTTCGGCGTCGGTGCCGCTGTTCTTGGCGTGGCTGATGGCGGACTGCACCTGACGCGCGCCCATGCGCTCGGAGTCGAGTCCTAAATCTTTGATGGCGGCTTTGACGATGCGCGTCGAGTCGTCCTGATCGTAGATGGTGAAGGAGCGCGTGTGTCCCTCTTCGAGTCGCTCGATGTCGCGACGAAGGATGCGCACGCACAGGGAGTGGAACGTGGAGATGAGCGGCGCGCTTTGTAGACGCTGGTCGCTCAGAAGCCGCCCGACGCGCTCGCGCATCTCGCCCGCGGCCTTGTTCGTGAAGGTGACGGCGAGGATGTGATAGGGAGCGACGCCCCGCTCGGCGATGATGTAGGCGATGCGATGCACGATGACGCGCGTCTTGCCCGACCCCGCGCCCGCCAAGATCAAGAGCGGCCCCTCCGTCGTCATGACGGCGACGCGTTGTTGTTCGTTGAGTCCTGAAAGAAAGTCCATAAGAAGAGTGAGCAGTAAGCAGTAAGCAGTGAGCAGTAGAAAACAGTTTTGACTGCTTACTGCTCACTGCTTACTGCTTACTTGATTAGTTTCTGTACCGCCTTGAACTGTTCGTGTGCGGCGTCGCGCATGAGTTCGAAGAGAGCCATTTCGATGGAAGAGGGGAGCGCACCGGATTGTCGCATCTTGGCGAGTCCGGTCTGGCGATTGTGCGCGGCGCGGGCGGTGATGCACTCGCACAGGAGATGCACTTGATAGCCGCGCGCGAGCAGATCGTGCGTCGTCTGGTTGACGCAGACGTGCGCTTCGATGCCGCAGACGAGCACCTGACGCGCGCCCGCGCGTCCGAGTTCATCGACGAAAGTTTGCGCGCCGCAGGAACTGAAGGCGGTCTTCTCGATGGGTTCGAGCGCGGCGGGCAGCACGGCGCGAATCTCGGTGGCGGTGCGTCCCAAACCCTTCGGATATTGTTCGGTGACGATGACGGGCACGTTAAGGAGTTGCGCGGCGTGCGCCATGAGGGCGATGCGCACCGCGATCTCAGCGAAGTCGGGGATGGAGGCGCGAAACGCCTCCTGCATGTCTATGATGACGAGCGCGGTCTGCGTCGCGTCGAGCGTATTTTCGTGTCGCATTCGTGAAAACCTTTCGGACAGACATTTAAGCACAGGGAAAAGTGAAAGGGAAAAGGGGAACGGGAAAGGGGCACAGGCGGCGGAAAAAGCAGGGGTCGAAGCGGCGCGACCAGCGGGTTGACCAGCGGCGCAAGGTTGGCGGCGGATGCCGTTTTGAAACCTTGTCGCGTCTCACTTCGTCTTACAACGGGCGACGAAGGGACGGGCGCGACTTGAAATTCCCCTCACCGCCGCGCGACGCGTGCGAAACCGGCGTCGCGGTTGCGGGGCGCGCGTGGCGGCAACTATAATGCGCATCTATAAATCGTGAGGCGGAAGGGAAGCATGCCGCAACGAGCAGCCCGCGGTCCAGAATTTTGTCGCAACCATCCGAAGTTTTAGACGAAACGATCTCCGGCACGAGGCGAAGTTTGCGCTGAAAAGCCGCCATCGCTGCCGTCGTTGCGCATCCCGTTAAAAATCGTTCACGTTCCGACACCGAATTTGGAGAACCCCTGATGAAGAAACTACTTTTCACGGTCGCGCTCTACGGCGCGTTAATCTCAGTCAGTCACACGGAAATCATGGCACAAGTTAACCAGCAGACACCCGCGCCGCCCACGGCCAAAAAACTCGCCAAGAGCCAGACCTTTCACGGCGAGACGCTCAACGACGATTACTTCTGGCTGCGCGAGAAAACCGACAAGGAAGTGATCTCTTATCTCGAAGCCGAAAACGCGTACACCGACGCGTTGATGAAAGGCACGGAAGCCTTTCAGGAGAAGCTCTATCAGGAGATGCTCGGGCGCATCAAACAGACGGACGCCAACGTCCCCGTCCGGCAGGACGGTTACTACTATTACTCGCGCACCGAGACGGGCAAGCAGTACCCGATCTTCGCGCGCAAGAAAGGGAGCTTGACCGCGCCCGAAGAGATCACGCTCGATCTTAACGAACTGGCGAAGGGACAGAAGTACACCGCGATTGCCACCTACGCCGTCAGCGACGACTCGAACCTCCTCGCCTACTCGCACGACACGACCGGCTTCCGCGAATACTTCCTGCGCATCAAAGACCTGCGCACCGGCAAACTCCTGCCCGACGACATCGGCAAAGTCTCCGGCGCGTTCTGGGCTGATGCCAAAACTCTCTTCTATATCACGGAGGACGCCGCCAAACGCCCGCACCGTCTCTATCGCCACACGCTCGGCGACGCGAAAGACAAGGACGTTCTCGTCTACGAGGAGAAGGACGAACTCTATCGTCTCGGCGCGCGCCGCTCGCGCAGTCGCCAGTACATCTTCATCGCCGCTTCGAGTTCCAACAACACGGAGTACAGGTATCTGCGCGCCGACAAGCCCGCCGAGCCTTTCAAAATGATCGCGGCGCGCGCGGGCGAGCACGAATATTACCCGGACCATCACGGCGACCGGTTCTACATCCTGACGAACGACAAGGGGCGCGGCTTCCGCGTCGTCACCGCGCCCGTCTCAGACCCGCGACCGGAGAACTGGAAAGAGTTCATCGCGCATCGCAAGGGCGTCACGCTCGAATCGCAATCGATCTTCGCCAACCACTACGTCGTCTCCGAGCGCGATCAGGGCTTGCAGAAAGTGCGTGTCGTTGACCTCAAGACGAACGGGTCGCACTATCTCGAATTCCCCGAACCCGTCTATTCCACCTTCGTCAACTCCACGCCGGAGTTCGACACGACGCTGCTGCGCTTCAGTTATCAATCGTTCTCCACGCCGCCGAGCGTCTACGACTACGACATGGGCGGGCGCAAGCGCGTACTGCTCAAGCAGACCGAAGTGTTAGGCGGCTACGACGCGTCGAAGTACGCCTCCGAGCGCACCTTCGCCGTCGCCGCAGACGGCGTGCGCATCCCCATCTCGCTCTACTACCGCAAGGATTTGCGCAAGGCGGGCACGCCGCAAGCCATGCTCCTGAGCGCTTACGGCTCTTACGGTATCCCCTCGAACGTCGGCTTCAACTCGAACCGGCTCTCGCTCATCGACAGGGGCGTCGTCTTCGCCATCGCGCACATTCGCGGCGGCGGCGACCTCGGCAAAGAGTGGCACGACGAAGGTAAGATGATGAAGAAGAAGAACACCTTCACCGACTTCGTCGCCGCCGCCGAACACCTGATCAAAGAGAAGTACACCGCCAAAGACCAACTCGTCATCACGGGCGGCAGCGCGGGCGGGCTGTTGATGGGCGCGGTCGCCAACATGCGTCCCGATCTCTTCAAAGCCATCGTCACCTACGTGCCCTTCGTCGATGTCATCAACACGATGATGGACGCGTCGCTCCCGCTGACGGTGCAGGAGTATCTCGAATGGGGCAACCCGAACGAGAAAGACGCTTACGCCTACATGAAGTCGTATAGCCCTTACGACAATATCGAGGCCAAAGCCTACCCGACGATGCTCGTCAAGACTTCCCTGAACGACAGTCAGGTGATGTACTGGGAACCTGCGAAGTACGTCGCCAAGTTGCGCTCGATGAAGACCGACAAGAACCCGCTCCTGATGAAGATCAACATGGGCGCGGGACACGGCGGCTCTTCCGGTCGTTACGACGCCCTGCGCGAGACGGCCTTCGACTACGCCTTCATCTTGCAGCAGTTCGGCGTTAGCAATTAACTCCGCAACGGTTTGTGGTTGAGTGTCGCGAAAAGCACTCACCACCGCAGACACAGATGACACAGAGGGGGCGCGGAGAGTTAAGCCAGCAACGATCTCAAATTTCAGATTTGAATTTCTCACATTTGAGATTTGAAATCGTTTGCTGCTTTCCTCCGTGCCCCCTCTGCGCTCCCTGTGTCTGCGGTGGTGCGTGCCTTAACGTGCCGGTTGTGCGGAGATCAGGCTTCGCGTAGATGGAGCGAGTCCCTGCGCCTGTCGGCTTGCGGCAGCGTGCGCAGGTGTGCCACGTAGCGTTCGCGGTCGGGCGCGCTCATTTCTTCGATGCGCACGCCGATGAGATAGCCTTCGCCCGCGCTCTCGCCGTCGAGTTGCTCGAAGCGCGCGGGCGTGGCGATCAAACTCACCGCGCCGGACGGAAGTTCGAGCGTGATCGACAGTCTGTTTTCTTTGAGCGTGATGTAGTCGCCGCCGATGCGGATGGAGGGCACGACCAGATTCATGTCGCCTTCGCCGAGGTCGCGCGTGCGCCCCGCGAGAGACGTTGCAGGCTTCGCGCCCGCCGCGCCGCCACCGCGCTTCGAGTCGGCGACGGAGACGTTGAACGGGATGCGTGCGGCGTAGCGCGCGTTGCGGCGACGCGAACTGCGCCGCTCGGTGACATACTCGCGCAACAGCGACGCGGCTTTGTTTCTTAATCCTTCCATGCTCGCGAGGTCTCCTTTGCAATAGGTTGCTGGCACCGATGATTGTCAATTATTAGTCCTGTTTTAAGCGATTGTAAAGAAAGGCTCCCCTAAACTGATTTAAATCAGCTTAGGGGAGCCTGTTTGTAACTTTACTTTACCAGTGCATCAACTCAAATTTCACATACTTTAAGAAGTGATACACTAATAGAATTATCATCATCGTTCGGAAGAGAAATATCTCTACCTGCTCGAAGACGTTGCGTTTCTTCATCACACGTATTCCTTAGTGAATTGCATCAGACGCAACTCACCAATCCAAAAGTGAATTGCATCAGACGCAACTCACCAATCAAAATATTTTGGACAAAATGTGTTAATCGGAAACTGCGGTTGGCTTGAACGTTAAGCGATAGATTCCGTGCCGAACGCGCTCCGGGAGTAGCGGTATATCGGCCTTCGACGTTCTCGTCTTCAAGCAAAACTAAATTACTTGATTTGGTTTAGGCATGTCAATAATAGGAGGAGGTTATTAATGGTTTTTTCTTTATATGTGCCGACCGTCGTGATGGTAAAACCCCGTTGCGCGGCGAGCGCGGGTAATGATATTTTTCGCTTGCCATTCAGCCGTCTCTAATCTGTTGTTTCCCGAAAGATTTTTCATGCTGCCCCGTGAAGCGTCGGGGTGAGACTTGCGCGCAGGTCGCCGCTGCCCCTCTGCGCGCGTTCCTGCAACTAACTTCCG
>Ga0307513_10011634_pt1 | contig 10922 bp, 7 predicted proteins | sample 15_EM_MG_FD_202174 | JGI IMG/M metagenome (GOLD analysis project Ga0307513, IMG submission 202174) | Populus trichocarpa ectomycorrhiza microbial communities from riparian zone in the Pacific Northwest, United States - 15_EM | ecosystem: Host-associated > Plants > Roots > Unclassified | place... | reverse complement strand
GCTGCTGCCCGGCGTGCGCACGTGGACGCTGGACTGCGAACACGGCACCTTGCCCGACGCCGAGCGCGCGTTCGCGGCCTTCGACGACCTGCTGGCCAGCGGCGACACGCAGCGCCTGGACCGCTACCAGCCGGCCGCCACGCGCGGTGCGGCGCCGGCGCTGGTACACGTGCGCAGCCGGCCGTCGCGCGCACGGCCGGCGGCGGCACCGGTGGACAGCGAGCGCTCGGTCTTCGAGACCGGCCGCGGCAGCGCCGCCGAATCGCCCGAAGGCGCCAGCGGCGCGGCGCTGCGGGTGGCGGTGCTGAACGGCAACCTCAGCTTCGTCAGCCAGCCGTTGCTGGTCGGCCACTACCGCTCGCTGGCATTGACCGGCACCGAGAACGTCGTCGACCGGCTCGTGCGCGGCGCGATGAGCGCCAGCCTGGGCGCGGGCCTGTACCCCGACCAGCCGGGTACGCACCAAGTCTTCATCAACCCCGAGCGCGACCCTGAGAACCCGTGGCGCGCGCCGCGCCCGGAGAGCGTGATCGTGATCGGCCTCGGCGACGAGGGCAAGCTGCGCGAGCGGGCGCTGTCGCTGAGCGTTCGCCAGGGCGTCATCGCCTGGGCCCAGCGGCTGGCCGAGAACACCGCCGGCACCTCGACCAGCTTCGAGCTGGCGGCCACCTTGATGGGCAGCGGCGGCGTCGGCATCTACGCCGGCAGCGCCGCGCGCGCCATCGCACAAGGCGTGCGCGACGCCAACGAGCGGCTCCTGGCCGGCGGCTGGCCGGTGGTCAGCCTGCTGGTTCTGGTCGAGCTGTACCTCGAACGCGCGTCCGACGCCTGGCATGGCCTGCAGGTGCTGGCCACCGCCAACCCGGGCCACTTCGAGATCGCGCCGACGGTGCAGTCGGGCACCGGCCCGCTGCGCCGGCAGATCGACAGCGGCTACCGCGGCACCGACTACGACTTCGTCACCGCCACCACCCAGGGCGAAGGCACGATCGCCTACGCGCTGGACAGCAAACGCGCGCGAACCGAAGTCCGCGGCCAGGCCACCCAGGCCAAGCTGGTGCGCGAAATGGTCCGGCGCGCGTCGACCTCGACCAACCAGGACCCGCAGATCGGCCGCACGCTGTTCCAGCTGCTGGTGCCGCTGGAGCTGGAGCCCTTCCTCGGCGGCACCAGCCACATGCTGCTCGAACTCGACGACGGCACGGCGCCGATCCCGTGGGAGCTGCTCGACACCCCGCAAGACGCCGGCAGCGGCAGCGACCGGCGGCCGTGGGCGATCCGCAGCCAGCTCTTGCGCAAACTGCGCACCGGCCAGTACCGCGAAACGGTGCAGGACGCGACCACCGAAGACAACGTGCTGGTGATCGGCGAGCCGCTGGTCGACAGCAAGAACTACGCGCGGCTGCCGGGCGCGCTGGCCGAGGCGAAAGCGGTCGCGCGCCAGCTCGGCAGCGCCGGCGGTGTCGCCTCGGAGCGGCTGACGGCCCTGGTCGAGCGCGACGATGCCAGCACCATCATCAACGCGCTCTACGCGCGCCGCTACCGCATCGTGCACATCGCCGGCCACGGCGAGCCGGGGCTGGACGGCGGCCTGGTGATGTCCGGCGGCACCTTCCTCGGGCCGCACGAGATCCGCAGCATGCGCACCGTGCCCGAGCTGGTGTTCGTCAACTGCTGCCATCTGGCGGCGCGCGAACCCGGCCAGGCCTTGCGCGACTTCGACCGCAGCGCGTTTGCGGCCGGCGTTGCCGACCAGCTGATCTGCATCGGCGTGCGCTGCGTCATCGCCGCCGGCTGGGCGGTCGACGACGGCCCGGCGAGCCTGTTCGCGACCACCTTCTACCGCCACCTGCTGAATGGCGAGCCGTTCATCGCAGCCGTCGCCGCCGCCCGCGAAGCGGCCTGGGAACAAGGCGGCAACACCTGGGCCGCCTACCAGTGCTACGGCGACCCGAACTGGCGCTTCGTCGCCGGCAATGGCGCTGCCCGCAGCACCGGGCTGGCCGACGAGTTCGGCTCGATCTCGTCGCCGCTCGGCTTGACGATGTCGCTCGAAGAGCTGGCCGTGCAGTCGCGCTGGCAGGGCGCCAGGCCGGCCGAGCAGCTGGAGAAGGCGCGCCACCTCGAAGGCCGCTTCGCCGCGCTGTGGGGTGGCATGGGCGCGGTTGCCGAAGCCTTTGCCGTCGCTTATGCCGAAGCAGGCGCCGAAGCCGGCGCCGACGACATCGCGATCGGCTGGTACCAGCGCGCGCTGCAGTGCAACGACGCCAGCGCATCGATCAAGGCCAGTGAACAACTCGGCAACCTGCTGGCGCGCCGGGCCTGGACGCAGGTGAAGAACGCGCCGCCCGACTCGCCGCTGTTCGACGCCGGACGGGCGCAGATCCGCCAGGCGCTGGACCTGCTCGAAGCGATCGCCCAGCTGCAGCCGACGGTCGAGCGCTACAGCCTGTGCGGCTCGGCGTGGAAGCGGCTGGCGATGCTCGAGCGGCGCGCCGGCAAGGCCGGAGCCGCCCGCAACGCGCTCGTCGAGACGGCCGCGGCCTATGCCCGCGCCGAGCAGTTGGCGGCGACGACGCAGCATGCCGAACTGTTCTACCCGGCGCTGAACCGGATGTTCGCCGAACTGGTGGTCGCGCTCGACGACCCGGCCTGGGCCGGCTTCGACGACCCCGCCACCGCGGCGGTGCGCGAGAGCCTGTTGGAGAAGACCCGCGACGACCCCGACTTCTGGAGCATCGTCTCGCAGGCCGACCTCGAACTGATCGTCGCGCTGGCCGCTCGCCAGCTCGCCAAAGGCCGCGCCGGAATCGAGGCGGCCTATGCGGCGGTGCGCACGCATGTGTCGTCGGCCACGTTGTGGCGCTCGGTGGCGGACCAGGCCGAGTTCGTGCTGGCGCCCTATGCGCTGGCCGCCGGCGGCAGCGAGGCCGCCGCGGCGCTGAAGCTGTCCAGCGTGCTGGCCGCCTACGCGGCGGCGAGCTGAATCAGGCGGCGTGCCAGAGCGCGGCGAAGAAGTGGCAGCTGCTGCCGACCAGCACGAACAGGTGCCAGATGAAGTGGGCGTAGCGCACGCGGTTGTCGAGCAGGAAGAACACCGCGCCGACCGTGTAGGCCACGCCGCCGACCAGCAGCAGCAGCAGGCCGCTGGGCGCGATGCGCTCGATCAGCGGGCCCACCGCCACCAGCGCCAGCCAGCCCATCGCGACGTAGAGCCCGGTCGACCAGAACGGGTGCGCGAGCCGGTTCAGCACCTTCGCGACGATGCCCAAAGCGGCAATCGCCCAGACCACGCCGAACAGGCTCCAGCCCCAGGCGCCGCGCAGCGGCCCGAGCACGAACGGCGTGTAGCTGCCGGCGATGAAGAGAAAGATCGCGGCGTGGTCCAGCCGCTGGAACCAGTGCTTCAGGCGGCCGTGCGGCAGCGCGTGGTAGACGGCCGACGCCAGGTACAAGACCATCATCGTGATCGAGAAGACGCAGGCGCCGACCAGCGAGCTGCTGGCCCCGTGGCGGCCCGAGAAGGCGACCAGGATCGGCAGCGAAGCCACCGCCAGCAGAAAGCCGATGCCATGGCTCAGCGCGTTGGCGATCTCTTCGCTGAGGGTCTGCGGGCGTTCGGTGGTCGTGACCATGGATTCATTTTCGGCGGCCCTGGTGCACTGCAACATCCCCGCAACGGGGGACAAATGTTGCCGGACGTGTTGCCGGACGTATCGGCAGACGAGGAGCTACCGCCCGCCTGTCACGTCGAGCACGGCACCGGTCGTGTAGCTGGCCGCGTCCGACAGCAGCCAGACCACCGCCTGCGCCACTTCGTCGGCGCTGCCGGCGCGCTGCATCGGCACCTGCGGCGCCAGCTGCGCGGCGCGGTCGGGCAGGCCGCCGCTGGCATGGATCTCGGTTTCGATGATCCCTGGCCGCACCGCATTCACGCGCACGCCTTCGGCCGCGACCTCGCGCGCGAGACCGAGCGTGAAGGTGTCGATCGCCGCTTTCGCCGCGGCATAGTCGACGTATTGCCCCGGCGAGCCCAGCCGCGCCGCGGCCGACGACAGGTTGACGATGGAGCCACCCGCGCCGCCGCGCGCGGTGCTCATGCGCTTGACCGCCTCGCGCGCGCAGAGCAGCGAGCCGAACACGTTGATGCCGAACATGCGCTGCCAGCGGGCCAGGCTCATCTGGTCGATGCGCTGCGGCAGGTCGACGACGCCGGCGTTGTTGACCAGCCCCTGCAGCGGCCCGAGTTCGCGGTCGACACCGGCGAACATCGCCAGCACTTCGGTCTCATTGGCGACGTCGGCCTGCACGACCAGCGAACGCCGGCCGGCGCCGCGCACCTGCTCGGCCACGTTTTCAGCCGCCGCCGCGTCGTGCGCGTAGTTGACGGCCACGTCCCAGCCCTGGCGCGCGGCGAGCAGCGCGCAGGCGGCGCCGATGCCGCGGCCGCCGCCGGTGACGAGAAGAACTCGGTTCATGACCCGATGTTAGAGCGCCGGCGGCTCGGCTAGAGTGGCCGCATGAACAAGCACCGTCGTCACCTCGTTCTGGCCGGCAGCGCCGCGCTACTCGCCGCCCCGGCTTTGCTTCGCGCGCAGGCGGTCGAGAAGCCGAAGGTCACGCTCGCGGTCGGCGGCAAGAACCTGCTGTACTACCTGCCGCTGACGATCGCCGACCAGCTCGGCTTCTTCAAGGCCGAAGGGCTGGAGCTGACAATCGTCGACTTCGCCGGCGGCGCGCAGGCGCTGCGCGCGGTGGTCGGCGGCAGCGCCGATGTCGTTTCCGGCGCCTTCGAGCACACCGTCAACATGCAGTCCAAGGGCCAGCGTCTGCGCGCCTTCGTGCTGCAGGGCCGGGCACCGCAGATCGTGCTCGGCATCAACCCGAAGACCTTCGCCGGCTACAAGACGCCGGCCGACCTGAAGGGCAAGAAGATCGGCGTCACCGCGCCGGGATCGTCGACCAACGTGATGGTCAACTTCTTCCTCGCCAAGGCCGGCCTGAAGCCGAGCGACGTCAGCATCATCGGCGTCGGCGCTTCGCAGGGCGCGGTGGCGGCGATGCGCTCGGGGCAGATCGATGCGCTGTGCAACCTCGACCCGGTGGTCACGCTGCTGCAGCGCTCGGGCGACCTGAAGATCGTCTCCGACACACGCATCGTCGCCGAGGCCGAGAAGGTCTTCGGCGGGCCGATGCCGGCGGCCTGCCTGTACGCGCTGCAAAGCTTCATCGACAAGAACCCGAACACCGTGCAGGCGCTGACCAACGCGATCGTCCGCGCCGACCGCTGGGTCCAGGCCGCCGGTGCGGGCGAGATCATCAAGGCGGTTCCCGAGAGCTACCTGCTCGGCGACCGTGCGGTCTACATCGACGCCTTCCTCGCCGCCAAGGGCGCCCTGTCGCCCGACGGGCTGATCCCCGAGAAAGGCCCGGAGACCGCCTACCGCGCACTGGCCAGCATCGACCCCGAGATCGCCAAGGCCCAGCTCGACCTGATGGCGGTCTACACCAACGACTTCGTCAAGCGCGCCCACGCGAAGCTGGGAGTCGGCGCGGCTCTGCCACGCTGACCTCCCAGTCCGCGTTCACGCCGTAGCCAGAACCATCTCTGGCGCTACCGGACCCCGCTCGATCAATGCAGGTGGAAGACCTTGTTGATGATCTTCCACTGGTCGTCCAGTTTGATGAGCAGAAACAGATCGGTGAACTTGAAGCTCGTCCAGTTCTCCGCCTCGACACGCGCATGCGCAACGGTGCCGACCACGTCGATGTTGGTGATCCGCCCTTGGATGTCCCGGGCCTTGCCGTTCTTGTCGTGCCAGTCGTAGAGACTTTGGATCGGGCCCTGGAAGGCGAGGTCGCTGCCGACGTAGCCGAAGATGGTGGCCTGTTCCGCGAAGGCGGGTTTCATGTCCGCTCCGGTGCCGGACTTGGCGGCATTCATGTAGATCTGAAGGACCTTGGTGATGGCGTCCAACTCGGACACGTCGCCTACTTTTACTGTCATGGATAGCTCCTCGAGTGGTGGATATGTTCGATGATTCGAACGTGATATCGGCCGATGTACAGGCCGTTGGGGCGAGCCCGAGATTGGGATCAGCCGCCGATGTAGTGCATCTCGATGCGCGGTGGTGCACCTTGAGGCGGAGTGCTATTGCGCAGCTCCGAGTAGCGGTCCGTCCGTGCACGCCAGGCGGTGGCGATGGATGCGCGCAACGAGGCGCCTGCAGCCGCACTCAGCCAGGGCCGCAGATCGTGACCCCGCGAGCTGAACAGGCAGGTGTGCAATTGACCGTCGGCCGACAAGCGCGCGCGGCGACAGCCCCCGCAGAAGGGCGCCGTGACGCTGGCGATCACGCCGACCTCTCCAAGTCCATCGCGGTAGCGGAAGCGGCGCGCCGTCGAACTACGGTCGAGCGACGAGACTTCGTCGAGCGGGAAATGCGTTTGCAGCAGCTCGATCAGCTCGGCGGACGGCAGCACCTCGTCCATGCGCCACCGATTGCTCGTGCCCACATCCATGTACTCGATGAAGCGCAGCACGACGGCCGGGCCAAGCCGTTCCCGGAACCAGCGTGCCATGGGCACGATCTCGCCATCGTTCACGCCGCGCTTGACGACCATGTTGATCTTGATCGGCCCGAAGCCCGCGCGCCGCGCCGCCTCCAGCCCGTCGAGCACGCGGGCGACTGGATAGTCCACGTCGTTCATGCGCCTGAACACCGCGTCCGAAATGGCATCGAGGCTGACCGTCAAGCGGTCGAGCCCGGCTGCGTGCAGGCCCTCGGCCTTGCGGCCCAGCAGCGAGCCGTTGGTCGTCATCGCCAGATCGACGGGGTGGCCTTCGGGCGTGCGCAGCGCGGCCAGCCGCGCGATCAATTGCTCGATGCCGCTGCGCAGCAGCGGCTCGCCGCCGGTCAGCCGGATCTTGCGAACGCCGAGCGCGATGAAGGCCGCTGCCGCACGCTCGATCTCGTCGAAGCCGAGCAGCTTGTCGCGCGAAAGAAAGGCGTGGTCGCGGCCGTAGGTCGCCTTGGGCATGCAATACACGCAGCGGAAGTTGCAGCGGTCGATGACCGAGATGCGCAACTCGCGCAGCGAGCGGCCGAGGGAATCAATCGGCGGCCCGATGTCTTCAGGCTCTACCGCCGGCGACGGTGCAGCGATCGGCGCAGCCTCGCTCCATGGCCGAAGCGGAATCACCTGGGTCAGCATCGCGCCTCCCCGGCCCGGCCGCCGAGCGCGGCGTGCAACATGTGTGTCACGTCGACGAACTTCTCCGTGACCTTGCCGGCCCGGCGGCCGTTCTCGTGTTCGGCCTGCTCGATCGCCAGCCAGTGGTCGAAGGAGATGACCGGGTGGCCGCGCGCTGCCAGCATCGCCTGCAGCACAGCCCGGCCCGGCCGCGCTGCCGCCAGCAGTGGCAGGTCTTCGATGAGGCGCTGCACCGTCTCGACACTGTCTTGCCGGTTCGTGCCGATGATGCCGGTCGCGCCCCGCTTGATCCAGCCGCTGACGTACCAGCCGGTTGCAAGCTCGCCGCGCTCGTCCGTCACCCGCCCGAGGACATTCGAAATCACACCGCGGCATGCGTCGAAGGGCAAGCCCGGCAACGCCGTGCCGCGATAGCCGACGCTGCGGAACAGCAGCCCGGCTTCGAGCCGTTCGCGCACGCCGGTCGCCACGGCGCGTTGAGCGCCGGCCGGGCCCTCGAGCCGCTGCCGCTCGAGCTCTACTGCTTGCAGTCGCGCGGCGCCCTGAGCGCTGACCGGGGCGCGCTCGAAGCACAGGTGGATCGTGCGTGCCGCGCTGCGCGGCTGCGCGGCGAAGGACTGCAACACCTGCAGGTTCTTCGCGACGAACGGCCGCGCCGGATCGGCCGCTTCGGCGCGGCTGGCATCGTTGAGCGCCAGCGCCGCCGGATCGACGATCACCTGCCAGCCGGGCAAGCCACCCAACTCGCGCAATTCCTTCGGTGTGAAACTCGCCTGCGCCGGTCCGCGCCGGCCGACCAGATGGATCTCGCGCACCCTTGACGCGGCCAACGCGTCGAGTGCATGGCTCGCGATGTCGGTCGAGCGCAGGGCATCGACGGGCTTCGCCAGCAAGCGGCAGATGTCGATCGCCACGTTGCCCTGGCCGACCACCACGGCCACTTCCTGGGACAGGTCGAAATTCAACCCGGCGCATCCGGGGCGGCCGTTGTACCAGCCGACGAAGTCGGCGCCGGCGTGCACACCCTCGAGCTGCTCGCCGGGGATGCCGAGGGCACGATCGCTTTCCGCGCCGACAGCGACGATCACCGCGTGATACATCGCGCCGAGTTGCGGCACCGTCACGTCCCGGCCCAGCGCGACGTGGCCGAAATAGCGAAACCCATCGCGACGGGCAATGCTGGCGAACAATGTCGTGACCGATTTCAGCTTCGCGTGGTCGGGCGCGACGCCGTGTCGTACGAGTCCGTATGGCACGGGCAGGCGCTCGAGCATGTCGACCTCGACCGCCAGTGGTGAATCGAGCAAGGCTTCTGCCGCATAGAAGCCGCTCGGGCCGCTGCCGACGATCGCAACCCGCAGCGGGTGCGCTGCACTGCCGAGGTTCATCGTCGCGCCCCTAGTACCCGAGCGCCTGGCGCCGCTCGTCCGCACCGTCGAGCGGTGGCAGCTTGGCGCGGATCACCGGATAGCGGCCTGCGGCTTCGGCGTTGATGCCGATCCAGTGCTGCTGATCCTCTGCCAGGTCGAACTCCTCGACGATCGCATGCACCGGGCAAGCCGGGATGCAGGCGCTGCAGTCGATGCAGACTCCCGGGTCGATGTAGACGCGTGCATCGTTGGCGTGGAAGCAGGCCACCGGACAACTCGCCACGCAGTCGGTGTAGCGGCAGCCGCGGCAGTTGTCGGTCACGACGTGGGTCACCTGATCGCTCCCGTCAGACGCGCTGCACGTCGACCAGGTTGTCGGAATAGACGCCCGCCTGTCCGAGATTGCAATGCCGCGGCGCCGTGGTCGAGTTGACCGCCGTGCCACTGCGATTGAGCCCAGGCCAATGGCCGACGTTGGTCATCATCAGGCCGGCGGAGACGTCCTCGCTGACCTCGGCCCGCGCCTCGAAATCGCCGCGCTCGTTGTAGACGCGGACATAGCTTCCGTTCTCGATCTGCCGCGGCTTGGCGTCGATCGGGTGGATCACGATGATCTGCTCGCCCTGCCGGCGCTGCTGCGTCGTCTCGTTCGCGTACTGCGTGTTGAGGAAGGCGTGCGGCTTCGGCGATACCAGGTTCAGCGGGTAGCGCTGTGCCAGGTCGCTGCCGAAGGTTTCGTGCGGCGGGATGTAGTTCGGCACCGGATCGACCGGCGTGCCCGGCTGCATGCCCTCGTAGCCCGAGCGCCAGACACTGACGACGAAGTTGCCCCCCGCTGCGGCACTCGCCGCGAACTCGCACTTGCCCGACGGCGTCTTGAAGTTGCCCTGCGCATGTGGCGCGCGTTCGTGTGGCAGGCCGACGTTCAGCCGCAGGTAGCCGACCTCCTTCAGCTTGTCGAACGTGATGTCCTTCATGCGCGGGTCGTTCCAGTCGTAGGAGCGGCGCAGCAACTCCTCGTCGGTCATGCGGAACTGCTCGTCGTCGAAGCCCATGGTCTTCGCCAGCCGCCGGAACAGCTCGGCGTTCGGCACGCATTCGCCAGGCGCCTCGATCGCCGGCTGGTTGAGCATCAGGTACAGGTGGCCCCAGGTCACCATCAGGTCGAGTTGCTCGGCCTGCATCGTGGCCGGCAGCAACAGGTCGGCGTACTTCGCGGTATCCGTGATGAAGAGTTCGCTGACGACGGTGAAGAGATCCTCGCGGCACAGGCCTTTGACGATCGTGCTCGCGTCGGGGGCCTGCGAGACGGGATTCGAGTTGTAGACGAAGAGCGACTGAATCGGCGGATCGAGCTTCATCTGTCCGGTCAGCGCCGCCCCCAGGTCGAGCTCGTTGACGACCCGGGTGCCGGGCTTGATCCAGTCCGGCCGGCACAGGAAGGCGAAGTCGGTCGGAAACTCCCAGATCGGCATTTCCACGGTACCGCCGCCGACGTGGCGCCAGGCGCCGACCAGTGCCGGCAGGCAGGTGATCGCCCGGATCGCATCGCCGCCGCCCGGGCTGCGCTCGACGGCCACGCCCTGCCGGATCGCCGACGGCTGTGCCTTGGCGTACTCCCGCGCGAGACGGCGAATGTCGTCCGCCGGGATGCCGGTGAGTTCGGCCACGCGCTCCGGCGGAAACTCTGCCGCACGCAGCTTCAGTGCGTCGTAGCCGAGCGTGTAGTTGTCGACGTAGTCCTGGTCGACGAGTCCTTCGGCGATGATCACGTTCATCATGCCGAGTGCCAGCGCCCCATCGGTCCCCGGGCGAATGCGGATGTGCCAATCGGCCTGCTTCGCGGTGCGGGTGCGCACTGGATCGATCACCACGATCTTGGCGCCACGCTCCTTCGCATCGAGCACGAACTTCCAGGCGTGCAGGTTCGTGTTGAGCATGTTCATGCCCCACACGATGATGTACTTCGAATAGGCCAGGCTCTCGAGGTCGAGCCCGCCGGTGGGTCCGACGGTCATGATCCAGGCGGTCGACGAGCCCGATTCGCAGTAGGTCTTCTCAGCCACCGTCGAGCCGAGCCGGTTGAAGAAAGCGTCGCCGGCGGTCAGGCCGTTGATCGTGCCCTGGTGGCCCAGATAGGCGTGCGGCATGATGGCCTGGGACCCGTGGCGATCGATGATCTCCGACCATCGTTGCTTGATCGTCTGCAGAGCCTCGTCCCACGAGATGCGCTCGAACTGCGCTGAGCCCTTGGGCCCGATGCGCTTCATCGGATAGAGCAGCCGGTCGGGGTTGTAGTGGTGCTCGGCGAAGTTCTTCAGCTTCACGCACAGCCCG
>Ga0307513_10011633_pt1 | contig 10923 bp, 15 predicted proteins | sample 15_EM_MG_FD_202174 | JGI IMG/M metagenome (GOLD analysis project Ga0307513, IMG submission 202174) | Populus trichocarpa ectomycorrhiza microbial communities from riparian zone in the Pacific Northwest, United States - 15_EM | ecosystem: Host-associated > Plants > Roots > Unclassified | place... | reverse complement strand
CCACGCTGACCGTCCTCCAGGATCTATTTTATAGTTTCTAACTTGAGTCTCACATGTTTAACCATGCCGCATTCTTCACATCCAGTCGATGACAACCGCGCTCCCCCGTTTGACTGAGAACACGTCGAGGCGTCACTGCCTCGACTCGAGGACGTTTGGTTACGCGCTTTCAAGAGGTGCTTTTCAAGCTCTCTTGGGTGCTAGCCAGCGGGCGGAGCGTTCGTCTGATGGATGCCTTCTCTTTTTTTTTCCTTCTCTTCGCATAGTTTTTTTTCCCCTTGTTCGTGGCTCTTGCTCAATACGTCCTTTTCAGTATTCCTACTTCCGCCGCGTGATATTGATAAGAGGCCAGGGCCGTACCATTGAAAATCTGAGCGCGCACGACAACCCGACCATTCTAACATGTACTGGGACCGTTTAATTGTCCCAACAGACCCAGTCAAGTGATCCGTACGGCTGGGATCACATCGTAAGATAAATCATAACCCTAAATCCCCCTTCCTCGGTCTGTTACCTGCTCCACTGCCAGCGATGCCATACCATGTCCTTATTATTGGGGCAACCGGTACGTAACCCCGCCTGCCAAGGCCCCTATGAGTTACCAAGCCTTGGACAGGATTTACCGGGAAGCTCATTGTGCTCAATCTCAACGTCCACCCGGAACGTGCACGATTTGACCTTGCAATCGCTGGTCGGTCACAGAAAAAACTTGAGCAGGTGAAACTTGAACTCGGGCTTGGGGATGACATTGGATCCTTCGTCGTAGACTTCCACGACTACGCCTCAGTCGAAGCGGCTGTCACTCAGACCAAAGTGGTCATTAATGCCATCGGGCCATCCTGGAACAACTCCGACTTAGTCGTGCGGTGTGTAATCCCTTTGATAAGGTATCGGTGTCTGTTAATCCTTCTACAGTGCTTGCGCACTTCACGGCGTTCATTACCTAGACTTGTCCGGAGAACCTCACTTCATCAGGAACATCATCCAAAAGTATATTACGCTTCTGTCAGCCAGCATAAAAATGACCTGATCCGTCCAAGATACGATTACCAAGCTTACAAGAGCAACGCAATCATCATTCCCTCCTGTGGGTTTGACTCCGTCCCTGCAGATGTTTCTGTATACATGGCGAACAAGACAGCCAAATCGGTTTTTGGACCGTCCGCGGGACTAGATGATTCCACTTCTGCGTATCGATTCGATGCAGGAATCTCAGGTGGCACAATCATCTCGATACTTTCGTGGTTCGAGAATCCACCGAGGTCGGTCTTGTACGAGTCGTTGAAGGATTTCTCCTTCCGGGAACGTGAGGGATTTCCTCCGACGTATCGCGTGAGCAGACACTGAAAGAAAGAAAATATAGTCAAAGGACGACCCAGCGACCCCCAGAGGCTGATTTACAGGATACCACTGGATGGAAAGACCTGGTATGGCGGCAGGTTCCCTACCTGCATCGGAAACAGACTCGTCGTCCAGCACACCTGGTCACTGTTCAAGCGATCCCAAGACCAATACCCAGAGAAAGTCTATGGAGATGATTTCAAATACAACGAAATCAATGCGTTTCCAGACCCTCTCCGGGCCCTACTGATTACATTCGCGTACTACACGACTGTAGCCTTGCTTCTCTTCCCGCCCGTGAGTGTTCTTTGTCGACTTAATATGGGGTGGTGGTACTCTCCCTAATTACCCTCAAGGCACGGTGGTTGGCGAAACGGGTCTTACCCGCGCCGGGTACGGGGCCAACCAGCAAGTACGTCTCCTATCAGCCTCCCGGCCATAACCACTGCCTCTGCAGTTTCATTGACTATATGACCGTAGTAAGGGATTCTTCGACCTCACGAACATATCACGCTCTGGGTCTTCCACAATCCGGACCACACTCAGAGCTGACGGGGAGCCAGGGTATTTCGGGACCGCTCGGATGATTTCCGAAGCCGGTCTCTCCCTCGCTCTCGACTTTGATAAGTTGCCTTACAAACAGGTCGGAGGTGGTGGAGTCCTCACCCCGATGTCTGCGTTGGGTGACGTTTACATAGAACGGATGAAGAAGTATGCAGGGCTTGAGGTTGAGAGCGAAGTTGTTGATGAACAGGAGTGAATGTTTGTATTTATGGGACAATCATTTATTCCGTATCTTCTGGAAGAAGCGAGGCTCGTGATAAGTGACTGGGCGGGGTATTCATTTCGTCGCAGTCCAGGTAAACCGAAGGAACGGAAACGAATAAGGTTATAATATTTAGCCCAAGACACGGAAGTATTCTGGGGTATCGAGCCTGAGTGGTTCATCCCTCCACTTCCGATTTCTGAGCCTCGTACCCGCAACGAAGTCGTGCGCTACAGAATAGGAAGAGGACACTTTCTGATTCCTTTAAGCGTCGAACGCGGTGCCGTCCATCCTAACACCCAGGTTCTGTGGTAAATCCATCCCAAGCATTTTCATCTTCCCGGCCTACATGCGAAATTCAGCCTCCAAAAGTCCGTGAAATCGGAAGAAAAACTAAACCCACCTCGATGCGTTCGTTCTGGACTTTTCTCAGTTCCATCAACTGTTCCTTCGAGAGGTAACTCTCCCGCTCGATGGCCTTCCTCTTATGAGTGCTGGAGTGAGCCTTCAGATCCGCGTTGACGTCGTAAGTGAGCTCGTCACCCGCAGGCAACAATTCCCCATGCCGGAGGGCATTCATTCGGCGTTCGTAGGCATCCATGTTGTAGTACTTTTCATGTGGCAATGTCGCTACTCATGTCAGCACGCTCGCCACTACACAAACAGGTTGGTTGGGAGGACGAACCGGTGTTGTAATCCTCCATGAATCGCGCGAATTCTTTCTTCGTGTTGTCTTTTGATTGCGTTTCGGGGTTGATCTTGCGCTCTTCAACTAACCAGGCCTTGAATTCTTGACCCTTGTCGTATATACTGCAAGAACCAAGGTCAAACGGGTTGCAGGTCAAACAAAAACTCAAAACACTGAACTCGTTCTCGTTGATGATGCCATACTTTCCGTATTGTGAGGTGACAGCGCCGATTTTCTTCTTCTGCTTGAAGGTAGTGATGAGTCAACGATAGATCACCCAGACACTACCATCTAACCTTTTTGTCTTTCTTCTTATCTTTCTTGCGTTCCTTTCTGTCTCGACTCCTACTCCTCTTCTTGTGTTTCTCCTTCCTCTTTCTCTTCCGTTCTCTATCCCGTTCTTCTTCCGAAGGCTCGCTGCCGGAGCTCGAGACGGACCGCGACCTTCTTCGTTTTCGCTTCTTCCTATCAGGAGATACCGACCGCGACCGGGAGAGCGACCTGGAATAGGATCTTCGTCTGCGGTTCCCGTAGGGGGACCTGGACCTAGACTTTCGTCGGCGGGGGGACGGGGGTCGTCTCGACCCTCGGTTCTGGTCAGGCCTGTCGAGGTGGTCGCTCATACCCCGAGACCTGTCCCTTGATCTGGACCTCTGTCTTCTCACGGGAGACCTCGAGGGGGAACGAGAGAGAGAATAAGGATATCTTCGAGGAGGGCGGTTGTCGTTGTTGGAGCGAGATGGTCTGTCTCTGTCTCGGTTGGGGCTGCGGCTTCGACTACGAGACCGTCCACGCCTAGATGTTCTGTCCATTTGTGGCGAACGGTATAGCCTGTCACCCATGCCTGACGCGATGGTGGTTGAGGTGGTGATCGCGAGTCTGGTTAAACGTCTGAACGGTGGGGAACCTGCTGACGTCACGCCTGTTACATACCGTTCGGTTCCCACCCCCTCGCCACATTGTTGAGACCGGACTGCCTGGTTGGCGTAGTGGTAGCGCGTTCCACTTGTAATGGAAAGGTCACTCGTTCAACCCGGGTACTAGGCAATCTTCCTGCGCTCGATTTTTCTTCGTTTTTGCGGGGGGCGGGTACAGTCTGTTTTGGCTCGTACGTGTAATGTGCCGCTACTGCGGAACGCCCGGTCCGGTGTTTCCTGGACGACGACGGGGGGCTCTTCATTCCAGCCATGACAATCCAACTTGTCATGCCGCCAATACGCACCCGGGCATTTATACTGGCGCTGATATCTGTTGGTGTCTTCTACTATTGCTCGGACAAATATCTGTTTTCTTCCGGCTCACAGGACTTCGTGACTGTCCCCGATACCCTCCACCATGACAGCGATGCTGGCTCGATACCCACGGACGTGACGACGTATACCGGCCAAACCCTGCTCGTATCGGCCTTCTTCCCACTCAATCATTCTCGTCACTCTGAGAAAGAGTACGAAAAGTGGATGGGGAATTTCCTAGACACCATCCAAACCCCCGTCTACTTTTTCACGCCACCGGAATTCGCGCCTCTCGTCAGGAAACGACGAGGGTCATTACCCATCACCATCAACTCTTCGTATGCCGATCCCTTCGATGTGCCGCCTGTACAGGGGTTGTACGATCAATATTACAAAATGCATCGGCAGAACAAGGACCGGGGGGCCGAGGGACCAGGCTTGTACGCTCTGAGGACAGCAAAACCATGGTTCCTCGCCGAGGCTGTAAAAAACTACGAGAGCAGGCTCACCCCTGGAAGCAAATCCATTGGGTATGCGTTGTGGGTCGATGTAGGGAATTTCCAAGATGGGCTCAAGGTCCGTGACTGGCCGGATGTTGGGAGGGTGAAGGAGGTGTTGAAAGAGGGTGCAGAGGTTACGAGAAGGAGCGAGGACGAATTGATCTTCTTCCCGATGGACGATGTGCCCAATCTGACCATGAAGTTGTGGAAAGAGGACATGGGCCCATTTTACAGGAATTTCGCGCAACGTAAGTTTCTCGGTGCATACTCTCGATTTTCACCAGGCTGACGAAGGATGGTTTTTCGTTCAGCATCCTTCTTTGGCGGAACGCCAAATGCGATCGACTGGTGGAAAGAGGTGTACATGAAGTACCACGACTACTGGCTTTTCAAACGGGGGGCATTCGTCGGCCAGGATCAAAGAATGTTCAACTCCCTATCGTTATTATTCCCTGGGAGAATCATCACCGTGTGGCCAAGCGACCCCTACGCCCCAGCTTCATTGGAAGATCGAGTTAACCCCTTGGGAGTATGTGGAGATATGTACGTTCTGATTCCCCGCCCCTATCACCCGGTCATCACACTCATTATGCAAACTTCGAATCCTATCGACCCCAATTTTGATGCACAGCCGATGGTACTTCCGCTACTTCCTTTCCTCGAGATCGGAACAACAAACGATTGGTGCGTTGTTCAAGTCGCGCGTCTGGCGCATGCCTTGGCAGATCTTCTCTCCCGTTGAAGAATGCCGGCTGACGAGGGTGCTCGGGATGGAAGATGTCCTTAAAAGAAACTTTGGGTCCAGTTGGAACCCGCCAATGGCAGGGTTGGACCTGAGTGTGGACTACCGACCGAAGGATTGACCGGCGCATTGGAACTTATCGACATCATCACACAGTATGATGTACGTAATATCTTTTTTTACATCTTACCAGCCTCGATGCGCCATGGGACTAAGTATAGCCAACTGATACTGGGGCTCTTCGTGATCCCTTGTCATGGGCTGTGAGCTCCGTGAATATATGGTCCAACGAATAGAACTGTGTTTCGCGTCTAATCACCACTCAATTGCATCAGGGTATCTAAACCAGTTAGGTGCGCCAGTTTTTACTTATTTGAAGAAACCTGTGCACTTCCTTTCAATCGTGGCCGGTGGGGTGTGGGTGTCACTTCGCGGCAGGAGCGCCTCGGCACCCTCTTCCTGGAATCTCTGGGGATGTAGGACCAAGGCGAACTTTTGCACTTCCATCCGCAGTTCAATACATCTCGGACTGTTCCTTATCCCGGGAGCAAATTTGACTAGCGAAGCTGGTCATCTGTCAGGGCAGAAAATCCTTAGGCCATCATTCCGCCGTATGCATGCGGTTGTGTGCGACTTGGACCGATCACCTGTGAACCCCTTCAAAGCGTACTTGAACGGTTTTACTTCGGAAACATGGGGACGGCAGGTTGGTCCATTTTTGACGAACAGAGTGATTTCACCGTGCGATCGAGAGAACCTTGTCTATCGTATCTCGTGGTGTATCTGGTGAATGCGGAACCGTGTGCAGCGATTGATTCAGTGATAGGTGGGCGACCAGATGATGTTTCTTGGCCCCGGATCGGCAATACAATGCTAGTCCCGTAGTGACAGTGAAAATCCGCGAACAAAGTACCAGGATCCTGTTGTCGGTTCTCCAGGTTTCGTAGTAGTCGGTTGAAGGTAATTGCCAAGCGGTATCTCCCACAACGAAAGGACTGAGCGCCTCTACAATAACGCGCACAAGACGGGTGGGGTCAACGGCTTGGGATCTCGGGATGATGGGGTGACACCTGTCCCCGCATGACACTCCCTGGCCGACCGGCGACAACACATGTGCAATCCGACTATTTCCAGAAAGTCTGTCGGCTAATAAGAGAGATGCGAGATTATGCCTTGTGCGGCAAGCAATCGAAATTTGGATGTCCCCCGATACCGGAAGAGGCGGATGTCGGCCTTGCAGCTTCAGGCAGACGTCGGTTCCGCCCCGCCACCAGCTGCATGTCTCTCTCGTCGTCGACGACGCCCCGTCTATCATGCGCCGCCCGATGAATGACGCCGCCCCTAACCCTAGCCCCTTTTTCTCCTCTATGCAGGTAATGAATACGGAACCATTGCCAGCCACGAGGTTGCCTCGTTCTCCTCAACCCCCATCTGTCCCTCCTAGAAACCCACTCAGACCGAGGCCGACCAGCATCCGGAACGACGACAACGACTGTCCTGCAATCCCAGTCATATCTCCCCTCGGGATGCAGATCGTGCATACACAGTCCCTCCCGCTTCTCGCTACGGTCAAAACGATCTCAGTAAACTCCAACGAAACCATCAATGTCGACGAAAAATCGTTGGGAAAATCTCGTTCGGAGTCCCCCATAATGGTACCTTTGTCTCCGGTGGATGTCGACGATGGCGATTCGTCCACCGGCTCTTCTTCCATTCTAAACAATGCTATATCCCCTCCTCCTCCGATGTGCAAGCGGAACCACGCTCTACTCGAACTTCTCTCTTCTGAGAGGGCCTACGCTTCGGACCTAGCTTTAACAAGGGACATCCACATTCCTCTCGCTTTGGGTGAGTAATCGCTTCACCACACAATCCACCCGCCCGCGAAAAAGTCACTTTCAGCGTACTCACAACATCTCCGTCCTCGGTTCGCAGGCCAATCATCCCCCTTCAACCCTCATTCCAACGCGTTATCTTCATCGGGTTCATCGGGTTCATCTTCAAGAGCAATCTCCATCGCATCTAATTCATCAGGCTCATCGACAGCCGTACCTCCCATGACGAAAGAGGACGTGAAGATCATTTTCAACAACGTCGCTGACCTCGCCCTATTTTCCGATTTCTTCACCGAGAGGCTGGAAGACGCGCTCGGTTCGGTCCTTGAGGGCGGTGCTGGCCAAGATTACGTCGGGGCGCTCTTCCTAGAAATGGTGCGTGTGTTTCCAGCGTGCCCATAGACGCGTGTACTGACTTGCCGCGTGCGCGATTTAGATTCCCCTATTAGAACCTCCGTACAAAAAGTATATCACGCGACATCCAACTGCTCTCGAACACCTGAACAACCTCCAGAAAACGCCGTCTCTCAATGCCTATCTCGAGCATACCCGAACCCTCGCTTCTTCTCTCACCCACGCATGGGACCTACCTTCCCTTCTCATCAAGCCCGTCCAGCGGCTTCTTAAATACTCGCTGCTCCTCTCTGCTGTCATCGATGGTACCCCGGATGACCACCCCGATAAACAGAATCTCATCAAGGCCAAGACCAGCATGGATGAGGTTGCCAGGGGCGTCAATGAAGGTCGAAGGAGGAGGGAAGTTATCAAAGACGTCCTCACCGGCGGCAAAGGCATATCGGACTCGGGTACTCCTTCGCTCAATGGTGCCGCTGGTTTGAAGCCGAAGAAGGGGATTTCCGTTGGAGTTGCGGCCTCTGTGAAGTTGGTGAAGGGGATGAAGTACGCTGCAAAACCCCGAGAGGGCGCCGACGGAAATGAGGAGAAGACCCAGGTGGAGAAAATGGAAGCCGAATTGAAGCGTTGCGAGGCCTTCATACGCAAGTTCGCAAAGGAGGCCGTAGATTGGACGCGCAAGATGAAGCACCTCATGACCTCCCTCTACGCGTGGACGGATGCATTTGGCCAAGTGATCGGCATTTCGCCGGATTCGGTATCCGAGGCCTTCGACGCGTTCAAGATGGTTTTGAGGGCCCAGATCATCCCTGTATGCGAGGATTTGGCGACGGTTGTCCAGGAGAGGCTGCTTCCCCAACTCTCGTTGCTGGTCGAATCGATGAATGACCCATTGAGGCTTTTGGAGGCGATGCATACCCTCGAACCCCTTCATTACGGCCTCCTCAACCTCGATGTCTCCAAATCCCGCCCACCTCCGTCACTATTAGAGGCTTCCCAGTCGTACGTCGCGTTGCGGGGACAGCTGTTCGCGGAGCTTCCCCAATACATCACCTTGTTGCATAAGGGGATCACCGCGTCGACCGTCCAGCTGAGTACCTGGCAAACCGTCTTCTACAAGGATACGCACGCCCGTTGGAGCGAACTGTGGGACGCTTTGCGTGTTGAAGAGGACTCGAGCATCTCCAGCGCCCCGGAAACCGTGCAGATCTGGTGGGAGAGATTCTCCATCATGGACGAAGGTCTCGGTGAACTCGGAATCTTGAAGAGACAGAAGATTCCCGTACCTTCCTCTCCTGTGGTCGCGATGACAAAGACGTCAACGACGAGCTCGAATAATAGCGTGAGGCAGATGGCGACACCACCTACCGACATCGTTAGCCCTGCATTCATGTCAGGCTCGGCGTTCGCGGCTGGTTATAGCCCCCAACCCGCCGGGACTTCTCCACCAGTCCGGCATGTACAACATCCTCAGCAGGTCCAACAACAAACCCCACCTCGACCACAACCACTATCGCAAACAAGCATGGAATCCCACTCTCCCACCCAACCCACTAAAGGTCGGAAAAGGTCTGGTTCGATGCCAGCGAGAGCGAAGGCGTTGTTGCAGGCTTTGGACCCTGAACCACCGACTTCACCGACCCAGATCGCTTGGACCACCAGCAGAGAGGCACAAGATGGGAGAAAGGAGAGGAAGAGGCAAGGAAGGCCGTCGGATATTACGGTCCCACCTATGGAACCCAGTCAAACGTATCCCCGACAACCCAGCCACAATCTCCGTTCCCCTCCTTATGATACTCATTATCATCCACAGCATCATCATTCACCTCGTTTCCCCCCGACCCCTCATTATAATGCTCAACTGATGCCATCCCCAAACCTCCCCGTCAGACGACCTACTCAAAGAGCTCGATCGCATTCTCGCGGGAACATCGAAGACTTCCAGTACCTCACTGGGTTGATTGGCGACACTTCACTCGTCGCTGCTCAGGCTTACTCTGTCGCGTCGGGTGTGTTGGATTCGCAGGGTCAGGGGTTTACTCGGAAAACCTCACTGAAACGAGATACGAACACATCTGGCGGAACTACGGATAGCCGTGCAACTCGAGGGAGTCACACCAGCCAGAGTTTGGGCGTTGCTACGAACCCGGAGGATTCGCCGTTCGTGTCGGAGGTTGTGGTGCTTGATACAGATTCGTGGGGCGAGAGGGAGAGGGAGAGGGAAGCGAGGGAGGACAGACCGAAACCTCAAAGGAGGGGAAGTGTCAGGAAGAAGTTCGCAGAAACTCTCGAGAGCGTAAGAAAGTCACCATCCCTCCCCAGCTTGAAGAGGTTCTCTGGACCTCCGAGATTGGGTTCCCCATCTCCTTCGCCCGGATTGCCGTCGTCGCTTGCTCAACAGCAGCATCAAGGACACGGACGATCTCAATCTCGGTCACGTTCTCGGCCTGGCACTCCTCGTACTCCATCCTATCCATCTTACCCAGCCCCGCCACCTCTCATCGTCACCAGCTCGGCGAACTCGACACATTCTCAGGGCCCGTATCTTACGCCGGTGCTGTACGCGTGTGAAGCCGTCAGCCTATTCCACCTCGGTCGGGATGTTTCGTACAGGGGCATCGGATTCCATAAGTTGGAGGTTGGCACGAGGCTCGGAATCACTGAAGAAGCTGGACATCCGTGTATGCACCCGGCGTTGCCCATCCACGTTGACGACGGAGAGGACTGCTTGTTGCTCGCGATGGATGAGCATGGAAACGTTGGTTGGGCATTCGCGAGTTTCTTGGTTCCTGTCGATTGATGGATGATTCGCGGTTGTCGATCTCAGCTTTGTTTCCTGTCCCTTCCATCCTTTTCTACTCGTGGTGTAATTTCTAGTTCCAGTTTGCTCACGGACGCGCGTTTCATTCGTATCACCTCTCTCCTCCCCCTTTTCCTCAGGGTTTTATCACTGACTTTCGGTACATCTCACACTCTCCTTGCTCTGATCACGCTCTCAGTACCTGCTGTCTCATGTCTCACTGTGACATCCACACACTCACTATCGGTCGGCGTCGTTTGTTTACAATTCACACTTTCGTTGTTGGCCCTGTTTCCCTCTCTCTTTTTTCACCAGCTCTTCTTGTGCTTAATTGTTTCATATCTGTCTCCCGTCGATCGTCTCTCCCGCATCGTCTTGTATCGTGTTTGTACCATCATTGTCGTCTCCCAACGTCGTACCATAGATATCACCTACCTCGGTCTGTCATGCTATATCCCGCTTGCCTGGTTTGGGTCTTTTTGGATCGCTTGTGCCACTTTTGGCCTAGAATCAGCGACTTCCATGTTGGTGAGTTAGCTTGGAGGCTGTCAGTGCCTCCTTGAGCGTAGTGTTCGCGTGACCCCACACGGCAGGGGGTGAGATCGAGACCGTATTCCTGCAACACTTTTGTACTTCATACATTTTATTCGTAGTCTTACATTGTA
>Ga0307513_10011632_pt1 | contig 10923 bp, 8 predicted proteins | sample 15_EM_MG_FD_202174 | JGI IMG/M metagenome (GOLD analysis project Ga0307513, IMG submission 202174) | Populus trichocarpa ectomycorrhiza microbial communities from riparian zone in the Pacific Northwest, United States - 15_EM | ecosystem: Host-associated > Plants > Roots > Unclassified | place... | reverse complement strand
ATGTGTATGAACATGTATCATTGGGAAACACGTCCGCCAGAAACCTGGGCACGCGACGGCACGTACAATGAAACGGCGGATGGAAAAGAGGTGGTCAGGGTGAGCGACTAGCGAACAAAATCAGTTGGCATCTCCTTGTCTGCGCTAGGGAGTGGGCATGAGAAAACTTACTTACTTCCCAAACTCCTTATGGACGAATCCGGGTTCCAACCCTTCCGACGACGACGACTCTCCAGCGTCACCGAGAGATGCGTATGATATGCCAGTTAGTTGAGAGACGAGGGGAACTTACAGATGTCGACGTGAAGACAGAGCTGTCTGGAGTGTATGGTAAGTGGCTATCATCATCACAACACGGCGAAATGCTTACCGTTCTTCGAAACTCTCGTCACTGATAGATGTGTTCGTAATGAACTCGAGGCGGCCTCTGCGGACGAAGGCCTCGTTCGCCGATTCTTCAGCACAATCATACAATCGGATGGCGACCAAAACAAGCCATCTCCGTCAACAGATGTCTTAGCACAATAAGGACCTTCAGTCGAGATTTAAGTCCACCTTTGAGTATTATGTCACTCTCTCTGTTGAATACAAAGACAGCGTCGGATGAGATCGTTTTACGCTTGAAGTTATTAACATCAGGAAAACTGTTTTTGACCATAGGTGGTCAGTATTTATGGAGGACCCTGCAGGTTAAATGGATCGTTGTAGGTACTGGTAGGCAGAAAGGTACCTACAGAAGACTATGGACTGCTTCAATACCTGATGTGATGTGGTTCTGCACTCGGAGTCGTTTCGGAGGCGCCGTGTTATGACACTTGGTCATGCGGCATGGATGAGGCATATGGCATTGACAGTGGATTCAACATATCCAGTGAAGGGAGGTATGTATGGGTTGCTCGTCATATCAGTGGCTCGAGCTCGAGGGTTGTAGAGTATGGCGAAAGTTGGTCAATGCAACTTACCTTGGTGGTTCTCCTCTGTCAAATCGTCTGCTCGCCGCTGTTGCCTGTCATCGCGTAAGGCCGGACCCTTCCAGAATCGTGAGAGTGTAAAGGCGATGAACGCGGAGGCCTGAGGTTCGGTTTGCTTACTGATAGACTGCAGGCAGATTTGTACAAGATTTGTATCAAACATTTGCTGGGCGTGATCTTCGCCCTTTCTAATCTAGTCAACTATCCGGAGCTGAAATTATCAAATGGAAGAAGAAGACGTGAACCTGACTAACAGTACCTGCATGCTCCCCGCGATTATCTTATCGCCTGTGATTTCGGTTTCCCGGCGCTTAAAAGCCAGACCTCAGATCTTTTTCCGATCATTGGTTTTTGACTGGGTCTGACCGGTCCGACCCCTCAAACCTAAGTCGAGATGACAGGAAGGTGCAAGAATGTTTACAGATCCATATGCTCGAGGGTCATTCAACGGATAAATTTGAACAATCTCACAGGATCTCCACCGACCTCCACCCATCATATATAGTCTGGCAGAGAAAATTGCTGGAACCAGTCCCCTGGACTAGACCTAGTACACAGTGCTGGTACAAGTTCATGAAAATCTCCTTTCTTTTGTTTGTTTTCATGGATATCGCAGGCGACGCATGTGAAATGCCGGTGGTACTTAAAAAGAGACAGGTCGTCACACCCTTAAGCTACTTAATCTTGGGGCGCTTCTCGCTGCTGCGCGGCGCTTCATGGAGGGTCAGATGGTGTTTTCACGCAGAGATGAGTGCATATTCGTACATCGTAAGGTGAGAGTCTTGGAGCACTGTTGGGGCGTTTGAGGGGGTCAGTTGACCCGTTTTCACGCACAGAAGAGACATGATAGGTGGTCTTCATGACCAATTGCACAAGGCTTCCGGATTGGCGGTGACAGCCTTCTCTTCTATTTAAAGATCTGGAGGGCAGCTGGGAAAGACAACGATTTTCCGGAGAAATGGTTCTTCATAAATCAAGCAGTCATGACCTCAATTGAAACAGATGTCGAAAGAAAACTTGAATATCCGGATATTTTCAAAGGACCTTGCCAACTGGTTTATACCAAGGTATGCACTTTTCCTCAAAATCAGGACGCCGCTGACCACGGAACTCCAGAGATCTACCCGGCAACGAGCTTGTGAAGGTCGAGCCAAGGCGCCAGTAGGCATTTAAGGTATTAGGTGTCTGTAGTCTCCAAAGACTTAGTGTCACTGCATCTAAAGATGCTATCAACCAATCATGCACGTGCTATATTAGAAAATAAGCGCCCGGCAGGATTGCTCAGCGAAAATGGAAGATTCCTGGAAAATATATCTGAACAATATGCTATAAAGGGTGCTCAGAGTTTGTCCAGTTTAGGACCAAGGTAATGCGCGATTCTCTACCCGGCAACGAGCTTGTGATCGAGCCGGATGTAATAGGCGCCAGTAGGCATCCAAGGTGTTAGGTGTCTGTAGTCTCTAAAATACTTAGTGTCACTGCATCTAAAGATGCTATCAACCAACCATGTACATGAGAATCGTGGAGCACTGTTGGGGCGTTTGAGAGGGTCAGTTGACCCATTTTCATGCGCAGAAGAGACATGATAGGTGGTCTTGATGACCAAGGGTACAAGGCTTCCGGATTGGTGGTGACAACCTTCCCTTCTATTTAAAAATCTGGAGGGCAGCTTGGGAAAGACGGCGATTTTCCGGAGAATTGGTTCTTTATAAATCAAGCATTCGCAACTGAACCACGAACTTTGCCCATTCCTATAGTCAACTTGCTGCTCATTATGAGTCAGTCTGAACCCACCCAGTACATCGTCCGATTGAAGGATAATGTTGATATGGAGCGCCACATTCAGAGGTTCAACGACCAACATAATCGCGATGAACAGATCAACCACAAGGTCCATCATAAATGGAATCCAGAGTTCGCAAATGCATATGTCGGCAAGTTTTTTCCTAATACCCGTTCAACAATTTTATTGGTCTTAAATTCGAATCAAGGTACCTTTACCCCCGCTGTTCTCGCTCTCTTGAAGGACCACGAGGATGTAGAATATATCTCGGAAAATAGCGTCGGAGTCGACGACGAGATCGTGAACCAGAAGTGCGCCTTCCGTCTCCGATAATATTCATGATTGAACTGACTCGAGCATTAGGGATGAAACAACGCATGAAGATAATGCAGGCTGGGGATTATCTCGCATCAATCAGACGGCAAAGTTCGCGAGCGGCAAACACTCTCATGATGTTAATTATCCATATCGATATGATTCATCCTTTGAAACAGGAGAGGGTGTTGATATCTATATTCTTGGTTAGTTCGAAATCCTTTATATCCCCGAAATAATGCTGAAAATGCGGGATATCAGATAGTGGTTAGTGTTCCATAAAATGGTCTTGCATTGAGTGACCGATTACTGATGATCGACATCAACCGAAGGAATATATTTGGACCATGTTGGCATTTCTTTGGAATTTCTAATCATTTTCTTACAATCCCTATAGGAAGACTTCGGAGGGCGAGCAGTATGGGGTAAGACGATCCGTAAGTGATCTCAACAAGCTAAATGGAAACCTTCCTGCCCTGTCTCACATGCCTTGCAATATCTGAAGAAAAAGGTGCAACTGTGAGTTACCTAAAGTTCCTAATGGAGTTCCATCCTAATCCTTGATTAGAAAGACGACCTCAAAGGCCACGGTACACATGTTGCGTAAGGAAACTTTCCATCTCTTTGGACCTTCTGCCATTTTATTCTAATGTAGTGGAATTGCCGCTGGGAAGCGCTGGGGGGTTGCCAAGGTGCGACAATAAACCAAAGCTAGTTCATCAACAGTTCATGTCTGAATTAATGCAATTAGGCTGCAAAATTGATTGCGGTTAAAATTCACAATGATGCAGGGTATACATTCCTTTCATTTTATCATAACATTATGACCACTTAAAACTGGGTTCATTAGACACTGGAAAACTGAACATGCGTATGTGGACGGGTGTACAGTTACTCAACCGATTTATAATGCGGCCTCAGTGTGAAAGGAATCGAATGGATCTTTTATAATGTAAAACAAACACGACGACCTTCCATCGTCAACATGAGTCATCATGGTCCCCGAAATCAATTCTGGAACGACCAAGTTTTGCGGGTAAGTATCACTCATTGTTCTCACTGATCTATACCTAATGGAATTTTTCAGCTTGTCAATGATGGAATACATGTAACGGTGTGTAATGTCGCCACACGTATCTCTGAAAATATTTTCTGATTTAAAGATGAATTAGGTTGCTGCCGCCAATTGCAGCGACGATGCTAGGCAATATAGTCCTGCCAGTGCCCATCTAGTCAATACTGTTGGCGCTACAAACATCAAAGATAAAATGTGTTCGCTATCTAATTATGGTATGCATAAAGACTTCAAAGATTAAGAATCCCGGTGTTTAATCAGAATCACTATAGGTCCAGCCGTTGATTTCTTTGCACCCGGAGAGAATATCAAGAGCTGTGGAATCAAGACAGATGTAGATGGAAAAAAGGCTCGTATGTTATGAATAATTTATTGTGTTTATTGACGGTCGCTCCAGTCTGCTGTCTTTAAGTCTGGAACATCAATGGTAAGGAATCTGCCCATCCAAGAATACCGCACTTGATCGCTAAACCTGGTCCATTTCGTCAAGGCTGCGCCTTTAGTCGCCGGAATCATTGCCACTCTGATCTCCCTTTGTGGGGATATGCCACCAGTAATTATGACGGGTCTCATCAGAACCCTGTCTCTAAAAGGAGTCATAATAGAAGGCATCCGTATGGATTCACGCCTCGCTTTCGAATTCGCATTTCTAATTGGATTTTTATCCAGCCTCTAATTCAAATACAACGAATGCCTTAGTCCGTGGCGCTCTTCATGTCAATGCCACATTCGTCTTAAAAGCGAAATGGGGAAATATGCGAATCATTCAAGGAGTTGCGCCTTGGGATGCATATCTCTTCAGCCAAATTATGAGCGGGGGCACAACTAGTGTTAAACCTTCGGTAACTAGCAACGATCCGATGGTCAGCACTAACGCCAGTGGTGGCGATCATACGGTCGAAATAAGTATTCTTTACTTGAAAGAACTCAAAGACAAGCTGGATAGGACGTTCGTTTGTCAGCGGGCAAGAATTAGCAAATTGAACGACTCCGATTCTGCTAAAATTTATAAAGCCAATGTCACGAGCGTCACCGCTGATGAGGTCGTTTGTGGCGAGAAGAAAGAAGGGTATTATGATTGTACTATCCCGTACGTGCTCCCGAAATCCTCGGTCGTTTACTCTTTTCAAACAATCAGCCTAGACTCGTAATCGTCAGTGCCTCCCCCTCTTTGGATTTTTTGCTTGGCCACAGTACCGACTGGAAAGAGAACGGTGATGAAGAAGGTCAAGCGACCTTCAACGTTGCAGGGGTGAGCTTTCATTTTTGGCATTATTGTGCAGATGATACAACGATGCTCCTAGAAAACTTATGAGAATATTAAATTGAACGACTACGATAAAAAAAATCTGGTTGTATTCAAGAATCGTCCACTCGATTGAGCACCTGTGGGGGCATACTTCAAATACACGTAGGGATACTTCGCCCCCTTCACGTCGCTCTCAACTCTTCCTTTCCCTTCCAAATCCTTAACCTTCTAAAATACTTTCCTCTTTCGTCAGAAAGGGCTACATATGCAAAATCTGGAGTACTTACAGTAGTATGAACGGACACTTCCTTTATTCTTTGCTTCCCCCAATGTCTTGCACCTTCCCAGAATTCCTTCGTATCTCAAATTGTATCCCCATCGCACCCACAACGGCATCCAGTACCAGCTCACTGTGGAAATTCGATTGCTGTGCTCATGTTTGGTGAATGGACGTGCCAGTGGTAAGTCGGCTATGGCCTCTAGCGTTCGCGTGGACAAGTACTAGTAGAATTCACAACGCAGTGTTGTGTCGGCTCTCTAGAGCAATTCAAAAGGCGTTCCCGACTGTTGTGGTCTTGTTTGGCGTGTGGCCCGACATGCCGACTCTGCGTCTTGCCCTCTAACTTGCCTCCAACCAAAGTAATCTTTTTTTGTTGCCCAGATTCTCTGCGCTCAGGTATCGAGGTCGATGAATCGTGGGAAAATACAAGCTATACTTAGTTCTGGGTAGGAGGGGAAATGGTGAACTCTGACGAAGACAAAGTCAGGACTGAAGAAAGACGGCCGAGCAAAGCCTCTTGCGGAAAGCACGTATCGCCTCCTAGCGAACCTCCGCCACTCGAACCCTAGTATCCAGTAAATTCTCTTACTCGAAATCGATAGTCTAAGTAATAAGGTATTGAGAAGGTACGAGAAAACCTGACGGTGCAAACGCCTTGTGGACGGAGAAGGGCAAGAGAAGGGCCAATCACTATAGCATGAAGTGAGAATATATCGAATTGCTCATTCGTGTATCATTCAAAAGGAAGCGGATTTGATCTTCAGGTCGCCATCAAGATTCGCGCTGTAATAAAACACGGTTCGTCGCAAGTTCGTCGATTTCTCTGACCCTCCGCCTTCGAGTCAGTCCATCGACATACCGCCACTCTGATCATCCCTTCCCCGTGGTAGTATGTCAACGTGAACTAAAGACGGAAATAAGGATTGGAAATACACAGGTTCCGAAGTCGTATATTTTAGGTTCGGCGGCACCAGGTCTGTCACTTGTGCGAGTGGCGAGGACAGAAAGAATAAGTGATTCAATTGAAACAGATGTCGTTAATTTGATAAGAAAACTTGAATAAGTATCCGGATATTTTCAAAGGATCTTGCCAACTGGTTTGTACCAAGATATGCACTTTTTCTCAAAATCAGGATGCCGCTGATCACGGAACTCCGGGGCTCTACTCGGCAACGAGCTTGTGAAGGTCTCGCCGGGTGTAGTAGGCGCCAGTAGGCATGCAAGGTGTTAGGTGTATGTAGTCTTTAAAATAATTAGTGTCACTGCATCTAAAGATGCTATCAACCAATCATGTACATGCTAGAAAATAAGCGCCCGGCAGGATTTCTCAGCGAAAATGGAAGATTCTATCTGAACAATATGTCATAAAGAGTGCTCGGGGTTTGTCCAGTTCAGGACCAAGGTAATGCGCGATTCGAGGATCCATTTTGATCTACCAGGCTTACTATGAATCAAAATAAATCCTCGAATCACGCATTACCTTGGTCCAATGCTTCCAGGCGCTTATTTTGTAAAATGGGGGTATGTGCAGAACCGTACGTATGAAGACCAGGGAGGAACATACCCCAAATCTTACTGCCGCTTCTGGATCTCTTGGAGTTGTCGAGCAGTATAAAAGTTCAAGCCTTCCGTGAAATTTATCTGCAGATCACTTTCACCTTTCACTCGCATCTGCTGTCGTCGCCATTCACAATCCACCATGACCCACACTAAACCCACTGTTAGTGGCATGAAAGTCACCTTCACACTCAACAAGAACACTGTTATGTCAATTTGCGGGGTCTGTAATACTCATTATCAATTTTATAGCCCGTTTGCCTGTTGCTAATGCCATTTTCTTCAGGTTGCTATCTCCTCCAATTTCCAGGAAGTGGACGTCATGGTCCTGGAAGATGGGAAAAGAATTGAAGGCATTAACAGTGTAAAATTCGACGATGATTTGCAAGGACAGGGCGAAATCATGGAGTTTGTCCCCACGGAGCACTACGTGGCGGTCTATGGTCCCTTCGACAAAGAGAGGAAGCTCGAGCTGTTGTTTTCCCATGGTGGATCTGATAGTGACTACAACGAGAAGATTCTCACAGATAAAGTGAAATCGGCACGTACTTTGCCCGTCGCTTATCTGGAAATACTAAATTTTCCCTGCTGTGTTTTAGCTGACTGACGAAGATGGGACGACCCGTGTAGACATGGTGGGGAGATTTTTTATTTCTCATCAACATTTGCTGACTTATTTGAGCAGATTCCCTACGATAATGGTTACACCGAAGGCAAGGAAGTAACCGATTGCATTGTCACTGTTGTGCGTTGGTCCAAATGATATTTAATATTGTTGGACCGGTCTGTTCCATATTTTAGCCGAGACGTTACACTTCTCTTCCTGATTCGAACCATATGTAGACCTCATGAATATTACTTACTGATTCCAGAATATTGACCGACAAACGTTAAAATCTCTTTGTTCGTGTTTTGTCCATGATTTGCAGAGGAACCTTAAGGAAGGTCCGGCCCTCAGAACTTTTCATTCCCGACTCCCGGATGCGCCTTTGTTTATTGATTGGCGACCAAACTTGTAATGAGGTGCGCACGCATCCTCAATGGAGTCTGAAATGAAATTTCTAACCCGATGTGTGGTAGAACCAACATAGTGTAACACATATATTGATTGGGTTAAGGTAATAGGTTGTATTAAGAGTTACTAGGAATATACCATGCATAGATTACGAGGGACTCGGAGAATGGTGACGAACAGCGGCAAGCTGAAATTAGACTAGCTCCTCCATGGATGCCCATTGCTCCACATTCCCCCCCCTTCGCTCCCTTCGGCGAGTACATTTGCCCGCGCTCGTGAATCATTGCCAGTGTCCTACGGCTTGTGGCGTGTTTTGTGTGCACGGGCATCTTGTAGCACATGTGTGATGTTGTAGTTCGGCGTGTCAGGGTATCAGCGATTGTCGTATGCCGCCGCGGTAGGACGCACCTGTGTCATGATTTGGAGTATGGCATCTTCTGAAAGTTCCTGGGATGTCGGGTTGGTCCTCGCCTGTGGTCCATGAAGTTTGGGGGCAGGAGTGAGAAAGGTGGGATTAAAGGGCTCAAGATATACCTAACTTGAAGAAGGTGGGGCGTTAAGACAACACCACGTTGAGAGCTCGAGCACGTTCACATTGGTGATCTCCACTATGATGTACATGCATATCTTGGAGACCCCGCAGAAAAAGAAACCAGTGTGACAAAATTTGCCAATGGCGGTGTCCAAGATGCGCCGCGGTTATGAGCTAAAAATGCGAGGACGTGGTACAAATCCAGAACCGATGGGACTTCCAGATATGTCCTTCCAACGATCGCGGCATATTTTCCAGAGCCAAACAGAGGCAATACATAGAGGCAGGTAGGTGGGGATTGGTGTTATCCAGGTCAACAGAACACCTTCGCGTAAAAGCGTGGGTCGCGGATCAACTCGATCGTGTCATTGAAGAGTTTGAGACGCCGATTCGAACAAGGTCCATGTTCGTCCACTTCACGCCCATGGAAATCGAAGACGTTATAAATCTGAACAGCAAGCTTGTCCTCGGGGCCAGTAGGCCGCTTCCAAGTATCGGTGCCTGTGCGAACCACGACTCCACGAGGACGGGCTTGGAGGGCAGCTTGGCCTCGACACCGGAGAGAGGGAGGTGAAGAGAAGCAGTGGTTCCCAGAGGTGAAGCAAGTTCGTCGGTGACGGAGGCGTTGAGCTCGTTCAAGGATAAGACGGGCACGCCCCGACTCTTTTCCTTATAGAGGGCTACACACTGAGCGAGGAACTCGGAGTCGATGGCAGCTAGGGTAAAACGTTAGAACTGGACACTAAATACGAAACGGCTGGGTACACACAATCCATGGTTTCGATGACATAAAATCCCTACCCGCGCTGGATGAGGTTCGCGTGGATATTCAAGAGTCTGAGGCATGTGGACAAGTAGATAGTGACAATAAACAAACGGTAATCTGCCCGTTAGCTTCGTTTGGAGAAAGTCGACAGATATTCCCAAAGGTTTCGTGAACGAGAAAATGATAGGACCGGCCAGCGTGGTCTATCCTGAATTGGTCGAAGGTATGGCGAACGTACTTATTCCCGGGGACATTACCCGCATTTGAGGCTGCGGATAGTGCATCGTATGCACGTGTCTCACGCTCGACGGAGAAATAGTTGGAGACCATGGATTTCATACAGACAAATTCATTACGGCTGGGAGTATGCAGATGGTAGGCTTGAAAGGTAAGGAAGAAAAGGTGAGACTTTGCTTACCTGAGGTCGCGACACATCCATACCATTGAAGTCATCCCGTAGTCGAATTTAGAAAGGATTTGGTACTACTTAGATTGCAGCACATCGCCGATGCGGACCGGATAAAAGGACTGGGGGGTGTACCATCGCCAAATCTCTTCCTCAAAAATGTCTGAGGCAGGGACCACCTTGCAAGGTGTGACAGAAATAGTCCGGGAAGGTGGACTGAAGGCCCTCCTGAACAAGTTTATGGAAGAAAGGGAAGAAAGGCGAAACATTTTGATGTCGTGGTTCAAGTACTAGAGTGATTTTCCGCCGTGGGTGGAACTTGCGCTGCTTGCAAAGGGTGGGCTTCGTTAGCTTTAGATTTAGAGGCGGATGTCTGACGACATCGATGCATCGATGAGCATTCGTGCAAGAGGCGCGATGACAGTTTTGAGATTCCGCCATGAACCTTAAATATAAATGGAAGGTCCTAAAGACAACTCCCGCACGTCGTCTTTACATTACCTTTTGCCTTGCTGTATCATTGCGTTTCTATTACCAATCTATCTGTATTACTACATCTACTTTCCCATCCTGCCGAAATCGTACAAGCTAAGTAGACGGTCCAGGACCCGCCCCAGCTCGCGCCATTTTCTTATCATGCCCTCTCTTCCGATTATGGTTTCCTCGACTGGCTTTGTTTTTATCTTTCCAAGCTCGTTCTCGTGCACTGTTATCCCCGGCGCCAGCGCCACCACCAGCACCTCCGCCCCTACCCCCACCACCTCTGCCGCGACCACCACGAGGACCGCCTCGTCCTCGTCCGCGATTGCCGCTGCCGCTGCCGCCTACATGTACCTGGAGACCCTTCTCGTTGCCTCTGAATGCATGTTTCTCCATCAACTTCTCCTTAAGAGCCGGCTGAGGTTCCGAAGAATCAGTATCGGCGATCTGAAAATGAAAATGGAACTGACATGTCGCTCTAAGTATATCTTCCA
>Ga0307513_10011631_pt1 | contig 10924 bp, 13 predicted proteins | sample 15_EM_MG_FD_202174 | JGI IMG/M metagenome (GOLD analysis project Ga0307513, IMG submission 202174) | Populus trichocarpa ectomycorrhiza microbial communities from riparian zone in the Pacific Northwest, United States - 15_EM | ecosystem: Host-associated > Plants > Roots > Unclassified | place... | reverse complement strand
CGCGGCGCGCCTGCGCCCAGGCCTGGGCGATTTCCTCGAGGTTCGACGCGACTTCGAGGAACGGCTGAGCGTCCTGCCCGATGCTGGCGTCGATGATCGCGTTGCGCGCGCCGCGATAGAGCCGCGCGAGCGTGTAAGAGACCTCGCCGCCCTTGTCGAAATCGAGCCCCGCCTCGAGCGCGAATAGGATCGCCGTCGCGCGGGTGATCTTTTCGCCTTTCAACACGTAATTCTGGCGTTCGGTGGCGTGCGCGGCGACGCGCAGCGCGCGGACCAGTTCCTCGTAGAGCAACTGGACCAGCGCCGGCCCGTCGGCCTCGCCGGTGCGGCCGACGAGATCGATCTGACGATAGGTCGCCTCCGGGTCGCCACGCAGCGCGGTCGCATAGCCGGACATCAATTGTCGCCTTTTGCCCATGCGTCGATCTGGGTCTTGAGGAACGACTGGGTCGATTTATAGGCAGCGACCTTGGCGTTCATGCTGGCGAATTGCTGGGTCAGCCGGGTCGTCATCTGGGAGGATTGAGTCGACAGATCGTCCTGCGCCTTGCCCAGGTCGGACTGCTGCTGGGTATAGCGCGTCAGCGACGCGCCGAGACCATAGAGCGTGCTGGTCGAGGTCAGCGAGATGCCGTTCATCGCCGCCGTGATGCCGTCCGAACTCGACGTCGAGAACGAGAACATCGCTTCGACCGATGCCGGATAAGTGTTGAGCGCGTTGGTCACCGTCGCGTCGTCGACCGACAAGGTGCCGTCGCGATTTGTCTTGATGCCGATCTCGCCCAGCGTCGTCGGCGTTCCCGCGGCGGCACCGGTAAGCAACGAGCGCGTCGTCAGCGTGCGCAACGAATTGAGCAGGCCACGCGCCGCGGTGTCGTTCCTGAGCGGCCCGTTCTGCGGGTCGATCTGCGCATTGATGGTGCTCAGCACCTCATTGTAGCTGTCGACGAAGTCGGTGATCGCCTGTTTCAGGCCATCGGTCGGCGAGGACGCGGTGAGCGACACCGCGACCGGACTGGTGCCGGTCAGCTGCAGCTTCACGCCGGTGATCAGGTCGGTGACCGTGTTCGACGCGCGTTCGACCGACACGCCGTCGACCGTCAGCTTGGCGTTCTGCGCGACCGACGACATCTTGGTGCCGGCGGCGCCGACGCCGACGTTGAATTGCGCGAGGTTGCCGCTGGTAACGGTGGTGGCGGCGAGCGTGAACGCCTGCGCCTTGCCCGACGTCCCCTTGAGCGAAAGATACGCCTTGCCGTCGACATCGGTGACGACCGAGGCAGTGACGCCGGCCTTCTTGGCGTTGATCGCCGCGGCGATACCGTCGAGGCTCGAATCGGTCAGATCGATCGTGACCGGCGTACCCGCGCCGGCGGTGAAGCCGGTCATCGCGCTGCCGTCGGCCGAATAGGTCGCGCTGCCGAGCGTCAGCGTCAGCTGGCCCGACCCGATCACCGCGGTGCGGTCGGCGACGGCGACCTGCGTCGTCGCGACCTGCGCGCTGGCGAGCTGGCTGACGGTGATCGACGAAGTAAGCCCGTTCAGCGCCGCACCGGTCTGCGCGCTAGCGGTCAGCACGTTGCTGTTCGAGCTCTGCGGCTGTGACTGCAAGGTGCCGTTGGTGGTCAGCGTCTTCAGCGCGGTGGCGAATTGCTGGATCGTGCTCTTGAGCGACGACACACCCGAGATCTGCGCGGTCAGCGCGTCGCCCTGCGCCTTGAGTGCATCGGTCTTGGTGGCGAATTGCGCCTGGACCAAAGAGGTCACCAGCGATGCGGTATCGACCCCCGAACCGGTCGCGAGCGAATTGAACAGCGCCTGCGCGGCCGAGCCGATGACGCTCGACGACGACGGAGTCGGGGTGGGTGTCGGGGTCGGGGTGCTCGTGGTCGAGCTGGTCGTCACCATGATCGTTACTCCGCGCGCGTCAGATCATGTAACGACCGGAACGAAGCGAAATTTAGGGCCGTTTTTTCAGCTTCGCTGGATCGGCGCCGGCCCACTCCCCGACCCGACCGCCCATAAAATACCCTGTTGGGCGGTCGGGTGGGGGAGTGGGCGGAGCAGCCCAAGGTTCCGGCGATGCGCAGCATCGTTGGAATGGCAGCGGAGGGCGGCGCCGCGACTGTTTCAGCTGTCACAGTTTGACGCCGTTTTCGTCGAACCGCGCATTGGTCGGCACATTGATCGCCGGCGCAACCGTGCCGGCGCGCTGGTCGAGGCCGAACACGAACGCCAGCACGGTGGCGACCGCGGGATAAAGATCGTCGCGGATCTCCTGCCCTTCGCGGCTGGTATAATAGACCGCGCGCGCGAGCGCCGGATATTCCAGGATCCGGATTTTCTCGTCGCCGGCGACGTCGCGGATCGCCAGCGCCATCGCGCCGCGGCCCTTGGCCACTACCACCGGCGCATTGTCCTTGAAGCGATCGTAGCGCAGCGCGACCGAGAAATGGGTCGGGTTGGTCAGGATGACGTCGGCCGTGGCGACCGCTTTCCTGACCGAGCGCCGGCTCATCTCGCGCTGGCGTTGACGGAGATGCTGCTTGGCCTCGGGCGAGCCTTCGGTTTCCTTGTTCTCATCGCGCACTTCCTGCTTGCTCATCCTGAGCTTGGCGAGCAGCCGGACGATCTGGATCGGCAAGTCGACGCCGGCGATCAGCACCAGCCCGCCCGCCATCGTGAACAGGATCCAGACGAACGTGCCGCCGAGCTGGCCGACCACACCGGCGACATCGGACGAGGTCGACAGGCCCAGCGTCGGCTGCGCGGTCTTCCACATCAGCCAGGTGCCGATCGATCCGAGCAGCGCAACCTTGAGCAGCGATTTGCCGAGTTCGATCCAGCCGGTCGGGCCGAACAGCCGCTTCAGCCCCGATGCCGGGTTGATCCGCGAGAATTTGGGCTGGAGCAAGCTGCCGTTGAAGCGGAACGAGCCGAGCCCGGCCTGGCTGAGCACCGCCGCGATCATCGCGATCAGGAACAGCCCGCCGACCGTCGGCGCGAAGCCGAGGCCGGCCTGAATCAGCGGCCGCATCGGCGACCAATCCTCGATATCGGCGCGACCAAAGCGGAAGCTCGCGGTCATCAGTCCTTCGCACGCCTTGATCATCTGCGGCCCGAGCATGGCGATCCAGCCGCAGCCGGCGAGCACGATCAGCGCGGTCGCGAACTCGCGCGATTTGAGGACGTCGCCCCGCTCGATCGCGTCCTTGCGACGCTTGGCTGTTGGGGCTTCTGTCTTGTCGCCTTCATATTCAGCCATCAGCCGAACACCAGGCTTTGCGTGGCATCGAGCCCTTCCTGGACGATGACGAGCATGTAATCACCCATCGCGGGCATCGCGAGTGCCAGCGCGACCACGCCGACCGCCAGGCTGGCGGGCAGGCCGATCGCGAACAGATTGAGGCTGGGCGCGGCACGGCTGACCATGCCGACGATCATGTTGAGGCAGAGCAGCAGGAACCCGACCGGGAGCGCGAGCAGCAGCCCGGCGGCGAACGTATAGCCGCCGAAGAAGGCGATGTCCTTGAGCCGGTCGGGCGACAGCCAGGCGCCGCCCGGCGGCAGCACCGCATAGCTGCGCACCAGCATGTCGACGAGCACCAGATGCCCGTTCACCGACAGGAACAGGAGCGTCATCAACACCGACAGGAAATTGCCCAGCGCCGGGGTCGAGCGGCCGTTCTGGGGATCGATCGCCGAGGCGAAGCCGATTCCCATCGAGGTGCCGATGATCTCGGAGGCGACGGCGGGCGCCGCGAACGCGATCTGCAGGATGAAGCCGATGGCAAGCCCGATCAGCGCTTCCGCCGTCACGCTGAGGATGGTGGCGATCGAAAAGAGTTCGGCCGGCGGGACGATCGGGTGGACCGCCAGCACCAGCACGCCGATCGCGCCCGACAGCGAGATGCGCACGGGCAACGGCACCGACACCGCGCCGAACACCGGCGCCGCGATGAATGCCGCGCCGATCCGGATCATCACGAAGATGAGCGCCCAGAGTTGCGCCTCGATGTTCAGCCCGAGGCCGAGCATCAGCAGCTCCCCTCCCGCGTGCGGGAGGGGTTGGGGGAGGGCGTGTCGCCTACCCGCCGCATCATGACATGCCCTCCCCTAGCCCCTCCCGTAGACGGGAGGGGAATCCCGACATGGCTCACCTCACCAGATCCGGGATGCGCTGGAAGATCTCGATCGTGAAGTCGGTCAGCAGGCCCATGATCAGGCCGCCGAAGATCAACAGCGACAGCCCGACCACCGCCAGCTTGGGGACGAAGGTCAACGTCTGCTCGTTGATCGAGGTCGCTGCCTGGACCATGCCCAGGATCAGGCCGGCGAGCAGCGCGGGGATCAGCACCGGGGCGGCGGCGAGCGCCAGCACCCACATCGTCTGATCGGCCACTCCAATGAAATAGTCGGCGTCCATCGTCAGTTGATCCAGTTCCGGCCGACAGGCGGCGTCTTGTCGGTCTGTCGGGCTGCCAGCCACAGCATCGGCCTGCGGCTCGGCATGGCGGGCTGCGGTGCGCGGAACGGGTTCGGCGCGGGCGGCGGGCAGGCGGGCATCATGTCGCGAAACTCGATGCCAGACTGCCCATCATCATCGCCCAGCCATCGACCAGCACGAACAGCAATAATTTGAACGGCATCGAGATGATCGTCGGCGACATCATCATCATGCCGAGCGACATGAGCACGGTCGCGACCACCAGGTCGATGACGATGAACGGGAGAAAGATCAGGAAGCCGATCTGGAACGCGGTCTTGAGCTCGCTGGTGATGAACGCCGGCAGCAATACCGAATAAGGCACGTCGATCGAGTTCTTGTAGGGACCCGAATGCGCCAGATCGGCGAACATCTTGAGGTCCTTCATCCGCGTCTGCTTGATCATGAAGCCGTGGAGCGGCTGGCCGGCGCGCTGGATCATCTCGGTCCCGCCGATCTGGCCGGCGGAATAAGGCTGGATCGCCTGGGTGTTCATCTGGTCGATCGTCGGCGCCATCACGAACAGCGACAGGAACAGCGACAGGCCGATCAGCACCTGGTTGGGCGGGGTCTGCTGCAATCCGAGCGCCTGGCGCAGGATCGACAGCACGATGATGATGCGGGTGAAGCTGGTCATCATCAGCAGGATCCCGGGCAGGATCGTGAGCAGGCCCATGATCACCAGGACCTGCAGGCTGAGCGACAGCGGCGCCTTGCCCGCGCCCTTGGTAGCGTCCGAAGCTCCCGGACCGCCGAGCTGGCCGAGCGCGCGGTCGACCGCGTCGCCGATGCCTGGCTTGGCGGCGGCGGCCGGCGCCGAGGACGCGGTCGGCGCGGCGGGCGCGCTCTGGGCGAATGCCGGCATCGCGATCGTCAGCACCATGGCGAGCGCGACCAGGATCAGCACCAGCTTGGTCAGCTGGACATTCTTCGGCCGCGGCCTGGCCGAAACCGGCTCGCGAAACAGCGAAGGGCCGGTTTGTTTGACGCGGCGAACGGTCGTCACTTGGGCAGCCCCCCGGCCTTGTCGAGCAACTGGACGCCACCGCGGCCGACCGACACGAGCAGTTTCTGCCCTTCGAACTCGATCACCGCGAGGCGCAGCCCCGGCGACAGCATCATCGTTTCTTGAATCTTGATCGCGCGGTTGGTGGGCTTGCCGGGCATCCGGCTCTCGAGCCGGCGCCACAGCCACAAACAGCCGACCATCAGGCCGCAGACCAGCGGCAACAGCACGAACAGCTTGAGGATATAGGACCAGAGCATCAGCCGCGCTTCTCAGGCGACACGAGTTCGGTCAGGCGGACGCCGAAGCGCTCGCCGACGGTGACGACCTCGCCACGCCCGATCAGCGTGCCGTTGACGAACACGTCGAGCAGTTCGTTGGCCTGGCGATCGAGCTCGATCACCGAGCTTTCGCCCAGCGCGAGCAGTTCGCGGAGCGTCAGCCGGGTCTGGCCGATCTCCACCGTTAGCTTGACGTCGACGTCCTGCAACAGCCGGTAATTGGCTGCCATATTGGCGTCGACCGGGAAGGTCCCGGACAATTCGGTCATGCGAGTTCCTCAGGGTTGAGAGAGAGCGAATTGAGCTTGATCGCGGCGCGTCCGTTGGACGTGCCCACGGTGCCGGTGCCGAGGCGGCCATTGGCCACCATCACCGGCACGTCGGCGGCGACGCTGATCGGGATCACGTCGCCTTCCTTGAGTTCCATCAGCTTGGCGAGGCTGATCACCGGTTCGGCAAGCACCGAGCGGACGGGGAAGGTCACCGTCATCGCCGCCTTGGCGAGACCATTCTGCCACGCCGGATCGGGCGCGGCGCCGAGCACCTTGCCGGTCAGCGATGGCGTGTACGGCTTGAGCGACTGCACCGGATAGACGATGTCGATGAAGATCGGCTTGCCGTGATGCTTGCCGATGCCGAAACGGGTGACGACCATCGGATCGTCACCGTCGAGCCCGGCGACCATCGATGGATTGGCCTCGGCCCGGCCGGGCGAGAAGCTTACCTTGGCGAGCGGTTCCCACGATGTCGTCATCGGCTCGGCGACGATTGCGGCAAGGTGCCCGATCATCGCTTCCGCGGCGGGCGAGAATTCGCTCGGCATGTCGTGCGGCGCGGCGCCGGTGCCGCCGAAGAACATGTCGAGCAGTTCGAGCACGAACTTGCCGTCGACCACCAACAGCGCCTGGCCAGTGCCCGGTGTCATCGACAGCGGCACCCAGGCGGTCAGCCCTTCGGGGCGTTCGGCGCGGTAATCGGTGAAGCGCTGGACCACCAACGGTTCGGCCCACAAACGCACTTCCTGGCGCAGCAACGGCTCGAACACGCCGCGCAGGCTCCGCGCGAGACGGGCGGAGAGATGCTGCAGCGTGTGCAGATCGCCGAACGGATTCAGATTCGCGCCGCCCAGCGCGGCGGCATGCGATGCCGCCGCGCGAGGGCGTTCGCGCCGGTCCGTGTCGGATATGGGTGACGAGCCGTTAACCATGCCCGGTCACTGAACAACAAAATTGGTAAAGTAGACGTTACTAATCCCGCCAAAGCCCTCTTTTTGTTTGAGCGTGGCGTTGATTGCCTGGACCAGCCGCTGGGCGAGTTGCTTCTTGCCCGCGCCGGTCGTGACCTCTTCCTCGGTCGCGTCGCCAAGCGCCATCAGCACCGCCGAGCGCACCGCGATCTCGTTGGTCTTGAGGTTCTCGATTACCGAATCGTCGTACGGGGTCGACACCGCGATCCCGATCTGGACGTAATGCGGGCTGTCGCGCAGGTTCGAGGTGAAGTCCTTTTCGATGGCGTAATAATTGGACGCATATTTGTCGCCACCGCTGCCCGATGGCGGCTTGGTGCCGCTTGGCGCCGCGGCGTCCTCGCCTTCCTTGCTATCGGCGGCGGTTCGCTTCTGTTCGATCTTGGGCACCAATTTGGGGCCCACCGGCTCGGCTGCCTTGGCGCCGCCCAGCATGCCTGCCGCCCACAATCCACCGACCGTGCCGCCACCCAGCAGGAGCACCGCCACGAGCATCAGGATGATCAATTTGCCTTTGCCCTTTTTCTTGGGCGCGTTGGCCTTGGTTTCGTCACTCATCGTTCATTCCCCCATCAAGCCACACGGCCGTCATCGACGGCCAAGATCTCGTCATTCCCGCTGGTCGCGAGGCGATTGCTGCCGTCCTGTCGACGCTCGACCTGCGGCCGGGGGCGGTCACCTCCGGTCATTCCCGATCCCGCCAGGTCGACGCTGGTCCCGGTCAGCCGGATGCCGCGCGCTTCGGCCGCCGCGCTGAGCTGCGGCGCGGCATCGGCGAGCAACGCGCGCGTGCTCGGTTGTTCGGCGGCGAAGCGAACGGTGATCGCGCCGTCGGCATGCGTGCGCAGCGACACGTCGATCCGTCCGAGCGCGTCGGGCTTGAGCCGGATCGACGTGTCGTTGGCATTGGCATCGTCGCGCAGCGCCTCGATCCGGTCGATCATCTTCTGCGGCCAGTCCTGGCGGCCCATGTCGAGCGCCTGCCGCTCGGCTTGCCCCGGCTTGGCGACCAGCGTCGCCGCGTCGGCGGGCGTCAACAACGCGCCCAAGGCGGACAGGGGCTGGCCATTGTCGCCATCGCCGGCGGCCTTGCGTTCCGGCGCCATCGCCAGCGCGAACAGCGCGGGCATCGGCGCATTTGCCGACGCCAGCGAAGCGAGCGTCACCGGCGCTGCTTGCGGCAGGGTGATCCGAAAGGGTTGCGCGGCCGCTGGTAACGCTGCGGAACGATCTGCGGCGACGATCGCCGGCTTCGCTGTTGGCGTTCCGGTCGGTGCGTCGGCAGCCGCGGCAGCGACCGCGATCGCCGGGTCGATCGTGATCGGCGCGGCGGGAAAGGGCTGGGGTGCTGTCGGGGTCGGCGGTGCGGCCGCCAGTGGCGGCATCTCGGGAAGCGGCTGCGCCGCCGACGGATCGGGCTTCGCGTCGGAATGGGGCTGCTGGCCATCGCTCGCGACGGTCGACGCCAGCGCTACGGGCAGCGCGGGTTGCGATGCGGTGCCAATTGGTGCCAGCGGCGCGGCGTTGCCACCGGCGGCCAGGGGTTTCACGGGATCGGCGGCGGGCAAGGCGATCGGCGCCACGGCGAGCAGCCAGGCAAGCGCGGGGTCGCCCTTGTCGTCCGCCTTTTCCGGCAAGGCATTGCCGGTCGCGGCATCATCCTGCCGCCCGTCTTGTCGCCCGTCGCCGGTCTGCCCGTCCTTGGGCGCGACCGCGGCCTTGCCGATCATCAGGTCGACAAAGGCGGCAAGGCTCGGCACCCCCGCGGTCCCGTCGCCGACAGCGCCGGGGGCGAGCACGGAGGGCGCGGCAACCTTTCCGGGCAGCGCGGCAGTCGTGGAAATTGATAAAGTCAAACCGGTCATGGACCCCTCATGCGGGGGCGTGCACTGCCCCCGCCGAGTATTCAGCAAGGATCGTGCCGAATCTTCCGGACGGCCGGTGCCGCCTCGAGCGCGCGGATCGCCTTGAGCGCGGCGTCGCGGTCGGCGCGCGCCATCAATTTCTCGACTGCCGACTGGTCGCGCTTCGCCTCTCGCGTTGCTTCGGCGGCGCGTTCGGCGGCGGCCTCTGCGGCGCGCAGGCGCTCCTCCGCCATCTCGGCCGATTGGTGCAGGCGCGAACGGAAATGCGCCGCTGCGACCAGCGAAAAGCCGCTCCCGGCGTCGGCCGGAGCGGGCGAAACACTGTCGGCGAGCTTGGCGATACGATCCGCAAGATCGGCTTCGCTGGCGATCTTGGCATGCGCGCGGGCTTCGTCGGCGCGCGTCATGCCTAATTGCAGCGTGCGGACGCGCAAGATGCGATCGAGCTGGCCCTTGCCGCGCGCCATGGCTTAACCTTGGGGCTGGCCGAACACGCCGACCAACTCAGCCACTGCTTCGTCGAGCGAGACCTTGGTGTCGGCGTCCTGGCGAATATATTCCATCACCGCGGGGTGATAGGCGATCGCCGCGTCGATTTCGGGATCGGCGCCACCGCGATAGGCGCCCATCAGCACCAGATCGCGATTTTCCTCATAAGTGGCGAGGTGGCGACGCAGCACGCGCGCGGCGGCGATATGCTCGGCCGGCACGATATCGGTCATCACCCGGCTGACCGACGGGCCCAGATCGATCGCCGGATAGACGCCGCGTTCGGCGAGCGCGCGGCTCAGCACGATATGCCCATCGAGGATCGACCGCGCCGAATCGACCACGGGGTCGTTGCCGTCGTCGCCATCGGCGAGCACGGTATAGATCGCGGTGATCGATCCGCCGGTGTTGACGTCGGTGCCGGCGCGCTCGATCAGATTGGGCAGCATCGCGATCGCCGACGGCGGATAGCCGCGCGCCGAGGCGGGTTCGCCGAGCGCCAAGCCGATCTCACGCCCGGCATGCGCGACGCGAGTCAGCGAATCCATGATCAGCAGGACCTTCTTGCCCTCGGCGCGGAAGCCCTCGGCAATCGCGGTGGCACGCAACGCGCCGCGAATACGCAGCACCGGCGAGTGATTGGCGGGCACCGCGACCACGACCGAGCGCGCGCGCGCCTCTCCGGCGACCTTGGTTTCCAGGAAGTCGGCGACTTCGCGGCTGCGTTCGCCGATCAGGCCGATCACCACCACTTCCGCTTCGGCCGCGCGGACCATCATCCCGAGCAGCACCGATTTGCCGACGCCCGATCCGGCCATGATGCCGACCCGCTGGCCCTGGCCGATGGTGAGCAGCCCGTTGATCGCGCGCACGCCGACGTCCATCGGCTCACGCACGCGGCCGCGGTCGAGCGGCCCCTGCAGCTTGCCGGCGAGCGGCCAATGCTGCGCGCCGCGGATCGGGCCGAGCCCGTCGATCGGCTTACCCGCGCCATCGACCACGCGACCGAGCAAGGCGGAACCGACCTCGGCGGCGCCGGGGGCGCCGACCGGGCGAACCGGGGATTGCGGGAGCAGCGCGGCAGGACCGCCGAGATTCATCAGCAAGGTGCGGCCATTGCGGAACCCAATCACTTCGGCCTCGACCTTGGCATCACCCGTGGCGCCAACCTGGCACACCGTGCCGACCGGCAAGTTGAGCCCGATGGCCTCCATCAGCAGCCCGTCGAACGACGCCAGCCGACCCGATATCTTGGGCTGCGGCACGAAGCCGGACGTCCCGAGGCTTTCGAGATAATCTTCGGCGAAGCGGTTCAGCATCTAAAAATCCTCCCCGTTTACGGGGAGGGGGACCATTGCGCAGCAATGGTGGTGGGGGTGCGCCGCAAGCGATGATGTAGGTGTGGAGGCCCCCCTCCACCACTCGCTACGCGAGCGGTCCCCCTCCCCGTGCCGGGGAGGATTTTTTAGTCCGGCTTTTTCGCGACGCCCACCAGCGACGGGCGAAGCAAGCGATCGCGAAGCATATATCCGGCCTGCATTTCCTGGACGA
>Ga0307513_10011630_pt1 | contig 10924 bp, 19 predicted proteins | sample 15_EM_MG_FD_202174 | JGI IMG/M metagenome (GOLD analysis project Ga0307513, IMG submission 202174) | Populus trichocarpa ectomycorrhiza microbial communities from riparian zone in the Pacific Northwest, United States - 15_EM | ecosystem: Host-associated > Plants > Roots > Unclassified | place... | reverse complement strand
GGCTACTTTTGTATTTCTGGCAGAGGGGACCAACAACTTTTGTATTTGTAAATTTGGCACTCACTTTTACAAAAGGGGTGGGGCTAATTAGCCTCAACTAATGTATTAATTGGGCCTAAGCTATTGCCCCATTAAGGACGGGTGTCTCAATACACTCGCACGTGTTTCTCTCTGGAGAAGTCCAGAAGTCACACGAAATTAGCTGGACGAACGTCCGGGCGGTCTCCCCCCCCCACATCTCAGGTCCTCGGGACATGAGCGTCCTATCGCCGAGTCCCCATAGCGCACCCGCTACGATTTTACCGTTGATACATCAATTCTCGCTAACCCCGCCTTAACGACCGCGTTTCGGGTCACACAATGTTTTTTCAGACAGCAACAAGGTGATATCCGCATTCTAGAATACTAAAACATCCAGAATGAATAAATAAAACGATGAAAAAGTGTGAACGAGTGACAAGAAGAAAGAATATGCACGAAGTAAAATAAATAAACATTGTAACGAGTGGATCCTCACGAGCGGAGGTGGTTTTAAACGCAAGAGAGTTAGTGATTGCGGTGGTACCTGGGAACGGACCTATGCCTGACTGGCGATTTGCTCGAGCACCCAGTGAACATCACCGACAACTAAGTTGAAGTCGGTGAAGTCCATACCCGGAGTCAGAGCGTTGGCCCACCAGCCAAGGCATAGAATCATTAAGAATGTACCGTTGGGGCCGCCGTGGTTGAAGTATTTGAAGGAAAAGTCATCTGGAAGAGTATCATAAACTGGTGGCCAATTCTTGCGGGTGGTCGGTTGAATGGTCAGCCACCATTGAAGCACGGATGGGCCGAACTTCTTGACATCGACGTCGTCGCCGCGAGAGTACTTTCTGCCCCATTTCATGAATGCAGCAACCTCGGTGGGCCGGTTGCGAGATGGAAGCGGAAGGCGACCAGACTGAGACGAACATCAGAACACAAGTTATGAAGAGTAAGCACAAGTGCACATACCAAGTCCGGATATCCGAGTCTTGCCTCCTGGGCAAGGTATAGGTCGACGACCTTACCAAGGCTTCCAACGTAGGGTACGAATCGAAGGAAAGCGTTAACAGCTGTCATCAGCCATTGAGGACGCACATCCTCATCCTCGGAGAGGAGGATCGGCGGTATCTCAACGAGGTAGGTGGTACCTAGGCGCGGGGTTGTTGCAACCTCCACCCCAGCTAGAGAGGGGCCAATGGGAGCAACTGGGATGGTCGGAATGATGGGAGCAGAGGGGGCAGACTGATCATCATCGATGATCATTTCACCGGTGAAATGATCGATAATCGTCCACGGCCCGGTTGCAGGAGGTGCGGAATCATCCATCCCAACGTCGAAGACGTCAGGGAGGGTTGAGGTATAAGACATCGACGTGTCCCCATCGTCGTCAAGAACTTCCGCAGCTGGAAGTGGCGTGACACCTGGGGAGGCAGCCGCGACGACGGGCACACCAGGTTCAGCAGGATCGGTCGTGATAACGGGTGCATCAGGCCCAGTGTCGGCCTGTTGTGGTGCATTGGACGGGAGTGCGGTTGCCTGCGGCTGGTTAACTAGTTGTGTCCGAACCTGCGATATGTTAACCTGGGTCGATTGTACCTCAGGCGCTTCGACTTGGGGAGTGTTCACATTTTTTGGGCTTGCGGTATTCACTGGAACGCGTTTGTTGATACGGGTAGGGTGTGGCCTTGTCATACGAGTCGTCCGAATCGGCCCAGTCAAACCCGGTGTTGGCGCAGACGAAGTTTTCGGGATCGCGACAGCCGTCGCTGTAGGTTGGGGGGCAGCGATGACTGGAGTAGTGGAGGGCAACAGTGGTGCAGTTGTCGTATCAGGGATTGGGTCAAGTGTGTAATGTTGACGAGATTCTCTCGCTAGAGAGATTTGTGAGTTCGAATAAGGATGACGGGAGGATGGTGTACATACGAAAACAGAGCTTGAGGTATTCGACGAACCTATGCGAGACCTCCGTCTCGTAGGAATTGCCGTAAAACTCAGAAAATGTCAACTTTTTGTGTACGGTGCCTGGAGATTCGAACCTAGAAACATTATCATCAGCTTGCGCGATAGTGGTAAATGAGGCAATGGGACTAACGTGAAGGTTGAAAGTCGTCCACCGTCGCGAACGATGGGACCTCCGACGATGATCGTCGTATGGAATCCAAAGTCACGAAGCATGTTTGCGCATAAGTTTGTTAGCGAGTTGCTCAACTTCGAAAAATTTCTAGCAAGCAAAGAACTTAGTAAATCAGGTAGTAGAGAATGTTTGACGACACTTACTCGTCAAATCGTCTCATGACTTGCAACCTCTCTTCGTCAGTCTTGAAGGATGTTGTCGATGCGGCAATGGTGGCTTGTTTCTCTTGTTCTCGAAGGCGGTCAACTTCTGCCTTGACTTCCTCAGGCTCGGCGTCGTAGAGCTTACGACCAACTTGCATCCGGAACCAGAGAGGGATATTTTTTTCCATTGGGGTCATGGCCTCCCAGGCGACTTGGTCCTCGCCGTTGTCGATCTGGCCGAACAGATCCGTCTCTGGGGTCGGCGCCCATAGATCGATCACTGCTTGTTTGATCTTAGACTCCCAGTAATACTTCACGTATGCTTGGAGAGCAGCCTTCTTCTTCGGGGGCCCAGTGGTAAGATTCAAGCTTGCGGAGGAACCTTGGCCCTTCACACCACCCTGCTTCGAGCGCGTACGATTGTGCATCCAGCGGTAGATCCTCTGTTGATGACAATGATTAGCTTGCCGCTAATCAGCATTGTCAAAACCACGTACGTATTCCTCGACTTGCCGAACTGTGGCAGCCGCAATCGCAACGACACCAGCCGCTTCACTGATTTCTTCTTTTGTAGGAGTCGGCGGCCACTTCGAAAAGTACTCTTCGTAAAGGGGAGGGAAGAACTGGCCCAGTGTCTTGTTGGCTTGGTGATCCAAGAACAGCGGGTACTGAGTCTTAAGCCACGCGCGCTCTGGTGACTCGCGCTTTGCGTGAGCAGGCTGAGGATCCAGTCAGCAAGTTACTCCTTGAACAGACTGCCATGATGGACATACGGGGTTCGAACGCGAGGAATAGCGAGGCATTCGATAGACGTGAGTAACAGTGATAAAGGGGAAAAAGCGTTGTGAGAATGGGGTGATAACTCTGTGCTTCCCGTCACACAAGACATTTTATGCCAGGCTGAAGGCCGAACGTGTTCCTGGCGCGGGGTTCTTGGCCATGGACACCTGCCTGTGCATCAGTATCGAAGGCGCATTGGTATTTCGCCCGCCTCCTTTCTGGCGAGTATCAGGTGCATCCCCGCGCCGTGGCAATCATGTGCCCACCCCGACACCTTCGTTACATCGTGTGGTTTTCTTATCGATCGCATCATCGATATCTTCCCTCTCCTCCACTCGCTCATCTCCCCTCCATGGCAGATCTCTCAACGCGTTCGCTCGTGAGGGTTGTTCGTGCCTCTTTGAGGCTTGCAAACAACTCGGTGGACCTGTTGACCACCTCCCAGTTGTTGGCGGTGCAGGCTGGACTGCGCGAAACACTTAGGATAATGGATCATAAAATACGGCAGAACAATGAGTCCACTGGAGGTAGGTTCTCTTAGAACGTGTACCGTAGCTGAGCGACTCATTCGTGTGTGTCCTCCAGAAGATCAGAAGGTTGTGATAGACCTTTCCGATTGGGATGATAGCGACGACGCTGGTATCTATCTGCAGCTGCTGTCTCACCCTTTTCATCTCACGAGAGCCGCAGCCGACGATGAAATGGAAACCAACGAGGAAGCACATGGTCCTCTTCGTATGTTCCGAGGTTCGGTTCCAAGGGTTTGGTACAGACTCTGATTCTTCCCATGCAGTAGTTCCTGATCCCTACCCGACGGTGCCGCCGCCAGGACAGGAGACGGCCGACGCGTACTACGTTGTTGACCGTGGCCGTGAGGTCGGAATCTTCACTGACAAGTACGTTGTATTTACATCTGACTCGGTCGCTCTCATGCTCGTTGTCAGTGCACTATCCACCCGCGCTGTCCAAGGTGTGGCTCACGGACACCAAATGAAGGTGAAGACTTGGTATGAAGCGGCGACTCATTATAATTCTCTCTGGGATAGGGGCGTAATTACTCGAGTACGACTTTAGTTTCTTGTCCCTACTAGGGCCATATGTACAGGTCTCTAAAATAAGTGTTTTTCTGTCCGAGCATCATATCGTTAGCCTCGAAGAATGAAGACCTAAATGATGTCATTCCCGCTCTCGCGTATACTGAGTACTACACCGGCATTCGAAAACGTACCAATTGTTTTGTATTTTATTGGGTAAAAGGGAGCCTGTCAACAATTCACGGTCATACACTACTTATTCCGCTGTATCCGAAGCATGTACAGTTTGACGATGTTGGAGGAAGGTGTGCGACCGAGAATGTTCAGATCGAAGTGCAAGATTGCTCTGAGATCATGTCGGTTTCAAGTTGAGATCTGAGGTTTGGCCACGCCCAATATTCTAGTTACATTGGTACAAACGAATTTATTACTCGCTGAGATGTCACATACTTCCGGTGGTGTGCCAACGTTACACAAATAGTAACACTACTCTATTATTTGACATGTCACAGTCTGTTTACCTCATGTCGAAGGCGTGTATCGCATGCGATCAGCACCTCTCCTTCTCTCCTCCTCCATGGCCAAACGACACAGCGACTCCATCCACGGCGTCAACGTGAGCGTCAAGAAGCGAAAAGGCATCCGGGTTCGTACCGTCACCATCTTGGACTCGGATGACCCCCCTCCGAATGTCACCACCGAGTACGCGAGACTGTTGAAGACTCGTGTCACAACCTCTGGCAAGGCAGACAGCGTTACCATGAATAGCCTCCAACTTTTCGAAGCCAAAGATATCACCCACGACGACTCATTGGAATCATTCCTCGATAGCAATGAAGAAGCTGTGGTGGAGAACGTGGTCCCTAGCGTGCCGGCAAAAAAGCGACGGAAGAAGATGAACGACAGTGTATGTTGTCTCCTATCTACTACTCCCCCGTGCTGACTATCTTTCAGACTAAGATGCGAACCTGGCTGGATGTACGGTCCACCATCCTCGACGAGATGGTTACCCTCGATGGCGCGGGCAACCACGATTCCTGCAGTTTGTGTGAGAATGCTGACGCGACCCCACTCTACCGCTGTCTTGAGTGCTCGTACAGCCTGCTCTACTGTAGGGAATGCATCCTAAAGTCACACAGCACGCTGCCGCTACATCGTCTAGAGGTAGGCCTGTTCTTCTAACCTCACGTCATTGCACTCACTATACCCAGTGCTGGAAGGATGGATTTTTCGATCGGACTTCTCTTCAGTCACTTGGGTATGTTTGCCATCTTGGGCATGACGGTAGCGAGTGCCCTGCGGACCCCCCTCTCTATCAACTCACCATTATCGACGTCAATGGTTGGCATAAAGTGCAAGTTGGATTTTGCAAATGCGGCGCAAGCAACGTGTCCCACGAACACTACCGACAGCTCCTTCGTATGCGCTGGTACCCTGCATCTTTTCGCCGACCAAAAACGGCCTTCACTTTCGACCTTCTTGACACCTACCACAAAGTGACGCTACAGGGCAAACTTAATTTGTATGACTTCTACCATGCCATTATGCACAAAACCGACAACCAAGGGCGTTCGAAACCATTGGTTAGTCTCAAATGATTGAATCATCCTTTATTGACAAGTTTCCCAACAGTATCGCTATCACGAAATCTCCCGCTGTATGCGTCAGTGGAGGAATCTCAAGGGGGCCAAACGCGGGGGTGGCGCTCACCAAGTGCATCCCCTAACTGCAACGGCACCTGGATCTTTTGCGATCGAGTGTCCCGCCTGCCCCCATCCCGACCGAAACCTTCCAGAGGATTGGAACAGCGTATCCGGTGACAACGAGTGAGTGAGCCCACGAAATTCTCAGTACACTTGGCTCACTCGCCTTTAAGATGGATATATGCTCAATTTATCGCCGTCGACGCCAACTTCAAACTCAGATTGAAGAACCGTCGGATCGAGGATCCCGAACTTGGATCTGGGTGGTCATATTTCGTCGAGAACTCACAGTACACCCGCCACGTCGCAAGGAACCCTCACGAGAGAGATGTGAGTGGATCTTGCATGTTAATTAGGCTAGTCTAAGGCTTTCTAGGTTGAGAGTTGCGGTAGTGAATTCCACGCAGTGAATCAGGCGAACTCCCGCGGCGGAAAGGATTACATAGTCAGTGGTGTTGTCAAAACAGTTTGCGCACGCCACTGTTTCATCCTTCCGAACGCGGTTGGTGACCTCCAACGTGGTGAACGGTATGCACTTCCATGAGCATTCTCTATGTCGGTTATTCATCGTAACATTAGGTATATCAATACTGATTACGTCGTCGCGTCATATCTTCAACGCTGCCAAGTTCACGATATCAAGATCTCATATGACATTGCCTGCAAGTGGTCCATCAATCTCCATGACCGTTTCGAAGCACGGCATGAAGACATTGACTTGTCGAAATTCACCATTACATACCTCGTTCCCAAATTTCATCTGCCCGCTCATGGCACAAAATGCCAAGGTCAATATTCATTCAACTACACTCGTGGCGTAGGGCGAACACATGGAGAGACCGTAGAACAGGAGTGGGCCTATATTAACCTCGCAGCCTTATCAACACGAGAAATGGGTCCGGGTGCGAGACACTCCGCGCTCGATGATAGCTGGGGTGGCTGGAACTGGAGGAAGGTCCTCGGACTAGGCAGGTATAATGGTTATTTTACCTCATCTCGTGCTAATTACTTCGATAGGTTCACTACTTGAGATGAACCTTATCAAGGCAATGGATATGGCGTCCAAGCAGCGCAAGGCGGCCAACGATTTTACGGCAACATTCCCCCCCAACACGGTTCAACAGTGGAAGCGTATGGTTAGGGAGTGGGAGGCGGATTCCTCACGTCCGAATCCGTATATCTCGAAGGATCGCGGTAGGTTGCTCTGCCCTGTTTCAAATCCCGAGACTCACAGTTTTTTTTATCAGCTTCGAAAGTGTCCGAAATCCGGTTGCGACTTGTCCAGGAAGAGGCCGCTGAGGTAGAAAGGGGTCAACGACCACCCCATCAAATCTCTCCATCAGTTTTCATCCGTATGGGGCTCGATCTCGAGGACCAGCAGTAAGTCTACGTTCTACACTACTGTCTCCACCCCCTAATATTTGGGCAGGCGCACGCTGTTGTCAGCGTTTGCTGGGAAGACGCGGTCTGATGCTCAGAAAGCTACCCTTCTTGAGCGACGCAGTGTCCTTCTCCATCAAATTGAGAAGTGGCGTGAGTTGCAGGCCGTGTACATGCCCGGTGTGTTAGATGCCGGTGCTTCCGAAATGGGACCTTTGCCGCGGGAGAAAGCGGAAACAGTCAAATTGTGGTTACCCTCCTACCTCGATGCAACCGAACGGGACTCTCTGTGCTCGGGAAGTGTTATCACCAGCGAGAGAGAGCTCCGGTTTGGTCAGCTCCATGACGCTCTCAACGAACTGCGCAGAGCACGACGAATTCGCCGTGGCCTCACCACATTCCATAAGGTTCAGCTTTCGGGTGAGGGCCAGAAGACACAGACAAAGTCCCGAGCGGTCATCCACACCATCCAGGAGCGTATCGATCGGGCCGTTCGACGTTACCGCGTTGCTCGAAACGCGCTACTTCAGTTGGATCCCTCTGGAAGTTGGCAAGACCTCTATCGTGCCTTGGACGATAGCGACAACCGTGGTCCAGGGAAGGAGCCAGAGGAGGTGTCCGCTTCTGATGGCCGGTACACCCCCTCTTGGATATGGCTCTCAAGTTCGAACGCGACTGCTGCAGATCCCGCGCAGAGTGTCGTCTCCCCAGAAGAAGTTAACGAGGACATGCGGGTTGAGTGGGCTCAATGCATTGCTCGTGCGGATCGTTGGGAGGAGGAAGCCATTCTCCTCCAGGAGGAAATGCGACGGGTCGTCCACTTCTTGGAGTGGAAGTCGAAGGATTGGGTCTCTAGGGCTGATGCGAGGGCCGGGGTTGTCGCTCAAGAGGTTCGTTCAGGACTCTCTGCCTATGCTCGAAAACAAGCCTCCGTCTTTCGTAACCTCGCGATCCGGTTCTGCCAGCGCTGGCGCTCAGCGCTCGTCTCACTCACTCTCTCCCATGCCTGGGCCACCAAGTTCTTAGAAACCCAGGGGGAATCACTCGTTAACCCGGATTTTGGGAGACGTAGGCTCGAAGTTCATCAGGAACACGAACTCTCTGAATCCCCTACCACCCCTCCTCGCACTGAGCCCCCTGCCACGAATACCACTGCCACATCTCCTCACACCGAGCCTCCTGCTACGAATACCGCTGTCACACCCACACCGCCCGTCCCGGCCGACCCCGAAACCAGTAACGGCAACGATGAGTCCTCCTGCGATGACTCCGACCCAAACTCCGAAGAATTTGATGAGTCCGAATACGAACCCGGTAGTTGGTAGAAATGTATTTACCCCTCTGTACCCCGTGTACTTTTCTTTTTCGAATATAAACACGTCATGATCATTTATCAGAAACCTACTGTGGCAAGGATAGCGAAGTAACGAGCGGGCATGCATGTGTCTGGGTCGAACTCGGATAGTGGTGCACCCTCGTACACCTTTGTACACCTTGATATTGTGACCCCTTCGGGTTGGTCGCGGATGACTGACATGAGCTCGACAAGGATCGACATAGTGCACTTGCGCGAGGGTAATCTGCAACCTAGGTACTCTACGATTGTATTGCTTGTGCGGACTTACGAATCCTTAACGCGCGTTGCGAGGGAATGACCTATGTGGCAAGTCCGGCATCAGTGTTGTGCTGTTGACGCGGTCTGGGCCTTGATGGGGAGGGTTGCGATGGCAGATGATATTGGAACACGTGGCGTGCGGAAGTGCCGGGATTGGGGTTGGGGTGGGCGGTGTTGCTCACACTGTGTCGCCAACAACGCGCAAAGCCTTTAATGGCACAGACCATGTAGTGTCATACAGGGGAAATAGTATTTTAGGGTACAGTTGAACGTGCGATACTACTACAAAAACAGGATGGGGAAAGGTTGAGTTATCGGGATAGACCCAGAGCGAATTGCAGGGTGAGAACCTGGCATACTGTAGAATGTTACGATAACGAAGGGGGAAAACGAACGGGTGCCAAGCAACTCGAAGAGAACAAGGGAATCAGTTGACCCTGGTTGATCCCTGGCGAACCCGGTAGCCACACCCCGCGAAATTCGTGAGACGGGGAAGCTGGGAGGTTATTCAACCATGGAGAGCATTTCGGGGACGATTTCTGAGGTGTTTTGAGCACGGGAGGGATCGGACGAGGGAGGGGAAGAGGGATCGGGCGAATGCGGTGAATCCAGAGCAAGTGTCGAGCTAAAAAAGGCCACGCAGTCAGTAGTATAGTCTCATGTTCGAATAAAGCAAGAATAGGGAAGGGAAACATACCAGAGGCCCCAAAAACCCTCATCCGGGCCAATCGAAGGCAACGGACGATTGTGGGTGATTCTGGCGGTCGTTTCGTGCAAGACTTACGGGACATGGAGAATGGAATATGATTAAGCGATTGACGGCGTTTTTTTGGCGATATCTTAAGTGTTGCAAGCACGCGGAGGAAGGATCGGATGGGAGAGGGGAGTAGAGATCGGGCTGACGTGGTGGATCCGTAACGAGTGGTGGGCTAGAAGTCTGCATGAGAGTCAGTGTTGTAGTCCCCCACCGGAACGAAGCAAAATTAAAGGAAAAAAACGAACCAGAGGTCCAATCTACCCCACCACAGCTGACCGGTAGTGATTGGTGAGTTCCGGGTGATTCCGGGAGTCGTTCTGTGGAAAGCCTGCAGAGCGCAGGGGTTGGAGTGCCATCCGATGGCGGAAGGTGTTCTTTGGGCGATATTCGAGGTACTGTGAGCGCGGGTAGGGTCGAGCGCGAGGGGGAAGTGGGAGATCGGGTCGATGAGGAAGGTCTGGAGCGACCGGTGGGCTAGGAATTTGCAGTATAGTCAGTACCGTGGCCCCCCGTCGTAACGAAGGGGAAATAAACAAGGAAAATGAACCAAAAACCCAAAATTTATCCACCCCAGCTGGACGAAGGCGATTGGTGAGTTCCGGGGGATTCCGATAGTCCCCTCGCACGAAACTTGAAATGCGAGTGCCGGGGGATAGTCCCCTATTGGTTAGATTATCTGGAGAGTAAGGCTTGAAGTGGCGCGAGCGCGGGAGGGAGTGAATGCTGTAGGGGGTGGAGGAGAGAGGATTTGGCGATTCTGTCGGATCCAGAGCGATCTGTGGGCTGAAAATTTGGGGTTAACTCATCAATATCGTCTCCGATATGTTGATGGGGGAAAGAGAGAGAGAGAAATGTACCCAGAATTCCGGACTACCCCCACGTCCTCGCCAGCGAACCGGGGTGAATACCGGGTGATCCCGGCCATCGGAATAGGCAAAAAGCCTTATCGCAACGCCAAGCGTGGATCCAGGGATCGTGAGGGGGGGGAGGGGATGACGAACGGGAAGGGTGCTGGTGCCAGAAAGCGGGTGTACGGATATCGATCGGGGAGCGGGAGGGCCGGGAGAGCGGCAGGGAGTATTTCCCACGGTTGCGACGGTTCCCGACCCCCAAAACGCAACGGGATCAGCGGCGGGATTCCCTGACGAACGGAATAACCGAAGGGAGGGAAAGGCGGGGGAGGGACCCAAGCGGGAAGGGCGGGATGATGATCACGAGTGAAATTTCGCAGCTGTGGTCCGCACTTTTTGCGTCAAAACCCCTATAATAGTGGCCAAACACGACATAAAAATGGTGGGAATGATAAGTGACATAAAAACAGTGGGAAGCCGTCTGACACAAAAACTGTGGGAAG
>Ga0307513_10011629_pt1 | contig 10925 bp, 15 predicted proteins | sample 15_EM_MG_FD_202174 | JGI IMG/M metagenome (GOLD analysis project Ga0307513, IMG submission 202174) | Populus trichocarpa ectomycorrhiza microbial communities from riparian zone in the Pacific Northwest, United States - 15_EM | ecosystem: Host-associated > Plants > Roots > Unclassified | place... | reverse complement strand
AAAATCCACAACCTTTGTCAGCGCTCGTTCACGACCGCCGAGCACCATCTTCTCTTCTCCTGCCTCAGAAGCTCCTCGTGAATTACTCTACAGTCCGCTAGATCGAGGACCAGGCAGGCGTATTCCTGGTTCGCCGGCCAAGGCTGGATCGGTATATTCTCTCACGTCGGTCAATGAGCAGGAACGCCACCGTATTGTTACTACTGAAGGAACGCAAACGGCGACGAGCGACGAGTTTGGGTCGACATTATCGCCTAGAGAGACGACTCCTGCTGTATATATCCCTATTCCGCTGTCCTTCCGCCGTACAGAGAGTAGATCGTTGTTGGGTGATAGTCACGAGGGGCCAACTGGGTCGTCCACTTCGCGGCCGGGATCTGCCTCTGAGACCAAGTCCTTTACTCCCCCGCAGCCGACGACGAGTAGAACACTTTATGGTACGCCGGCGAGCCGTCCCGCACGTGCATTCCCTTCGGAGCCCTCGAGCGGATCGTCTTCGTCTTCATCATCGTACTCGAGTGCTCCAAGTCAACCAGGCAGGAAACTCCCGACGACGCCCTCTACCCCATCTAAGCTCTCCACTGTTTCTTCCTATGCCACTCCTGTGGAGGAAAAGGCGCATTTGCTAACTACCCCGGCGACGACGTTTGTCAGTGCGTCCGAATCGTCGGAAACAGAACGAACGCCAACGAGGACGTCCTTCCAGTCCCCTTCGGTGTTCACTCATGGAACAACGTGGCAAGAGTCGGTAGCAGAAACGGCCAGAAGTCCCAGTCCGACAGAGACCCAAGAGCCGGAAGGGAGTGTTGGTTCAACGGAAACGGAACGCAGTGATGGCCAGAGGTCGCGATTGGAACGAGCCGACTCGTTTTTCTCTGAAGCGAGGACTGCCAGGTCGCTCGATCCAACCACTTACAGTTCCGTGGCGTACGACCTCTGCACGACCTCGGATATCTCGGAGTTCACGCCGCTCAGTGGGTCGAGTCCGCCCGGGAGTGCGCCACAACTCTCTGGGGCGACCACTCCAACCCCTTCAACACGGTATACCACTGCATCGGAGCCTTCACGGACTGTTTCCAGCACATCGTTCACGACCGCATCTGAGCCGTTGACTCCCTCGCAAAAAAGTGAGAGTGTGTACGCAACAGTTAGGCAAGCCTCCAGTTCGTCTCGCCCCTCGTCCATTGCAATCTCGCCTTCGACAGAGTATGTGACGGCGGAAGTGTGCTCGACCACCCCCCATCCGTCATCTCCGTCCCGGGCCCCCTCTGGGTCCACTTCGATGAGCCCGAGCAGTGTTTCTAGCTTGCCCCTCACCTCGGCACTCTCTCACGTACAAACTATGGGGGATATGCCCTCAGATAGGGAATCGTCCATTGTAGGATCAAGTGCACCAGTTTCCTCGGAGTCAACTGCTACCCCCGCTTTGTCTCGCACTATGTCCATCGCGTCGAGGTCAAGGACCGGTACAATATTGTCTACCCCTGCCCGCCCTTCGCCTGCTAGATCTATTGCCAGCCGTAGCATCACCTCATATGTGCCTGCGAGTACTCCAAGCATCACCAGCGTCAGTAGTATTTCCGAATCTAGTGCACCGAGATCTGTTCCAAGTTCGAAAACCCCGTCTCAGTCTTCTATCACCTCCCAGACGATCAGTACCGCTCAAATGTTCTCGACCCCAACCAGTGGTTCATTCCTACTCCCTCCGGTTCCGCCTCCGAGCTCGACACAATTCCTATCCCCTCCTGCAGCAAGCCCACGCAGCCCTTCCGTCTCTGGACGGTCGCTTCCCGCAACCGAGAGATCCACTATCATCTCGACTAGTGCTTTGGAGCATACACCATCGGTCATTTCCTCCATCCTCCCATCAGAGTTTGAGCAGTCTATGGGCTCATCCGTGCTTGGACCTACGGCTTCAGTCCAGAGTGCGGAGAGCTATGTGGCCACGAGAATGCCTCGTTCCCCGAGAATCTCTGTTCCTACTGCCCCGTCTACCCTGACCGTGTCAAGCCTCACTGTGCCGACGCAGAGCAGCAGAACACCTCTTGCTCGGGCCCCTTCAACTCGGTCCATCAATTCCAGTGCTTTATTGCCTTCACGGTCCTCATCTTTGAGGAGTACAATTATTTCTGCGAGGGAATCCGTAAGTCGCAAGCTTTCAAATACCACTGACCAAATCTAAACAAGAATTTCCAGGAGATGATACCAGCGGTTCAGTCACCAACTGTCAGTGTCACAATGACTCCGCTCCAAAGCAACCACCCTTCGATTCACAGCGACTTGGAGACTGAACCGTCGCTCGATCGCGAGGAAGTTACCGGGGTTGTTCCTCCAGGTCAGATCGTTACCCATGACATCAACCGTCTCTTGCAGTATCTTCATGAGGTGGACCAGATACGCGGAGGAGACAATTTGGATCTTGCAGAGCAAATGCAACGTGTTGATGATGAGTTGAATGATTTATTCGACTTTGTCCGATCTCAAGAGGACGAGCCGGTGATGCGCACGCCTTCTCCAATTTATGTCGAAGTGCCGGTGCCCTACCCAGTGCATTCACCTCCAGCAACTATCAGCGAGCCACCTGTCAAGTTCCCAACTCCCCTCGCGGCGCCTTCTGCCCCTTCGATCTCCCCTTCAGTCTCACTGGTACAAACGCCTCTGCCTTCTACTGGCACAATGCATTTCCCCAGCCCTTTGCACCCTCTGAGCCCATTCCTTCCTCCTTCAATGCGCTCCTCTATCGTGATGGGAGATGAACCTGCCGCGAGATCGGCCTCTGGTATGAGTACTCCTACCATCACATCGGTCCGGAGCAGTGCTACCGGGACACCGTCCTCCGCGATCCTTTCGGTTGATTTGTCGACTCACCATATTGTCGATTATGGATCCCCCACCCCTCAGAGTTTTATGTCGGTCACAGAGGATCAAGGAGACGTAATCATCCATCATACCCCACCAGTAGCCACTCCTTCGTTGGCATTATCGCCTCTTAGGTTTAGCAGCCCTTCATCGCTCACGCCTTCCGTGGAATGGATATCTACACCCGGAACGGAGAGTGTGGTCTTGCAGGCGCCTCCTGGTAGTCCTAGAACGTCTGCCTTTCGATTCTCGCAAGCCCTGAGCTCTGAAACATCATTGCCTTCGTTACCCTCGATGCCTATCTCGTCTCCAACAGAAGCATCGACAATGCCACCAATCTCTCCGAGCATTCTTGCCGCTCCAGTCCCCACGGAGGCGTCACTATCACCGCCGCCTCCTTCGGAACCGATCGTTGTTGTTGACATTTCTCCCACTCGGGCGTTCCCATCCGTTCCGTTGTTCGGCCCAAAGGACCCGTCTTCTCTGCACACCGGTCCACACAACCAGGAGTTGCAAGATGCAATCGAGGGCCTCCATGACCTTGCGGAACGTTTAATGGAGCAACAATTGCGCACGAACGACGCAATCGAGGACCTGAAGAATCGCCCGCCGTCTCCCATCCGGTTTCCAATACCATTACCTGCGCCGCCTGCGCCTATTGTGCAACGTCCCCCTGCCACGCTTTTCGAGAGGGCGCTATCGGCAATCGAAACCCCGATTGCCGTACAAATGCCCATCCCTGAACCATACCAGCCATCGTATGCGGACGTCTTCAACAACATCGCCAATACCCTTCAAGAGATTGTAGAGCTAGGGAACAGGCCGCCCGAAGTTGAGGTTGAACGCCAGGTCCCCCATGAGCCCGAAGAGTCCACCGAAAGCGACATTAGCGACATGGCTTCATCCACAACCGGGGCAACACTCCGGCGCGATATGTTTGATCGGATGAGAAGTGGAATACTCGAGCCACACACGATCCCCAGCGACGAATCGCTTCGAACGGCTTTTCCAAGTATGGTTTTGGCTGACGTTCCGAGTCGAAGACCCGATTCATCAATTCCACTCGATCGCGCACCACCTTTCAGATCAACCGTTCGTCGACCCGTGCCTCGACGGGTAATGAGGAGCCCCTCTCCCGACTGGATACGGCCACGATCTGTTCCTTTACCTGACACCGCTCGCAACCTTCCACCATGGCAACCACCAATCAAGCTGCGTGCCGCACGAAGGAGGCGGATATCGGTGCCAGAGTCAGAGCATTCTGATTCCGCGCCTAGCACAGAAGGAATTCCTGTCGACCTCGACCACGAGTTAATGGAAACGGGAACAGAGACGGAGACGGAGACAGAGACAGAGATAGGCGAAGAGAAACGGGAGGAAGGAGGAAGGGATCTGCCTCGAGAGCAGCGACTCGCGGACGAACCAGGTGATGAGATTGATATGGAAAAAGCCGTCAGAGAAAGAAGGCAACGTCGAAAGGGCGGCGCCGGGTTCTGGGAACCAGAGCCACTTGTGCGTAACATTCTGACTCGCGCATCGCATCTAAACTGACTGTCCACAGGAGGAGATAAGCCGTCCCTCAACAGCTCCCGTAGAATTCATTGAACCTCCTCAACCTCTAGCAAAGTCTTGGTATCGTAGGAGCACTGTACCTCGGCCTGCAAGCCGCCAACCATCTAGGCCCCCAGGGGCAGCGAAGTCTCCAATGGAGCTGGTAAGCCTCTCCCTATGTTCTATTAACTACTGCTCACTTGTTTCAGGGTGATGCACCTCACACGAGGACTTCCCGAACATCAGCACCACCATCCGGCTTTTTACCACAACCATTCGCCCGCTTTTATGGGGCCCCGGGTGGTCCAGGTGGTCCCCCAGGCGGTCCTCCGGGTGGTCCCCCAGGCGGTCCTCCGGGTGGTCCTCCGGGTGGTCCTCCCGCTCCTCCGCCTGAGTTTTACATTGCACCTGTCCCACCCCCACCTACCATCCCGCTCGGAACCCTTCCATCTACAGCGGCCTTTCAAGAAATGCTGGAACTCCTGAGGGTTAGTGAGAAGACAATATCACGAAAGCACGAGGAACTGACCGAGACATTCAGGAAAACCAAGTACGCCAGAGGGCAACAACAGATCAACAGCAAGAGCTCGTTCGCTATCTCACAGATCTAAACCACTGGCTCTCTCGTGACGTAAACCAAAGACAAAATGAAATTCGAGGTGTGGAGGATGGAATTGAAAGCTTGCGCAATCGCCTTCACGATCGGCTCTCGGACTGTAAGGCTATCTTATTTCCGTCCATTAGTCTAGCTAATCCGCTTCATCAGATTGGTCAAACATTCCACCTCCCGTACCTCCAGCCCAGCGAGGCCCTCCAGAGGACATAGCAATAGTTCCATCATTTATGCACACTCCCGTTTCATATGTCCCAGAGGGTCACAGTGTGGAACCTCCACCACCACGGCACCTCTGGGGAACTTCTCGTCCTCCCTCATTGCATCCTCAGTACCCCCAGGAACCAATCGTCCCTCCATATGGTCCTCCTCGCTCACAACAACCGGTATATCCACCTCCGCCCATGCCACCTCCAGTTTTCGGCGCGCCGAGTGTCCCACCAATTTTCGGGAGCCCCACAGGGGGAGGGGGAATAATCGAACCGCCGAGCTTGAGCCCACCTGAAGACATTGTCATCCAGCCAGCTGGCGGAGCCGTCATGCAGCCTGGTATGATGTTTCCTCCAACCAGCATTGCGCCCAGCGGTCAACCACAAACGCTACAAAGTTCGAGAACTCCTCATATGCCTCCGATTCCTATCGAGATAGAGGGTGCCTCCGAGAGAGCCCCATCTCCACCCTTTTTCCCACCCGGACATTCCTTTGGAAGTCCTCCAGTATCCATGACACGTGACCGACCTTCCAGGCGTTCGCTTTCTCGTCGTCGTTCTGCGATCATTGAACATTCACCACTCCGGGGCTCCCCAGACCGTCCTGAACGTCGCTATCGGACCTCACCCTCACCCTCACCCCATAGGCCAGGTCGAACCGTTTTTGTTGAGGAAGCCACCCGCTCCCGAAGGAGCCACAGTCACCGTCGAAGCCGAAGCCCTTCACCAAGTGTAGTCCTACCACAACCAAGACCTACGGTTATAGTGCAAACTGAAAGTAGAGGGCGTTCCAGACACCGGACACCACCACGCAGGACTGCTCTTGATCGCCCACGTTCACACCCACGTTCACGAACCCCGTCGTCGGAACGGTACCGCCGTCAACCATCTCACAGGGACAGCTCACGTCGTCCTCGTTCTCCTGTAGTCATCTATCAGCCTCCACCTATTCTGCCACTGAGGCCAGACTTCCACCCTCCAGTTGTGCCAATCGTTCCTACAGACCATGGACATGGACCAGTCACTGTTGTTCAGGGACCCGAACTCCCGCGAAGGCTCCATAGGTCACGTCGGCATCGCTCGCGTTCGCCATCATCTCAAAGGCCAGTGGTCGTTCTTCCCGCTGAAGGGTCCCGTTCTCGGTCGTGGGATCGTTCTAGAGACCGCCGAAACCTCCTTCAAAGATGGGGAGGGCGCAGACGCCGAAGCTACGAGAGACCGTATCATGGAGAACCTGACTATGATGATTATGATGCGTCAGATCGTGACCCACGGTCGTATCACCCCAGTCGGCGTCATGAACGATCACCAGCTCGTCTGTCTCGACGTCGTTCGAGGTCGTCCATGCGTAGCTACTCTTACTCGCCCGAGCCTCGGCACGGTCACAGGCGACAGAGAAGCTACTTGTTCCGAGAGTCACGATCACCGCCTCGTTCATCACGACATCCAACTCATACTATTATTACTGGTCCTGGACCTCATAGCTCTCGCAGACGAAGCAGACGCCGTAGTCCTTCCGTGGTTATCGCTGGAACCGAACACGGCGGACGAAGCAGGCGCCATGGTCCTTCCGTGGTTATCGCTGGAACTGAACACGGCGGACGAAGCAGGCGCCATAGTCCTTCCATGATTATCGCTGGAACCGAACACGGCGGACGATCATATCGGCAGCCCACCGTGCTCTTTGGGGATGACCATCAATCCCCGAGTCGATCCCAGATCTCGATTGCTCCCTCTCATCGACACCCTCGCCCTCCTTCGATCGAATTCGTCCCACCCTCAATACGGCCCGAGAGATCCCATGAATGGGAGGCGCCTCACCCTCTTGTCAGTGCTCATTAACCCCTTATCAAGCAAAAAAACTGATCACCCTCGTCTCAGGCCCCCCGCACCGCCCATGACTATGCACCTCACCTTGGGACAGGCCAGGCACCGCACGTAGCCAGTGAACCTCGGCCAGTGGTGGGTAAACGACCTCTTGCACAAACAAGTCTGACACTATTTTCAGGTTCCTACTGTCCTTCGACTGCCAAGTGTTCCACCACCGCAGCCTCACACGGTTCGAGTGCACGAGCGTCCCGCGCCAGCTACGGTAGTACCACCTGTTAGCCCGATGATTGTACAAATTCCGTCCCCAGCGCCGCCTTTGACTGCGCCATTGCGAGTGCGGGGCCAGACACCCCTCCCTGCAGGTCCAAGGGAAACCCCACGACCTAGACCCCCTCCGGCCCCAATTGTCCTCCCGCAGGCACCTCCACCCGCGCCCCTAGTTTTCGAGCTACCAACTGTGGCACCAGCTCCGTCCACTTCACCGACGATCATGCGAGTGATTTCACCACGGGTAGGGGAAACTGTGGCGTCAAGACCCCGACCCCCCCAAGCCCCGCAGCCCTCTATCGTGTACGCAAACTCAGTGGTTCAAGTCCCAACTGCTCCCCGAACACCAAACCTCATGGTTCGAATACGCGGTACTACTCCAATGCCAGATCATGAGTCCGAACCGGTTCCCCAACAACCCGCTTCACCCGTCCTGGTGCCGCCGAGTCGGCATAGCGCCAGCGACATTGGTGCGGACCAACCTCGATCGTCCACTCCCGCCCCAGAAAGAGAGTCATTACCTCAGCAGACTCCGCCAGTGGAGGTGGAAGAGCGACATGAGCGACCACCATCAGCGGTTACACCCATCCCTCCTCATCCGACCGTGATCCAAGTACCTGGTCGCCCTCCTTCACGAAGTGCTCTTATCCGCATGATGACTCCTCGAAGTAGGCCTCCCGAGGTTACAACCATTGCACAACCTGCAGTTCCTGTCGCGGCCGCCCCTATTGAACCAGAGCAACCTACTATCCCTGGGGAAATGAGCCCTCACCCTCCGACTATCGTCACTGTGCCGGCTCCCTTCACTGCGCCAACATCCCAAGTTCGAGTCAAGAGCCGCACCCAGGACCGTGCTCCCGCACAGACTTTGCCTCCCACCGTGACCGAACCCCTATTCCAACCAACAGAGCCAGCAGCACCGACCTCAGCAGCCGTAGTACCCGAACGTGATGCGCCCCCTCCCTCTCACTCTCCGGTGGTGATAGAGCTTCCGGGTGAAACCCCATCCGCAACAGTAGATGTCGCGTTGGGACGGGCCACACCTGTTATTCAAGTTAGAAGCCAACCCGTTGGGTATTCTCCCATTGTGATTGGGACACCATCCCGGCCACCAACAGTTACCCTACGAGCGAGAAGTCGATCCCAAGTCAGAGGTCCGCCGGTGGTTCATGAGGTTGCTACACCTACGCCAACCGCCTTCCAACAAGTCATATATGGAAGGGGCGACCAGGACCCACTGCGTCCTCAAGTCTCTGAGACTGGTTCATTCTTGATACACTCCCCTCAACCGATATCAGTGCCGGTTGCTCGAGATCTGGAGAACCTCGTCAACCAAGAGGCTCAACGAACGCGAGATGCAATAATTCGCCAGCTTCTGGAGGAACAACGAGCCTTCATGGAGGAGCACAGGACGTTCATGGCTCGGGCGGCTAGAGCGACAGCCGTGGCACAAGGCGTTGCCGACGGCACTGCAGCCCAGACTGCAAGCCTACGAGCATCGGTGCAGGAAGCTGCCGAGGAAACTAAACGTCGCAGTTCGGCGATGGCGAGCATTCATAGTATTGTGCTTGATGAACACGCCGCATCCTTAGCTGCGGAGAGACAGCGGGCGCAGGAGCTTGAGGAAAAGTTGGCTGCTCTCCGGACTAGACGCGCAGAACAGAGGGCGAACCGAGAGAAAGGCGAACAAGAGAAGTGTGAAGAAGGTCGCATTGCGGCGGCTGAACGTCATCAGGGTATCTACAACCAGCTGGGAGATATCACAAATAGGGTGCAAGATGCCAGTCACGAGAAGGTGGAGTGGCGAGCTCTCCAAAACCAGCGGTGGGACGAAAAACAAGAGCGCCAGGACCGAAAAGCGACACAAGTACAGCGGCTGGAGGAGATGATGGCGAGAATTATGGAAGAACAGGAGAACGCTCGCCATATGGCCGAAGAAGATGCAGCGGCAAGTGCCAATCGTCCAGGGTATGCACAAGTAATAGCGCAACTTGAACATGAGAACCAGGAGCAGCTTGTCCTCCTGCAGAGGTTGCTAGCCTGTGAGTCTGTTAGTACCCTGATCCCGACACACTCAGACATACTCTCCCTACAGCCCATCAAGAAGATGTCCTCCATCGCCATCGCGAAACGGTCGAGGCAGTGCGGCAAGCTGCCCAAGAACACGTTCCATTTAATATTTCCGACTATATGAACGAGTTCAGCAGAGCACTCGCTGGAGAGGTCACACTGCTGCTTAAAGAAGTAGGCAAGCTACGAGAGGAGAAGAGAAATATTCAACACGAGATTGGCTGTCTTTTTTCCCTCAGGGACAAGTACATTCCTGGAGGAGAATTCGATCCTGACTGGTTCGTACCTGCTTGAGAATGCCCTTTGCTTCTTCTGACCTCTATCTCAGGACTCCTGCGACTGGTGATCCCAACGCTCAGCCAGCTGTACCAGACCCTGTTCAACCACCTGCTCCTGCGTTACCCACAGAAATCAGACCCGCATGGAGATCGATTCCGAAAAAGAAGGGCCCCAGTCGTGCGAGCAGGAGACGCACCGAAGCCCCAATCCTTCCCCCAGCAGTTGTTTCCCCGCCACCACAACCCGCCGCTCAGACGATGCCATTTGTCATCCCTCCTATGCCTGCGCTTCCAACTATGCCCACCTTCACGCCAATGGCGACGATGCAGCCTATGTTCGCACCTTCACCTAGCCTACTGCGTGCGGCAGACAGAGCAACTGTGGCAGATAGCTGGGGTACTTGGGGACGTGAGTATTGATTCATGGTTTATCTGGTGATTGTTACTCACATCTTCTTATCTTGGATTTACAGCGAGGTCGGAACTTGGACCTTCTCCTCCCCCAGGAACTCCCTTATTTGAGGTTCCTGAAGTCCGCCCACCAGGTTTGTTCGGGCCTCGATCTCCAAGGAGATGAAGTTTACTTGATTTGTGAACGATGTACAAAGTCGCATGATTTTCCCCCTCTTGCTTGGACCGTTGTGAATCCATTCCTGCGTGTATCGTGTCTATCTATCTTAGGTTACTTTCCCTGCATGAATGACCTTGTACTGGCTAGTTGTTGTTGTCTGAACTCTCAATCGATCGCAGCGGATGCCCAGTACGCTTCCACTCGTATATGCACACCTACGTCCTTATTGACAAGTCAAGCGCCAATTTCTTAGTCCTGACTCACCCAGAGATGACTGCGGTCGCTATCCCGTACGACGTGCTAGACGAGGTACTCGTATATGTGGATAGACGAGTTCTCCTTTCTGTGTGTTTAGTGAACAAACTCCTCAACATTGCAGCAAGTCGGGTACTCTACGGTGAAGACATCACGCTTGACCCATGGACTTCTACGGTGAGCACTGTGGTAAAAGCATCCCTCGAACACTGACTCACCGAGCGTGACGAAAGTGGTCGATCTCCCCAAAATATGAATCCATGATCCGTACGGTCATATGGAGAGGTGTAAACTCTACCCCTATCTCAGAGCTCTGTCTTACATAGCTTAGAGAATCCGAACCGGTGGTATTATTCATCGTTACGGACGCACTTGTTGCAGAAGCCATTTCCCGATCTCCCCAAACTCCGCGCCTTCCGCTG
>Ga0307513_10011628_pt1 | contig 10926 bp, 9 predicted proteins | sample 15_EM_MG_FD_202174 | JGI IMG/M metagenome (GOLD analysis project Ga0307513, IMG submission 202174) | Populus trichocarpa ectomycorrhiza microbial communities from riparian zone in the Pacific Northwest, United States - 15_EM | ecosystem: Host-associated > Plants > Roots > Unclassified | place... | reverse complement strand
TGCGAGTGGTCTTGATCCAAGCATCGTCAGCCCAGCGATCAAGGTCGAGGTCCTCCCGTCTTTTAAAGATTAAGATGAGGTGCATCCACGCCTCGTGCCAGGGGCTCACGTCTCGTTTGCACATGGTAAGCTCGATCGCTTTCCACCTTCCAGGCACGCTCTCCCTATGCTTATGGACAATCTCTCAGCGGAGATTGTCCGCTGTAGCCATACTTACTCCCATCGTCACGCACACCGACTTATCCCACTGCTCATGATCAGCAGTGGAAGATAGCGAGCGAAGGTACCACGTTGGTCTGCTCCGTGCGCCTAATAACGTCCCCATGGTCACCCACCGTGAGCTATTGCAGGTAGTTTCCTTTCATGGGCATGTGGATGTGGCTGTCGCCGGAACGAGAGACCTCCTTGGACATGATGGCGGAGGCAATTGGTGAGATTGAGTGACAGCGCAAGTAATTGATTGTCCAGGCATAGCAAAGTGGCCCATAATATGTAGGAAGAGAAATGGCGGCCCATGGGAGAGTCGAACCCGGTCTTCGCGTATCTACCAGCGGCATTTCAACCCCTGGGCCGCTTGACCATTGTGAAAATCATCAGCACAACAGGGCCCTCTGATTCTTCCACCACTCGGAAGAGGCAAACTCACTAGGTATATCTGGACTCTTCAGGATGTTGGCCCAACACCTCAGGGCGGGCTCATAACCTGTAAAAGCCCGACTTAGTGAGTAGGAAAGAGACCCATGAGGCCCTCCTAAGCTCAACCGTGCTCTCTATGTACGAGAATACAAGTGGTTTCTCCGATCTACGTCAACCATCCAGCAGGGATCACGACCGAATAGCAAGATAAACACAAATAAGAGACAAATAGAGAGCACCACCAACAAAACACCAGGGCTTGAACTGTCCCTGGGGGGGTTCGCATTGGTGGACCTGCAATGGACCTGCAAGTGATGATCAGGTCCCAGGTTGGTAAATGCTGTCAAGTAATGTGCTTTAAATTACGCCTGTAAGAATCAATGCCGACCTGTTCCAGCAGTGACCGAACGTGCTGAAGGTGTCCTTTCACTTTCTTCGGTCCGGGGCTCCTTATTTTACACTGCGACGGCGCACTTCCCACAGGTGCAACTCTTGTTAGATATATCTTATACTGGTAGAAATGACATTTCGCTCACTTTGTGTCTTACTTTAATTTTGCATGCTGTGCATCCGCATTTACAAGCCAAGCCGTGCTCATTCCGAGCAAGGTCGACTTCACAAAGACCAGAACATCAATACAAGAGCAGCTTAGGCTCTGCCGACATGATGGTTCGTGTGCTACGATCATCACCCACTCACACCCTTAGGACGGCATCTTAGGTTGGACTACGTTCGCAGCACGCCAGGACCTCGACGCACGGGAACACGACACTCCTTTTAGTACTGATTCCGTGTACAGCCATTGCCCTGGAACTATCGATGTCCAAAGGACGATACTCGCACCGAGAATATACCACCCACCAAACATGGTCGCGCGCCTGTCCGCACTACTTCCCTATCCTCAAGATAATCTTGGCATCGCATGTTCCCTACTTCATAGCTAGCTTCGGGTATTCATCTAGATGGTTGACCTTGTGCACCATTGTAGAGTAACCCTCAAGGTAAGTCGCCCCTCCGGATCTTCCTCCCCTCTTTGTGATTCAGCTCTTTGGGACGCTCCATATGGTCCCTATGCTTCAAATGTGTGCTCTCCGCCCCCCATTTTGATTGTTGCCCGGTTGTCTGTCTGTACGCCTCTGTTCCACTCGGGATCATCGGTCGTTCCATACCATTGAATGTATCTTGTCCTGTTCTAATAGCCTGTACAGGTACCTAAGGATGCCCACCTTTATCAGGCTCACCGTTCTCTCAATCGCCGTTCTTTCTAATCGCAGAGCATTCTCCCATTATCTAGGACCAATATTGGCACCTACACTCTGGCTCTATCTTGTTTAGTGCGCCTATTTTCTTTCTACGAGGTTACCTTCTGTGAGGAGCACCCATTTTGGGTCCGGGCTTCGCAGCCAAGCGCCAATGTGTATTATTTGTGCAGGTAATTACCACTGTGTTATGCGAGTGATTTGGATGGTGATGGGCCCCTCCCCAGCTCCCGTGCGAAGCGCGCCTTGTGGTGCCACAAAGAGTTCTAGCTTGGAAAGCCTCAACACGGAGGGTTTTTCACACAGAGAGCATCCTTAGGTTTCAATATCCCTAAGCCTGTTCCATTGTCCATATGGGGTTTTCGATCACTTCCACCGTCGAGCGTGTGCTCGCCATCACCGAGCTGGTCGACCTGATATGTGAACTATCCCCACGATACGGAACCACGGAGTGGAGTATATATTCTTCTTATGACAATTCTAGCCCGGGGCTGTCAAGTTACGGAGCGCTCCCGGTCCTTGCGAGGACCACTCGATTTCTTTCGAGGCGCGCCCTGCGCGTTCTCTGGAGGCGTTTAGATTCATTTTGGCCGTTGTTACGCCTCCTTCCAGATGACCTCCTGGACGTTGGTGAAAGCCCGTCCTATCTTGGAGAACAGGCCCGTGAGGAGTATGAAGTATGTCTCTGCCCAATGCCACTGCTGCTTGCTACTCACGCAAGCCCGTCAGTCACTTCGTACACCGCAACCCGAGGACTTCCTTCGTTACGTATATTACGCACAATTCGTGCAATCCATATCATGTGCTCAAGAGGAATTCCTTCCTCGGCACACTTTTGATATCCTTGAAACTCGTACATCGCCGATATTTCCTCGATTGCGAAGGCTTCAGTTCTTCGTCCCCCCTAGAACTTTCCACCGGTCTCAATACCACCATTTTCTTAACCCTGCTCTACGAGAGCTCATTTTACATGACAGCGGTGGCGTAGATGTCACGATGGACATATTTCTCAGTATGGTGAAGCAGAACTGCACCAAACTACGCGCTCTGCAGGTGGTGCCATATTGGTTCCGGGAGGGCGACTACGACGTTGATGCAGCATTGGGCCAATGCTTGATCTCCTTGACTAGTATAACCGTACTGTCTATCTCAGTCACATGTATAGGCGCAGGAGGAGCACTTATGCTTCTCGAGTCGCATCTCCAGCGGCTCCTGCATTTAACCCTCTTCCTCGTCGACAGAAGAGAGATCTATTTTCCGCCTAACCCTGTATTACTACCCAATCTCACGAGCCTGAGCTTTGTATCTCCATTCCCCGATCTCACTCTCATTCCCTTCGTCCCGCCGCCCAAGCTGGAGGTTCTCCATATTCGATCACAAACCTCAATGCATGAAGACGTATGGGCCGCTACTTCTGAAGCCATATCTGTATTTGCGAAAGATTTAGCCAGCCTTAAGGAGGTCTTGGTTTTCGATTACCACCCATTCAACGACGATCCGAGTCAGGGCATCACTTTCGTGCCAGAGGTATCCGAAAGCGGACTTGATTCACTCCTCAAGCTTCAGCTTCTCAAAAGCGTCTGTATCACTACGACTATTTATATTTCCCCAACTCCTGCCGTCCTTCAGGCGGTCCTTGATGCTTGGAAAGACCAGCTCGAGTTATTCGTTCTCAGTCCCATCGCGTACCTACTTAATGATTCAGTGCCGCCTGCCACTCTCCAGGATGTAATCAAGTTTGCCGTCAAATGTCCGAAGATGGTCCGCGTGGGGATGCTTTTCAATGCCGAAAAGCCCGCGTTCGTCCCAATGGCGGAAGGAAAGGCGGATGAAGATGAGTTTTATGATGTGCCGACCGCCCCTCATGTACGTGAGCTGATGGCTGGTGCTGCCTGGATCGACGATGTCGACTATGTCGTCCGCCTTCTTAAACACGGATTCCCGTGTTTAGAGAGAATTGACTGGGCAGACAGCGAGACGTACCTGGCAATGCCAAGGGATCGAGCGAAGAAATGGGAAATGGTGGAGAAGAAACTCGGTTTAGAACCTTGAACTGGAGGCAGGACTATTTACGGACGCACAACTCCATATAGGTGTATGCGACATTGTACATCCTGTTCATGAATCATAGTCACAATCGGATCCATTACGATAGATCAATGCAAGAAATAACATCCAATGGTATGGCTCTCTAATAAGGCAAACAGACGGGAATAAGGGCAGCAAGGAGCCAAGAGAACGACATGGAAACTCTGAAGAGACTCCAAGCTAAATGCGACTGCAAAAAAGGCAAAAATAATAGAAAGAGTGTTGATAAAAAGTATGGGGGACAGTGAACTATAAACGACAAGACAAACAATAAACTTCATAAGGCAAGAAATGAACGCGACTAATACGACAATTAGAGAACGTGATCAAGGATACGGGAATGGTGACCGATGGCTATTTTCTACATTTTGGCGCAATAAGGTCAATTCGAGTCATCGTGCGAGTCGTCGTGGATAATGCTGACGAGATCCGCGAGATGGCGATCGTCTTCGTCCCGAAGGACCAGACTCCCGGGCGAAGCAGGCATGAAGGAGTAGTCCATACTGGATGTGGGTGACTGGTCGAATGTTTGGGTTCTCAGTCCACCTTGCTTTTTGGAGATGGGTCGCGCTGCTGTCTGGAATGCAGGAGATGTACTTGAGATGGTTTCCCGGCGCGTGGTAGTCCGGGTGAGCAGGTCGGCGCTTGAAGTAGAGGCAAAGGTCTTTCTAACAGCCAAAGTGGGACTGGGTGGAGGGGAATCCGTCGACCTGAGGCTACGGTTGTCGAGAGAGGAGTGGTTGATCCGGATACCCGCCATCCCGGGGGTCTCTTCCATGAGAAGCGTCATACTGTCCGACAAGACGGGAAGAGCAATGGACGATGCGAAGCTGCCACTGCGATGTCGTTGCTGCTTCTCATTCCGCTCCGGTGTAGGAGAGGTGGTAGAGAAGACGGGTATGTGGTTCTGGGTTAGCTCGTCTTCGTCGGAGGAGATTGATACACGAGGAACCCCACGTGATCTTTCTGGAGGTGGAGTAGGTTGTGATTTCTTTGGAAGGCTCTCTCTCAGCAGCGAACTCGATCGCTCCTCCTTTTCCTTTCGGCGCCATAGAGGACTCTCTGATCTTGGAATTGGCGAAATGTTACTGACCTATGAGGATTTGCTCAGTGGAAATATACGACTGAATAGCTGGCTCACACACCCGCCTCTCGTTGCTTCTTCTCTGACCCTCAAGCTGGCGTTCCATCGTCTTCCGTTTCGCGACCTCATCCGCAAGCCGCTCTTCAAGCTCTTCGACGAACTTGGATAAACCGTCAATCTCGCCTTTAAGCCTCTCATTCTCCTCTCGCAGGGCCTTGCCCCCCTTCTTTGCCTCGGAAAGGGCGTTCAATAGTGCCTCTGTCTCAAGCTCGTGCCGCTCCTTGAGCGACGTGATGGCTGCTTGATGATTGCTGACTGGTATGTTGCTCGTTGACGGACCTGAATTGGTGGAGGAAACCGTTGAAAGCGAGGACACAGCAGCACGAGGAGCCCCAGAGGAGGTTGGGGAAGAAGTAGTGGTACTGTCCGAGAACGTAGGGCCAGCCATGGCTCCAGAAGGTGGCGACTGATGTCCATAGGCGACATCCGATCGCGCACGGTTGAACCCAAGGCGACTCCATGTCCCCAGTCGATCCGAAAGATACCCAGCCTGGTCCCGCCTTGCACTCATACTACTGGTCGCACGCTCTCGCTCCAACGTCCGGAAATCCTTCTCACTGGTTGGACTCTTGTAACTTCCCGGCAAAACGCCAGCGGCTGCAAACGCCCGTGCGGTCCTCGGTCCCAACCCCGTCGAAAGATCAGAGTGTCTCTTCCCGGGCACACCCGTCGGATTCGTGAGCCCTCCTCCGGCGCCTTTGGATGAGCTCCACTCCCTCGATTCGTCAAAGCTCCCCACAGACCGTAGATTCCGCGAGTGATTGAGTGGTGATCGCGTACTCTCAGTGGCAGCCGGTCGAGCAAGCGTTGACAACGCTCGGCGGTGGTAGATTTGCGAGCTACCCAGAACAGGGGCGGAGCCAGGCGAAGGAGAGTTCGCCCCTGACCCTCGCCTATCCGCACCCGTGGCAGTTCCAGAGGACAAGTACTTCCTCATTCCATCCCAAGAAGGCATAGGCGGCCGGTCTCTCGCATTTGAGGCAGAAGCAATTGTGTTCCGTCCTAGGACCCTGGACGCCGCAGGCCCTGGTCTGAAAGGTGATTGACGACCGTCATGTGATGAGGGCGTTGGGGATCCTCGGCTGAGTGGCATCCGTCCCAGCCCTTGTCCAACGAGCACGACGTCTTCCTCGTCATATGGAAAGTCGATGGATGGTCTCCCTGATCGGCGAGCGTTGGTACTGGTACGAATGCTCGAACCCGCAGCGTGTTTGTATGTGTTCTGCCGACTGAGCGCTGGGCTTGATTCCGCACCCGGTTGGAAGTTTTCATACGGGTCATCGTCGTGCTCGTCATGCACCTCGACTTTGCGAGTTGTCTGGTTCTTGGAAATGAGGGTAGGTTCTTCCCCTGCCATTGTCGGAGGTATAGGTGCATTGGCTAAGAAATGAACTCTCGTAGGGGTTGAAGCGGGTGCGGAGAGAGACTGCGTGGATGTTGATTCTGGATCTGGGGGTGGTGGGACTCTTCGTGTTTCCGCAACTCCTGGGTTGGGCGTGAGGATGGCAACCAAGTCGGAGTCTGAGCGATCGGCCACGGGCACCCCCCCTGGTTTGTTCTCTTCAGTTGGGATCTCATACGCCACAGGCCCACTAGCGACCCCTTTCTCCAATTCCTCGACCATCGCCCGCATGCGCTCAACGGCACCTTTCAACTCCAATAATCCCAACTGAGCATTGACGCCTTGCCCGTCAGGGTTCACAGTCGACACAGGTCTGCTTAATTCCACTGCACTTGCCCGGGCCCTCAGCAACTGCCTGGTAGACGGGCTCTCTGCAACATTCTTCAGTTCCCTCGCCAGTTCCCCGAGAACACCCTTCGGGAGCAACGGCGAGCCGTGCATAATCGGCGTGGCGGAGAAACTAGACGGGCTAGGGGTAGCTTGTTGCGAGCTGGGCGAAACAGCGAGGTGGGCGATTGGGTTTCCCACTGCGGTTGAACCCGGTAGAGACGACTGTTTTACGTCTGGTGTAAGTATAATAGCCGGTTTTAGTGTCGTGGGCTCCTGTAGGGGAGGCGTGGGCAGCGGTTTGTCAATGGTCGAGTTGGACCGCGACTGCAACTGCGACCTTGGCGGTCCACGAATGGTAATACTATTTGTCAGATCGACTACCTGCTCCCCATTCCCTCCTGCACCCACACCCGCCGCAATTTCCCCAATCTCACTGATATTCACCACCTGCGACTCGCCCTCCTCCTCGATCCGTTCCCTACTTACTCGTCCAAGCGACGGCGCAACCCACGAGTTGCTCCGACTTAACGAGCCGAGAGGTGCACGGAGTAGGCTGCCACTGCCGCTGGGAGAGCTGTCTCGCCGTGTTGGGAGGTTAAGCGACGAGCGTGAGCGCGAGTGGGAGTCAGCCAGGGAGGACGTTCGGCTTCGCTCTGGGACGGCATCGACCGAGTGACGCATCGACTGTGCCTCGGACATAGTAAGCTGAGTGGGGCGGGGTGAGAGGGGCGTGGGAGTTGGTTCATGCGAGGCATAGGAGAGCAAAGGCGGTAATGCTGGCACGGGTGGCACGGGTGATTGCGGAGAAGTGGAGGACATGGGGATGTGTGAGGCCGGTTGTTGTTGTTGCGCAATCAAATCTGCGTCGTGCGAGTGTGTGCTCGCTCCCCCAAATGGAAACGATTTCTTCCCACCACTTGGGCTTTTCCCGAAGCCGAATCTCGCGCCAAGGGAGCGTATCGAGGGGAGGCTCGACCCACTCTTCCCGCCGCTCCCATGCGAGTCCCCCGAGCGGGAAGTCGATGCGATGCTAGGTGAGAGTGACTTCTTTCTGCCGACTGGGGCCACCGAAGGCGAATCTAGAGGGTGAGAAGACAAATTTCGAGCTGAGGAAGAGTTTGAGAAGCCGAAACGGGAGGCGGGAGACAGGGGCTGTGGCTGAATTGGAGCGGAGCGGGAGGTAGGGATGGAAGCAGGTTGAGGCTTATCGGTGGATTTGCGAGAGAAGGATTTGCGGCCGGTGAAAGACATTGCGGATCGCGGTGAACTGAAAGAAAACAAGGCCGGCGAGAGTCAAGAACAGGCAAAGACAGGATTGCTTGGACAATGGTCAGTAAAGGTTCGCAGGTAAACAATAAGGGAAAGACGGAAGGAAATAACAAGCAGCGGGACCAGATTGAAGTGCTGCCCCTGATGGTCTAGGATTAACGGTCACCAAAGAGATAAAGATGTAAAGGAGGAGGCCTTGTGGATATAAATCGACAAGTATTTCATGAGACCTCCCACGAATAGAGAATGGCGTGATCACCATTCGATAGCCTGGACTCGTCCTCAGACGAAAGAGAGTAAAGAGCAATGCCACCGAAGCATTGGTAACCACTGGGGGATGGGCGACGGACAGCACAGCTCCGAGGGGTCAGCTAAATGCAGGGGTGTGGTTCCGCTTGGGAGAATTCGATCAAATCGCGTTACTCACAGGAAAGGAAATGCAAACGAGACGACGAGAAATTGAGAGAATTAGAGATTGTTATGAACCGTGTTGCACGTGTTCTAGGCACTATTTGCGTCGGGTACTCCCCAGTGAGCCGTCTCGACGTGGAAATCGCGAGGCTCCCAATGCTAGGCGGACACCGCCTACTTGACACCCGCGAAGAATGGAGGGATGAGCACGGAGTATTGCGGATTGAAGAAATGAGGCGAGGTGGGCAATTCCGCCTCTTGTGCAACGAATGACCTAAAGAGGTCAGAGTTGCCACCGCTGCACGAATCCGCTGCACAAATAAGCCGATAAGAAATGAGTGAAAGTGCACTGGAGCACTGGTGACGCGTCCCTCGACTTCAAGCGGTCCAGCTAGTCGGCGGGCGAAATCAGGCCGTGTTCCTTTGTCATCCCAAACTCAGCAGACTCAGCGGGCGGGCAGGCAGGTACGGAAGTACCCGTGGTAAAATGGTGTGCTGTGCAGTATCATGTAGCGGGGAACGGTACAATCCAAGGTTCGGAATACGTGCACCTTCAAAAGACGGAGGAATTGGACTAGTGCAGTGTAGACGCGAGCGGGAGCAAGGACTGTGACGCCGGCGGGCTCCCCCTATCTATGTCACCGCCCACCAGCAGAACAACGAAACACAAATAAGGAAGTAGACAAACAAACCGCGTCAACAGCTGCTACCCTGGACGTGGGTGGCAGCTCTAGCAAGGAAGAACCTGAAGATGAGATACCTGGACGAAGCCGTCGTGGATGATCGTAGACCAGATATATTACTCGTTGACCTCCCTCACTCTGACGTGGCTCCACTTGAATATCGGTGGCGTCAGTGTGCGGTATTCAAGGAGGTGAAGAAGTCTGCCTAGGACGTCCCCCTCAGCAATAACCCCCTCAAGGCACAGGTGCCTGAAGACGCGCGTGCGATCGCCCCTCGTACGCAGGTCTGCAAGAGTGTAATCACCCACATTACGGATAATGCTCGGATTCTAACTGCCGTGCCGCCTTCCTCCGCTTCTGGCCCCACATCACGTTTTGTTGCAAAAATATCAATCTGGCACTGTTCAATCGAAATGGCGCATTTATTTTCAGGGCCTTACGATTAGAGACATACCTCGGACCTTTCATCCGTCTCACCCGTCGTCCCTCTTGCGAAATGACCGCCTACGAGACTGGGCCGGAGATCACTGTTCATCCGAAGGGCTACTCAGGCTTTGTCATCTATCCGTCTTACCTTATCAAAGGCGATCATCTTTTCTGGACTTGGCAAGCGCTGATGACCGCAGCGATGGACTAGTTCACCCGCCGATGACCGAAGAATAGACAGAGAGTTGACCAAGTCATTAAAGATTTCAACCGTGCAGTGAATCCTAAGACCTTCTGCGTGATCAGGGAGACTGGTGAGCAGTCATTCACTCACGATAGTTCATCCTTAGTCGTATGCGTAGCAAAACTTCTCCCTGAGCAGCTCAAATCTGTTGAGATCAACTGCCACCAAGACTTCAGCTGCATGGACGGCACCCATGACTTTCTACTCAAGCAAGTCACAGCTGAGCGCCCAGTGAATCGAAGCAGGAGAAGGAGAGCATGTACTCTGGTCCATTCACCAAAATGACGAACTCACCACGTCACCGTTATCAATGCATTCATATACCTCACTGGAATCTCTGTTGAGGGGAGATATAGATATGCGCTGCAACAAATGGCTCGAGGAGATGGACAAGACGAATTTTGGGTTGGAGAAGAGACAAGCTCACTTGACATTGTGATATGTCACTACTGATGCAAACGACTCGTTCACTTTGTCCTCTGTGGGTAACTAACCACTCATGCACAGAGTTGTCCCGTGATAGGTGATGGGAAAGTATTCCCATAGCCTCTGTACCTATGGCGGGTACCTTGTTCATTCCAACTCTTTTTGCGCTGAGAGAGGTGTCAGGGATCAACTACAAAAAAAGAAGGAAGCCAATGTCATACAGACGAGATAGCCCAAGCAGATTGAGTAACAGCTTGAATCTGGTCTACTTTGCCACGGCTCCCCAAAACGAGTCGATGGACTATAGCCCTATTCCCGATGACCTTCAATAGTGGTCAAAGCTTGGACTTTCGAGGGCCCATTTCGTCTTCCATACAGGCGGTACCTGTATTGGATCTTGGACTTACATTATGGATTTGTGATCCCTAGTTTAGTCCTTCGCGAATAGTTTGCGGGTCCGGGTCGACGGCGAGGGTGTAAATACCGGCCCTAGCTCTCCAAATGCCCCATATTCGAGTAGAGTTCCTCCTCCTGCGTCCCGCACCAGGCCTGAGCGCGTTGATCGCGTTGGGAACTGATGCACACGGCCGACGTATTGAGGAGCATCG
>Ga0307513_10011627_pt1 | contig 10926 bp, 8 predicted proteins | sample 15_EM_MG_FD_202174 | JGI IMG/M metagenome (GOLD analysis project Ga0307513, IMG submission 202174) | Populus trichocarpa ectomycorrhiza microbial communities from riparian zone in the Pacific Northwest, United States - 15_EM | ecosystem: Host-associated > Plants > Roots > Unclassified | place... | reverse complement strand
ATCCTTCAGATGTAAGGATTTTCACTGTGCTGTCATTGTAGTTCCTGCCTGCTGCTATTATGATTAATTCCAGTGACAGTTTCCTTGCTAGTGTTGCTGATAATATAGGGATACTGATCCCTCCTTCAAGAACCCTTTTTGGCCATTGATTTGGGGTGTGCCTAAGCGGCAACATAAAAACTGTATACAAAGTTAGTAGCCTAGCAGGTACTAGTAAAAGAAAGAAAATAATGGTCCAACAACACATGATTGTAGTTTGCGGAAGACACAGGAGTTTCTTTTCCTTTTTCTTCTTGTTTTTTGGTGTCTTGTCTGTGTTCTAACCTACTTACTGTATGGGATTCCATTGATATATATATATATATACACACATATTTCCTTTGATAAATATCTTTATGGACTCTCAAAAATTAAAATAATAGAATTGTAAAAGAAAGATGTGTATTTATGGTGTGTGAACTTCAATTATTGGCTAAGAAGTTGGTTTTCATGCATTTTCATGACTTTAGCTGTCTGAAGTACTTGGATAATAATAAGTATATTGCATAATAATAATAATAATAGATGGTTGCTATTCTCACACGGTATTTAAAAATATATATCAATCAAAATATTTTTTTTTTGAAAAATCTTTTAACAACACCAATGCTTGAAGATTACCTTTATAGAGATGAAATTTTTTGAAATTTTGAATATTGATGTAGTAATTTTTTGCGACACATACAAGTTTAAGCCAAGATAAATCAATGGAGAAGAATGGAATCTAGATAGTAAATCTAATATATAAACAGAAAAGAACAAATTAATCTCAATCTCTAGATCAAACTTTATTTAAATTATTTAAATAAAGAAAAATATATTTAGATATAAGATCTATATTTAAAAACCAAAGGAGGAAATCACTAGTTTCAAGCTTGTAGCAAAGATTGCCAAGTCTTAATTTTATTTGTGAAATCAAAAACATTAATTTGAAATCAATGGTCAAGATTACCTTATAAAATTAAATAACTTTTATTTAAATAACCTGTATTGCTAAGCTTATACTGCAATTTGTTTTTTAATCATTTCAAATTATTGATGTAATCATATATGTCTATGCAAAAATAAATTGGCCTTTGGGTCTTCAACAATTTTTTTTTAAGGATATTCAGAATCCAATCACCTTCAATCCTTGATATCTTTAAAGTGTTAAAATTGTGAAACTACTACAAATATTGATAGAAAACTCTACCATATTATTTATAACTCTTGTTTTCAAATTAGCAAATCAACAATGCCAACTTCTTAGTTCAGTAGCAAAAGCAATCACTAATCTAACAACTATGTGTTAATATGCTAAATCAAATAGAGGAAACAATACTTGGTATGGCTTGCTTTGAAGTCTTTTATGTGTGGCTTAGATTCCTTCTATGCTTATTTGCAACTGGTATAGCTTCTTTGCAATTGGTATGGCTAAAAAAGTATTGGGGTAGGAAGGAGAGATTAGGTTTTATGTCTTCAATGTTGCTTCATTTTATAATAAATAGCTTTTAATTCATCACCCTAAAACAGTCATGTTTTTCTTAAAAAAAATTGTTGGGTCTCACTTGATTTTGCCCAGGTCTACCGGGTCCCAGGTAGACCGGGTTTTGCCAGGTTAAATCCTTGGATAGTTTTTGCTTTAACCCGACCTAGCCCAGGCCCTAGGTCACCTAGGTTTCGGGTCGACCCGTCTAATCAGGTTTTAAAACTATAGGTGTGACAATGATATAGATGTAATTGCATGAATTATTGAATATAAAAAATCAAATCTCTTATTTATGCCAAGTGCTTAACACCTATAGAATGTTTGAATAGATGTTTAACCTGTATTAGGCATATGTAGTTTGTAATAACAAATAAATTTGTTTTATGAATTCCACAAATGACAAACCTTTACCTCTATATGTGTATTTATCTATCTATTTATATTAGGTGATGGCAAGTAGGAGAGAGGTGTTGGACTTCTCGAAACATATATATGCAACAAAAATGGTAAATTTATATTTTTTTGGGAGTCCACAAGATCCCGTTAGACAAATCTAAAGTTATTTAGAGTTTATATGAAAATTACTTGAAGGTTAGATGTTCTTTTAGCTTTGAATAATTATTTCAAGGCTGATTTGTCACAAATCACAAGTTGTCCAAGTATTTGGCCTCTAACGATAATCCACATGAACCACTAGTGAGAAATCTCTTTTTAAAAAAGAGGGATTGTTATTCCTTTAAGTGCTAGCTCTTTTCTTTTGTATTTTTCAGGTGTTCTTTGTACTATTGTATTTTTTAGAAAATAAAAGGTATAACATTCTATTTATAAAAAAACCTAAAAACCTTATAAATGGAAAAAAATCAAATTTCTCCTGAATAATATCATATATATTATTTCATGATAATTTTAGAAATTTATTCAATCAAATCCTTACTTGATTTTTCTAAGTCTAGAATTGTAATTCCCTATATAAATTACATTCTAGTCTTTAATTTCTAAAACTTATTTATAACTAAGTCACACTTAATTAACCATCTCATTCAATTTTTGACCAATGATTCTTGTGTATGTATGACCCATTAGGTTCTCTAATAAATTAGTCCAAATATAAATCACAATTGTAAATAAAATAGGATTAAATAAATTAAACAAAATAATTTATTATCAATTCAACAATTGATTAATTTGCATTTAAAGATTAAGTACAATGTTTAGTGACCTGTCATGATCCTTCAAATATTAAAAAAGTTATAAGTGGTTTGACTTAACTTTTTAGTGATTAGTTTCTTATTGTAATTATTATCATTTCATCAATAATATTCTGATTTAGACATTATAGCATGGAGTGTCTACCTTGTCAAATTATGTTTATTCTCAACACCATAGTCATTGATTCTTTGAATAAGATTTGAAATGCTTTTTAAATTTTATTCTACCTTGCGTAAGAATTTACAATCAATACTATTTGAGAGAAAATGGAACATTTTTCCTAATTCACATAGGATGATGAATCATCTCTTGATTACTCAAATACCTTAATATAGTTCATGTTATACCCAATATATGCCCTATTATTATCTTTGATTAGGACAACGTGTAGGAGGATCTAAACATAACTTTTCCTATATAAGATAACTTAGTGATCTCAAATATAAGGATCACTTATACAACTATCATGTGAACCTTTTCATAGACACAGGTGATCTCTTGATATAGAATTCTAATGTGAGTCAGTCCAGCATACTTGTCATCTAACAAGCACCTACATATTAGTTCTAGGTATCCCTTATACCTTAACATAAAAGAAAGAACATAATATGTATCAGTCTTAACGACTCTAATTAATGTTTAGTTTTAATAAAGCATAACCAAGAACATTTAGGAACAATTATTTTATGTAATAGGAATCTTATAATTATAACATATTTATAACTTCCTTTACAAAGCATTTTTATCCCTATGACTTTATCTTTATTCTAGAGTTATTAATCAAATATTAGATTTATTAATCAATTTTTTGTATAAATATTAACAATAAATAAGCCTTTATTAATAATTAAATATATTTACATGAACAAAGTCAATGTCACGTGTAACCAACTGATCGGCTATAAGACATATATACTTACAATCTCTCATTTGCACTAAAACCAATCAATTATGTATCAAATACCATATCGCTCCACTTGATAATAATGTTTTTTTATTGAGGTAACATCTTAGTAGGAGGATCTATAAGATTCTTTTTAGTGGGTACTCGTTTTATTCTAATATTTTTATTTTTTATGATTCTCTAATCAAATGAAATTATTTATGTTATAACATAATTTTGACCCCTTGGCTTTTTAATCTAATTTTAAGGAGGGTAAATCTTGAAATTAAAAGATCAGGGTTTTGAATGCAAAATTTCAAAACTTCAAGGACCAAATTGAAAATGGTCATTCCCGGTCCAAAAACAACGCTGTTTCAATCAGGCGTTGTTCTTCGTCTTCAAACACAGAAAGCCTGCCTGCAAAGAAGGAAAAGGAAATTGTGAAACACCAGCATCCTAGTCATATCAAAACACAGAAGAGCAATCTTTATCTTCATGATGATCACAACCCGGTGAGATAAGGATTGAACATTGCGTCCGAGTCCTAGCAGAAACCGACTCCCCCAGTCGTGCTTATTAGGAGGAGAGACGTAGGCTGAGGGATAGGAACATTGATCCCTATAAATACCAAGCAATCGGCAGAGAAAAGGGGGGAGAAAGAATAGAAAAACAGAAGGAGAAAGCAGGGGAGAGCAGAGAGCAAAAAGAAAAAGGCAGAGGGACGGTAGAAGAGAAAACTGAGGAGAGAACCCATAACGAAAAACACAAGAACAGAGGGAGGAGAGACTAAAGGGAGGAGGAAGAGGAGAATATTCTCCGATCGATGCTAAGACCGTTACCTTCATCTTCGTCTTCGTCTTCGCTAGGTAAAGCCTTCTTCTCCTGCTCTGTTTCAAAGTAAGCTTTACAAAACAGTGCAAAGGTAATTAATTACCTTCGCATTGTGCAGTGCACGCTTGAGTTGATTCACGCGTGCCTGCTGCCCAGCCGGGTCACTGGCTTAGGCTAGTGACCAGGTTGGGCCGGCTGGGCTGCATATCGGTTGGGCTAGACCCAGCCCCAAAAAAAAAAAAAAAGTTGACCGGGTCTGGGCTTTAGGCCCAGCCGGCGCAAATTATGTTTGCTAAGGGTGTGTTTTGCCAAACACACCCTTATGCCTTGGCCATTATTTTTATGCCCATTCTAGTTTGATATTTGGCCAAATGAGCCCCTTTTCGATAACAGAAAATTCCAAAAATATTTAGGGATCTTTGTTGATTTATTTGTGGGCACTTTGTTTTATTTTTTTTTTCTTTGTGTTTTGTATTTTTTTAGTCATATGCTCAATTTGTGGACCAGTATTGTTAAACACAAAATTTGTTGTGCAATGTCTCTGTTATTTTCATCTAATAAGGGCAAATGATAATATAGGTTAAACAAGAAAAAAAAATGGCATAGAAAATTTCTTCTTCAAATTCATTTTTTGCAAAATTATTCACTGACGCTAGAGTCAGGAATATCGTATTTTTTTATTTGTACGATATTTACCAACATCAGAGTTGGAAATATTCGTTAAGAATTTTTCACTAACGCCAGAGTCGGGAACATGAAAAGAAGAATAAAAAAGGAAAAAGGAGAACGAATTATTAGCAATTTTAGACAAAACCAGCAATGCAGTCTGCCTCAGGTAGGACGCTTTAGGGGTGATAGCATCTTTCCTCTTGCGTAATCAGTCACGTACCATAGAATCTATGTTAACCAGTTAGGGTTCCTACTGACCGTAATACTAAGTGGTGACTCCTTGAACTAGACATTTTCCCCTAAAAGAACAAGATGTCAGATATCTGTTCTTTTTCCATTGAGAGTTAATTTTTAATCGGTCGCCGCGATGTCTGAGTGTGACAATCTAAGTGTATTTTTGGATCACGGATGAGACCTTGATTCATTTGCTTTTGCAGTGACTCCATTATTGTCATAGTATAGGGCTACTGGATCAACAATTCTAGGAACTACACTTAGTTCAGTGATGAACTTTTCAATCCAAACAACCTTTTTGTCCCCTTAAACATAGAGGTGTACTCAACTATAGTTGTAAATTCTACTTTGGTCTCTTATTTAGAACTTAGCCAACTCAACACCATTATTTAGAGTAAATAATAACTAGACAAGATTTTTTATTTTCAATATTTGATCGAGAACTAACATCTAAATAACCATGAACTACTATTTCATCTCCTTCATAGACTAGAAAAATATTTTTAGTTCTTCTCAAGTACTAAAGAATATTTTTAATAATCTTTTAGTGACCTTCACCTAGACTAGATCGATATCTAGTCATTATTCTCAAAGTATAAGTTACATTTAGTCTTATACATAGCATTGTATACATTATGGATGGATCTTATATCCAAAGTACATGGAATCATTTCCATCTTATCTCTCTTATTTTAAGGCATATATCCTTGGAGAGACGTAAAATATACAAAATAGGTAACTATCCTATTTTGGATTCTTCCATGCTAAACTATTTTTAACATCTTGTCTATGTAGATAGATTAGGATAATTCAAGCAACCTTTTAGATCATTATTCCAATATATAAGATACTTCATGGAGAAATTCTTGGACAACTAGATCTTTACTAACTGGAGTAAAAAAATGTCATTTCTTATTAATAATATGTCATTTACATAAAATATTAGGAAAACAACCCCATTCTCACTAACCTTCTTATAAACACAAGGCTTATCCATATTTTTTATGAAATCAAACTGTTTGATTATCTCATCAAAATGGATATTCCAACTCCATGTAGCTTATTTAAGTCCATAAATGGATTTTTATAACTTGTATACTTTATTGGTAAATTTCTTATATTCAAAACTTTCAACTTGTGTCACATACACATCTTCTTGATTATTCCCATTCAAGAATATAATTTTGACATCCATTTGTCAAATGTCATAATCATGGTATACAACTATAGCAAGCAAAATCCCTTTTGATTTTAACATTGTTTCCAACAAGAAGATTTAATCAAAGTCAATCTATTTATCTTTGTTTGTAACCTTTGACAACTAGTTTATCTTTATATATTTATACATTTCCATCTGTGTCAATATTTTTTCTTAAAAACTCATTTACATCAAATAAGTTTTATCCTTTTAGGTGGATCAACCAAGGTCCATACATGGTTGGTGTACATGTAATCCATTTCATATTTCATGGCCTCAAGCCATTTCTTAGAATCAATATTAGATATTAGTTGGTTACAAGTAATTGGTAGGCTTATCAAGAATGAGCAACTCATTATTTTCAGCTTTCATGAGAAGTCCATATATTATTAGTGCATGACATGTCCTACAAATCTATGAAGTTCTTATGTTTCTTGAGCTTTAGGATGAACATCCAATGTTATAGCCTCAAGCACAGGTTCTATATGGATATAAGTTTATGGTTCTTGAACTTTTTCAAGTTCTATTTTCTTTTTATTCTTCCCTTCAAGAAAAATTAAAAAAAAATATAGCATGTTTTTAGACAAACACTTTTACTCAACGAGATGATATAAATAATATCCAATAATTTCTTTTAGATATCCCACAAACTTATATTTATCTAACTTAGCTTTTATTTTTTCAGATACAATACACTTCATATAAGCGTCACATCTCAAATCTATAAATATGATAAGATTGGTCTCCTACCATTCCATATCTCATATGGAGTATTATCATAGTTTTTAATGAAATTATTTTTTAAAAGGTAAGCAATAATTTGTAGGACATAATCCTAGAAGGAAGGTGGAAGGTTCGTATAGCTCATCATGGACTACACCATATTCAATAGGATGCAATTCTCCTTTTAAAAAACTCTATTATGTTGTGGTGTTTCAAGAGGTGTTCATTATGAGATAATTCTATTCTCTTTTAGATAATCTTAAAAATATTGGTTGAAGTATTCACCACCTTGATCTGATTGAAGTAGCTTAATAATCTTTCTAATTTCTATTTTTACTTTATTTCTGAATTCTTTGAACATTTCAAATGATTCAGATTTTCATCAAATGCACATGGTCATATCTAATATGGCCATCAATGATGAAACATGTATATCCATCTATGACATGAATCATTATTGGTTCATATAAATCTGCATGTATTAGATCCAACAATTCATTAGATCTTTTGTTCTTTTACTAATAGTGTTTTGATCATCTTACTCAATAAACAAGTTTTACAAGTTTCATAAGATTCATAATCAAAGGATCAAATATTCATCTTTATGTAACTTAGTGATTTTTGTTTCATTAATATGACCTAGTCTACAATGTTATAAATAATATAGATATTAATTATCTAATCTATTCTTTTTAAAATTTATATTAAACCCAGACATTTAAAGATCAGGTGTATACAAACTATTTGTATAATTGTCAAATCTATAATAAACATCATTATTATAGAAATAATAATATTTGCCTTTAATAATAAATTTAAATCCATTCAGAAATTGATGTGATGTTCTAAAAAGTGCTAGAATAAAATAACAATTATCAAGTTTTAATATCAACCTATTTAGCAAAGTTAATGCAACAACTATTGCTTTATTGTCAACTCATAGGTCTATTTCACCTTTATTCAATCATAAATGCATATGAAACAAAAGCTTTAATAAGCTTTTTAGCCTTCACAATTGCAAGATAGTCTTTGTAAAATCCTTTTCTAGTGTTTTTTTTTTTTTTGCACAATAATAAAACTTACCCTTGCCTTTCTTGATGCCCCAAGTGGGCTTCTTTGTTTGGACTATAAGACCAAGTCAATGTTTAACTTATGATCCATGATAAAGCTCAATTGGCCTAATTTCTTAAAACAATCAATCATCCTCACACATATGGGTGTTATCGAGGAACCATCTTTCATCTTACAATGAAACAATTCCTTCAAGGTTTCTTACATTTCAATGCATCAAATAACTTTTTGAGATGCATAATTATTATAAGAGCATCTATATTTTCATGTTGTGTTTGAAGTTCAAGTGACGTGTTGGCTAACATCACCATGTAGCTTGCTCATCATTATCAATATGATTTTGATGAATATTAGTTTTAGGTCTAGGGTTGATCTAATATTACTGAACTCATAAAAACATGCAATTACCCATACTTGAACCCATGATAAAACTCCATAAATATTACATTTCACCTTTAATGGGTGATCCTCACTTCTTACTTGGCATTCTCTTAATGCCTTGTATATGTGGCTTAGTATAAAAGGTCTTAAAACAACTATTCTAGCCTCAGCCAAAGCTATTGCTATCTTTAAGTTTGCTTTTTAAACTTGTAGCATTAAATATCTATATATCTAGTATTATAGGAATGCCATATATTCTTTTTATGAGAAAATGTTTGTCTCTTTTGTTGTCTCTCTTTAAAAAGAGACTATATTTAGGAGTACCCATTAAAAGGTCTTTAAATTAACATATAACTATTTGTGTGAAGGCACGAAACTCTTCACCTACTTAGTATAGGCCTCCTATTAGGGTCAAATCAAATATAGAGATGGTTTGAATCCCATACTTAGATAAGAATACATTGTTAAACTTTGACCCAAAAAAAAAGGTTGGTAGTAGTTTTCTATTTGACTCGAGGGGAATCCTAAACAACTGAATTGCCTCAAAATCCTCCAGCATTTTTTTTTTTTACTAAAATGTTGTTTCATTCTATCCAGCTACTTGATGCAATCTGTAGTGGTAGCTTTAGGTCATATTAGGATGGACTTCTTTCATAAGTTAAGGTTCACAAAGTCATTCTGAGGTGAAAGTCTCGTGCTTTCAATATTCAAGGAAAACATACTATCTTCTTCTTATAGGATTTCCTTTTAGTATGGTCTAAGACATTCTCCAATCATATTTGATGGTGCATTAGTGATAATAGACCAATTTATATAAAGGGTATAATTAACATAGTTCTTATAATCCGAAGTGTTATGCCTAAAAAGCCAGAAAACACTTCATTTTGAAATTATTTAATTTACTAATATATTAGACAATGGAACATGGTCAACATTTTAAGGGAACAATGCTTAATTTTCTACCACATCAATGGTCAATTTATCGATTAGTTTAAGTGTAAAACGACAAGTCAATATTTCTTTATTTATCCTAAATAAAGGAATGTAGAGTGCATTATACATACCAAAAATAAATAACCACATATCATTTAATTAAGATTAGTAGTTGTTCACTTAATAAATCAGTGAAGACAACTGAAATCAAATATTGATCATCAACTAAAAAGTTTAGAATTTTATGTTTTATAAAATTTCATCTATAACCATTTAAATAGGTCATTCAATAGTTTAAAATGGTGTCCAAGCACTATATTCACAATTTATTTATGCAATTTATTCACAACTTTCTACCACTTATTACTTTCTTTTATCAAAATTTATATCTTTTTTTATTTTTTATTGCTTTCTTTTCTTTTGTGTTATTTTTCTATTTTTTGTTTTTAACATGATCCTTTTTTTTATTTAAACCAAATACAGTTAAATTTACAACCTCACATTCTTGGTGATTAGTGAATCTATTATTTCTCTTCACTCACAATTAAGTTTCTAATTGTAATTTCTCCTTGTTGGAAGAAAAGAAAAGACATATAATATATTTATCAAAAAATCAACAATCGGTCAACATATGAATAATGATAGATCATGAAGATTATTTGTCATATCAATAATAGTATATTATATACACATAATAGTGTATAATTTTTTTTAAGCTTATCTTTTCTATTTAGTTACAAATTGTTGTAACTCCAAATGGTTGGCCTATTACTTAAAGAAGGCATATTCCTTTTCTTGATTTTCTTGGTTCAAACCTTAGGGCCACAACCTAGAGGAATTTATTAAACTCCTTGGAAAGCACCAAGCCAACATAGAAAGGGTGTATGCCTTTAAGATCGTTTAAAAAAATTACTTAGTTTATATTTGATATTATGATAGCTTTAGTAATTACGGATTAAAAACTAAGTTTAAAAAAATATATAAATTATAGTTTTTTCTTAACCAAGATTCCAAGAGAAAGCTTAGGGCAAAACTGTTATCTATGTTGATTAACCAAACACTTTATGATTGGAATAAAATACAAACTCCACCACTCCACCAGAAAAATAAACATTGCGTTAGTGCTCATTTGAAAATTACCAACTTTTGGCTTTTTTTTAGCTTCCATGGCTTTTCATTCAAGAGTAGAATTCCAAGTGTTTGGTAATACTTGAAAACTAATATGCAAGCCCCTTCCACACATGACTTTACACTTGTTTTTTAAAAGCTACAATTTATAGCTTTTGA
>Ga0307513_10011626_pt1 | contig 10926 bp, 8 predicted proteins | sample 15_EM_MG_FD_202174 | JGI IMG/M metagenome (GOLD analysis project Ga0307513, IMG submission 202174) | Populus trichocarpa ectomycorrhiza microbial communities from riparian zone in the Pacific Northwest, United States - 15_EM | ecosystem: Host-associated > Plants > Roots > Unclassified | place... | reverse complement strand
TTCACGGCCCGCGAGACGGCCGTGGGCGGCGCGAGCGACGGCAACTTCGTCTCTGCACTGGGCCGCCCGGTCCTCGACGGCCTGGGTCCGGTAGGCGGGGGAGCCCACGCACGCGGCGAACACGTACTGCTGGCCCACGTCCCCACCCGGATCGCCCTCCTCGCGGGCCTGCTGATGGCCCACGCGGCATAGCCGGGCCACTTCGTCGACCGGCACGCCGAACGGGCCGAGCGGGGCAAGAGAGACGGGCGGGCCGCCGGATGATCTCCGGCGGCCCGCCCATGGGGAGGGAGAAGGAAGGTCGGTCAGCTCACGTCGGAGGCGTCCAGGCGGTACAGGCCGCTGCTGGTCGACGTGGACGTGGATGTGGACGTCGAGGTGGAGGTCGACGAGCTGCTCGTCGAACTGGTGCTGTACTCCGACGAGTTGACCGCCGTGCCGTGCTCCTTCACCCAGGTGGCGATCTCCGAGTTGGTGCCCTGGCCGCCGTCGCTGCTGACGATGATGTAGTGCAACTTCCCCGACTTCACCAGGCTCTTGAGCTTGGCCAGGGTCATCGCGTTGTCGCTGCCCGACCAGCCGCCCATCGAGATCACGGGCTGGCCCGACTCCAGGATGATCGAGGACGCCGTCTGGTCGGTGGCCACCGCCAGCAGCCAAGTCGCCCCGTCCTGGTGCTTCTTGAGGTACGTGATCATGTCGGACGACACCTGGGTGCCGCCGCCCATCCCGCCACCGCCACCGGCGGTACCTCCGCCGTCACCGCTCGGACGTGTGCCCGACTCGGCCGCCGCCTCCGACGAACTCCCGCTGGAGGACGACGAGTTGCCCGACGGGGGCGTCCCCATGGACTGGCCGCCGCTCTCGCTCGTACCGCTGCTGCCGCTCGTACCCCTGGAGCCCTGCGGAGCACTGCCACCGCCACCCATGCCACCGCCCATGCCGCCGCCCGTGCTGGGGCCGGCCGTCGGGTTGGTGCCGTTGGTGCTGGAGGTCGCGGCCGAGACCGAGTAGGCGGCCGGGCCGGCGAGCAGGGCGACCACCGCGGCCAGTGCCGCGATGCCCATCAGGCGGTGCCGCTTGGTGAAGCGGCCGATCAGCAGACCCAGGACCGAGACCGTGCCCGCCACCGCCACCACGATCTCCGCGACCGTGTACAGCGTGCCGGAGCCGGACACCCGCTGGAGCAGGACGACCGCCCAGACCGCGCTCGCCGCGACCGCCAGAGGGAGCACCCAGGCCCACTTCGCCGCCGAGCCCTCACGGAAGGCGCGGTAGAGCATGACGCCGCCGGCGCCCGCCAGGGCCGCGATACCGGGGGCCATGGCCGTGACGTAGTACGGGTGGAAGGTGCCTTCGGCGAGGGCGAAGGTCAGGTAATGCAGGACGAACCAGCCGCCCCAGAGCATCAGCGCCGCGCGCTTGGCGTCGGTGCGGGGGGCCCGGCCGCGCAGGACCAGGCCCGCGACCAGGGCGATCAGTGCGAAGGGGATCAGCCAGGAGATCTGGCCGCCCATGATCTCGTTGAACATGCGGTAGATGGACGCCGTACCGCCGAAGCTCGCGCCGTTTCCGGCCGAGCCCGTCGACGAACTCGCCCCGAAGATCCGGCCGAAGCCGTTGTAGCCGATGACCAGGTCCCAGACCGTGTTGTCGGTCGAACCGCCGATGTAGGGGCGGGAGGAGGCCGGGATCAGGTCGACGACCACCATCCACCAGGCGGAGGAGACGATCAGTGCGACCGTGGCCACCGCCAGGTTGCGGATGCGCTTGCCCAGGCCCGCGTTCGCCGCCCAGAGGTAGACCAGGAAGAAGACCGGCAGGACGACGTACGCCTGCATCATCTTGGTGTTGAACGCGAAGCCGATCGCCACCGCCGACCACACCAGCGGCATCAGCCGTCCGGTGCGCACCGACTTCATCAGGGCAGCCGCGCCCAGCAGCATCAGGAAGACCAGGACCGGGTCCGGGTTGGTGTCCCGGGTGATCGCCACCGTGATGGGGGTGAGGGTGAGCGCGAGGGCCGCGATCGTCGCCGCCACCGGGCCGAAGTCCCGCTTCACCATGCGGAACAGCAGGGCGACCGAGCTCGTGCCGACCGCGACCATCGGCAGCATCAACTGCCAGGTGCCGTAACCGAACACGCGGGCCGACAGGCCCATCACCCAGAGGGCGAAGGGGGGTTTGTCGACGGTGATGAAGCTGCCGGAGTCCAACGCCCCGAAGAAGAACGCCTTCCAGCTCTTCGTGCCGCTGTACACGGCCGCGTTGTAGAAGGTGTTGCCGGTGATGGAGGAGAGGTTCCAGGCGTAGAGCGCCGTGGCCAGGAGCAGGATTCCCCAGAGCGTCGGGCGGGTCCAGCTCGGGTCCTCGGGGGCGCCGGTGAACAGGCGCCTGGCGCGGGCCGCGAGGCCTCCGTCGCCGGTCGGGGGTTCGGCGCGGTGGCTGTGGTGGGGTGCGCTGTCGCGGGTCGGCGGCGGGGCGAGGGTCGTCATGACGCGTACTCCAAGCTGGGGACGGGGCTGCTGCTGGTGACGTGCTGAGGCGCGCCTACGGGGCTCTGCGCGGGTACGCGACGCGGTACGGGGATCCGGGCGCGGCCGGTGACGCCGGCGCGCAGCATCCGGCGTACGCCTCTGAGGTCGTCGAGGGCGGTGCGGACGATGTCGACCCGGCTGTCGGGGTCGTCGACCCAGTCGACCGGTACTTCGTGGATGCGCAGGCGGTTGCGCTGGGCCAGGACCAGCAACTCGGTGTCGAAGAACCAGGCGTTGTCCTCGATGTGCGGGGCGAGGGCCCGGAAGACATCCGTGCGGACCGCCTTGAAGCCGCACTGGGCGTCCGAGAAGCGGGCCGCGAGGCCGAGCTTCAGGAGGAGGTTGTACGAGCGGGAGATGAACTCGCGCTTCGGGCCGCGCACCACGTCGGACTGGCGGTGCAGCCGGCTGCCGATGGCCACGTCGCTGTGGCCGGAGAGCAGGGGGGCCACCAGCGGGAGGAAACCCGCGAGGCCGGTGGACAGGTCGACGTCCATGTACGCGACCACGTCCGCCGTGGAGTCGCTCCACACGTGCTTCAGCGCGCGGCCCCGGCCCTTGGCGTCCAGGTGGACGGCGTGGACGTGGGGGAGGCGGAGCGTCAGGTCGGTCGCGACCTGCCAGGTGGCGTCGGTGCTGGCGTTGTCCGCGACCGTGATGCGGAACGGGAACGGGAAGGAGGCTTCGAGGTAGGCGTGGAGACGGCCGATGCTCTCGGCGAGTACGTGCGCCTCGTTGTACACCGGCACCACGATCTCGACCGAACGCTGCCGGACGCCCCTCGCGTTCGTTTCGTTCATGCCAGTGACGATCGGGGCCGTATCTGGGGCGACCCTGAGGCGACTCTGAGCGAGGAATGAGAATCAGCGGACTCACAGGTCGCACATAGGCTGCCTGTGCGAGAGCTGTCCCAAGGGCTTCCTCAGGGCTGGCCTCAGGCCGTGTGCGCGTTCCCGCCGCCCGGCGCCGCCGACGCGATCAACTGGTCGATCAGCGCGATCAGTACGTCCCGGCACGACTCCCGGTCCCGTGCGTCGCACAGCAGGACCGGCGTGTGCTCCGGCAGCGCCAGCGACTCCCGGATCTCGTCCGGCTCGTACGGATGCTCCCCGTGGAAGCCGTTCACCCCGACGACGAACGGGATGTCCCGGCGCTCGAAGAAGTCGATCGCCGCGAAGCTCGACTCCGGCCGGCGCACGTCGATGAGGACCACGGCCCCCAGCGCGCCGATCGAGAGGTCGTTCCACATGAACCAGAACCGCTGCTGTCCCGGCGTACCGAAGAGGTACAGGATCAACTCGTGGCTCAGGGTGATGCGGCCGAAGTCGAGGGCCACGGTGGTGGCCTTCTTCTCCTCGATGCCGTCGAGGTCGTCGATGCCGAGGCCCGCCGCGGTGAGCGGTTCCTCGGTGCGCAGCGGCACGATCTCGCTGACCGAGCCGACCATCGTCGTCTTGCCCACGCCGAAGCCACCGGCGATGAGGATCTTGACCGTGTCGGGCGCCGAGGTCCCGTTCGCGGTCAGGCTAGAGCCGGCCAAGGCCGTCCCTCACTTTCTGGAGCAGGTCCATGTCCGTGGTGCGCGAGATCTGGCGCGGGGACTGGGCGGTGATCCGGCCGGCCTCCAGCAGATCGCACAGCATGATGACGACCACGCTCACCGGGAGGTCCAGATGGGCCGCCAGCTCCGCCACCACGACGGGCCGTGCGCACAGCCGCAGGATCCGAGCGTGCTCGGGCTGCGGGCGGGCGCCGCCGTCGGGCTGCGGCTCCACCGCCGTCACCGACGTGATCAGTGTGAAGTCGGCGCGGCTGGGCCGGGTCCGCCCGCCGGTGAGCGTGAACGGCCGTACGAGCCGGCCGGCCGCGTCGCTTCCGCTCACCTCACTCGCCGGCCGCGCCGACGACCCCGGCACGCGGGGCCGCGCTGAGGTGCTCACCGATCTTCTTCACCAGCATGTTCATCTGGTACGCCACCACCCCGACGTCCGCTCCCTGGCTGGTCAGCACCGCGAGATGGGCGCCGGGACCGGCCGCGGTGAGGATCAGGTAGCCGTTGCGCATCTCGATCAGCGCCTGGCGCACCGGACCGCCGCGGAAGTCCATGCTGACGCCCTTGCTGAGGCTCATCAGCCCGGACGCGGTCGCCGCGAGCCGCTCGGCGTCGTCGCGCAGGAACGCCGTCGACCTGCTGACGACCAGTCCGTCCTCGGAGAGCACGACGGCGTGGTTCACCTCGGCTACCCGGTCCACGAGTCCGGTGAGCAACTGGTCCAGCTCGGTGTGCGTGGCGGGGGTGGGGCGTGTCATTTCTCTGTCCTTCATCAGCGGTCTGCGGGCGGAGTCGAGGTGACCGGAGTGCCTGCGTCGGGGAGCGGTGCGTCGGGTTCCTGAGGCGAGTCGTCCTCCCCATGGTCGTACTGCTCTTCGGCGTCGTCGTCACGGGCCTGGAGGGTTCCGCGCTGGAAACCGGAGAGCGAGGAGGCCGCGCGCTCCGCCGAGAACTCGTCGAGCGCGTCCTCGGACGTGCCCTCGGGTTCGGTGTCCTCCCGCAGTTCGGCGGCCAGACTGGTCTGCGGCACCCGGCGCGGCAGCGGGGTCAGTCCGCCCTTGCGGGCGCCGCCGCCCTTCTCGGCCTTCCGCTCACCGCTTCGGCCCGCCCCGACGAGGGCGGCCTGCCGGGGCGCGGGACCCGCGTCGGCGGTCCGGACCCGGGCCGCGACGGGCGGTGTCTCCCGGTCCCGGGTGCGCTCGTGCGCCGGACGCTCCGCGGCGACCGGTCCCGGCACCTCGGCGGACGCCTCCTTCGCACCCGAGGAGTCCCTGTCCGGCGCGGCGAGTTCGCGTACGACGACATCGTGCGGGATCAGCACGATCGCCGTCGTGCCGCCGTACGGCGAGGAGCGCAGCGTGACCTGGATGCCGTGCCGGACGGCGAGGCGCGCGATCACGAACATGCCGAGCCGCAGGTCGTCGGCGAGCGCCACCACGTCGAACTGCGGGGCCTCGGACAGGTGTTCGTTGAAGGACGCGTAGTCCTCCTCGGACATGCCGAGACCGCGGTCCTCGACCTCGATGGCCAGCCCCTTGGCGACCATCGCGGCCCGTACGCCGACCGGGCTGGGCGCGGGGGAGTAGGCGGTCGCGTTGTCGATCAGCTCGGCCAGCAGATGGATGACGTCGGCCACCGCGGGCGGCGCGAGATACACGTCCTCCTCGGTCTGTACCTCGACGCGCTGGTACTCGGCGACCTCACCGACGGCACTGCGCAGGATGTCGATCAGCGCGACCGGCTCGGTCCAGCTGCGGCCGGGCCGTTCACCGCTGATGATGACGAGGTTCTCCTCGTAGCGGCGCAACTGGCTTGCCGTCGAGTCGAGTTCGTACAGGCCCTTGAGGATCTCCGGGTCCTGGTGGGCGCGTTCCAGCGCGTCCAGCTTGGTGAGCTGGAGGTTGACCAGGTTCTGGCTCTGCCGGGCGATGCCCAGGATGACCTTCTGGAACCCGCGCCGGGTGTCGGCGAGTTCGACCGCGGTGTGGACGGCGGTGCGTTGCGCCGCGTTGAACGCGTGGGCCACCTGGCCGAGTTCGTCGTGGCCGTAGTCCAGCGGCGGGGTCGCCGACTCGACGTCGACCTTCTCGCCCCGGTTGAGCCGCGCGACCACGTCGGGCAGCCGGTCCTCGGCCAGGCCCAGGGTGGCCATGCGCAGCCCGCGCAGCCGGCGGGACAGGGAGCGGGTGATGCGCCAGGACAGCACGATGCACAGCAGCAGCGCGACGAATCCGCCGGCGCTCAGCGAGGCCGCCTTGATCAGCAGCGACCGTGCCTCGTCGGCGCTGCGGGTGAGCAGTCCCCTGGTCTCGTCGTGGATGAGTGAGCCGTACTGGACGCTCAGTTCGTCCATCGCGGCGTTCCACTGCTTCTGCTTGTCCGGCAGGGTGATCTTCCGGTCGGCGCCGCCGCCGGGCGTGCCCGAGGCGAGCACCTGGTCCTCGATCGAGTTCAGGGTCTTCCAGGCGGAGCCCTGCATGACCGCCTCGGTGCGGGTCTTCGCCGTGCCGCTCAGGGACTGGATCAGCTGGTCCTCGACGACCCAGCGCCGGGCGCTGACCAGCCGGACGTACGCCTCCCACTCCGACTGGTCGAAATGCCCGGAGGGCCAGGACAGGGTGAGCTGCGAGTCCTCCTGGGCGACCAGTTCGGCGGCCTGCTCCAGTGAGACGAGCGGGCCGGCCTGGGAGGTGAGGTCGCCGTCGTCGACCTGGGACAGCTCCTGGAAGGCGTGGATCTGGTTGCCGATGATCGACGAGTACTGGTCCAGCGCCTGCTGGGCGGAGATGTCGGTGAGCCTGTCGACCTGACCGCGGTAGTACTCCAGGCTGCCCGCCGCCGCGATGACCGAGTACATCCGCTCCCCGATACGGTCGGGGGCCTCCTGGATGGCCTTCGTCTGGCCGACCAGTTCCGCGACCGCCGCGTCCGTGACCTTGCGCTGCGCGTCCAGGGCGCTGCGGTCGCCCCTGGGCGAGGCCAGCCACGCGGCCGACAGCGTGCGCTCCTTCTGCAACGCCATCGTGGCGTCGGTGCCCATGGCACCGGTCGCCCTGCTGAGCCCCGTCTGGTCCCGCAGCCGCAGGCCCTCCGAGAACATCTGAATCGTCGTCACGCCCCACATCGCGGCGAGGGTGACGCTCGGCACCAGCGCGAGCAGGATCAGCGAGAGACGTATGGAGCCGAGACGGCGCCGGGCACCTTTGCGTGGAGGCATCGTCGTCCTAGAGCGATCAGCGGTGAGCGGGAGTGACAAGAGACAAGTGGCAGGTGACAACTGACAGGTGGCAGCGGAAGCGGAACAGGCGCCGGAACATGTTTCCGGGTCCGCAGGATGCTATCCGTACAAGTGAACGTACGCACCGTGAGCCCCCAAAGCTTGGTGCAGCCGTTGTACGACGGTTGCCGCGCAGGAGGGTTGGGGAGCGAGGCGGAAGGGGATACGGAGGGCCCGCGGAAGGGCGGTCGGCGCGTACAGGGGTGGCGGCTCAGCGGGTGCCGTTGGCGGCGAACCTGGCTACGTCGGCGATGTTCTGTTTGGTGACGAAGGCGGGCCCGGTCAGTACGGGAGCCGCTCCGCCGCCGCTGAAGTTGCCGTTGGTCCTGTACAGCCAGAGCGAGTCGACGGCGAGATAACCTTGCAGGTAGGGCTGTTGGTCCACGGCGAACTGGACATCACCGCTCTTGACCGCGTTGACGATGTCGTTGTTGAGGTCGAACGTGGCGATCTTCGCCTTGCTGCCCGACTCGTCCACCGACTTCACCGCCGCGAGCGCGAACTGCGCGCCCAGCGTCACGACTTCGTCGATGCTCGGGTCCTGGTTCAGCCGGGCCGCGACGACCGCGGTCACCGTGTCCATGTCGGTGCCGTTCACATACAGGTTCTCGGTCTCGCCGGTGAACGTCTTCTTCACCCCGGCGCAGCGCGCCTCCAGGGCGACGTTCCCCTGCTCGTGGATGACGCAGAGGGCGTGCTTGACCTTGAGGGTGTCCAGTTTGTCCCCGAGGGCGCGCCCGGCGGTCCTCTCGTCCTGCCCGAAGAACGCCGTCAGGCCCGCGGAACGCCAGGCGTCGATACCCGAGTTGAGACCGACCACGGGTATCCCCGCCGACTCCGCCTGCGCGACCGCGCTCTTCATCGCCTCCGGCTTGGCGAGGGTGACGGCGATCCCGTCGACCTTGTTCTTGACCGCGTCGCGCACCAGGGCGGCCTGGGCGGCGGCATCGGGGTCGCTCGCGTACGTCAGTTCGATGTTGTCCTTGGCTGCGGCGGCCTGTGCGCCCTTCTGCACACGCTCCCAGAAGGCGTCGCCCTTGGCGCCGTGGGTGATCAGGGCGACCTTGATCCGGGCGGTGCCGGCACCGGCGGCGCCCTGGTCGGAGTCCGACCCGTCGGAGCCGGAACCCGAACAGCCGGCCGCGAGAAGACATACGGCGGCCACACCGGCGGCAACGGCCGTGACACGGGCGGATCGTGCGGAACCGGAAGAGGCGGGGGGTGTGTTCATGGGAGTGCGGCACCTCGCAGCGCGGCCGAGGAGGGGAAGGAGAAGAGGAGAAGAGGAGAAGCGGGGGAGTGGGAAGGACGAGAGGGGGAGTGGGTACGGCGAAATCTGCGCGATCGTCGGTCGACGTGCACTGACTGTCCGACTTTCGCTGGGGCGGAGCCAATCGGATGTGACGCCTGGTAGTCAAGTGAGCAACCAGTCGGAACCGGGTCCACAAGCCGGTTCGGGGTGTGCCCGGCGCGTGTGATCCCCCTCGGTCGGTCCTGGGTAGTGTCAGAAGGATTGCCGGTGCGGAGGAGGAATGGAAGGGGAAATGGGACCTCCGGTTCCCTTTCGTGCCCCGGTGATCAGGCTCCCCGCCCGTCCTGCACCGAGGAGCGTGACGTGAACGAGTGGCTGATCTACCGAGGCACCGGACAACCGCACGACGGAGTCGACCGGCTCCCGGACCCGCCCGCCTGGCGCCGCTTCGACGGCGGCCCACTGATCCGGCCGCCGGCCGCCGTCGACACCGTCTCCGCCCGAAGGCTCGGCCAGAGCCGCGTCTTCGCCGAGCACTACCGGCCGACCCCGGCCGAACTGGAGCTGGTCAACGCGGCGTTGTACCTGCGCCGCCCGCTGCTCGTCACCGGCGAACCGGGCAGCGGCAAGAGCACACTCGCCCACGCCGTGGCCCACGAACTGGGCCTGGGCCGAGTCCTGCACTGGCCCATCGTCAGCCGTACCCAACTCACCGACGGCCTCTACAAATACGACGCGCTGGGCCGCCTCCAGGACCTCCAGATCACCCGCCCGCGCGACAGGCCGGAGGACGGAACGGTGCCCGCGATGCCGGGCCAACTACCCCCGGAGGCACCCGACCTGCTCGCCCAGGGCATCGGCCGCTACCTCCAACTGGGCCCGCTGGGCACCGCGTTGCTTCCCACGGCACGCCCCCGGGTACTCCTCGTCGACGAGCTGGACAAGAGCGACATCGACCTGCCCAACGACCTCCTCGGGGTCCTGGAGGAGGGCGAGTTCGGCGTCCCCGAGCTGGAGCGGATCGCCGAACACCGCCCGGCGGTACGGGTCCGCGACCACGACGGGCGCTCCGTGGAGGTCCACGAAGGCCGGGTCCGCTGCCGGGCCTTCCCCTTCATCGTCCTCACGAGCAACGGTGAACGGGACTTCCCCTTACCGCTGTTGAGGCGTTGCGTCCACCTGCACCTGGAGCCCCCGGACGAGGACCGGCTCGCCGCCATGGTCCGCGCCCACTTCGGCGAGGACGCGGCCGACCAGCACGCCGACGTCATCGCCCGGTTCCTGGAACGCAGGCCCGGCGAACAACGGGCGGCCGACCAACTCCTCAACGCCATCTACCTCACCCGCCACGCCCAGGACGAGGAACCAGGCACCCGCGCCCACCTCGCCGAACAACTCATGCGCCCGCTGAACCGGCCGGCGAGGTGAGCGGGGGCGGGGGGTCGGCGGACCCGCTGGGTTCGCTGGTCCGGCGGCTGGGGGAGGCGGGGGTCAGGGTGGGGGCCACTGAGCTTGCCGACGCGCTCTGGCTGGCGGGGCGGATGGCCGAGGCGGGTTCGGGGGGTGCTGTGGGTGGTGGCGGGGAGGATGCCCCGGGCGGCTCACCTCCAGGGGAGAGTGGCCCCACGCCGGATCCGTCCGACCCGCCGCCCGCCCAACTCCTCGCGGTGGTCCGGGAACAGCGGGCGGAGCGGACGTACGACGCACCGGGCGCCGAGATCCTCGTACCGACGGCGTCCGCCTTTCCGGGCCTGCTGTCCCTGGGGCACGCCCTGCGCCCCCTCCAGGGCCGGCCGGTGCCGACCGGACCGCCGCGGCCCCGGAACGACGACGTGCTCGACGAGTCCCGCACCGCGCAGGCGAGCGCCGTCGGGGACTGCGCCCTGCCGGTCTTCCGGGCCGACCGGCGCCGGCAGTCCCGGATGCAGCTGCTCGCCGACGACTCGCCGTCGATGGGCGCCTGGGAACGCACCCTGGAGGAACTGCGCCTCGCCTGCGAACAGTCCGGCGCCTTCCGGTCGGTGACCGTCCACCGGCTGCGCCCGCACCCCGACGGCGGAGTCGGTGTGCTGTGCCGGGCGGGCGGCAGCGAGTGGCTCGCCCCGGCGGACGGTCTGCGCGACCCGAGCGGCCGGACCGTCACCCTGCTGCTCAGCGACTGCTCCGGCCCGCTGTGGCGCCACGGCGCCGCCCAGCGGCTGCTCCACCGGCGACTGCGCACGGGCCCGCTGGCCGTCGTACAGCCACTGCCCGTCCGCCTGTGGCCGCAGACCCTGCTGCCCACCGAACCCGGCACCCTGTGGCGCAC
>Ga0307513_10011625_pt1 | contig 10928 bp, 19 predicted proteins | sample 15_EM_MG_FD_202174 | JGI IMG/M metagenome (GOLD analysis project Ga0307513, IMG submission 202174) | Populus trichocarpa ectomycorrhiza microbial communities from riparian zone in the Pacific Northwest, United States - 15_EM | ecosystem: Host-associated > Plants > Roots > Unclassified | place... | reverse complement strand
CGTCGGGGTTGTCTTTGTTGTCACTACCGCGGCAGGCGGCGACGAAGGACAGCCCGAGCAGGGCTCCGGCGATCCAATTTCTCGTGATTCGCATTGCTAACTCCAGGAGGCGTGACGGCGTTCAGGTGGCGTTGTGCCCGAGATCGACACGGCTGTATAGCCAAAAAAGCCCACGCCTCCTGCGACGCACATCACACGAGATCGCAACGACTCCGCGACCGTATGCGTCGTGCGCATCGCGCGCAAACACCCAGCTGGCGCGCGTCTCAAGGAGCCAGCAACGCGCGTGGGGCTCGCACCGCAGCCTACCGCGGCTGCAGCCGATCGCCGCATTCCAGGCGACGCTCAGCTTGGCTCCATGGCCGCAGCTGTTGCCGTAGCCGCCGCCGCTGCTGCTGCCGTAGCCGCTGCTGTTGCTGTTGCTGTTGCTGTTGCTGTTGCCGTTGCCGTTGCCGTTGCCGTTGCCGTTGCCGCTGCCGCTGCCGCTGCCGTTGCCGTTGCCGTTGCCGTTGCCGTTGCCGCTGCCCCTACCGCTGCGGTTGCTGCCGCGGCTGCCGCGCCCTGACGACAAAAAGCCCGTCAGCGCAGCGGTGGCGCCAAGCGGGCTTCGTTCGCAACAGCCGGCGCAGCGCGCGCCGCCCGGCGAGACAGGTATCAGGACGGCTGGAACAGGCCGACGAGCTCGACGAACGCCATCGGCGCCGCGTCGCCCTTGCGGACGCGCGTCTTGAGCACGCGCGTGTAGCCGCCCTTGCGGCTCGCGAAGTGCGGGCCGATCTCGCTGAACAGACGCTCGCGCGCCGACGGCGTCATCACCGTCTTGCGCGCCATGCGCCGCGCGTGAACGATCTGCGCGCGCTCGTCCTTGGTCGCCTGGTCGCCCTTCGCGACGAGCGTGTGGACCGAGACGCCCCACGAGATCGTGGAATCGGCGAAGCTGCGGAGCTCCTTCGCCTTGGCCTCGGTGGTCTCGATGCGACCGTAGGTCAGCAGCGAGGTCACGAGGTTGTTGAACAGCGCCGCGCGATGCGACGCGTTGCGGCCGAGCTTTCGTCCTGAATTGCGGTGGCGCATGGCAGTCTCTTCCTAGAGGTCTTCTGGGCTAGGGCTTCTTGAGCGGGTTCGGGCCCGGCCAGTTGTCGAGCTTCATGCCGAGCTGCAAGCCCATCTCGGCGAGCAGCTCTTTGATCTCCTTGAGAGACTTGCGGCCGAAGTTCTTGGTCTTGAGCATCTCGGACTCGGTCTTCTGGACCAGCTCGCCGATGTACTTGATGTTGGCGTTCTGCAGGCAGTTCGCCGAGCGCACGCTGAGCTCCAGCTCGTCGACCGTGCGCCACAGGTTCTCGTTGAGCTTCTCGGCCGCCTCGTCGCGCGGCGCCTCGACGGGCTCGGCCATCTCCTCGAAGTTGATGAACAGGTTGAGCTGTTCCTTGAGGATCTTGGCCGCGTACGCGACGCCGTCATCGGGGCGGACCGAGCCGTTGGTCCAGCACTCGAGCGTGAGCTTGTCGTAGTCGGTCTGCTGGCCGACGCGGGCGTTGGTCACCGTGAAGTTGACCTTGCGAACCGGCGAGAACAGCGCGTCGATCGCGATCGTCCCGACCGGCAGCTCGCTCGAGTGGCGCTCGGCAGGCGCGTAGCCGCGACCGGTCGCGATCGTCAGCTCCATCGCCAGCTTGCCGTCCTTCGACAGCGTGCAGATCTTGTGGTGCGGGTTCAGGCAGGTCACGCCGTCGACCAGCGCGATGTCGCCAGCGGTGACGACGCCGTCGCCCTGCTTGTCGATCCGCACGGTGTAGGTCTTGTCGTGCTCGACCTTGAACAGCGTCTCCTTGAGGTTGAGGATGATGTCAGTGACATCCTCGACGACGCCGGGGAGCGCGGTGAACTCGTGCAGCGCGCCCTCGACCGCGATATGCGTGATCGCGGCGCCCTGCAGCGACGACAGCAGGATCCGGCGCAGCGCGACGCCGAGCGTCGTGCCGAAGCCGCGCTCGAGCGGCTCGCACGAGAACTTGCCGTAGGTCTCGCTCCGCTCCTCGATCTCCAACGTGCGTGGACGGATCAAGTCACGCCAGTTCTTGGCCATGAACGCGGTCTGCTCTGGGGTCGGTTCCATATCTTCAGTCACTTTCCGATCGACGTCGCTTTCATCACGGTCGATCGCCATGCAGGTTTCGAGGCCTGCCATTTCGGGCGCCGAGCCAGGCCAACCGGCCTGCTCGGCTCACCAGGAAGCACTTACTTCGAGTAGAGTTCGATGATCAGCTGCTCGCGGATCGGCAGCGTGACGTCCTCGCGCGACGGCAGCTGGGAGATCGCACCGCGGAAGTTCTCCTTGTCCATCTGGATCCACTGCGGCACGCCACGGCGATCAACCGCCGCGAGCGCCTCGTTGATCCGCGCCATCTTCTGCGACGACTCGCGGACCTGCACGATGTCGCGCGCGCGCACGAGGTACGACGGGATGTTGACCTTCTTGCCGTTGATCGTGAAGTGGCCGTGGCGGACCAGCTGGCGCGCCTCGGCGTGATCCGAGGCAAAGCCCATGCGGTAGACCACGTTGTCCAGGCGGCGCTCGAGCAGCTGGATCAGCAGGTGACCCGACACGCCCTTGGTGCGCAGCGCCTTGTAGTAGTAGCCGCGGAACTGCTTCTCCGCGATGCCGTAGATCCGCTTGACCTTCTGCTTCTCGCGCAGCTGCTCGCCGTAGTCCGAGCGCTTCCGGCGCCGGCTCTGGCCGTGCTGACCCGGCGGATACGAGCGCCGCTCGTAGCCGCACTTGTCCGTGTAGCAGCGCTCTCCCTTAAGGAAGAGCTTCATGTCTTCGCGCCGGCAGAGCCGACAAACCGCGCCTGTATAACGAGCCATGGCAGTTCCTTAGGAGGTAATCAGACGCGACGACGCTTGCGGGGACGGCAGCCGTTGTGCGGCACGGGCGTCACGTCTCGGATCAGGTTGATCTTGAAGCCAGCGGCGTTGAGCGCGCGCAGCGCCGACTCGCGACCGGAGCCGGGCCCGTTGACGTACACGGTGACGTTGCGGACGCCGTGCTCCATCGCCTTCTTGGCGGCGTCCTCGGCGGCAAGCTGCGCCGCAAACGGCGTCGACTTGCGCGAGCCCTTGAAGCCGCAGGTGCCGGCCGACGACCACGCGACGACGTTGCCGCTGACGTCGGTGATCGACACGATGGTGTTGTTGAACGTCGCCGAGATGTGGGCGACGCCGGTCTGGATGTTCTTCCGGACCTTCTTCTTCTGCTTGCCTTTGGTGCTGGACATGGGCGGCTCCTACTTCTTGGTAACGGCGCCCATCTTCTTCACCGCCATGCGGCGCGGCCCCTTGCGGGTACGGGCATTCGTGTGGGTGCGCTGGCCGCGCGCCGGCAGGCCGCGGCGATGACGCGTGCCGCGGTAGCAACCGAGGTCCATCAGGCGCTTGATGTTCAGCTGAACGTCGCGGCGCAGATCGCCCTCGACGCGGAAGTTCGCTTCGATCGCGTCACGGATCTTGCGGACGTCGTTCTCGTCGAGATCGTCGCTGCGCTTGTCGGGCGAGATGCCAGCCTTGCTGAGCACGACGTTCGCCGCGTGACGGCCGAGGCCGTAAATGTACGTAAGTGCGATCTCGATCCGCTTGTTACGCGGGAGGTCAACGCCTGCAATGCGAGCCATGTCTCGTGATCCTTCTCGTAATACCGGGGGTTAACCCTGGCGCTGCTTGTGGCGCGCGTTGCTGCAGATGATGCGAACGACGCCCTTACGCTTGATAACTTTGCACTTGGTGCAGATGGGTTTGACGCTGGCTCGAACTTTCATGGCACTTGCTTCTTTTAAGGGTTGCCGGGTGTCGAAGACGGACGGGTGAGGACCCAAGGACCCTCATCGAGGATCGCGATCGTGTGCTCGAAGTGTGCGGACATCGAGCGATCTCTGGTTACTGCCGTCCAATCGTCATCCAGCTCCTCTACGTCAGGGGCCCCGGCGTTTACCATGGGTTCGACGGCGATGACAAGACCGGATTTCATACGTTTGCCGTCGTTGGCCTTCCCGAAATTGGGGACTTGCGGATCTTCGTGCATCTGGCGACCGGTTCCGTGGCCGACAAACTGCCGGACGACAGAAAACCCACGTGATTCCGCATAGCTCTGAACGGCGTTGCCGAGATCGCCCAGTCGGTTGCCGGGCCGGCACAGCTGAATGGCAGCCTCGAGCGAGTCGCGGCAGGTTTCGACGAGCAGTCGTTTCTCGGCCGAGACGTTGCCGACCATGACGGTCCGCGCGGTGTCGGCGCAGAACCCCTGCTTGAAGATCCCGAAGTCGATCCCGATGATGTCGCCGTCGACCAGGACGTCCGACTTGCGCGGGATGCCGTGGACGATGACCTCGTTGCGCGACGTGCACAGCACCGCGGGGTACGGCGGCTTGCCGCCCGGGTTGTAGTGCAGGAACGCGCTGGTCACCTTGTGCTTGGCGATCCCGCGCCGGGCGATCTCGTCGAGCTCCCAGGTCGAGACGCCAGGCTTGGCCGCCTCGCAGACCTGATCGAGGATCCCGGCCGCCACGAGACCCGCCTCCCGCATGAGGCGTATCTCGTCCTTGGACTTGAGATGAATCCGCACCGCGCCTACCGCTCGACCGCCGCGCCGATCAGCGCGGGCGAACCGCAACGCGGCCGCGGATCCGCGGACCCTTGGGTCCAGCGAAGCCCTCGTAGTTGCGCGTGATGAGGTGCGACTCGATCTGCTGGACGGTGTCGAGCGCGACACCGACAACGATCAGCAGCCCCGTACCGCCGAAGTTGAACGGCACGGAGAGGTACTTCTGCAACAGCGCCGGGATCATGCAGACCACCGACAGGTAGAGCGCGCCCGCGAACGTGATGCGCGACAGCACCCGCTCGATGTACTGCGCCGTGTTCTTGCCGGGCCGGATGCCCGGAACGAAGCCACCCGACTTCTTCAGGTTGTCCGCGACGTCGACGGGGTTGAACACCACCGACGTGTAGAAGAACGCGAAGAACACGTTGAGCACGGTGAAGATCGCGTTGTAGCGCCAGTCCGCGGGGTGCAGGACCGCCGAGAACTCCTGCATCCAGCGCGAGCCCGACATGCTCGCGATCTGGCCAGGGAACATCAGGATCGACGACGCGAAGATCGGCGGGATGACGCCCGAGACGTTGATCTTGAGCGGCAGGTAGCTCTGCGCGCCCGAGTACATCTTCCGGCCGACCTGGCGTTTGGTGTACTGCACCGGGATTCGCCGGTGTGCTCGTTCGAAGTAGCAGATCGCCGCGACCGTTCCGACGACGAGCAGCAGCATGAACAGGATCGTCAGGCCGCCGACGCCACCGCCGCCGCCGCCGGCGACGAAGCGGGTCAGCGCGTCGGGCATCGCCGCAACGATGCCGGCGAAGATGATCAGCGACGAGCCGTTGCCGATGCCCTGGTCGGTGATGAGCTCGCCGAGCCACATGATGACGGTGGTGCCCGTCGTCATCGTCAACACGGTGAGCAAGTGGAAACCGAAGCCCGGGTTCGCGACGACTTCGGCGCCGCCGCGCGACAGGCTCTCGACGTAGCTCGCCGCGAACCACGATTGGACGCTCGCGACGACGATCGTCCCGTAGCGCGTGATCTGATTGATCTTGCGTCGCCCCTGCTCGCCCTCTTTGTTGAGCTGGTCGAGCTTGGGCACGACGACCGTGAGCAGCTGCATCACGATCGACGAGGTCACGTACGGCATGATGCCGAGCGTGAAGATCGAAAATTGCTGAAGCGCGCCTCCCGAGAACATGTCGAACATGCCGAGAAACGAGCCCGAGCCACCCTTGGTAACGACGTGTTGCATCTCGACGCGGTTCACGCCGGGGATGGTGATGAACACACCGACCCGGTAGACCGCGAGAATGAACAACGTGAACAGGATCCGGCGGCGGAGCTCCGGAACCTTACCGATATTTGCGATCGCTCCTGCCACGTAGAACCTTCGTTTACTCGGAACCGGCGGCAGCGCCGGCGGACTCCGCCTTGGCGCTCCGGATCGGCCCGGTCACTTCGACCGTGCCGCCCGCCTTCTCGATCTTCTCTTTGGCGGTGGCCGACGCGCGGTACGCCTTGACGGTGAGCTTCTTGGTGATCTCACCCTCGCCGAGGATCTTCACGTGCTCGACGAGCTTGGGCACGAGGCCCTTGGCGCGCAGCGCGTCGAGGTCAACGGTGGCACCGGCTTCGAAGATCGCCTCGAGGGTCTCCACGTTGATCGGGAACGCCTCGATGCGAAACGGGTTCGTGAAGCCACGCTTCGGGATCCGGCGCGGCATCGGCATCTGACCACCCTCGAACGCGAGCCGCGCGCCGTGGTGACCGGCGCGGGCCTTCTGACCCTTGACGCCCTTGCCGGAGGTCTTGCCCGTACCCGAGCCGCGACCGCGGCCGAGACGCTTCTTGGTCTTGGTCGCGCCCGGGTTCGGATGGAGGTTATGCAGTGAAATCGTCATGGGAACTTTTCCGACCGCGCCTGCAATCTGGCGCGGAATCTGAGTTAGCGCAACTGACCAGTGGTGCCAATGGAGGAAGACGGTCCCGGCCTCGGCCGCGACCTAGCCGTTTAGTCAGCCGGCTCGACCACGACGAGGTGGTGGACCTTGCGGATCATGCCGCGGATCGCGGGGGTGTCCTCGAGGACCTTCGACTTGCGCGGGCCGCGCAGACCGAGCCCCTGGAGGGTCCGGTTCTGCTGATCCGAGCGACCGACGCCCGACTTGACCTGGGTAACTTTGAGCTTGAGAGCCATGACTAGCCTCGCATGTCGCTGGACGACCGAACGCCGCGGAAGTCCGAGACGTTCTTGCCTCGGGTCTTCGCCACCTGCTCCACCGAGCGCAGCGCCTTGAGCGCGACGATCGTGGCGTGGATGACGTTGTGCTTGTTCGACGTGCCGATCGACTTGGTCAGGATGTCGGTGATGCCCGCGACCTCGAGCACCGGACGGACCGCGCCGCCGGCGATCACGCCGGTACCGGGGGCGGCTGGCCGGAACAGCACCTGCGCCGCGCCGAAGAAGCCCTCGATGTCGTGCGGGATCGTGCCCTTGATCAGCGGAATCTTGAACAGGTTGCGCTTCGCGCGGTCGGTACCCTTGCGGATCGCCTCGGGCACCTCGTTCGCCTTGCCGAGGCCGGCGCCGACGTAGCCGTGCTGGTCACCCACGACGACGAGCGCCGAGAACGAGAACCGGCGGCCGCCCTTGACGACCTTGGCCACGCGGTTGATGTGGACGACGCGGTCAACGAGCTCGCCAACTTCTTCGGGATTGATCAGCATGTCGTCCTTTAGAACGTGAGGCCGGCGTCGCGAGCGCCGTCGGCGATCTCTTTGACGCGACCGTGATAGATGTAGCCGTTGCGGTCGAACACGACCGCCTTGATGTTCAGCGCAACAAGCTTGTCGCCGATCGCCTTGCCGATGGCGCGCGCGCGCTCCTTCTTCGGCTTGCCGGAGACCGCGCCCTTGAGCTGGGTCTCGAGCTCGCTCGCGCACGCGAGCACGCGGCCCGTCGTATCGTCGACGGCCTGCGCGTAGACGTAGCGCGTCGAGCGGAACACCGAGAGGCGCGGACGCTCCGCGGTACCCGAGATGCGCAGCCGGATGGAGCCCTTGCGGCGGATCCGCTTACGCTGCTTGGGATTGGAGTACTTGATGTGACCAGCCATGTTCGTTTCTCCTGATCGAGGTCGTTGCCGCGGAGATGTACGCGGCGACCTGTGCGATCACGGTTATTTGCCAGCGGTCTTGCCCGCTTTGCGCACGATCGTCTCTTCGATGTACTTGATGCCCTTGCCCTTGTAGGGCTCGGGTGGACGGAAGCTGCGGATCTTCGCGGCCGCGGCGCCGAGCGCCTGGCGGTCGATGCCCGAGAGGATCAGGAGGTTCTTGTCGACCTTGGCCGCGATGCCCTCGGGCATCGCGAACTCGATCGGGTGCGAGTAGCCGAGCGACAGGACGATCTTGGGGCCCTTGATCTCGGCCTTGTAGCCGACGCCGTTGATCTCGAGCTGGCGGGTGAAGCCCTGCGTGACACCGGTCAGCATGTTGCCGACCAGCGCGCGCATGAGGCCGTGCGCCGCGCGCTGCGGGCCGAGGTTGCCCTTGCGCTCGAAGACGATGACGTCCTTCTTGTCCTCGTCCTGCGCCTGCTTGATCTCGATGTCCTTGTGGCGCTTGAGCGACAAGGTGCCCTTGGGGCCCTTGGTCGACACGACGTCGTTGGTGATCGACACCGTGACGCCCTTCGGAATCTCGAGCGGTTTACGACCGATGCGCGACATGACTCACCAGACCTCGCAGAGGATTTCGCCGCCAACGCCCTTGGTCCGGGCTTCTTTGTCGGTCATCACGCCCTGCGACGTAGATAGGATGGCGATGCCGAGCCCGTTGCGGACGCGCGGCACCTGTTTGGCGGGGACGTACGTGCGCTGGCCCGGGCGCGACACGCGGCGCATGCCGGTGATCGCGCTGCCGGAACCGGTCCGGCCGTCGTAGCGCAGGGTCAGCTTCAGCATGCCCTGCTTGTTGTCCTCGGTGGCAGTGACGCCCTGGACGAAGCCCTCGTCACGCAGGATCTCGGCGAGCCGGAGCTTGATGTTCGAGCGCGGGCACTCGACCAGCTGCTTGCGGGCGCGGATGCCGTTGCGAATACGAGCGAGCAGGTCAGCGATGGGATCGGTCATCGACATGGTCTATTTCCTCTCACCAGCTCGACTTGATGACGCCCGGGATGTCGCCACGCAGGGCGAGCTCGCGGAAGCAAAGACGGCACATCTCGAACTTTCGGATATAGGCGCGAGCCCGGCCGCAGCGCTTGCAGCGGCTCTTGGTGCGCACCTTGAACTTGAACTTCTTGGGAAGCCTATCGACCAGCTTGCTCATGATTCCTCTTAGGCCGTAGCTCCGGTGGTCGGCGCCGGCTGACGGAACGGCATACCGAGGTGTCCTAGCAGCGAGCGCCCTTCGGCGTCGGTCGTTGCCGTGGTGACGATCGAGATGTTCATGCCCTTGATCGAGTCGATCTTGTCGTACTCGATCTCCGGGAAGATGATCTGCTCGCGCACGCCCATCGTGAAGTTGCCGCGGCCGTCGAACCCGCGCGGCGACACGCCGCGGAAGTCGCGGACGCGGGGCAGCGCGATGTTGAGCAGACGGTCGAGGAACTCCCACATCCGCTCGCGGCGCAGCGTGACCATCACGCCGATCTTCTGGCCCTTGCGGAGCTTGAAGACCGCGATGTCCTTCTTGGCGCGCGACACGACCGGCGACTGGCCGGTGATCGACTTGAGCTCTTCGATCGCGTTGTCGATCATCTTGGGCTCGTCCTTGGCCTTGCCCAAGCCCATGTTCACCGTGATCTTCAGGATCCGCGGGACCTGCATGACGGTGGAGTAGCTGAACTCCTTCATCATCTGCGGGCGCACGGTACCGTCGTACGCCGCCTTGAGCTTCGGCGGCGTCGCGCGCTTGTACTTGGGCGCAGGGCCTTCCGGCTCCTTCGCCTTCTTCTTCTCGCCCTTGGCCTTCTGGGTGCGCTCCTTCTTGGGAGCGTCCGCGGCCGCGGCTTGCTTCTCGTCGTCCTTCGCCATGTTCCGGGTTCTTCCGTTGCTGAAGCCTAAGGGGTCATTCGATGCCGGCGGTGGGGAACTTGGTCCCCGACTTCACACCGACTCGGACCTTCGTGTCCCCTTCGGTGGCGTACTTGGTGCGCGTGCCGCGACCGGTCTTCTCGTCGAAGAGGGCGACGTTCGAGATGTGGATCGTGCCCTCCTTCTCGATGATGCCGCCCTGCGGGCTCTTCTGCGTCGGCTTCTGGTGGCGCTTGATCATCGCGACCTTCTCGACGACCACGCGGCTGCCGACCAGGCGGAGGATCTTGCCGCGCTTGCCCTTGTAGGCACCGCTGGTGACGATGACCAGATCGCCCTTGCGAACGTGCGCCATGACTAGAGGACCTCCGGCGCCAGCGAGATGATCTTCATGAATCGCTTGGCGCGCAGCTCGCGAGCCACCGGGCCGAAGATTCGGGTCCCGATCGGCTCGTTTTCCTTGTTGATGAGGACGGCCGAGTTGCCGTCGAACTTGATGTAGCTGCCATCAGGGCGAGCGAGCTCGCGCTTGGTGCGGACGATCACCGCGCGGGCGACTTCGCCCTTCTTCACCTTGGCGCCCGGGATGGCTTCGCGGATCGAGACGATCACGACGTCACCGATGCCGGCGTAGCGGCGGCGCGAGCCACCGAGCACCTTGATGCAGAACACCTTCTTGGCACCGCTGTTGTCCGCGATGTCGAGGACGGAGGTCATCTGGATCATGGCAACCGCCTCACTTCTCGACTTGCTGGGTGTCGGACTGGTCGACGCCACGCGACAGCGTGCTGAGCAGCCGCCAGCGCTTGGTCTTCGACATCGGGCGCGACTCGACGATCTCGACGACGTCGCCGACCTTCGCCGTGTTGTGCTCGTCGTGCACGTGGTACTTCACACGGCGCGTCAGGAACTTGTGGAACCGGCGATCACGGACGCGGCGGACGACCGTGACGGTCGCCGTCTTGTCCATCGTGTTCGACGTGACGGTGCCGACGATGACGCGGCGCGAGCCACGCTGATCGGCCTTCGGGGTGGTGTCCGCCGGAGCGGGCGTCGGGTCGCTCATGACTTCGCCTTCTTGGGGTTCTTGCCGTGCGCTTCGGTGCCCAGCGCGCGCTGGCGCAGGATCGTCAGGATTCGCGCGATCTCGCGGCGCTTCTGCATGAGCGCGGCGGTCGACGTCACTTGGTTCGTGTGCTGACCGAGGTTGAGCCGGAACAGCTCGTCACGTGCCTGGACCAGCGCCTGCCGGAGCTCGGTATCGGGCTGATCGCGCAACTGCTCCAGGGAAG
>Ga0307513_10011624_pt1 | contig 10928 bp, 16 predicted proteins | sample 15_EM_MG_FD_202174 | JGI IMG/M metagenome (GOLD analysis project Ga0307513, IMG submission 202174) | Populus trichocarpa ectomycorrhiza microbial communities from riparian zone in the Pacific Northwest, United States - 15_EM | ecosystem: Host-associated > Plants > Roots > Unclassified | place... | reverse complement strand
CTTCCACGTCGCGACGCACGCTTATAGACACGAGCCACTCCGACCATTAAATTCGATGAGAGTCGCAGTGCCAGAGGTTCAGCAGGTTCAGCGATCAGATCGCACAGGTGAGATATATCTGCAGACATGACGCTCTTTTTTGTGATTCTTTTGAGGGCTGACTTTGAGCCCAGGGTTGCTGCAAGCCTGCATTTCCTGATCAAGCAGGGACTTTGTTGTCACGGGAAGAACCTCACCATAGAAGACCGAAGCCGCTCTCACGTTTTGAGAGGAGCTCGACGGTGTAGAACATGGTGGATTGGTGGCTAACAAGAGCCACGAAAAGAGACGAGCGTAGGGCGAAAAGGAGAGTAATATCAGAGACGGTAATAGATGAGGAATAGGGACGTAGAATAAGTGTATAAGACCAAAACTCGCACGGCCTCGGAGTCCCTCGGGCGAGGGGCCAGGCCAGAAAGCAAGCAAGACTGATCCGGAGTGCAAGTGTTTGCCCAAAGCTTGGACCGAGCCACTGCGTCATATGGCTACTCTCACAGAGGTCGCTGAGCAGGTGATGGAGAATGAGAAATATGGTGCCAGTGAAGACACGCATTCCAGGCCCATGCAGCGCCTCAAACCCATAACAAACCCCGCGCCTCGCAGGTCATCTACAAGTTACGCTTCCACGCCAGGATCGCCTGCCGCAAGAACAGGTCCTCCAAACTCTCTCTTCTTCCCTCTTGTGCCTCTGCCAGACATGAAGGGAAAGCATCCGGAGGGTACCGAGGGTGGCCATTCGGATCCCAAGGCCTCAAACAGCCGCGGGTCTGAGACGCCTAGGGTGGTTACCAATGAAGAAGACGAGACATCTGCTCGTCTCTCCGACCCATACAGGAATTCATTTGTCCGCACAGAGTCTGGTTTTCGCAGCGGTTGGGAATATGAGGATCACGACTCGACGGGAAGGGGAACTGCTCGCTTAAGGGATCGACAAAGCTGGTTGAATGTCGAGGATTGGAACATCAACCCAAGGAAATGGCTGGGCCTCTCAGAGATAGACGTGCAAGAGGAGGCTGGAGATGATCAAAGCCCGCAGCCACCGAGGCAAACGGATTCTCCTGTACAAATGGGAGGTCCTTCCCGTGTACCCTCAAGAGCGCCTTCTCCAACACTAGCAGTCAACGAAGAGCTTGCCCTACCACCCACCCCTAGAGTCAAAAGCAGTTTCCCTCGGTCTCTCTCCCTTCCTCACATTCGCCACAATCCCGCTTGGAGCCGCATCAAGTCTCTCATCCCTCACCTCGCCGTTGCTACTCCAGAATCTACTTCAGAACAGCCCAAGTCTCCACGCGATCGCGATGTCGAGATCACCGACGAGCTGACGTTTTCAGGGTTATCAGTCCTTATGCTCCGTATGTGGCTCGAGAGGGACGAACGAGATGAACGGAGGGTACCTATCCTTTTGCATCGTCTCAAGATTCGTGTCAGTGACTCGGTTAATCCTCTCAACAACAACAGCGCCGTATTTCGTATCGAATGCGAGTATGCAAACAGTGCAGCGAAATGGGTGATTTATAGGCAGCTTCGGGACTTCAACTCACTGCACACTCATTACAAAGTCACCAATTTCTACACCCGAAACATGGACCTTCCAGATTTCCCTCGAGCAAAGCTCGGGAGACAGACCCTCCACCGGTTGAAGAAAGAGAGAGGACGTGAAGCTGGAAAAAAAGACTTTGCAAAAATGAGGCGTGAAGAATTGGAAAACTACCTTGCGGGTATGATTAAGGCGGTGGTATGTCTATTGACTCATGGCTCTGTACCTTTTTGTTCATAGATAACGCAGATGTTCGAAGCGAATTGCAATCGCCTCTTACGATTTCTCGAAGTCTCCACATTATTCATCGCCCTTGCCCATTCAGGCGGCTACCAACTCAAAGCAGGAGTGCTCAAATTAGAGCCAGCAGGCTCAAAGAAAGAGTATACGCGTAAGGGAACAAGCTGGCGTGATCGACGAAGGGGTCGGTGGTGTGCCGTTCGAGAGAGCTATCTGGTTATCATGCGTGAGGCAGGAGAGGTACGACAAGCGCCAAATTCAAACATATGAAGCTAATTATTCCATAGCTGGAAATCTGCGACGTATTTTTGCTTGACTCCGAGTTCAGCATCCAGCAGCCGCGACGTTACTACCGCCAGGGACTTCGAGCGATGCATTTCGGTGAATCAGAAGAGGAGGATGCGGTTGTGATCCATCGGCGTCTTCCCAAATGGCGCAAGCACCACGACCTAGAGGGCTCTCCAGGCGAAGCAACCCACCCTCGGCCAGATATTCCGCAAGTGACACTCAATGGGGTCAAACAAGACGATACTATCAGCGACAGGCCCAACGGGGATACAAGACCAAGCGAGGATCACCTACCAATGGAAGACACACAGGTTCAAGAGCATGAGAGGTCTAAGAGCAATCTTTCCCGTCGATCTAAGGACACGGCTCGTACTGGGCGTAGTTCGGTCCATACCGTAGCTTCGAATATCCTCTCAAGGTTTAAATCGGTGGCATCACACAGGTCGCGTCCTTCCGCCTCTGGAAGAACCACGTCCTCTTCCTCAAGCACATCTCTATCATCCTCAGACGACGAATCCTCGGATAATGACCTCCAGCCACCAATGGACCCAAGTGTATCACATCCCGCTGATGTAGTCTACGGGGATGCTGGTCATGCTGGCGAAAAGATTGAAGCGAAGGCCGGAGCTCAGCGGGCGGACGGGCGAAGTGAAGATGAAAAGGAGAAGAAGAAGAAGCGGATGAAAGACGTCTCTAGGCATACTTTCTACATCGAGAACTCTCAGCAGCGGCTCAAAATTGTTGCGAGGAGCGAGGTAAAGCCCTATTATCACGTAATCCGTTGCATTCACCGACTAGTCCACCTCACAGAGGCAAACTCAACAATGGATCTCCGCTCTTGAGCGAATGCAACACAGCTCATTTTGGTCCGGCCGCAATCGATTTGATAGCTTCGCTCCTATTCGTCTTAACGTGGCCACGCAATGGCTCGTCGACGGGGTCAGTCTTTTCCCACCACTATTACATCATACTAATCGTACCTAATCAGAGGGACTACTTTTGGAGCCTCTCACGTGCGATCTCCATGGCCAAGAAGTGTATCTACATTCATGGGTGGTGGCTAACTCCAGGTAAGTGAATCGTTATGTTTCTTCTTGTAATGGTCCATATTTATTTCTTCGGGTTAGACCTGTATATGCGTCGACCACGAAAAGAAAGCTACCGCTTGGATCGGCTCCTCAAGCGCAAGGCCGAGGAGGGCGTGATGGTCTATGTCATTGTTTAGTACGTTGCAATTCTATCTTCCTAGGAGGTACCTGACATCATTTCAGTAAGGAGTTTTCGAACAAGACAACCCCAACCGACAGCAAGTAAGCATGTCATCCGGTGGGTCAGGAGCATTTCAGCTAACCCTACTTAGCTATACCAAACAGCGCCTGACACATCTACATGAAAATATCTTCGTCCAGCGTTCTCCATCTCATTTTGTGACAGGCACTTTCTATTGGGCCCACGTGAGCACGGTTTACTTGCATCACCAGACGACCGATTAATCACGTTTGAAGCACGAGAAAATGTGTGTAATCGACGAAACTATCGCCTTCATGGGAGGCATTGATATGTGCTTTGGACGGTGGGATACCCCGCAGCACTCCCTCATTGACGAAGGAGAGGATGGTCCAGAGGGCAGTCAGATCTGGATAGGCAAGGACTATAGCAACCCAAGAGTTCTCGACTTCCATGCTCTCAATAGACCGGAGCAAGATATGTATGATCGGTCCAAGGTTGCGCGTATGCCCTGGTATGTTAGCGCCACTTGATATATTGATTGAGTGTATTGACCCATTCAGGCACGATGTTGGCTTACAAGTTGTTGGCCAACCAGCTCGCGATATCTGTCGACACTTCGTCCAACGGTAAGCGCATCAAATCAACCAATTCAGGAGAACTGCATGCTTAAATCATTTATAGCTGGAACTTTCTTCTACGCGTTAAGGTGAAGGGCGCACTCCTCGTATACCGATCGTGACACTAAGATTGTCGTAGAACCACTCTCGAAAGATGCCTTTTATCATCCCACCATCGGAGTTCAGGCCGGCAGAGCTCGCTCAGCTCGGTTTGACTGGCACTTGCGAGATGCAGATATGTCGCTCATCTGGTCCATGGTCACTCGGCACTGTGGACCACGTTGAACATTCCATCCAGAATGCTTACCTTAAAGGTCCGGTTCACCCTATTTTTTCTTTGCGAGTACTGATGGGAGTAGCCATCCAATTATCTGAACACTTCGTCTACATCGAGAACCAATTCTTCATCACTTCGTACGTCCCGTCGTCTAGAACCTCCCCCTTTCCATTTATGAAGGTACAGCACGACAGTGGGAGATACCAAGATTGAGAACAAAATCGGAGACGCATTGGTTAACCGCATCATTCGCGCGCATCGCGAGGGCACGAAATGGAGGGCATGCATCGTTCTGCCACTCATGCCCGGCTTCACCTTCCCTGTCGATCATGATAGTGCAAGCGCCGTAAGGTTTCTGATGATCATTGGAATCCATCTCATTGAGCGTTTGCTCGCAGATTCGCCTCATAGTAGAGTGTCAGAACAGGTCAATTTCAAGGGGACCTAACTCGATCTTTTCGCGTCTGAGAGCAGAAGGGATTGACCCCAACGAATATATCACATTCTGCTCTCTTCGAGGATGGGGTAAACTTCCTGGAAGTGTACTCACAACTGAGCAGGTCTATATCCATGCCAAGGTAAGGATAAAAACTAGCTACAAAAGGTTGTCTGACGCAATCTCAGATCATGATCGTTGATGACCGCCTAGCTATGATTGGTTCCGCGAATATCAATGAGCGATCTCAGAAGGGGGATCGCGACTCGGAGCTAGCGGCTGTAATCCGTGATACCGACATGATGGATGGGTATGGTTCGGTTTTCCTTCTTTCTTGGTCTCGTCTGAGTTCCGTTCTAGTTACATGGGGGGTGAACCTTTCAAAGTCGGTCGGTTTGCACATACACTCCGTGTCCGTCTCATGCGGGAGCATCTTGGAGTCGACGTCGATGCGCTTTATGACGAAGACATCCAGCACGCGCAAGAGCAACATGAACATGCCACAAGTCCCAAACGGACAGAAGAACCTGACAGCGAACCAAGAGCGGAGCCCGATAATGGCATAGATATCGGTCCCCATCAATGGGACCCCAATCAAGAACAGGTCAACTTGACAGCTGCAGAGCAGCAAGAGATTGCAGATGGCGGTGTGAGCACCATAGCACCCAAAGTTCGTGTCACTCGTCTGGCGAACCTTGGTGTCCAGACAGTCACGGGTGGTAGGCTTACATCCTACTGATTCTTAAGTAGTTCACTGACCCGTCGACTTGCAGCTGTTAATGGCGCTAAAGAAGCGGTATCATTCGCTCGTACAAGAGCCCTTCAGGATGTTGGTGTCAAGCCGGCGGTCACCGATCGCCTTGCACAAAGCCGAACCCTCGGGGACGAACGCCAAACGTACAACAAGGCGGGCGAGAAGGAGCGAGGGTTCGCTTCTTCTGTTGTCCCGACCGTGGAAGAGAAGGCTGTTATGGAACAACGGTCCGATTTGGCCAATGAAAATACAGGCCTAGAGTTGAGCCCTCCACAGAGCGAAGGTGAAGAGGGACAGGCGATGACGTCGGACGGCAAAGAGCTCTATGGAGTCCCTGCTGATGTTATCAAGGCGGATGACGTACATCATACCCAATTCGATAGGCAGGGAGGCGATGAAAACGAGAAGGGAGCAGTCAGAGCGCGATCTGTTTTACGCAAGCACTTGAGCGTCAAAACCAGCAGCAAGCAATGGGCCGTGCCGACTCCTGCTCCATTGATTGACCCCCACGGGTTTGATGATCCTGTTTGCGACGAGTTCTTCAAACGCGTTTGGCTCGCGGCTGCTGTACGCAACACAGAGATATACCGTAAGGTCTTCCATGCTATCCCGGATGATCTAGGTAATAGGTGTGCAGTTGCTCCGCCTCGAACTATCATCACTGACTGCCTCGCTAGTGACGACTTGGAAACAATACAAGGAGTTCGTCGCTCATCATGAACGTTTACAGAAGCCTGTAAGCAGAATAAGCATTGCTGCTCATGAGGGCTCTGCTAACTTTACTCCAGGTGAAGGATGAGATGCGAGTACCTTCGGAAGGTTGTAACAGCGACCCCGGCGTCAACATAAACGATCAAGGTGCCAAGAACACGGCGGGGACCCAACTTGGGAAGGACGTAGATGAGAACGTCCACGACCATCGCGTAGCTACTGAAGTGGCTTCAGATCCTAGCAAGAGTCAACAAAGTCTTCTCTCGTCGCGCACAAAGTCGCCGACGCAGGCCAAAGAGGATGCTTCTCAAGTAAATGATATCGGAAACGAGTCCAACCCGACGCCAAGTAGCGACACTAGTGGTACTCCTGACCTGAGAGGTCAGCTGAAAGAGAAGGACAAAGACCAGGGAAAGAGGAAGCCTGCTGGACCGAACGAGCCATTTGAGCAGTGGGAGAGGGACGAGATGGAAGCGCTGCTAAAAGAAGTACAGGGACACCTAGGTGAGTCGCTATTAGGTATCATAAGCAATGGGTTCTTACCTGTGACAACTAGTTGTCTATCCGACGCGATTCTTGGAGGGCGAGGATATCGCCGATAACTTCTTATTCAATGCCGATCGGTACGACCCTCTTCTTGGTCGCAGATCGGAGCTAATTCTCCTGCCAGGCTGCTTCCTCTTCCTATCTATAATTGAAATACCGTACCCACTTCCTTGTTTATTGGATACTGTTGGTGCACTGTGCATTCTACCTTAATAGTCGCTAGAGCAGCGGAGACACACGTCTCACTGTCATTGCCATATTTGCAGTTTCGAATAGAGTCATATGCATAGACAGTTTAGGCATGGCCGCGAGCATACATTCCATCATCTGTCCTCCTTTCGAGGACCACCAGACGAGCATACACGCTCACTCCTCCATCGCAGGCGAAAAGGCAAGAAAAGGACACTGAATGGCCGCCTAGAACTTGCCGAACGTCTTTGCCGACGCCTTGCTCTTCGCCACCCGGATAACGTTGAATCGGACAGTTTTCGACAACGGTCGGCATTGGCCTACAATACGACAATGAACTCAACGCAAACGAAGCCTTGGAAGGATGAACGTACCGACGGTGACGACGTCGCCGAGCTCAACACGGAAAGCAGGAGAGACGTGAGCGGCCAAGTTCTTGTGACGCTTCTCGTAACGGTCTAATGAAGAGACAATGCTCAACGAGGTGCGGTAAAGTATATATTGTTTGCACGCACGATACTTGGGGATATAGTGCAGATAATCTCTGCGGATGATGATGGTGCGGGTCATCTTGGTAGAGATGACCTTGCCAGTGAGGATACGACCGCGAATTGAGACCTCTCCGGTGAAGGGGCACTTCTTGTCTGCAACGAACCAAACCCATCAGCCTCTTGACTTTATTCCAAGGTTTTAGCGAACAGACCAATATAGGTGCCGTTGATGGCTTCGGAAGGGGTCTTGTAGCCCAGACCAATATCTTTGTACCATCTCTTCTCTTTGGTACCGACTTTGCGACCGCCTGTTTTTGAGTAGAGCCAGTCGGAAATCGCGCGTGTCAAAATCCAAAGAAATTTGCAAGAAATTCAGCATTTCAAAGCGCATGATACAAAACAAGATACTGACCACGAATCTTGGCATTATTGAAGATGGTTTGTTTTTGGAACGACTTCTCGATCTAGCAAGAAAAGGGAGGTCAGCCGCCTCGCTAGACCATCGGCAGCATAATACGGACTTGTTCGGCCATCGTGGCTACGAGGAGATGGCAATTTTGGTATTACAGGTGAGTGGTAGAGGGAAAAGAGGAAGAAAGTCGATTCCGGACAAGGTTTTGTTTATTGTTTGGACACAAAGGCTCCCTTTGTAACTGCCACAGCTGGGTAGATTTCTTGGAAATAAGCGCGACAAATCTGGATTGCTCCTGGTGTATAGCACTGGATACTAGTATATCTGTCCATCGACTCGGCGTGTCCCTCGCTGCTATTCTCGCCTCACATGCCGCTTTTAGTGATATACGGTGAAAACCATCGACACGATACGCGACGTTGTACTATCGGACAACCTGGACGTACTTCAAAAGGCACTGTTTCCCCTCTTGATGCCATCCCCGGTAGCCATCTGACCCTTTCGAGGGTCATGGCCAAACGCTGGGCTACAATCCGATGAAGGGGGCACCGATATCATAGTACGAGACATGAGCAAAGGCCCTCCTCGCTCCTACGTTGGAGCCTCTCGAACGCCCAGCAGTTCACCCCAAACAAACGCCACCACGACCGAAACCTCAGATGCACACTCGAGTGTAACGCATGGAGGCGGCTACAACTTGAGTACCCAAATTTCAAAGGTTGTTTGGAGTGTTAGAGAGCGTTTGCTCGAAGGTCCATCTCTTTCAACATTTACGCATGGACTTCTGCCCCCCGTTGTAATACTCCTCCTGTGGAGTATCTCAACGCATCGGGCATATCATCCTTAACGTTGCGAAGTCCTTGCCTCAGAGGTTCGCGATTGCCGTTTGATCTGGGAGACCAGGGAGAAATACGTGATGGAGAATTCTCGGGGTTATATGCGTCTCAAGGTCAAGAAGGGAGCGAGTTTATGATGTTTATTACGCACTGATTTGGACTTGAGGATACATAGCCGGTCTTAAAAGCCTGGGAGGACGCAGTAAGAGGCGGAGAGGCCTGTGGGCCACAGAGTAAACCTTGAGCAATAGAGAGCAGAGACCGGGTTTAAATCCTGCGACTCTCATTCTACTTATCGTTCGGCCACGAGGTAAGAATTCGCATGCCTTCCGTAATTGCAATAAAAGTTTATTGGCTAGGGTCGTTCAACTTTATGTTACAGCCTACAGTGAGCTATTACGCCGTGTCACGTCGAGACGGGTACGGCCTATGTAGACAACTATCTGCTTACATCATAGTGTATATCATTCGTGCTTTGATTGCACTGTGCGCATGTATCATGGGGATATGCGTTTAAAGTACCTGTCACACAGCATCCTCCTTGATTGATTGATGCTAGGAGAGACCACGATAGATAAAAGTACAAGGTGGTCTTCTGGAGGCACAAACCCTTCTGTGCAATGCTACACGGCCGGAAAAAACCCCGGTGAAATCCACCGCGAGCGTCCACGGTGAATTTCACCTTGTCCCCGAGGGAAAATTGAGGCGACGTCCATGTGTGAAGTTCACCTATGCCGCCTACGGGAAATCCAACCCGCCAGCTAGGTAAATTCCACGCGATTTTTCCTCCAAACCCCCCGCAAAGAGCTGTGAGCCGTAGGTAAATTCACCTCGAGGAAGGATAAATATGAAGCGTGAACTTTTTGGCTCGCGGCTCGGGTGTTTTCCGTTTGTATTTCAGGCACTCGTTTACATTCAAAATTTCTATATACACGCATACCAAACAGAGCAAGAATGCGATGGGGGTTTATCAAGGGGAGGGGAGGCAAGAAAAGCAAGAGGCACGAGGGCGAGGCAAGGCAAGGGAGCGAGAGGAGCAAGGAGAGCAGTCATGAGAGGGAAGCAGGGCAAGTTCGAGGGGAGAGAAAGTCCGATCTATTGTACATATAAGAACTCCGTGTGATCTATGCATTTTGGGTCGCATTGCGAGCGATATTGTGAGTGTTGCGCATCTGGTGTGGGAAGTTATGAGCCGCCTTCTGGCAAGGGTTGCAGTGCATTTTTTTTTACGGGGGTTGAGTGTATAATGGCTGGCACGCACGTAAGTATTTACACAGCGCAATACCCGGACGCTAGGTTGACAGAGGAGTCCCGCATGAAAGCGGTCGAGGGTGCGGGCTCTTGTCGTCGTCACGGCGGCCCCCGTGATCGTGGCCAGTGGCATCTCCAGACTTGTCCTTACTTTGTTCATTATTCTTCTGGGTAGTACCCGCATGGTTAAGTGGTCAGCGGGGCAAAAAAAGAATTGGTGGTGGACGCACTTGTTAGCTTGTGATTTTCCTTCCCCACCTGGAGCCTGCCCCCTGCGTTCCGCTCTGGTTGGCACCCGCATCCTAGTGATCGTCTTCCTAATCTGAGCACAGGTTAGCCTTTTTTGTGGTTGATTTCTTCGATTGAGCTTTTTTCAGAGGCATGGTCAGGCATGGTCATTGGAGTCCAAGATTGGCAAGGACTTTGGGTCTGTCGATGCAGAAACGCACTCTCTGTGAGCAGAAACGCGCAGGGGACGATCAGCGACGGGAATGAGACTCTGTCGATACGGCGACGCACTTCCTGTGAGCAAAAATGCATGTGAGCAGAAATGCACAGGGGAACGATCAGTGACAGGAATGAGACTCTGTCGATGTAGAAACGCACTTCCTATGAGCAGAAACGCGCAGGAGACGAGGCAGTGCGTTTCTGCATCGACGGAGTCTCATTCCCGTCGCTAATTGTCCCCTAGTTCTGCTCACACGTGTATCTGCTCACAGATAGTGCGTATCTGCATTGACAGAGTCTCATTCCCGTGGCTGATCGTCCCCTGCGCGTTTCTGCTCACAGGTAGTGCGTTTCTGCATCAACAGAGTCTCATTCCCATGGCTGATCGCCAAACATTGCCCCTTTTGAATAACGCACCATGGCTCTACGGCACACGATCGTCTACTGCATCACTCATGTCCTAATGGTATTAACAAGCTGGTCAACTGCCACAAAGATAAGTTTGTTCTCACACTGGAGGACAAATGGCGAATTGACACTTGGTCGATTTATCAAACAGGAGGGCGGCTATCAAGGCTCATATTGCGGAAAGCTTCCCCATGTGGTACAGAGGTTGTATCGGCTGCG
>Ga0307513_10011622_pt1 | contig 10929 bp, 7 predicted proteins | sample 15_EM_MG_FD_202174 | JGI IMG/M metagenome (GOLD analysis project Ga0307513, IMG submission 202174) | Populus trichocarpa ectomycorrhiza microbial communities from riparian zone in the Pacific Northwest, United States - 15_EM | ecosystem: Host-associated > Plants > Roots > Unclassified | place... | reverse complement strand
GCGTCGACACGCGTGCCACCGAGCAGATCGCGCGGATCGGCGACGAGCTGGGCCGCGACGAGATCCTCGACCGGTGCGGCTCGCTGCCGTCCACGCAGGCCGTCGGACCCAAGATCGCGTGGGTGGCCGAGCACGAGCCGGAGGTGGCGGCGAAGGCGCGGCGGCTGTACATGCCCAGCTCGTGGCTGGTGCAGCAGCTGACCGGCGAGTACGTGCTCGACCACCACTCGGCCAGCCAGTCGGTGCCGCTCTACGACTCGCGGGCACAGGAGTGGTACCCGCCGTGGGCCGAGCGCGTCGCTCCCGGGCTCGAGCTACCGCCGCTGCGGTGGCCAGGCGAGGTGGCCGGCACGGTGACCGCCGAAGCGGCAGCCGCGACCGGGCTCGCCGAAGGGACGCCCGTCATCACCGGCACGGTCGACGCCTGGTCCGAGGCGATCAGCGTCGGCGCGACCCGGGTCGGCGACCTGATGCTCATGTACGGCTCCACGATGTTCCTCGTCGCGACGACGAAGGACCGGCTGCTCGTGCCAGCTCTGTGGAGCACGATCGGCGCGTTCCCCGGCACCCACAACCTCGCGGGCGGCATGGCGACCTCCGGCGCGATCACCGAATGGCTGCGCGGCCTCTTCGGCGGCCCGGAGCACGCCGAGCTCAGCGCGGCGGCCGACGCGTCCGGCCCAGGCGCGAACGGGCTGCTGATGCTGCCCTACTTCGCCGGCGAGCGGACCCCCATCGCCGATCCCGACGCGCGCGGCGTGATCGCCGGCCTCACGATCAGCCACACCCGTGGCGATCTCTACCGCGCGGCCCTGGAGGCCACGGCGTTCGGGGTGCGGCACAACATCGCGGCCATGCGCGACGCGGGGGCCGAACCGCAGCGCATCGTCGCGGTCGGCGGCGGCACGACGGGTGGGGTGTGGACGCGCATCGTGTCCGACGTGACCGGGCTGCCGCAGGAGGTGCCGGAGGTGACGATCGGGGCGAGCTACGGCGGCGCCTACCTGGCGGCACGCACGCTCGATCAGTCCGCCGACGTGGACGCCTGGAACCCGGTCAAGGAACGCGTCACGCCGGACCCGGAGACCCAGGCGCTCTACGAGGAGCGCTACGCGGCCTACCTTTCCCTGTACCCGGCCACGAAGGACCTGGTGCACGGCCTGGTGGCAGCGCACCAGGAATGTTGATCACGGGCAAATGGTTGCTCCACAAGATCGACAAGCAACCATTTGCCCGTGATCAACGCAATTCCGGCGGCGGCTGACCCGTCAGCAGATCTCGAGGTGGTCGAGGTGCGGGCAGGAGGGGCGTTCGGTGTGGGTGCGGTCGAGGTAGAAGAACGCCGTCGACGCGATGTCGTCCGCCAGCTGCAGGTAGCGCCCGTCCGAGCGCCAGCCCAGCGCCTGCACGTCCACGCGCAGCCCGCTCGTGAACCGGATCGGGTCCGCCACGTGCCAGCGGTACATGCCGAACCGCTGCTGGCTGCGGTAGACGCCGTCGGGCCGCAGGATCTGGTGCAGCCCCAGGTACGGGGTGGTGAACGCGGTGTAGCCCTGCCCGGGCACGTCGAAGTTCCAGGCCCCGCCGAAGTAGTCCTCGGTGCCGGTGCCGCAGATCGTGGGCAGCCGGTCGTCGCCGTCGAGGTAGAACTTCATCTCGCCCTCGCCCCACCAGCCGGTGTTGTTCACACCCCACGCGAGGTAGGTGCCGACGTATCGACCGTGACCGACCACCCCGTCGAGGATCCGGTGCACCTCGCCGCGCACGAGCGGGTTGTCGCGGTGCCACTGGACGTGCAGGTACGCGGCGTCGTCGGGGACGTCGGTGAGCGCGTAGGTGACCTGGAAGTACACCGTGGCCGGACCACCGCTCATGTTCTCCAGCGTGATCCGTGCACCGCGCCGGAACGGCATCGGCCAGTAGGAGTTGCAGCCACCGTGCGGGTTCACGGCGACCATCTGCGACGACAGCTGCGCGAACTCCCCCCAGCCCTGCCCGAAGAAGTCCCCCACCGGCACCTCCACGGCGGGCTTGTCGTCGCCGTCCCAGTACATCCGCAGCATCAGCTGCCGCCAGTGGCTCGGGTGCGTGGTGAGCCAGATGTGCTGCACCACCCCGGATCCCTCGATCTCGGCGAGCTCGGCCGTCGCACCGGCCGGAATCTCGATCGACGGCGACACCTTCCAGCCCTGCCCGAGACTGCGCGCGGCGTTGGCGCCGGTGCCGTGGGTCGCGCCGCCACCGCCACCACGGGCACCCGTCGGGTTCTCCGGGGAGATCGACCGGGTCACCGCGTCGTCGAGCATGGCGAGCGACAGGTGGGGAGAGAACACCGACGTCCTCCTCAGCAGCGTTTGGTAGAAATCGATTCCAGACACTAGGAAGTGCCATTGATCGCCGTCAAGGCGACGAAGCGTTGCAATCGATTGAGCCGGTGATTATCGTCGGCCAGCACACTCGAGAGCGGCGAGGACCAGTGGCGACGACGATCTACGACGTTGCGGCGCGGGCAGGCGTCTCGGCCGCCACCGTCTCGCGGGTGTTCAACGGCTCGGGCGTCTCGCGCGAGAAGGTCCGCGTGGTGCTCGCCGCGGCGCAGGAGTTGGGCTACACGCCCAACCGCACGGCCCGCGCATTGCGCACCCGCAGCTCGACGGTGATCGCGCTGATCGTGGCCGACATCGAGAACCCGTTCTTCACCTCGCTCGCGCGCGGCGTGGAGGACGTCACGCTGCAGGCCGGCTACTCGGTCGTCCTCTGCAACACCGACGAGGACCAGGCCCGGGAACGTGCGGCGCTCGCCGTCGCGCTGTCGGAGCACATGGCGGGTGTGATCCTGGTGCCTGCCGCCGACCGCAGCGAGATCGGGCCGCTGCTCGACCGCAACGTCCCGGTCGTCACGGTCGACCGCGCGCTGCACCACCAGCCCGTCGACTCCGTGGTGGTCGACAACCTGGCCGGCGGGCGGCACGCGACCGCCCGGCTGTACGAGCGCGGCGCCCACCGCGTCGCCTGCATCACCGGCCCGCAGGAGGCCGAGACCGCCGAACTGCGCAGCGCCGGCTGGCGCCAGGAGTTCCGCCGCAGCTCCCCCGGCGTCGATCCCGAGACCTACCTGCGGCACGCGGACTACCGCGTGGACGGCGGCCGGGCGGCGATGGCACAGCTGCTGGACCTGCCCGAACCGCCCGACGCGGTGTTCGTCGCGAACAACCTGATGGCCGTCGGGGCGCTCGCCGAGCTGCGCGAGCGCGGCCTGGCGCCGCCGGGCTTCGGCATGTCGGCCTTCGGCGACCTGCCCTACCTGCCACTGGGCCCCAGCGGGATCGCCGTCATCCCGATCCCGACCCGACACATCGGCGCCACCGCCGCGACCGTACTGCTGGAGCGCATCCAGGGCGCCACGCATCCCGTGCGCACGATCGTGCTGCGCAATGAGCCGGACTAGCCCCGACTGCGCTGGCATGCTGGGGCGATGCCCGATCGTGCACCGACCGGCGAGCTGGTGGTCCGCCTCCTCGACGCCAGCACCTGGCCGGCGTTCGCCGAGCTGGTCGAGGCGAACAACGGGGTGTGGGGCGGGTGCTGGTGCATCGGGTTCCACGTCCCCGTGAAGGGCCGCACCCCGGCGCAGAACCGCGCCGAGAAGGAGCAGCGTGCCCGCGAGGGGCGCACGCGCAACGCCCTCGTGTTCGACGGCGACCGCTGCCTGGGCTGGGTCCAGTTCGGCACGCCCGCCGAGCTGCCGGAGGTCAAGAGCAGGCGCCTGTACGAGAAGGGCCTCACCACGCTCCCCGACTGGCGCATCACCTGCTTCTTCACCGGCAAGGGGTTGCGCGGGCGCGGCGTCGCCGACGCCGCGCTCGGCGGCGCGCTGGCCGAGATCGCCCGCCTCGGCGGGGGCACGGTGGAGGGCTACCCGGAGGAGACCGACGATCGGAAGATCTCCGGCTCGTTCTTGCACACCGGCACGATGGCGGCCTTCGAGAACCACGGATTCGCCAGGACCCGCCCGATCGCGCCGCACCGCTGGGTCGTGACCCGGCACGTGGATCCGGGCTGATCAGGCGCGGGAGATCGCCACCATCTCCGCGCGCGGCACGATCTTGATGCGGTCACGGCCGCGCTCCTCGCCGGTGCGCCGCTCATGCTTGTCCAGCTGCAGCCAGCCGTCCCACGTCGTGTACTCGACACCGCGCGCGGCGAGCAGCTCCTCGATCGCCGCCGGGTCGCGGCGCGGGGCCGGCCCCAGCCCGTCGGCATCGGTGAGCAGGCTGCCGACGGTCTCCAGCGCACAACCCTTCGTGTGCCCGATCAGCCCGACCGGGCCGCGCTTGATCCAGCCGACGGCGTAGACGCCCGGCAGCAGCGAGCCGTCCAGGTCGAGCACCCGACCGTGCTCGTGCACGAGCACGCCGCCGTCGTGGTCGAACGGGAGCCCGCCGAGGTGGCTGCCGATGTACCCGACGGCGCGGTAGACCGCCTCCACCGGGAAGTCGGTGTGCACGCCGGTGCCGCGGGCACCGCCGCGGCCGTCGGGCTCGGTGCGCTCGACCCGCAATCCGGTGACGCGCTCGGCGCCGAGCACGGCGACGGGCCGCTGCAGGAAGTGCAGGTGCAGCCGGCGCGGGGTGTCGCGACGGTCGCGCAGCGCCCAGTCCTGCAGCGTCTTGACGACCATCTGCGTCTGCTTGCTCGCGCGCACGGCCGCCACCGACGCCTCGTCGATCTCGACGTCGGCGGGGTCGACGACGATCTCCAGCCCCGGCACGTGATCGAGCTCGCGCAGCTCGAGCGGGCTGAACCGCGCGTGGGCGATCCCGCGGCGGGCGAACACGTGCACGTCGGTGGCCCGGTTGCGGGCCAGCACCCGGCCGACGTTGTCGGGGATCTCCGTGGTCATCATGTCGTCGACGTGCTTGCCCAGTACCCGCGCGACGTCCAGCGCGACGTTGCCAGCGCCGATCACGGCCACCCGCTCGGCGTCGAGATCCCAGGTGCGCGGCACGTCGGGATGCCCGTCGTACCAGGAGACGAACGCGGCGGCGCCAAAGCTGCCGGGCAGGTCGATGCCGGGCACGTCCAGCTCGCGGTCGCGCTCGCACCCGGTCGCGACGATCACGGCGTCGTAGTGCGCGCGGAGATCGGCGAGCGTGACGTCGGTGCCGAAGTGGGTGTTGCCGAACAGCCGCATCCCCGGCTGGTCGAGCACCCGGTGCAGTGCGTGGACGACCTGCTTGATGCGGGGATGATCGGGAGCGACGCCGTAGCGGACGAGCCCGAACGGTGCGGGTAGGCGTTCGAAGACGTCCACCTCGACCGGCCGATCCGCCTTCAGCAGCGTGTCGGCGGCGTAGATACCCGCCGGACCCGCCCCGATGACCGCCACCCGCAGTGCGCGCACCCGTCCACCCCGCTCCGTCGTCGACATCGACTTCGACGGTAGCGGAGTAGGTAAGCCTTGCCTAAGTAACGCTCCTCACGCGCGTTGATCGCCGTCCGTCAGCAGAGCCTCGCGCATCCCGGCGAGGGTACGGGCGAGCAGGCGCGACACGTGCATCTGCGAGATACCGATCTCCTCGGCGATCTGGCTCTGGGTGCGCCCGCCGTAGAACCGAAGCAGCACGATCCGCCGCTCCCGCGCAGGCAGGCGATCCAGCAGCGGCCGCACCGCCTCGACGTTCTCGACGCCCTCCAGCAACTCGTCCTCGACCCCGAGCCGCTCGGAGAGTGCCTGGTCGTCCGGGCCGGTACCCGCATCCAGCGTCGACGTGTGGTGGCCAGCCTCGGCGCGCAGTGCCTCCAGGACCTCCTCGACGTCCACGTCGAGCCGACGGGCCAGATCGCTCGGCCGGGGAGACCGGCCCAGCTCCTGGGTGAGCTCGCCGGCGACCCCGCGGATCGCCACGCTCAGTTCCTTCAACCTGCGCGGCACGCGCATCGCCCACGTCCGGTCGCGGAACCAGCGCAGGATCTCCCCGCGCACGCTCGGCACCAGGAACGCGAGCACGTCGGAGCCGTCGGCCCGGACGGGATCCCACCGGTCGACGGCCTTGATCACCCCGACCGAGGCGACCTGCTGCAGATCCTCCCGCGACCACGGGTTGGCCGACGTGTAGCGCCGCGCCAACCGCTCCCCCACCGGCAGCAGCTCGACGATGATCCGTTCCCGCAGATCGGCACGCTCCTGCGCGTCCGCCGGCAGCGCTGCCATCCGATCCAGCAGCGGGACGAGGTGCGCGAACTCGCTCGCCGGGCGGGTCTCGGCAGGACTCCTGCTCGGGGCGGGTGTTCCGGACATAGCTCCTCCGTGACTGAGCACAACGGAGGGGCGGCGGGCTGCACCCCGAGTCGGCAGGACTCGGCGTGACGGTACTCGCACCGGCCGCGCTCCGCAGGGTCACCGTCACCCGGCGCGTTTGGCTTCCGCAGAACGGGGCACGCCAACGGGATGACCGAGCCGCGCAACCCCACCACCACGGACTCCGGCGCACCCGTCCAGAGCGACGAGCATTCGCTGACCGTCGGCCCCGGCGGGCCGATCCTGCTGCAGGACAGCTACCTGATCGAGCAGATGGCCCAGTTCAACCGGGAACGCATCCCGGAGCGGCAACCGCACGCGAAGGGCAGCGGCGCCTTCGGACGGTTCGAGGTGACGGCCGACGTCTCGGCGTACACGTCGGCGACCTTGTTCCAGCCGGGCGCGGTCACCGATGTGGCCGCCCGGTTCTCCACCGTCGCCGGCGAGCGCGGCAGCCCCGACACCTGGCGGGATCCCCGCGGTTTCGCGGTGAAGTTCTACACGCCCGACGGCAACTACGACATGGTCGGCAACAACACCCCGGTGTTCTTCATCAAGGACCCGATGAAGTTCCAGCACTTCATCCGCTCCCAGAAGCGCCGCGCCGACTCCAACCTGCGTGACCACGACATGCAGTGGGACTTCTGGACCCTCTCCCCCGAGTCGGCGCACCAGGTGACGTGGCTGATGGGCGACCGCGGCATCCCGCGCACGTGGCGGCACATGAACGGCTACACCTCGCACACCTACATGTGGGTCAACGCGGCAGGCGCGAAGTTCTGGGTGAAGTACCACTTCAAGACCGACCAGGGCGTGGAGTTCTTCACCCAGGACGAGGCCGACCAGATGGCGGCCGTCGACACCGACTACCACACGCGCGACCTGTTCGAACACATCCGCGACGGCGAGCACCCGAGCTGGACGCTGCAGGTGCAGGTCATGCCGTTCGAGGACGCGCCGAACTACCGGTTCAACCCGTTCGACCTCACCAAGGTGTGGCCGCACGCCGACTACCCGTTGACCGAGGTCGGGCGGCTCACGCTGGAGCGCAACCCCACCGACAACCACACCGAGATCGAGCAGCTCGCCTTCCAGCCGAACAACCTGGTGCCCGGCATCGGCCCGAGCCCGGACCGGATGTTGCTCGCTCGCCTGTTCTCCTACGCCGACGCCCACCGGCACCGTCTCGGCGCGAACTACCAACAGATCCCGGTCAACGCGCCCACCTGCCCCGTCCACAGCTACTCGAAGGACGGGGCCATGCGCATGGTCAAGGTGGCCGATCCGGTCTACGCGCCCAATTCCTACGGCGGCCCGGCCGCCGACAGCCGCCACCCCGAGCCCAGCTGGTACGCCGATGGCGAGCTGATGCGCACCGCCTACGTCGACCACGCCGAGGACGACGACTGGGGGCAGCCCGGCACGATGGTGCGCGAGGTGCTCGACGACGCGGCCCGGGGCCGCCTGGTGGACAACGTGGTGGGGCACCTGCTCAACGGGGTCAGCGAGCCGATCCTGCGGCGTGCCTTCGACTACTGGCGCAACATCGACGCGGAGATCGGCAAACGGATCGAGGAAGGCGTGCGGTCGAAGGCCGACGAGCTCGACCCGAAGGTCGAGGAGCAGGGCAATCCCGCACGGACGAGCATGCAGCAGAAGGCTTAGGGCTCAGGCCGGCACCGGGGTGTCGCGCGCGGTGAAGCCGCGTGCGCGCCCCGGGTCCTCCGGCCCCCACAGCGTGGTGTGCAGCTCGCGTCGCACGAGCGGCACGACCTCCTCGGCGAAGCGGGTGAGCACCTCCTGCTGCTGCGGGTAGGGCAGCACGGGGTTGATCGACACCGACTGGATGTCATGGCGGTAGGCGCCGTGGTAGTCGACGATCTTGGCCGCGACCCGTTCCGGGGTGCCGACGAGTGCGGGGCCCCGCTCGACGGCCTCCTCGATCGTCGCGAACGAGGTGACCTTGCCGGGGCGGTTGTCGCCGGCGTGCAGCTCGCGCATCTTGGCCGCGAAGCCCTCGTAGATGGGGCGGTACTGGGCGACCGCCTCGGCGTCGGTGTCGGCGAGGAACAGCCCGCCGGAGCCGGATCCGACGTAGCCGACGGCCGGGTCGTGGCCGTGTTCGGCGAGCTTCTCGCGGTACCTGTCGATGAGGACCTTGTAGTTCTCCCGCGGCTGCAGCGCGTTGGCGGTGAACAGCGGATCGCCCCACGTCGCGGCGAGATCGACGGCGGCGGTGGAGGTCGCCGAGCCGTGCCAGATGCGGAACGGCCCGTCGAACGGGCGGGGATGGGTGGTCACGCCGTCGAGGGGCGCGTGGTGGGTGCCGCGCCAGGTGACGTCCTCCTCGCGCAGCAGCCGGCGCAGCAGCTCGTAGTTCTCCGTGAGGTACTCGTACTGCTTGGCGAGCTCCAGCCCGAACATCGCGAAGTGCTTGTCCTCGTTGCCCTTGCCGATGACGATCTCGAGCCGGCCGCCGGAGAGCTGGTCGACGGTGGCGTAGTCCTCGGCGACACGCACCGGGTCGAGGAGCGAGAGCACCGTGACGCCGGTGGAGAGCAGGATGCGGTCGGTGGCCTGGGCGAGGGCGCCCAGGAGCACGGTCGGCGCCGAGGAGACGAACTCGCCGGCGTGGCGCTCCCCCACCGCGTACGAATCGAAGCCGAGCCGTTCGGCCAGCACGGCGTTCTCGACGACCCGCTCCAGCCGCTCGTGCACGCTGATCAGCGCACCGGTGACCGGGTGCGGCGCGTGCGGGACGATGTCGAGTACTTGAAACCTCACGTCTGCGACCATAACCGCGCACCCGACCAGAATCGCATCGTGAACCACATCACACTGCGATTCGGGAATACATCGGCGCGCGCCGGATACCGACACCCGACAAATGTCCGGGCATTTATCCGCGGTGTGGTCGCCTGGGCCACAGGGACTTGCCGACGGCGCATCCGGCGCTTACCGTCGAGTTGCCGGTGTACGCCGGTGCCATCCAGAGCGGCCGAGAGACCCGGATCGACGACGCCGCAGCAACCCCCCGAGCCGTCGGGAGCGGGTGCTACCGCCGGGAACGATGGAGGTCGGACGTGTCCAGCTCGGCGAGGGTCGGCGTCGCAATCGGCGTTCTGACGACCTGGCACGCCTGGCGGCACCACGTCGACCTGTGCCGCACAGCCACCGCGCTCTGTCGCGGCTGCTGACACTTCCGCACCGGATCCACCATTCCTGCCGTCCGATGACGGCGATTCCGGCGTACCCGGAACACCTTTCCTGAGAAAGATGACCATGACCGTCTCGTCATTCCGCCGCATCCTCGCCGCAGTGCTCGGAGCAGGGCTGCTGGCCGGCTGCGGAGAGGGCGGCGCCACGGCCTCCGCACCCACCGGTCCCCCGCAGCCCGGCGGCACGCTGCGCTTCGCGGTGTCCAGCGACCAGGGCTGCGTCGATCCCCAGCAGGTGGCCAGCAACGACTCGATCTACTCGCTGCGCCAGCTCGTCGACTCCCTGACCGACCAGGACCCGCAGAGCGGGGAGCTGAAGCCGTGGCTGGCCACCTCGTGGACCAGCACGCCGGACGCGAAGTCGTACACGTTCACCCTGAAGCCCGGCGTCACCTTCAGCGACGGCACCCCGCTCGACGCCGCCGCCGTGAAGGCCAACTTCGACCGCGTGCCGCAGCTCGGCGCCCGCGCCACTCTCCCCAAGGGCTACCTCGCCGGGTACGCCGGCAGCACGGTCGCGAGCCCGACCCAGGTCACGGTGAACTTCGACCGGCCCAACGTGCAGTTCCTGCAGGGCACCTCGACCCACAGCCTCGGCATCCTCGCCCCCGCCACGGTTGCGCTCTCCGACGACGAGCGCTGCGCGAAGGTGGTCGGCTCCGGCCCGTTCACGCTGGAGAGCTACACCAAGAACTCCGCGACCGTCCTCACCAAGCGGACGGGTTACACGTCGCCCTCGTCGCTCGCGGCGCACACCGGCGACGCCTACCTGGATCGGCTCGAGTTCCGGGTCGTGCCCGAGTCGGGCGTGCGGGTGGGCAGCCTGACCTCCGCCGAGGTCGACGCCATCGGCAACATCGGACAGCAGGACGAGGCACCGCTCGCCGGCGCCGGGATCCAGCTGCCAGCACGGGCCAACCCCGGGCTCCCGTTCGGGATCACGTTCAACGCGTCGCGACCCTTCGGCGCTGATCCTGCCGTGCGCCAGGCGCTGTCCTGGGCGATCGACCGGGCCGAGGTCGTGAGCGCGGTCTACACCACGGCCACCAAGCCGGCGACCGCGCCGCTCGCGTCCAGCACCCCCGGCTACGCCGACCAGTCCGCCCGGCTCGGCTTCGACGCCGCCAAGGCCGGGTCGCTGCTCGACGCCGACGGCTGGACGTCAGGCCCCGACGGCATCCGCGCCAAGGCCGGCCAGCCGCTGCGCATCGAGCTCACCTGGTTCGCCAACGCCGCGTCGAACAAGCCCACGCTGGAGCTGATCCAGCAGCAGGCCCGCAAGGCGGGCATCGACCTGCAGCTGCGCGAGCGGCCGATCTCCGACAACACCGTCGTCCAGCAGAGCGGCGAGTTCGACGCGCTCTGGGGCAACCTGACCCGCGCCGACCCCGACATCCTGCGCAGCTCGTA
>Ga0307513_10011620_pt1 | contig 10932 bp, 6 predicted proteins | sample 15_EM_MG_FD_202174 | JGI IMG/M metagenome (GOLD analysis project Ga0307513, IMG submission 202174) | Populus trichocarpa ectomycorrhiza microbial communities from riparian zone in the Pacific Northwest, United States - 15_EM | ecosystem: Host-associated > Plants > Roots > Unclassified | place... | reverse complement strand
TATATATATATATATATATATATATTCATGGATCTTAACGTAAGAGTTTGAGACTTTTGAATTGAATGTTTATTTCACCGGAAGTTGTTATAGAATCTCATGCCATCGTGTATCATGTTAATTAAACCATGGATTCTCCCAACTGCACTCTGTATATGAGTTATAACTTCAAGTTAAGAATTTTCCTTTTTTTGAATTAGGGGAGATATTTTCCTCTTTTCCTTTTCTAGATGCTGCTTTAACCATAGCCAAGACTGCTCTCTCTTTCTTCTTCTTTTTTATTTTTTTTATTTTTTTTGAGTCTCTTTCTTGCTATGTCCTGGAATGGGTGAAGTATTTGAGTAATCAAAGTATATATCCTTGGAAAAAAAAAAAAAAAGGTAAGGTTCACATTATTTCAGATTCCATTGACATGCAGTCTGGTCTATTTAAATTAGAGGTCCTGCCGTCCGACATGTATAGCTGATTCAGGTGAAATAATATTTTCTTTCGCTATGTCTAGCGTAGCAATAAACATAGTTGAAAACTCGATTCCGAGAGATCACATGGCAAATACAAAGATAGATAGTAAGTTATATGAGTATGTGAAGCAGGACAATATTGAGGAATTTAAAAGCCGTGTCCAGCAACATTTAACAGAGAAGCTTGTGACTCCCTGTGGGAATTCATTACTTCATGTAGCCGTATGCTATGGAAGTGACAGTATTACAGCTTATCTGGCTGAAGCCTTTCCTTCTCTAATCACCATCCAAAACAGCCAGAAGGACACAATCCTTCATCTTGCTGCCAGAGAAGGAAGGGCTGGTCATACAATTAAACCTCTCGTGGAATCGAATCCGAGCTTGATGAGGATGAAAAATGTAAAGCAAAACACTCCTTTGCATGACGCGGTGATCACCGATAACAAAGAAGTTGCCAAACTCCTAGTTTCCAGAGATCCAGAAGTGGCCTATTACAACAACAAGAATGGCAAGTCTCCTTTATATCTGGCTGTTGAGAATGGCAATAAGAGAGGGATACTTGATGATCTCTTGGACTTGGGAGCTTCAATTCCTAAAAAAAGAAAAGATGGTGATTCCCCACCAGAAGGAAAGTCCCCTGTTCATGCTGCCATCAAGCAACGTAACAGAGGTGATCACAATTTCATTCCTCACTAGAAAATGAATTACATACAAACAATTGTTGCAAAGCTATTATCTTTATACTCGTTTGAAACATTTTCTTTTGATTTTCAGATATTTTGGAGAAAATTGAAAAGGCAAAGCCAGAGCTATTACGTCTCACCGAGGAAGAGTTGGGAAATTCACTGCATTATGCATCATCCATAGGTTTTCTCGAAGGAGTTCAATTCCTATTAGAGAAGTTTCACGATGGTGCTTATGAAACAAACCTTGAAGGCAACTATCCTATCCATCTAGCATGCAAAAGTCACTCTGTAGATGTAGTGAAGGAATTTCTTGATAAATTCCCATATCCAAAAGAATTCCTCAATAAGAAAGGGCAGAACATTCTTCATGTAGCGGCCAAACATGGAAATGGCAGTGTGGTTAGCTACATACTCAAACAGGACCAGAAGCTCGTCGCACCCCTGCTAAATGCAAGAGATGAGTATGGAAATACACCTTTGCATTTGGCAGCATGTTATGGCCAATGCATGGCTACATTTCTTCTTGTGCGTGACAATCGCGTTGAACATTTCATTGTTAACAATGAAAATTGGACACCATATGAGTTGGCTGAAGACCTTTCCAAAAGATCTGAAGAGATATAAATAGAAACAGATGAAATGGTATGCTATTAATTTGATCATCATTTATCGAGCTACAAAAGTCTATATATTTTAGGAGTATTACTGATTTAATATTCTGGTACCTGGGCTTCCTCTTTGTTGCCAGCCTGCCAAGGAACGAAAGCAGTTTGATTCAAAGAATAGTACCCCTGCGCTCGAGATCAAGGTATTTACGTTTAGGATTATATATGATAAGTTTTTTATTTAAGAAACAATATTTTATATAAAACACTGTCCAAAAAAAGAGAGGATGGATTAATTAATTTTTTTTATTATTAAATAGATATCTTTTTATCTTTATTTCAATAAAATCATGAAAATTTTTGTCGATGTTTATTATTTTAATATTTGCTTTTAGTTCTAAAAAATATTTATTTTTTTTCAAGAAAATAATCCATTCATTATTCTTTTATTTTTTAATTAAAAATTATTTATAAGATTATGATAGGTTGTTATTAAAAAAAAAACAAAACAATTTTATAAAAACATTAGTAAAAAAAATGGAACGTATTAATAAGGAAAATGGTTTTGATTAAAAAAAATATAGATACCTTTTTTATTTTTATTTCAAATCAATTAATTAAATTATTTTTTTATCCTATAAAATTTAAATTATTTATGAAAATTAATTTTTATTTTCATGTAATTAAATAAAAAAATTAAAAGTATCTCGCAACACGAAATAAAAAAAAATCTTTAATATATATATATTAGCTTCGGTTTTTGTGTTAGTTAACACTAACAACTCTTTCTTTATATTTTATAAGATTATATAATTTTCAATTTATTCTATATATTAAATACACACATCAATTTCTAAGTTCCCATTTAAATTTTTTTATGATGTTCATGATTCAAGCACATTCTTTTTTATATTAACAATTAACTTAGCTTCGGTACTTGGCTTGTATTCGCAAAATTGGTGAGCCCTAAAACTGTACTTTAGCTTAATTATCTCATTTATCTCAAATGACTTTTTCTCAAACATGAACCAGTTTCATTTGCTTAGATTGTTGTCTAGCCATAGCACTCAGAGAGAGCACTGCATTTTAACATATAATAATAATAATAATATTATTATTTTGACAGGGCAAAGAAGTTGATTCAAATAAGATGGATACAAAAGAGGCATCATCAAAGGACGAAATAGCGGTTGGGTATTTGCCCTTGGTATTAATATTGCTTTTCTTATTTCCTTTTTTTTTTCCCCTTGCCATCCCTAATCTTTTAAACTTCTAGTTCAAGCCCAATTGATTTAACTTGTATACCATTATATTAAAAAAATTCTAAACCATTCCAGAAAATTACTTGTTCTGGGAAAGGCATTTGAAGGTCAATGCTTTTGGATGCAATTGAGGAAGTGCCAAGAACTCATTAAACAATTAAGTTTTTTCCCCCGTGCTATATATATGCAGGTGACAACATTATCGATATTATTCTTCAATGCCTGCCCTAAGAAATCCCTCAAGGAGCTTTTCCCCGTTACTCTACGGCCAATGTCACGAGCAAAAGAGGAAATAAAGAGCGTGGTAGGGAGTCTTCTGGTGGTAACAGTTCTCGTTGCTGGTGTAACCTTTGCAGGTGCTATACAATTGCCACAATTAAGGGATAAAAATAACTCAAGTGAATTCAACAGCACTTATGAGAATCTTCTGTGTGGTTATTTATTTCTCGATGTGGGGGCTTTATCTACCTCTCTGGTAGCAGCTCTAATCCTTCTCTGGTCAAACTTTAATTATCCCAGATATCAAATCCCTGCAGTTCAGTTTTCAATCTCCATGGTTTGTTTGGCTATTATCATGATGTTCGGAGCATTCTTTTTTTCTGTGAGAATAGCATTGCTAGGATCCCATGGTGGGTTGTTAACAATCATCGTAGAAGTGGTGGCCGTTATGTTTTTCTTTGCTCAGGCATTCTTTGTTTTTCCTTGGATTATCCCGCTAAATTTCAACTATGTTCTTCTACAGGTTCTCTTGCACAATTTCTACTACAGCCTTTTTTTATTGTTTATCTACACTAGCTGGTGGCTGCCTAATAAACTCTCTGATCTCAAGAGAAAGCACCATCTTTAGTAAGATCAGAGGTCGGGATTTTGGGGGATAACATCTTGGATTGTGTCTGTCTAGCGATTGTGGTAATAATTTGAACTTGTAATAACTCATGAGTTTCCAATTGAATGTATGCGCACTTTTACTTTTTTTTTTCTTTTTTTTAAGCATGCATTTACTAGACTCCTTTTGTTGTTGTTGGATTCAGTTAAAAAAAATTAAATCAAATATTCAAATTAAGATATTGTTATTTGTGGAGAATTAAAGACATCAACTTGGTTAAAAACAACAAACATCCATCCCATCCCATCCCTGCTCTAATTTGAATCAATAAGGTTAATAGGTTCAAGGCATTTGCTTTAGATTTGACATCACCCTTGAGTAGATCAAAAGAGAACTGCATGACTTTTTCAAGGTAAAAGGACGAGCAATTTAAAAAAATGTTTTGTTCTAACAAATACAGCAAAACACTACCCCCACCAACAATAGAAGAGAACACAATAGTACAGATTGTGTCCCACGTTGTCATTTGATCATAAGTTTTTTTTGTTGTCTATAGTCTATACACCACCCCTCCATCAACAGAAGAGAACACAATAATGTCATTTGATGATAATTTTTTTTTTGTCTACAGGTATTCCATTTTGAAATTGCGTTATTTTACAAAAATTAATTTTTTTATATTATTAAATTGTTTTAATATATTGATGTTAAAAATAAATTTTAAAAAATAAAAAATATTATTTTAATATATTTTAACAAAAAAATATAATAATTAGTAACTACCATACTATTAAACAACCCTCCATACTGATTAAAAAAACGAAAAAAAGAGCAAAGGAGAAGAGAACTCCTGCTTTTCCTCCTGCCCCTTGTCAACTATGATCAGGTCATTTTCAAACTTGCATTTCAGACTGTTTCTATTGCAACCTTTCACTCTATCTTTCGCAAGTTTTGAGACTATTATAGAAGTGGTTTTTTCAAAGGGGCTTTAAATGATGACCACCTTGATCGCGGGGCTTCTCTCAGCATTGAATGGCCTTTTAGGCCTCATTCTTGTCTGATATTGATAATACAGAGGAAATAAAAGACAAGACGGCTCGGCAAGGTGGTCATCATTATCTAGAGGGTGTTTGTCTACGCGACTACAGCTGCGATTAAAATAAAATACAGCAAATATATATTTGATTACAGAAAAAAAATTATTAACTGTTTATATGGATCCCACCTCTTCCTGCGTTGCAAACTCAGTAATCATGAAGCAGCCTCCAGCTGCTTTTGTTTCAACAGTAAACAATGGGCAACACAGTGTAACTTGCATACACTTTACATTGTATGCATGTTACACTGTTCATGCTAATTAGCATGAACAACAGTTCCGGTCGGACCAGTTCCGGCCAAACTGGTTTCGGTTCAAAGCTTAAAATACATTGAACTAGGTCCAACCCAGTAAAATAAAAATTATTTTTAATTTTTTAATTTTTTTTTATTCGAAAAATTAGTGTTTAACATTATTTAATGACACTATATAAATTAGACAGAGATCGCTTGATAAAGTAGCATTTGCAGAATTTGATCGCAATCCCAATTTCGTTCTTGATTATATTTTATCTGATTTTATTGCGCGCTTAAAAAACCAAAAAAACTGTAGTCCTTGTCGGATATATTTCATACGTGATGGAATTGTAGATATTTTAATGGAACAATAAAAACTATTTTATATAAAGTATTATTTATTTCATAATATAATGACAAAAGTTAAATATACAGTATTTAAATTAAAAACTATCAATATTAATATATATTTTTTAAAATTATTTTATAACCTCAATTTCAAAATCATTATTAATCAAACATATTAAACTATTTTTTTTCAACCTTAATTTCAACCACAGTTTTAACTAAACACCTATTTTTTCAAACCAACCTTAATTAAAAGTACTTTTTATAAAACAATTTTTTTTCAAACCACAACCACAACAGCTACCGTAATACCAAACACACCCTAAAATAACCACTTCTATAATAGTGTCAAAGCTCGCAAAAAGTCGCAAAAGATAGAGTGAAAGGTCGCGACAGGAACAGTCTGAAATGCAAGCTTGAAAATGATCTGATCGTAGGATGTCAAGTCTTGTCTTGAGCAAATGTCATGAACCTTTAAACATTATTGCATCAAATTAGAGCAAGGGTGGGACGATGTTTGTTGACTTTATCGTAATGCAACGTGGTCAATGCTTGGCCATATCCTTGTTCTTGTTGAACTTGTTTTAAGGGGTGATTTTGGGACGGCCATTTTAATACTGTTAAGACCAACCAAGTTGATATCTTTAATTATTGAAATTAAAGACATTGTTGGCCTAAATTGTTTCATTTATGGACGAAGGACAACAATATTAAAGCTAGGATATCATTTGGTTCTGGAACTTGTTTCGGTTCCATCCCTTGTAAAATCTTCATATAAGTGAGAGCTCTTATCATTTGTGGCTCGCTCTAAACATTCTCAATCACCTTATTATTTGTGGCTCGTTGTGATCATTTCAACCATATTGTCCACCTTTCTGATCTTGTTTGTCCCAAAACCGTTGTTCATTGTCAAGATTTCTAATTATTAATTTTGCAGATTTTCTTGTTACGTTCTAATCACAACTCAGTGTAATTCTTTTAATCTAACCATTTCCTCCCTTATTTATATTAAATAATCCATAACTTAATCAAACAAAAAGTAAAAAAAGATAAAAAGATATAAATAATGATCATGTCATTTAAGTTGCTTTAAATTTTATAATAATAAAAGATTTAAATTACATTAATACTCTGATTAATTTTCAGTTGAGCCCTTTTTCTGAAAGCAAACTAACGAAATCAAGTGATATAATTTATATTAGTACTTTAAAAAATTTAGTATAATTATAAATTTAATTAATTGAGTGGAAGACAAGGATGCGGCTGCTAGGTGAACATGGCTTGGCAAAGCATCAACTTTTATCATACGGTACATGCTTTGCAGCTGATTCTTTTGTTGTTTTTTAATCCTTTCTTTCCTCTCTACTTTTCTCTTGGCAAACAAATTGATTTCTTGTTCATCAGTTGATAATGTTCAAAAATCCAATATGTTTAAGAAATAGGTTTTTGAGTGTTTGAACAATGAATAAATATCCTTTACACATCATTAATGAGGGATAAATATATCTTACACAATATTTAATACTGATGAAAATATAGTAGGTCCTTAGAAGATTTTTATACATTTAGGAGTGTAGAGAGATGAGTATTCTTAACATTAACATTTCATGTTAAAAATCATAAGAATAAACAAAGAAAGCCTTATAGCCCAACACGAGACTTATGATGATCTTTAAACTTATACCCCCTTAGGCTTGACATGATGTTAAGTCCACTAGCAATAGGTCTTGCAGGTTGCCAGACCCACATCCGTTTAGACTTAACATACAATTAAATTCAAGGATGTTGGGTATGACAATTTACCAAACCTATATGTACTTAATCTTAGCATATAGTTAAACCCGTGGATATTAGGTCTGATAGCTCACTAAACCCATGTCTGTTTAGGCTCAACACGTGATTGAACCCAAGATCATTAGGTTTGGTAGTTTGACAGACCTATATGTACTTGGTCTTAGCACATAGCTGATCCCAATGATGTTGTGTTTGGAAGTTTGCCACACAAAATTTTTTTGGGCTTAGCACGTAGCTGAACCTAAGGATATTGGATTTGGTAACTTGCCAGACTTATATATGCTTGAGCCTAGTACATAGTTAAACCCAAGAAGTTTAGGTCTAACAACTTGTTAGACCCATATTTTTTTTGGCTTAGTGCATAGCCGAACCTAATATCATTGAGTCTGACAGCTTGCTAGATCTATTTGTATTTAGGTTCAACACGTAGTTGAACCCTAGGATATTGGGTTTGACAGCTTGATAAATCCACGTCTGTTTGGGCTCAACATATAGGTGAATCCAATGTGTTGGATCTAACAGCTTGTCATACCCATATATACTTCGGTTTAGTGTGTAGGTGATCTCAATGATGTTTATTTACTTTTTTATGACGTTTCAACTTTGATAGCTTAATGAAATTTACTTTGCAAATCATATAGTGTCCTTGATATATCCAAGTTGGGGAATTGATACTTTTTTTCTTGTCACTCTTTAAAGGATGACTTTTTCTTTTCACCCTTTTGAAAAGCATTTAGTGTTGCATAATCATTCCTTTTACCTCTAGTTGGTACATTTATGACAATGAAGTTAATTACCAAAGATTGTTTTTCCTGAACCTTTAAAGTGCTCTTTTCAAATCTATGACTTTCAGACTTATTTTTCTTAGGCTCTTACATAGGTAATGATAAGGTTCCAGCTGTAGCAATATCAAGTCTTATGTTGTGTGTTATGGTAGCTAATTCTTTAAAAGATTTAGGTTTTTAATGCTTTATAGAATATAGCACAACCCCTAATGCATCCCTTTAATGCATATATCTAGAGTAGAACTTTTGATGAGTTGATCTTTACAATTGAGGCTAAGATTTTTCCATTGATGAATGTAGTTAATGACATGCGCCTCTATTTATTAATATGCATTGATAAGTTCAATCATGCTAACCATATGATGAGTGTTGTAGAAACATATGTTTCAATTGCTCCCAACTATAAGTGAAAAAAGACTCCAAGTCAATGTACTAGTCAGGCATTGCATATTAAGGAATGAATGAATTGTTTTACCATGAGATCACCATCAATTCTAGTATTGTTACAAGTCTCTATAGAGTAAGCAACATGTTGCCTTGGATTCCTTTTGCTATCTAATTGTTGAAACTTTAGTGGTTGATAACTCAAAAACATCATTAACATGCCAATCATTTGTGTGTATGGCTTTGCATAAGAATATAAAGGTTAAACTAAAATTTCTATTTGGTCTATGATGACCTTCGTGATTTGATTTTTTAGTTGATTTGTGGTGAAGATATCTTCAGTAATGCTACAAATATTCTTTGTAAATCTAATTGTCAAATCTTTAGCAACATCTTGTTGATCTTCTTGCACAACCTTGATAGCCAGAGTTGAAGAATCATCCAATAAATATAAATTCTTTGATTCTAAGTTGTTAAGTTATCTTTTGTATCCAAAATATTTAGGTTATTTGATTATTCCACAAGTTTTAATTTACTTTCTGTATATAAAAAGATTACTAAGTTTTAAATTTATATTTGAGAAACATCATTTTAAGACTAGAACTACAAGTTTAGAATTACATGGATAATATCTGAAGTTTAGATCGTTAGCATCAAATTTAATATCTAATTTTAAAATTTAAAATTCTTTTAATTGAAGCAAGCATAAAAATACTGTAAACAAAATGTAAAGACACCTATAGAATTTCAATATAAGAAATTCAGAAAGCTCTCTCCATACAAGTCGCTTTCTTCTAATTATTGGAAAGGTAAACTCATGGTATATGCTGGTGAAGGAAAGTGAGCCTCACTTCACTTTTTCGATACCTTTATTTCTTATGCATTGAGGAAGTTGGTCTCCTTTGTATATCCATGCATAAATTTACCCTCTGAAACGAATCTAGTTTCTCTTACTTAGATTTTTTTCAGATTATCCACTGAAAAAAAAACCTTGTAAAAAAGTGATGAAATTAAACTTCCATTCTAATTAAAAGGTTCAAATAATACAAGGAGCATTATTATATTTAAGAATATAAGAAACAAAATTAAGATAAGAAATAAGATTTTTTATATTAAAAAATTAGATGGACCTTCATCAAAAAATAAAAAAACCTCATCATCTTTACCTCAAAAGGCTTTCAAAATATAATCAAGTGACATATGATTATCCATAGGGAGACATCGTGAAAATGGTAGGCTGTAATGTGAACAAAACTGTAGAAACCTACTAAAAAAAACGCCAAGGCCCAACAAAACTCTAGGAATTGGAGACTTAGATGGAATAATAAAAAAAAAGAGTAAATAGATTATATTGTCCTTATTTAAAAATTAATGGCCGGTAGGGGTAATTATTTTCAGTTCGGTTCAGTTTTATTAAAAAAATAACCAAACTATATATTTTTTTGTTTTAAAAAAAACCTTTTACTATGTTTAGTTAAAATTCTTAAATTTTAGCCCAACAAAACTCTAGGAATCGTTAAAATTTTATGTTTAGTTAAAACAAAACTTAAGAACTTGACCAAATTTAAAAAAAAAAAACCCATTTGAATATTGGTATGGAAAACTTGAATGTTTTCTATAAAGTTTTAACTTATCTATTATTTGATACTTGTTGTTATAGCATTTCACATTTTAGTCCTATTTTTTTTTTAAATTAGTGTCTGAACATTGAAAAAAAAGAGAAAAAGTTAGCGAATAATATTAAAAAAAAAAAGTACTTTAATGGACAGATTTCAATCATAAAAAGATTAACTTTGTGTTAATGAATTTATCTTTTTAATGAAAGTTTAATGAAGGTGATGTTTCAAAACTTGATCTTTTATTTTTCAAACACAGGAGGTAACAGGAAAATGATGCAGAGGATAACAAATAATTTTTGCATAATAAACAACTTGTCTATTTCAAGAAATAACTTCAAAAGAAAAAAAAAAAATAGCCGGGAATGCTGGCCTGGGCTTCCAGTATCAAGCACACTTATGTTTTTTTATCTTTGGCCGAGCGCGTGGGCTTGGTATGCTATTCCCAGCATTGCTTAATTTTTTTTTTAAAACATTTTATTAATTTTTATTTAAATTTTAATTAATATTCTTTTTTTTTGTTTTTTAATTGTTTATTTTATTTTTTAAAGTAATTAATCTTTTATTTATTTATTTTATAATGCTTCAAAGACATTATTGTAATTTATCTTTAATTTTTTTAATATATTTTATATAAATAAATTGAATTTATATGACATATTTATAGATTAATAATCATTTTTTAGCAACTAAAATTAACTTTAAGATAAAAAAGAAGAAGATAGTTATGGTTAAATAATTGCACGTGCATTTACGTTTACCACACAAGATTTAGATTATTATGTCCTAAAGAAATAAGAAAGATGAAGAAAGGATGAAGCCACTGTCGGTAA
>Ga0307513_10011619_pt1 | contig 10933 bp, 10 predicted proteins | sample 15_EM_MG_FD_202174 | JGI IMG/M metagenome (GOLD analysis project Ga0307513, IMG submission 202174) | Populus trichocarpa ectomycorrhiza microbial communities from riparian zone in the Pacific Northwest, United States - 15_EM | ecosystem: Host-associated > Plants > Roots > Unclassified | place... | reverse complement strand
ATGTCTGTCGGTGCGCCCATTCTACGAGAACCCCGCAAGGGAATTCAACAGCGATAGGGCTCGCGGTGGAAATGGTGACTCGATACTTTTACGTTCTTCCGAACTCGTCGACGATGCGGATGATGTCGTCCTCCCCGAGATAGGAGCCCGTCTGGACCTCGATGAGCTCGAGGAGAATCTTGCCGGGATTGGCGAGACGGTGGACTTCGCCGAGCGGAATATAGACGCTTTCGTTCTCGCGCAGCATCCGCACGGTCTCGCCGACCGTCACCTCGGCCGTTCCCTTGACGACGATCCAGTGTTCGGAGCGATGATGATGTTTCTGCAGCGAAAGCTTCTTGCCCGGCGTGACGAAGATGCGCTTCACCTGGAAACGGTCGCCGTTGCAGATGGAGGTATAGCCGCCCCAGGGACGGTAGGACGTCGGATGGGTTTCGGTGAATTTCGCGGTGGTGGACGTAGACGCCAGCATCTTGACCAATTGCCCGACATTCTGGCTGTCTTTGAGAGGCCCGACATAGACGGCGTCTTCGCTGGCGATGACGGCGACATCATCCATGCCCTGGACGGCAAGATGCACGCCATGCGTCATGACGAGCGAGTTGCGCGTATTGACCACGGTGGTGTTTGCAGCGGCGACGTTGCCGTTGTCGTCACGTGCGCCTGATTTCCAGACGGCATCCCAGCTTCCCATGTCCGACCATTTGAAGGGCGAGGGGACGACGGCGGCCTTGGAGGTCTTTTCCATGATCGCATAGTCGATGGAGATGTCAGGGCTCTTGGCGAAATGGTCGGCGTCGAGGCGGGTAAAGTCGAGGTCGCGGCTTGCCTTCGAAACGGCCTTGCTTGCCGCCTTCAGCACGTCAGGTGCATATTCCTGCAGTTCGGCCAGCAGTTCCGTTACCGGGAACATGAAGATGCCGGAGTTCCAGTAGAAGCCGCCGGCGGCGAGCATCTGCTCGGCTTGCTCAAGTGCCGGTTTTTCCACGAAGCGCTTGACCTTGTGCGCGCCGTTTTTGAGCGCGTCGCCGATCTCGATATAGCCGTAACCCGTCGCCGGCTCGATCGGGGTGATGCCGAAGGTCACGAGCTTGCCATCGGCCGCGGCATCGCGGGCGATGCGGATGCAATCGAAATAGGTCTGGTCGGCGAGGATCTCATGATCCGAGGCGAGCATCTGGATGATGCTGTCCTTGCCGAAGAGCTCGGCGGCAAGCGTTGCGGCTGCGGCCACCGCCGCCGCGGTGTTGCGGGCGACGGGTTCGAGCAGCACGGCGGCAAGCGGGATGGCAAGCGCGCGGGCCTGCTCGGCGACCAGGAAGCGGAATTCCTCGTTGGTGACGACGATCGGGGCTTCATAGAGCTCCGGATTGGAAACGCGTTCGAGGGTTTCCTGAAACAGCGTCTTGTCGCCGACGAACTGGATGAACTGTTTCGGTGCGGTAGCACGGGAAAGCGGCCAGAGCCGAGTGCCTTTGCCGCCGGCCATGATCACGGGAATGATTTTCTGCGTCATAGGCGGGTTCCTTGAAAAAAGCGTGTTCGTCGCATGTTTAGCGGGCATCTGCCCAGTCTCTTATTCGGGTCAGCCCGGCGGTCAGCAGATCCAGGGCTGCGGTTTCGCTCCCGGCTTCCACATAACAGCGCATCTCAGGCGCATTGCCGGACGGGCGGAAATGGATGATCCTGCCGTCCCTCAGCGTCACGCGAAGTCCGTCGATGTCGGACTTCGTCGCAACCTCGCCAATCGGCTGCAGGAAATTCGAAAGATTTTCATCGGTGGCGCGCAGATGCTGCATCAACGCCGCGCTCGTCTCCACCGGAAAATTCTCCAGGCGGTCGGCGGCGGCAAAGGGCAGGTGATAGGAGGCGGCAACGGCCGAAAGCGGCTGCCTGCGGATGGCGGCGAGCGACAGGATCGCGAGCATCGGAATAAAACAATCGCGTGTCGGCAAAGCACGCACGTTTTGGCCGTTGATATCGAAAGCCGTTGCGGTCAACAGCCCGCCATTGGCTTCAAAGCCCATGACCAGGCTTTCGCCGGCGGCCACCGCCTCTTCCATACCAGCGATGACGAAAGGCGAGCCGACGCGGGTGCGTCTGACGGCGAAGGGACCGGCGGCCTCGATGCCCGAATTAGAGGTGACGGGTGTTACTACCGTGCCCGCGCCGAGGAAATTGGCCGCCACAAGGCCGAGAAGGTCGCCGCGCAGCGGCATGCCGGTTTCGTCTGCGACCAGCGGGCGGTCACCGTCGCCATCGGTGGAGACGATCGCATCGAACTTGTGATCGGAGGTCCAGCGCTTCATCAGCGTGACCGTCTCGTCGGAAACGGCTTCGGTGTCGACAGGAATGAAGCTCTCCGAGCGCCCGAGAGTGGTGATCTCGGCGCCATAGTGGGCGAGAACGTCCACCAGTAGGTCGCGGGCGACGGTGCTGTGCTGGTAGACGCCGATCTTCAGGCCGGAAAGCGCGCCTTGCGGAAGCAGAGCCGCGTTGCGTTCGAAAAAGAGCTGCCGGCAAGCGGCCTCGTGGTCTTCCGTTGCGGCTGGCCCAAGCACCACGGTTTCGCGGGTCTGTTCGATCTCTGCAGCCAATGCGGTGATATCAGCCTCGTCCGATTTATCGATCTCGCCATCCGGGCGATAGAACTTGATGCCGTTGCGGTCCGCCGGAATATGCGAGCCCGTGACCATCAGGCAGGCGGCGTTTCTTTCAAGGCCGTAGAGGGCAAGGGCAGGTGTCGGGACGTTGCCGCAATCGAATATCCGGAAGCCGAGTGCCGTGAGCGCAGAGGCGCAGTTTCCCGAGATTTCAGGGCTCGAATCGCGAAAGTCGCGGCCGATCAGAATGGCGTCGCCAGCCTTGGCCTTACCGGTCTGCAGCAAATATTTGCCGAACGCCGTGGCATAAAGGGCGGAAGCGTATCCCTTTAGATCGACTGAAAGTCCGCGAAGGCCGCTCGTGCCGAATTTCATTTGAAGATACGCCTCCGGTTTTACGATCAAGGTTCTACTCAGGCCGCCTGCCGGCGTAAATACCGAAGCCATCATATAGTTAAACACGGACGAGGGTGTCTCGGACAGTCTCTTACAATCTTCGCTCATCGAATTCGCAAGGCATGGCGCCATTGCCGGGCCGACAGGCATTGCAGCGTAGATCGATTTTGCTAGAACCGTGTGTCCGTTGTTTCGTCATATGCGAAGGGTTTCCGGGATGAGCGATACATCTGTCAGTCTCGAAGAGAGCTGGAAGGCCGCGCTGGCAGGGGAGTTTTCAAACCCCTACATGCAGCAGCTCAAATCCTTTCTTGTCGAGCAGAAGCAGGTCGGCAAGCGGGTTTTCCCCAAGGGGAGCGAATATTTCCGCGCGCTCGACCTGACGCCGGTCTTGAAGGTCAAGGTCGTCATCCTCGGCCAGGATCCCTATCACGGGCTCGGACAAGCCCACGGCCTGTGCTTCAGCGTCCGGCCGGGCGTGCGCATACCACCCTCCCTCGTCAACATCTACAAGGAGATGGAGACGGATCTCGGCATAGCGCCGCCGCGCCATGGTTTTCTCGAACATTGGGCAAGGCAGGGCGTGCTCCTGCTGAACAGCGTGCTGACCGTCGAGGAAGGGCAGGCGGCGTCTCATCAGGGCAAGGGCTGGGAGCGGTTTACCGATGCCGTCATCCGCAAGGTCAACGATGAATGCGAATCCGTCGTCTTCATGCTCTGGGGCTCCTATGCCCAGCGCAAGGCCGCCTTCGTCGATACGACGCGCCATCTCGTGCTCAAGGCGGCGCATCCCTCGCCGCTTTCCGCCCATAACGGCTTTTTCGGCTGCGGGCATTTTTCGAAGGCGAATGCCTTCCTGCAATCGCGCGGACGCGAGCCGATCGACTGGCAATTGCCGGCCAATCCGCAGGATATCTGAGATTTTATGAACGCTGATCCGCAATCGTTCACTAATAGGAGACGATGCGTTTTGGTCAGCGGGTCTAGTCGGGAGGAGCCGGAGCGCGCATTTATGACCCATCGAAAGCCCGCAACGGCGGGCATGAAAGAGGTCTCAAATGCTCGATCAGATCAAGGGTCTGCACCACGTCACGTCGATGGCGGAGGACGCCCGCACCAACAACCAGTTTTTCACCAGCGCGCTCGGCCTGCGCCGCGTCAAGAAGACTGTCAATTTCGATGCGCCCGACGTCTATCACCTTTATTACGGTGACGAGACCGGCGCGCCCGGCACTATCATGACCTACTTCCCGTTCCCGAAGATGGCGCAGGGCCGTCCCGGCACCGGCGAGGTCGGCACGACGGTGTTTTCCGTTCCCAAGGGTTCGCTCGGTTTCTGGAGCGATCGTTTCAGCACGCTTGGTATCGACGGGCTGAAGGCGGAGGAGAGTTTCGGCGAGAAGCGCCTGAATTTTTCCGGTCCCGATGGTGACGGCTTCGCGCTTGTTGAAGTCGAGGATGATGCCCGCCAGCCCTGGACGCATGGCGGCATCAGCGAAGACCATGCCATTCGCGGCTTCCATTCCGTCGCCATGCGGCTGCGGGATGAAGGCGCCACCGCCGAACTGCTGAAGTTCATGGGCTATCAGCTCCAGGATGACAAGGACGGCGTCAAGCGGCTGATCATGCCTGCCGGTAACGGTGCCCATGTCATCGATCTCGAAACCATGCCGAATATCGCCCGTGCGCTGCCCGGCGCCGGCTCGGTCCATCATGTCGCCTTCGCCGTCGAAAACCGCGAAAAGCAGCTCGAAGTGCGCAAGGCGCTGATGGATACAGGCTACCAGGTCACGCCGGTAATCGACCGCGATTATTTCTGGGCGATCTATTTCCGCACGCCGGGCGGCGTGCTGTTCGAGGTCGCGACCAATGAGCCCGGCTTCAACCGTGATGAGGACACTGCCCATCTCGGTGAAGCGCTGAAGCTGCCGGAGCAGCATGCGCATCTGCGTGCGCTGATCGAGCAGCATCTTCAGCCGCTTGAAGCCTAAATGGGAGAGAGAACATGACCGAAACTGGATATGTGCACCGGCTGCATGCCGGTGCGCCCGGCAAACCCATCCTGCTCTTGCTGCACGGCACGGGCGGTGATGAAAACCAGTTCTTCGACTTCGGCCGGCGCCTGCTGCCCGAGGCGACGATCCTGTCGCCGCGCGGCGATGTTTCCGAATATGGCGCGGCGCGGTTTTTCCGGCGCACCGGGGAAGGGGTCTATGACATGCCCGACCTCGCCCGCGCAACGGAGAAGATGGCCGCCTACATCAAGGCAGTCGCCGAAGAGCACCAGGCTTCCGATATTCTCGGCCTGGGCTTTTCGAATGGTGCGAATATTCTTGCCAATGTGCTGATCGAGAAGGGTATCTTTAACGCTGCGGTTCTCATGCACCCGCTCATTCCGTTTCAACCCGAAGCCCAGGTGTCGCTTGCGGGGAGAAAGGTGCTGATGACGGCCGGGCGGCGTGATCCGATCGCTCCGATCTCCATGACCGAGGGCCTGTTCGAACATCTGAGAAACCGCCAGGCGGAGGTCAAGATGGTCTGGCATCCCGGCGGTCACGAGATTGCGCCGCTTGAGATCGAAGAGGTTCGCGATTTCCTTGGCAGCTATTGACGGCGCACCCTGCTCTATCCGGCGAGTGAATGCATCGTTTGCGGGACCGGCAGGTGCCGGTCCCGCATCTTTGCTGGAACAATGATTCCATCGTCATGCATGGATTAAGGCATTACGGGCTGGGAGGATATTTGCCCCTGATTGCCTTCATGTAGAAGTTTCCCGGCGATGCCGCCATCGTCAAACCGACGACGACGCCCTTGGGAACACCCTCATATTCTCGTCTCTGACCGTTTTTTAGATAGACTCGCAGATGCCGGCTGTCTTCGTCGTAGGTAATGGCCTCGATAAGTTTCGAATCAACCGCAGTTTCCACGTTGCACCCCGCAATTTTGAATCTGAGATTCCTGTTCACCAGCGTCATTCTTGCTCGCAATGCGCCATCATTATGCTGCGCCGCAGAGGCGTCAAGCATGATCTGCTTAAACGTTCATTTTTCTGTATTGGCTAGCGCAATGGTTGTTTTTTACAGCCTTTCCGAAAGTCTCCCCTGTGGAAAGCTGACACTCGCTGCTCTTTGCCCCTAGAAGAGATAGAGAGCGATTCGACAGAGTTAACAGTGTAATAGGTGTTCGGTTTAACGATAGATTAACTATCGCATACTAAATATAGCGTCATATTAACCGCGACGTAATCTCAAGTATGCACAAGTACAAATTGCCGTTTCTCGCGACAGTATTTTGCTGTCACTGGCGAGTTGCGTGAGCGGGCCTGACCATGTTGCTCCACGCAGGAGACCCTTGCGCTTTCAATTGCGAGCTACAAGGATGGACAGTCGTCGTTGCTCGACGTGCTGGACGCAGCGCTCGATCGCGACCCGTCAGGCGAGTATGGCGCAGCAGTGCAGCAAATGGCGAAGGATTATGTCGCTCTCAAATGTGGCAGTTGGTTCCGGCTACGATTTCGACGGGGACGCGATTCGGCCAATTTCTTATGAACATTGAGCTTCATGCCCTTGCCGCGACAAATGAGAGATCGATCGTTTCCGACAACCCATCGTTCGGTTGGGTTTCATAAATGGGTTACATGTTTGACTATCTAGGGCCGTGGCGACAACAGATGCCGATACTGGGTGGCAACCTTCGAAAACGCGCTCGGCTGACGTTTGCCGAGGGCGAGTTCGCTGCGGTCTACGCGATGAGCGATATTCATGGATGTTACAACGAACTCGTCGAGGCGCATCGGCGCATCGAAGAGGATGCCGCCCTGATCCCGGGACAAAAACTCATCGTCATGCTTGGCGACTATGTCGATCGCGGGCCGGATTCAAGTGCGGTACTGGAGTTCCTGAGCAAGCCCCCTCCGGCGGGATTTCAGCGCTTCGCCCTTTGCGGCAATCACGACGATGAACTCGTGAAGCTCTATCGCAAACCGGCGCGCATCCTCGAATGGTTCGGTTTTGCCGGAGCGGAAACACTGCATTCATACGGGATCAATATCGAACACCTGCTGCAATCGCAGGCTGGAAACGACATGATCACCCGCGTCATTCGCAGCATGATACCGGAGCGGCACATCCAATTGCTGGAATCGCTGCCGGTCATGCTGCGGATCGGAAGAGTCGTTTTTGCCCATGCGGGCATCAAGCCGGGCATCGATCTCAAGAGGCAAAAAGACAGCGACCTGATGTGGATCCGCCAGCCCTTCCTGGACCAGGGGCCACAGCTTCCCGTCCTCGTGATCCACGGGCACACCCCGGCCCGAATCCCGACATTCGGGCCGCAACGCATCGGTATCGACACCGCCGTTTCGGCGACAGGCCGCCTGACAGTGCTGACGATAAAGGGGACGCGTGTCGGGATCCTGTCATAGCAGGCCGGATCTGCCGATGATTGCAGGATCTCAATCAACGATCGCTCATTCTTTTCGACATCATGCCGAAAAACCAAACGCCGCGGAATTTATGCTCCGCGGCGTCAGGACAATCACAAGATTACAAGCCTATCTCAGGTTCCGGGCGATTTCAGGCGCCGGTCACGTCCTGATAGAGGTTGGTGCCGATGCCGCTATAGGTAAAGCCGTGTTTGCGGACCTCGTCGCTGCGGTAGATGTTGCGCAGATCGACCAGCACTGGGGCGCGCATCGACTGCTTCAGACGATTGAAATCGAGCGCACGGAACTGGTTCCATTCGGTGACGATGACAAGCGCATCCGCGCCGGCCGCAGCTTCATAGGGGCCGCTTGCATATTCGATGTTCTCGATCACCTTACGGGCATTCTCCATGCCTTCGGGATCATAGCCGACCACTTGCGCGCCGTTGTCCTGCAAGGTCTGGATGATTGCGATCGCCGGGCTGTCGCGCATGTCGTCGGTGTTCGGCTTGAAGGTCAGACCGAGGATTGCGATCTTCTTGCCGCGAATGTCTCCGCCGACGGCCGAAATGACCTTGCGTCCCATCGCCCGCTTGCGGTTGTCGTTGATCGAGATCGTGGTCTCGATGAGACGGACCGGAGCGTCGTAGTCCTGCGCGGTTTTGGCAAGAGCAAGCGTATCCTTCGGGAAGCACGAGCCGCCGTAGCCGGGACCCGCATGCAGGAATTTGGCGCCGATACGACCATCGAGGCCGATCCCGCGCGAAACGTCCTGGACGTTTGCGTCGACCCGCTCGCAAAGGTCGGCAATCTCGTTGATGAAGGTGATCTTCATCGCAAGAAAAGCATTGGCCGCATATTTGATGAGTTCCGACGTGCGCCGCGAGGTAAAGACGATCGGGGCCTGGTTGAGGTACAGCGGACGATAGACCTCGGTCATGGTTTCGCGCGCCCGGTCGTCGTTCAGGCCGACGACGATACGGTCAGGACGCTTGAAATCTTCGATCGCAGCGCCTTCGCGCAGGAATTCGGGATTGGAAACGACGGCGACATCCGCCGCAGGATTGGTTTCGCGCATGATGCGCTCGACTTCATCTCCGGTACCGACCGGCACCGTCGACTTGGTGACGACAACGGTGAAGCCTTCCACGTAGGTGGCGATTTCACGCGCAGCCGCATATACGTAGGAGAGATCCGCGTGGCCGTCGCCACGCCGGGACGGCGTTCCGACTGCGATGAACACGACGTCGGCGCCACGGACACTTTCGCCGACATCCGTCGAAAAGGACAGCCGGCCAGTGCTGGTATTTTCGGCGACCAATTGATCCAGACCCGGCTCGTAGATCGGAATGCGGCCTTCGCGAAGGGCTTCGATCTTACTCAGATCCTTATCCACGCAGATGACGTCGTGGCCGAAATCCGCAAAGCAAACGCCTGAAACGAGGCCTACATAGCCTGATCCAATCATCGTGATGCGCATAATTCCCTCAAATCATTAGAGTAGACCGTTATGCTGCGCCGCAGCATGACGTTCGTAATACTCAATCTGGGCGAAAAGACAATATCGAAAGATCGCCTGATGCCCACATCGAAAATCGAGCTCAGGGCACCGCTATCAGCTGCCGGCATCCCCGTCGACAGCAAAAAACATAGGATTGTGTGGGTGATGTGACAAGTCGAAACCGCCCACCAGATTGGGGCGGCTTCAATTCCGGAACAGTGTGGATCGGTTTATTTCGCCGCGTCCGCGGTCACAGCTGATACCAGACATAGGGGTCTGTTCCCGACTGAATCTTGTCCCAGCGCAGATCGGTATCCCGCCAGTTCTTGATGCTGCTTTTCCGGTTGTCGAGCACGAGGTCGCCCTTGTCGGTTCTGACCACCAGGACCGCATGCCCTTCACCGGAGGGCGTGTAAGCCGTTGCGATTCGCAAAGCGCGCGACGACCAGCCCATCGCGATCAGCTTGCTGCGCTTGGTCAGCGCGAAGTCCTCGCAGTCGCCGCTGCGAACATTCACCTTCCAGACGTCGCCGTTCAGCTCGCTGCTTGGGTCGTTCCTGCCGACCATCGTGCGATTAACCGACGTGTTCACGTCTTTCAGCTGCAGCATTTCCTCGTCCGTCAGCGCGACGACGGAAAGGCCATTATTGTCGCGGCATTCGGCCGGATTTTGGGCGCAAAACAGCACCTGTGCGAAGGGCGGAATGATCTTGCTCTTCTCGGAGATATAGCTGACCGCCGAACTGCGGGTCAGTCCTCGCGCAAAACCTGCGGGACCGGCGGCAAACGCCGAGCCGACATTTCCGACTGCAAGGGTCAGCGCCACAAGTGTAACGAATGTCTTCTTCATCTCTTAAATCCCCGTTCAGGGCAACCGATTGAGATCAGGCTTGCCTTTTGTCTCAGTCAATGGCATGGCGATTTAGTGATCTGCCAAGTATTGCCTGCAGAACGTCTGTCCCGTTCCTGCTGCTTCAAGGAGCATAGCCGGGGCTTGTCTCGATTGGTTTAAACCTTTCGCGACAATTTTAAACGATATGGATTTCTGTCAGACTTTAACATCGAAGCGCTTGATCTGCAATTTAAATTAGAATCAATGAATGGATCGCGCGCGATTGCCTCAGGGCTCTGATCGCCGCCTGCTTTGGTAAACGAAATCTGATGTTATCAAATCTAATTAACAGGGCGGTCTTGCGAGAGGTTCTTCTCATCGCCTTTATCGGCCTGACTATACTGACACTCATTCCGTTCGGAAGCGTTACGCCGTTTCCTTTCGCCTTTGCCGCGATCGGAATGTTTGCCCTCGCCATCATTTCGGCACTGCTATTCGGAGAGCCAAGGCAAAGCAGATGGGTTTTCAGCATCACCTTGTTTCTGCTCGTCGTGCTGACGGGCTGGACGTTCATCCAGACCATCGAACTGCCCTCCAATTGGCTAGCAAATCCTGCCTGGAGTGCTGCGCGTGACCTTGCAGGTGTCCAGTACGCGGCGATCTCGGTCGAACCGGCCGACACGCTCGCATCGATCCTTTGGGTCGCCCTGCCTTTCGTCACGTTTCTGACCGGGCTTCTGCTCTGCGATACCGATCAGCGCGCGAGGAAGGTCCTCACCGGCCTCGGGCTTTCGGCGGGCGTCATCGCGGTCTTCAGCCTGCTGCAGTTTTCGCTATTTCCCAACATCCTGATCGTCATTGAGAAACACGCCTACCTCGACAGCCTGACAGCGGTCTTCGTCAACCGCAATACCGCCGCGACCTTCCTCGGGCTTGGAACGTTGCTCATGCTGACCCTCGTAAGGGATATTGTCCGTTCCTTTTCGGACTATCCGCCCGGCGAGCCGGGCCGCAACGCTCTTCTGTTGCGGTCGTGGATTTATATCCTGCTGCTCTGCGCATGTTTCACGGCCCTGATGCTAAGCCGCTCTCGCGCCGGGATATTCGCGACATTCGTTGCCGCCCTCATCTATTTTCCATGGCTCGTCGTCAACTGGAACGGCTCGAGGCGCCAGCTG
>Ga0307513_10011618_pt1 | contig 10933 bp, 13 predicted proteins | sample 15_EM_MG_FD_202174 | JGI IMG/M metagenome (GOLD analysis project Ga0307513, IMG submission 202174) | Populus trichocarpa ectomycorrhiza microbial communities from riparian zone in the Pacific Northwest, United States - 15_EM | ecosystem: Host-associated > Plants > Roots > Unclassified | place... | reverse complement strand
GAAGAAAAAACAGGAGGCCACCAGGCAGGGAGCAGCGGAGGAGGGGAAGCGGGGAAGGTTTAAGACGGGAAAGCGGGGGGCAGCCTTTGGTTTGGCCACACCAGATTGTATTACCACCTCAACCTGGACTCACCGCTGCTGCGCTTTGACAGCGCCAAACACAGGTTTTACCACCCTTGCCGAAAACACTCTCTATAATATTTCTCAAAATATTCCTCTAGATATACCTCTACGTCTACAATGCCTCGTACGTCCGCCCGCTCTCCCGCCGCCGACGACGTCGCCCGGATGAGCCATGCATGATCACCCCAGCCGCTTTCGCGACCCGCGCGCCGATCCACTCTTCGTATGCAAACGAAACCCCTACATTGACTAGCACCGCTACGCCGGCCATCAGCCGTGCACGCCAGGGCACTGGCATCAAATCGAGAACGAGTGTGACCGGCTGCGGCGGCCCTAAGAGTACCCAGGTACTGAATCCGGAAAGCAGCACAATGCTGCCTATCAACAGCCCTATATTCGCATTCAAGGCAATGTCAGGGTCGTCAGGGTACCTCCGGTTAACTCGTGAGAGTCCACTCACCGTTTGTGAACATCCGTTGTCGATATGGAGGTCCAATGGAAAATACTGCGGCCACAAGGATATACTGGAACGACGACACCAAGAACAGGATTGTATTTTCGTAGTTGTGGGACTCGAGTTTCCCCTCCGCCGGCGTCTGCGAGGTGTCCGGGGGCGTGTACCTAAAATTAATTTTGAGCGGAGTGGCGATGTACTTTACGGGCTTGGCTCACCAGGGTTGACGCCGGACCCACAGGAATGCCCACGCCTGGACTGCACTCGTAATTACGATTTGGCCTACAATACTTGATAGGACCTTTCTCGATACCAGACTCGCAGTCGGTCGCTGTGGGTGGATCTTGTCGTAGGGCAAGGTCCGCCCCACTATATTGGATAGTCAGTGTAAGCTCAATGGCTAGAAGCACGACGTACTAGTGATCGCGATCGGGATGATGATAAAGAGATCGATATATAAGAACTGTTCCATCGGTCAGCTCGTTAAAGCGATTACCCGGAGTTTATCTCACCTGGAAGTCTCCTAGTGACGATGCAAACGAGTACAGGAATGTAATGGTCGTGAATTGAATCAACGAATACAGCGCCCTACAGAAGTCAATAAGCTAAATGAGTAAGCCACAAACGGGTCTCGACTTACATATACTTGAAGCACGAGAAGCTCGTGACGAGCGCAGCTCGACCTTCCTTGATCACCTGGAGTACACAGCTAATATCCGGCGTGTTACTCGTAAAGGGCGCTGCAACGCTTGCTTCCGCCTCTGAAAGCGAAATGCCCACATCTGCAGCTTTGAGCGCACCACAATCATTAGCACCGTCTCCACAGAATGCCACGGTGAACCCAATAGATTGCAGTCGCTCGACCAGCTCGTGTTTCTCGTCGGGAGACATGCGGGCGAAGATTTGCGCTTTAAGGAGCATCTATGTGCTAGTTTAGTACAATCTTCTATGATGGAAAAGCCAGACTTGCCTGCTGCAACGTCTCCAGAGACGCATGGTTGACCATCCACCGGAAGACATCACCAGGGAGGACCAGTGCGTAATCCCGATAGATCCTCTCCTCATCCTCGACGATATGCGGAGGGGGAGGTAACGGCCTCAAGCTATACGGGTCCAACCTGAGCGACTCATCGTCCACCCCGCTCCACTGCAACTTCGCCCTAGGCGTGCTTGCGTCTCCTTCCACAAAAACCGGATAAAAAACGAACGCAGTAGAGTTGATGAGCTTGCACTCCCTCGCGACACTAACAGCCGTCCTTGGATTATCGCCAGTGACCATTCGGCACCCAAGGTGCGCCTCTCGCAGAACGGCGATTGCGGGCGCCGTGCCCGGTTTGAGCTTGTTCTCGAAAATGATGAGACCCAGGAATTGGAGACCGGATTCTACTTGTTCGCGCTTCATGCGCTGTGCTTTCAACCACGAGAGCCCCTCAACGGACTTGCCGGCGATGCCGATGACACGATAGCCATTTTTCGTGTAGTAGGAGAGAAGATCTTCGTAGTCCTCTGGGACTGGGGACGATATAAGACCTCCTAATTACCAACGCGGAAAAACTTACAGCTTTCTGGGTCACATACATCTTTGAGTATTTCTGGAGCACCTTTTAAATAAATTTCCATGCTCTTAGACTTTAGTCGCTTGGTAATGACTGTCATACGCCTTAACGCAGAGACGAAGTCGAACGTTCGTATGACACCAAGCTCCAAGAAATGGGCTCGCTGCTGGACGTTAGTACATGAACTCGCTGTCCAGGATGTTGTGTACCTTACCGCCCTTGAGGGCATCTTCCAACCGGAATTCCCTGGTCCCAGGTGGCCTCACGATATTCTGTACGAGCGGAGTAGCCTGCTGCTGTTGTGTGCCCTCACTACTACTCCCCTTCTTGAGCGGCACAGTAATCGCGCTCTCCTCTAACGTCCACCCAGTAAACTCAAACATCTTCGCGTCAAGCGGATCGCCGATAATTTCCCCTGCGACTACCTTGAGCGAATGACACGTTGCCATGGCGTGCAACAGGTTTGCCTTCTCGAGACTCGCAGGGATGTCGCGCATATCTTCTGCGATCTCGCGGAAGCGCCGGCCGTCTCGCTCTAAGGCGCGCGCCCCGAGAATGTCCAGTCCGTCTTCGGTCAATGTACCAGTCTTGTCGAAGCAGATAACGTTGACTTTCCCTGCCACATTGACTCGATTGGGCGAAATGCAGAAGATACCCGCCTTACGCAGGCGACCAACGGCGAAGCTCGTCCCAATGGATAAGGTAGCGGGAAGTGCAGGCGGTACGACGACCGTGATGAGATCGAGGGCTCGAAGTGTAATAGTTTCGAAAGGGACCTGTCAAGCATTGAGTGGAAAGCCGAAGCGCATGATACATCACTTACTCCCAATCGAACAAACTGGAACGCACTGATGAGGAATCCAAGACCAGCAATCCCAGCCAACACGGCGATGAACCGCATCGAGTCGCGGTAAAACTTAAAGCCCATCGGTTTGGGGAACAGCATCGACCGAACCAACGCTCCCTTGGTCGTATGAAACGCAGTCCGGACAACCAATCCAGTAGCAGGCGACTCCATTCCACCAATGGCGTTCCCACGAACGCGAACGACCTTGGTGCCTGTGTAGAGTAGACCCTTGGCCGTCTCAGCCGTGGCTTCTTTGCCTTCGCTCCATCGAATGAGGTCACTGTTGCTGATAGAGATTTTGCTGACCGGCACACTCTCGCCTGTCAGCATGCTCTCGTTGACAATAGCGTCGCCAGATAGCAGAAGGATATCGGCAGGGAAGATAGAGAGCGACGGAGAAGAGAGGTTAATTACGTCGCCTGGTACCAGTGTGCTCGAGTCCCGGATAGCCCCTGTGAAAGTGGTAAGTTAGCGACGCAACTCTAAAGGAGAGTGACCTACAGCCATTTTTAGTTTTGACCCCAACATCGCATGAAAACCTTGACATTTCCCGCATACGAGCCATAGTCTAGAGCCATGTGAGCCATGACTACGCACCGCATAGACAACTCACTTTTTTGGTTTCTATCAAGGTCGAGATGATACTGAATGCTGAGATAATGGCAATGCAAAAGGCGTAGTAATAATAATCATCTATAGACCATAAGATAATACTGGCAATCTGGAAGACGTAGAAAGGGTGGATAACCTAGAGATACCATGTCAGCACCCTGTCACTGGCATCTTACGTGACTAACTTCATCCACGAGTAAGTTGACTGTTGACTTGGCAATAATTTCAATTAGGTTCGGACCGAAGAGGGTAAGGCGTTGCTGGCGAAGGTTATCGTCTAGGCCCTTTGAAACCTCAACGACATTGGCCCATGACTTGTCCCGCCAATCACGAACCATAACCCACGTGCCAGTGCGCGGGTTCAACGCATAGCGGTTGTATCGGTAGTTGAAATACTTTAATACTCCTAGTAAGGTGTCATTAAGGGGAAAGCTGGCATGACTTCCATTTGGGTGGAGTGTCCCATTTGCAGTGGTCGACATCTTGAAAGTAGATGGCGGACGTGTGGTGCCAGCGGAGGACGGTACGGTGGATGGAAGGGGTGAATCGTCCGTAAAAGTTGATGCGTAAGGATACGGATACGGCACGGTCTTGACCTTACAAATGTGATGGTCTCCGAAGGGAGTCTAAAGAAAAGGGTCACAAACACACTCCGAAAATGGAAGTTGCCATACCTCAACAACAATAATACCTCTAGAGCAAAGTTTAAACCCTCTCTCCCTTGCTACCCAATTAAGCCATATCTTCGGGAACCACTGACCGAGCAATCCGAGTAGTCCAACACTCGAAATCGTCATAATCGTCCATACCCATTCGCGCGACTCCTGCAGTTCATAGCCTAGGAACCGCAATTCGATATCTTCGTCGGCTATGTATACGTTTTGCCGGCTCGGGGGCCCAGGGGGTGGAGGTCGATCATCAAGCAGGGTCGCTTCGCCAAGGTCTATACGTGTGTCACCAAAGATAGGGTCCCTCAACATCCCAGGGAGCGGACCAGTCGGTGAAGGTAAGCTTTCCCTGCTTGACATATATTCTGGTTGACGGAGTGGTGCTGCTTCGTCCTCTTCGATGTCTTCCTCTCCAGATAGGTACCCCCAGCGATCGTCTTCGTCCTCTCCTTCTATTGGACTCCCTACCAGATCTCCTGCTTCGCTTCCCTGTCTCGAGCGAGACCTCCTCGAGGTAGGCGAGCGGGAACGCGAGTCTCTGCGCCCAAACAATTTTGCGATATTGCCAAAGATACTTTGTCTCTCTTGATTGGTGTCGTCAGGGGAGCGATTGCGAACCGAGCCAGCCAAAGACCGCCGGGCAAACGACCTTTTGTGGGTCATTTCAGGGCCGCCCTCCGCTTCGCCGACGGAGAGGCTCTGCATCGACGACCTCCTGCTAACGCTGGCTCTAAATTCACCACCTTCAGCATCGCCATCCATAGCCCGCCTGGACTCGAAACTCCGTCTCTGGCCGCGGAGTCCCTCATGTCGCATTTTGCTGATACTGCTTGGAAAATTGACTGAGCCAGGACCATCGAACACGGCGCCGTCTGCAACCCCATCATCATCTCGGAAGCCGCTCATCGACCGACTATGACGACGCCCGTATCCACTGCCGATTTGAGACTCACGCCGTGCACGGGGGCGGGATGCCCGCTCCGCGAGGGCATCCTGAATCTCGGCCACAGACGCTCCGTCCGTATAGTCGAACGACCGCTCCGGTTCTGTTGGGAACGAGCTCATCGCGTATACTGATTGCGTCCTGAGCGTCCAAATCTGAGCGGCCCAAGTCTGAGTTCGTCCAAGTTTAATGGTATTGTTTGGCGGTTCCGGGAATCGCCAAAATACTACAGACAAAATACGGGACCACGACCAACTCTATCTATGCAGAATCTTGGGCTGAGAAGTGATCAGTCAAACGCGCCTTCGAGGCACTAGGTCGTTGGTAAATCAGTCGCATCTTCAGGCGCTGAATCATATCTTTGGCACGCGTGCGATCCAGGAACGCCGCTTTCCCGTCCTCTAAAGTACTGTTCAGCACACTTCTAAGGTCGGGAGACCAGAATCACGTACGAATCGCCGAGTGCATCTGGTCCAAGTGAGTGATGATCGCCTCTAGTAGCGTAGGCTGGGATTTGTGATATACTATGACGTCATTCAAACATATCCCAAGGACCGCTGTCCACGGTGCGAGCTCCGCATAGTTCGTGTCCTTGCGGACCCTGAATGGCACATCTTCCTCGCTACTTTGGTCCAGGAGAGCCGCCACCTCCTCCAGAGGTGGAGGTTTCAAAACAAGTTCCTAACGGGGTTGTAAGTGCCGTGCCGCAAAACGGGACTCTGAGCCCTCACCTCCGATAACGACAGCGAAGAGCGGGACAGCAAAAGTCCAAACGCCGTCCACCGCACCACTCTACGTGATCTCAAACACCCCCCTACGATAAGCGAAAGAAGCTTCTCTTTTTCAATACTCCGAAATCCCAGTGCGACCCTTAGCAACGAGTTGCATATGCCCAGTTCCTGTCTCCGCCTCAGTAAACGTGTGTTAAAGGCAGGAAGATACACCCACGACTGTGTAACCAGTGCTCTCGGGTGCAGAGTCCAAAGAGGCTATCATATATTCGATAGTGATCCGGATGTCTCTCCGGAGTGCATCAGTCGTTGAGCTGTCCAGGCCAATCAAGGCAAAGACCAAAACGGCCGCATCGGTAAATGGCAGGAAACCTCCGGCGCTGTAGATGAAAGTAAGCTGTGTCCTGTTCTGTAGCCTTTCAAAGACGTACCACGAGATGGCCCGCAACATTCTGAGTAGCCTGAATAGAACTTTTTCTCGCAATTCGCTTGAGCATGGATGAGGTGGAGAAACCTCTTGCGAAACGCCGAACACATTATTGAAGACATCTCGCTCAGGACCGAGATCGGACACAATTTGAATCATATCTCCGACACTCAGATAGTACTCTGGGACACTATTCACTTGGGCTCTATTGGAGTTTGTTTGAGGGGCACGCGGTGGGTAAAGATTAGTGAACGCATTGACTGCAGCGTGCGCCAACCCAGGGGGAGTTTCGACGGCCGTTGCTAGCAAAAAAAGCCAGGTTGTAAGATTCTGTCTTGCAAACTCGTTTGGAAGGGCGAGCAAGACCCCCGAGGTTAGGATAAAGGATAGTCTCCGAATGTCTGCAGAGAGTGAGTCGCGTTCTGATTCAGATAAATACGATCCATTCTTACCGTTGTCATGCACAAGCTGCTTGAGTTCTTTGAGAATCGGGTGCACGTCGCTTTGCACGATCAGCGGCGGAATCGTAAACTGAACAATGGTCAACATAACCTCCTCGATTCAAAGAAATGGGCCACACTCACATTAGTACCCATAGTCTCACCACTGCTCCCATTACTGGGCGTCCAGAATGGCCGCCAAGGAATGACCATGATATTTCTGCTTCGGTCGCTCTTCAGCATTCTCGAAACCTTTTCGGCTTGTTTAGCTCCAAGGACACGCTCATGAACCGTCTCATCCACATCCTCGCCCTCAACTTCATCATCGCTCGGCTCGCTACTTACGACCCCCCCAAGCTGGCGCCTCTCCAGCTCGGCCAAATCGTGATCGACGGTCTCAGTGAACTCCTTGCTCGTCTTCCGACCTGAGTTGAGAGATTTGGCAGTACCATCAAAAAGAGATCCAAAGCTGAGTGAGTCCTCCCGTTCTCGTTTCTGCTTCGGTGGCCCTGCAAGTTTCGCCTTGGGTGCACTGAGACTGTAAGAAGTGGAGGTTGAGCTTGATGTAAGGGCAGAGTTACACGTTGATTGTGTCTTAAACACCGCAGGAGCTACCTTCCCAGTGGTCACCCGTATTGCCGGTCTCGATGCAGATGGCCAAGCGGTCTCGTCTCCTGAGGAATCGAACCCTGGATCGGCCAATAGTAATAGTGCATTTAGTGACTGTCCTGCTCGTTTCTGAGTAGTCATTGAAGGTCTACCAATACTTTCAGCAGGTTGCGGAAATATAACAGGAAATCATCCTACTCAGCCTCGGGTGGAACAACCGGAGTCTTCTTTTCAGTCTTAGAAGTTGATGTGTTGAGTGGACCAAAGTCAAATATGAGATCATCGTCGTCGCTGTCGTCGGGCACATAATGAATCGTTCGTCGCTCAGCAGCTTCGGCAGCCTGGGCTTTCACCTTGGCCTTTTGACGAAGTTCTTCAATTTTGGCTTTGGTACGTTCCTCAACAGTCATGGAGCTGGTAAGCGGAGCAGTACGGAAGTCCAGGCGCAAGACAGGAGAGGAGGGTTCTGGGGTGGGGAGTGTGGCAACATCAGGACTACGCGAGATACGAGTTCCTAGGTAGAAAGTAGGTTGAGAGGAAGCGGTCACTGCAGCAACTTTACAGGACGACGCAATTCGACCAAGAGCATTGGTGGATGCAGGGACGGCATAAGACACAACGTCCTCCCCGGGGGAAACGGGAATACGGTACTGATGTGAAGGTATAGAATATCTCGATGGGGTTGGAAGTGCGGCATCAGCTTGTTTGAAAAGGGCGCGACGCTTTGGAGGCGGGGTGAGGGTGAGATCGACAACCTCACATCTATTTGCGGACGCGCTGAAAGGACGTGGGGGCAAAGAACTGGTATTTGCATTCGTATCTCTAGGTCGTTTCCGGGACATGGTTTGGGTGGGGTGTCTCGGTAGTGGAGAGCCACTCGAGATTTCTTCCGAATCGTCGTCAATGACGATAAACTTTGGTGAGGCAGATGCTTTGCTCTTTGAGCTTGAAGCTGTGGGTGTACGGTTCGTCATAAAAGGCAATGTAGTTTGCTGAGGTTTTTTGCTCGGCGTGCGGGGCAGTTCTAATTCCAAGTTGCCAGCACGCGCCAGACGCGACTGCGCCATGGTAGGCTTACTGGGTGACGCTCTTGCGTGCTTTGAAGGTGACGATGACCTGGATCTGTAGGAAGAAGAAATGCGGTTGGGGCTGGAGCTCGTCGGTTGGCTCGAGGCCGCGGCTGATAGAGGGATGACCCAAAATTCTGTCAGCTTGCGCAGCTTCGGATCATCAACTTTTCTTTTTGGTGGCATATCGAAAATGTGTTAATTAAATCCGGGTGACAAGCGGAGTCAAAGACGTGGTCAAAGCGACTGCAGGTTTCGCCTCACGACGCCTTTGAGGTAAAAAGAGTCATGATACTCCTCCGTATCGATCCCTCTAGATTCATCTAGCTCTTCTGGCGTGCCGTAGGTTGAAACCTTCGGTGGAACCGACTCCCCTTTGGCTTGGCTCCATCAAGTGTGGACCATTACAAGATGTTGTAAGAACGTGGCCACTGTTTGCGCGAACCGTTTCTTACGTCTCGATGAATTCCATGGGCGGTACTGCCGATAACCAGTTGACGCTAACCTTCCTCATGCGGGGCAAGTGACCTTGAAATGGATATATAGTCCTGTCGCATACAGTGACTTATTCCAACGTTACTGCCTCCTGTCGAGATGACAAACTACTTGGTCTCCCTTCTTCTTTCGTTCCGGTCTACCGGCAAATGAGCAGCGCATAAGTGGATCATAAACCTTCTTATTGATCTCTTAACTCCACAGGTAGAGGCACCGACTACACAATCCCTTATGGACTCTGAGGCCCAAAACGGCTGGTGCTCCCAGTATCTTCATAACGCATGCGACAAACACCAGTACCCCTCATTCAGGGTGATTACCTGCATTTGGTGGAAGTGGTACGATGACCACGCCCAGTCCAGTGAATACTACGACCGTATCCATCTATAGTATCCGATCGCCTGGTGATCGATTACCATCAGCAGGAACACGCCAGCGAGCGTCGCAGGCAGTAGTGGTGTAAATGGTACCGCCCATAGCAGCACTGCTGCTGCGGGAGTTCGCCATGAGCAGGAAGCCTGTTGCGTTATTGTGGCACTGCTCATCTATCGTCAGTATACAATCTTGGTGCTATGGAAAGGGTGACCGGGCTTTGACCTTTCTCTTCAGACGACCAGATTCGCGTGCCACTCCATCCGTTGTCAAGATACTTTGCTGCCGAATGAGGGGTTTTGTCTCTGATATGCCCACTCTCTAGCTATCCTGACCTCGATTAGCTTGAGGTCATCAATGCCATGTGTGCTCTAACACGTCCGGAGCAACGTGCATTTATTTGGTGCCAAGAATGTGATCAACGCTGTGAGCACCTAGAACTGTTGTTGGTCAATGCTGATACGCTACGCCAATTGGCATGTGGCCGACCAGTCTCAATCTGCCGACCACTGTGGAACTACATCTTTACGTACTCCAACCAATTACCCTTGCGTCGTCTTCCAGTATATCGTAAGCAAAAACCAGTATCTCTGCCAACGTGATCACTGACTACTCAATACACAGAACGCTGATTAACGTTAGAGTGGTTGGCTGGTCCCAGTGGTCCTCCACCTCCACCCTCCACCCTGGATCACATTGGTGGGCAAGTATGCTAGACCTCAGTCCATGATTTGCATTTCTATGAACCAAGAGCTCGAGCAGAGTCTGGTTCGTGTGACAGCTATCCTCACGCTATTCTCTGTTCAGAAACTTTTAACTTGTTTTAGTACAATTCTCCACAACGACCTCATTTGGGATGATACAGCATCCGCGTATCTCCGACGCGGCCGGGGAACTGCGGAATTCCCATACAGCGCGACATATTCATGATTACAAAACAAGTGTTCATGGTAGCCACATTGTCATACATCTCGGCACGCTAGGCAGGCTCGCCTCTATCAACCGCAGGAATCAGCGATACATGTCAGATTTCACTCCCAAATTAGGCTGCGAACTGCCCAGGATCGATCAGCGTCTATTTTACCCGGCGGCCGGTGGACCGTACCTTCATATAGAACATCTGGACCATGCATCCCACACATCAGTGCTGCAAGGCAATCAGATCCCACCTTGGGGTACGAAATGAGGATCTTACGCATCACTACTCCCCAGTGGCCAACGCCGTACAGCCTCAAACGTGTATCGGGAACGCCCACACCTCGTAATAACTCCTTCATGGTCTCAGACATGGTGCACTGCACCGTCCTATCCAGACCCCTAAGGAACGCGTAAGCATCCGGACAGTCATGTGGATAGAAGCATACCCGTGTAAGAACAGGATCTTGTGTGGGAGCAGGTCGACGTCGATGATATTCCTTGCGGCATACAGCAGGTGCGAAGGCTAAGGTGGATTATTAGATTAATTGGATTATCTCCCTGCACAAATCGAAGAACTTACGGAGTGGAAGAAGCAGGTCCGTTCCCCTGGACCGAGGACCCTCCGCACTGTACTCAAGTGCTGGACCCCCATTCGTGCCTCGTCCGTGATT
>Ga0307513_10011617_pt1 | contig 10933 bp, 10 predicted proteins | sample 15_EM_MG_FD_202174 | JGI IMG/M metagenome (GOLD analysis project Ga0307513, IMG submission 202174) | Populus trichocarpa ectomycorrhiza microbial communities from riparian zone in the Pacific Northwest, United States - 15_EM | ecosystem: Host-associated > Plants > Roots > Unclassified | place... | reverse complement strand
ATCAAGCGGGTACCTTTTCTTATTCTCCGAGCCTCGGATATATTCAATTATGCTGTATATATGTAGTATCTAAACGAGTCGAAGCCCTCGCGCGTTTGCGAGGGTCCCTGCTCTCACCCGAGTGAACAATAGTGACACGTTCATTTCAACAATTTTTTGCTCTTAAATTTTATTATCAGGTGTAAAGAGATACAAAGATTGACATTCCAAAATTTTATATTACCAGAGTGAGTGACCGGGTAATGAGAACATACTTTACATCCCCTTTGTTTTCGTCAGTTTGTCCCAAGCCCCTTCTGTGAAGGTGCCTGCTCCGCGGCCCGGAGCAAGGGGCTTGCTCCGAACCTAGCCAAAGGATGGGGTAAGATGGTATTTGGTCGTAATAGGAGGAGAAGCAAAGAACGTGTAAAGCAAACAAACATTGCTGTAAAACTATTTCCTTATATACTTAATTTAGACAGTGGGGAACCTTACTTTTCAAGCAAGGCAACAGTTCAGCAAGGATGCCAATGTTTTGCCTTGAAAATTCATTGGAATTGCAAGGAATCCTACATTTTTGACCGATTTCTTTCTTCCCTTCCCCCACATCCTTGCCATGACACAAACCGATGAGGACGCGTCTTTTCTCCGTTCAATTCCCTACGGAATTCTGGAAGAATTCAGGTCTGAGGCATGTTTTCACACACTTCCATTCCCATGGCCATGCTAACTGCACCACGCGCTACAGATGTATCAAGAATCTTTTATTAGAAACAACCCAGCCAAGTTTGTGGGCACAGCATGGGTGAATGTAGATGATTTGAAAGGCTTTCTATCTGCACGAGAGGTACGTTTAAATATCTATGGCGCAGCGTTCAAGTGCGGTCATGACTTTTTGATGCGGGTTATAACCGATGGATGACCTGGGTCACGACCAGTAACGCGTCACATGTGCGGGCTTTGTCAGCTCACAACGCCAAACAACGCGTCGCCGCGTCGCGCCACCCACTCTGTTCCCTTCCGCATCACCGGCTTTACGTTCAATCTTCTTCCTGCTCGCCGCACTCTCCAGCGCCGCCTTGTTACTGCTGACACCGTTCAGTTCTCGTTGATTTCATGGCGGTGTTTCCCCTCATGAATTCCATTCAAATTGACTGGTGGACTTCAATTTGATTTCAGGTTTCCTGGGAAGCTAGGGCTTTCGGCTCAACCTCCAGCCTCTCTCGTTGGTAGTTCGAAGGAAAAGAAACCTTGCGTCGACGGTGCCGCAAATCGATGCCCACGCCAATACCTAGCGGCTCCGACTTGGGCAACGACACGGCCCCACCTCGACGAGCAGCACCGTTGCTGCTGCTCGTACGGCGGCTAACGACGAACATCGCCTCTGCCTCACCTCGACTCGGGACAACGGCGTGGGTTACCCAACCCACCCACCCTTTCATCGCCGCCTCCACGAATATCCCGAACGAGCACGACCACCATCACCCCGCCCGTCGCCGCTGCCAAGTGCCTTCAATGACGACGACGAACAGAGCAGGCAGTCTCTGCACCGCTGCTTGGACGCGACGGCGCCGGGGTGGAGGCAGTAGCATCATAGTGCTATTGTTCGAATTCTGTGTCGGGAACGAGGCGACTCGCGAGGTGTGACAATACCTGTCTGCAACTTCAATTGGTGACTTCAATCATGGACGAAGGCGTCGCGGGTGGAGGGTAGTGTGCTAACCAGTAGGCTCAACGAGCGTTTCGTTGGCCGCAGGAGGTGGACCAGGCGGGTTTGGAGGGTGTTTAGCGGTTGACCCATTTGTGTACTAGACACTGTAGAGCTTGTATACCAGAGCATGGACGAAATAGTAATAAGAAAAAAATATATACCGTGTACCAACAAAAAATGATTGCGCAGGGACGAAGAGAAAAGCGAAATAGACTGCGAGGTTGTTCAAAATATAGGAACACGGGCTCGACAGACTCCACGAGCGTCCACGTTCAATTGACGTGTTCGCGACTGCGTCATGTGCCCACCTGATTTGGCCAAAACTGTGGTTCATCAGATGAAGTGCGTTACTACACCAAACAGCCTTGTATTTTTGCACGACAATATTCAGAATGCATATTCAAACCACTTTGTCATTTTATTTAGTCTGAACGGGCGAGATCCTGGCATACAGAGTCTCGAGGGCAGCTTGTTGACATCTGTTTATTGGCGACATCGCCCAGAGCGTGACTCCATGGCTCCATCCATGGATGGAGTTCTGAAATCCTGTATGCTCTCCTCGAGGCTGGCGCCATTCTTATGTTCAGATTGTCTCCGATTTCGTAGGACCACCAACCGTGATCATTTTCTGCGACACCTGGTCTTCCAGTGACCCCGTCATGATTTTGTACTCGGGCAGTTCTATAATCCTCCCCGAGCCACCCTGTGAAACCGCCTTCACCCATTTAAACCGGTTTAACTCGCCTTCGACAGGAACCCGTTTAAATCCTGTCAACGAGGGGGGCCTCCATTCAGGATATTTTACCATCCTTTCCCAGACCGAGGGATGTACCATCTCGTTCGTGTCCATCCATGTCCTCGAGTTCATCGATTTATTTGCCCAGTATTCTCCAGGTGTTCGATATCTCGACCCATGAAGTCGAAAAATTCCTATCATCGAGTCCTTGATGGAATAGGTGGCGCAGTCAGAAAGCGAGTCGAACACACCGCACATGTAGTGATCATCGAATATAAGAAGGTTGCGACATTGGTGGATCATCCACGCCAAAGCGATTTTGGCAAAAGGTGTATGACCGCCCACATCGGCGTGTACACCAGGCAGCCATATCTGACGCAAGGTAGGGGACCTAATCTTCTCCCTTCGAACTGGTTGAGTCGTGTCATTGATCTTTATTTTTCGTATAGTTTCTCGATCCCCTTCCTGGGGGATATGCCAAAGTGCCGGTGCGAATGACCTACGCCGTTCTTCTAAGGCAAGACAGTGAAACGCGTTTTCTATTACTAAAAAGCTTTTTAGTAACGCGTGCTAGACCTCCTATAAAAACCAACAACGCTCACTGGGAGAGAGTTCGGTGTCGTGAAATTTGTGTTTGTCGTTCCATCCAAGCCACCCTCCAAATGCAGCCTCGGGAAATCCAAGACTGCCGACAGTATCCCAACAACCAATGACCTTGATCTTCACCTCAGTCTGGCGATCCCAGTGGTGACTCTTATTAAGCTTATCTTCCAAGTATGTTTCCCATTCCACTGATTCACTACTGCGCTTTTGATAGAGATGATATATCCCTTGGAACTCGTGGAGGCTGGCCTTTTTCAACAAGCCTATGCTGCTGATCAGACCAGCAACAGCTCGTGCTGTATATGCCCCCCGAGAATATCCGAAAAGAAAAATCTCGTCGCCTATTTCGAAATTATTTGCGAGAAACATGTACGCTTCAGTAACACTTTCATTAAGGCCAAAGCCAAGTCCACCTATCAAATTTTGTTGAAAGAGGTTCCAGTTTTGAAATTAACTTCATCTTACCAGCGATGTGACTCCGTATACGACCCATCGCACCAGTGCCAAGGCCAGGTTGGTAGAGAACGACCTGCTGTATCTCTGTACCATCCTTCTGCTGCTGAGCGGTTTGTACCGCACGAGAGAATTGCGTAACATTGGTAGGATTGGAAGCCGTGTCATAAGACGATTGCCAAGTTCCGTCACAGCAGATGATAAGTCGCTTGTAGTGCAGAGCTAGGCTTTTGGAGTTTGAGGAAGATAGTCTAGTGGTTATGGAATCCCGGGCATAGCTGCGGCGAAGGAGGCGGTTCCTATGACCCAGTTTAAGCCTTGCCAATAGTGCTGCAAATAACAAACATGAGCACATATCGGAGAGGATTCAAGGAGGGGGAGACCGGTACCGATCGTAAAGCCAAGGCACTTGAACATTGCTGATGAAAAAGAGGACTTCACTATTAGGTCACTTAGGGAATACTCATCTTCGACTTATAAGTTATCTCACACGCATAAAACTAATAAGCCAGTAATGTATGGCAGGTTGGAGTTGCGCTGGCGGCTGGCTTCAAAGAAATTGTACCCACAGATGCACGCCCTTGTGACCTTTACTAACAATATATTCGTGAATCTATTCTCAGAAGAGTCGTGGTTGAGACCCGAGGCCTTGTGTTAACTGAACCCACAGATTTGCAACGAGGAAGCCTTAATTTATCGCTGATTAAGATCTATATGAATATCAAGACGTGATATAAAGCCCGATCCTTGGGTGGCCGTAAATAAACGTCCAGTCGCTAACTATAAGTAGATTTCAGGGGCTGTCGATTCTCGATTTGCAATATGTATGGATTAGAATTAGTACCGATATGATATTCAGTGGCCGTATCTCGAACGCCATTCAACGCTAGAGGAATCGGCCCTATTAACGGTGGGGTCTTCCATAATCCATTACAGCTGATTTCGGTAGGCCACCACTCTAAAAATACATGAACAGTACTAACCAGGTGTTCTGGCTAGAGGTGTGTGCGCCTATAAGCATCTTGTATTCCCAATGTATTCCTGCATGTTCCCGCTCGTCTTGTTCGATTGGTCATGTCACTTGGGAAAGCTTGGCTGTAAATTCTTCAATTATTGGTCTGGATGAATAATACCTTCTTCCTTGTACATCCATGACGACATAGTGTCCTGATGATTGTTGGTAGGGACATGTCGATGTGAACAAATATGTTGTAGATATTCTGCAATTCCAGACAGCAAAATGTCAGGCTGCCACTCGACAAGACCTTCTACTAGTAGGAAGTATAGGACTATGAGAGATGTGGTGACATGTGCTAAGAAGCACTTACTGTGGCATGCAACGAGTTCAGAAGCTTCGGCTGGCCATTCACAACAGGTTTCCTCACAACCTTACCAGTTTCTCGAAATTTTTTGCAGAAATCTAGGCTCAACGTCCTGGGGCTATTTTCCTGCCGCTTAGGCCGGATTCTAGTGACGTTTGAAGGGCAACCCCTTCTCTCCTTTGGAGATGTGTCGACGTATGGTAAGTGTGAATTAGATCTCTGTCAATTTTAATTTCCGATTTCGCCTAAGCGAATGTGTGTACTTTTAGCGGTTAGGTTTATTGATATGAAATCAGCTGTAACAACGGATTATGAGTCACTTGTTACCCCAGTTGAACCAAGCCTGATTTTCTCGAAAAGCTGCCACGGTACTGTCAGACGGGCACAGATAACGCTGTCGGATGCAAAGTGCAGGTCCCAGGGGAAAGCTCTGCTGGAGCTGGTTACCTATCGCATTTCCAGGGAATATTCTGCGAGAAACGTTGAGTTATGGTTTTCAACTCCCACACCGGGTGCGAGTATTGCACGGCGGACAGGCACACAATCGTTGCAATCTCAGACTTCCTCCAATGTTTTGTCCGGAAGTTGGATATCACAGGCATGAAAGAACCAGACCAAAGGATAGCCTAGTTCACGTATGCGGCCATCCATCCGTCTAGGTGTGTGCGTGTATTACCTCACATTGCTTGTTGGCAATTTCTCGGAAGGTTCATTATATAGTTCGTATGTTGGGCTTGGTAGTGTGGCATTCTAACCTTCACGATGTTTTCAAAATCGTTTATTCAGAAGAGTTTTGTGGCTGGTTCTATAGGGCTCACAGCTCTTCTAGCTTTCACTGGATGGGTGGCTTGGCCCACTTGGAGAGAGCGACGCGTCTTGGACAAGGTACGGGTCTATTGCATTTAACAGTATTTAGAGAAGACTTTTACTGCAACCTAGATAGAGGAAGGTTTTTCGAGAGACCATGACCCGCTGCTTACTCGGAGGATGAAGCAATCTTCAAAGGAGAATGGGAAAAAATGAAGCGGTCATAAAACAGTGATCGTCCATCTACTTCACTGCTCTGATTAAAGAGTCTGATATTCCGTGACAAGGTACCTCACACACGCATTTAAGACGAACGAAGTAAGAGGCGATTTAAGGACGTTTCTGGAACCCGCGCTGCGGGAAACACTAGGCGAGAAGGGAGGAACTCACGTACCGACGCGTGTATTGGAGATACGGAAGCGAGTATGGAAGTCGGGAGAAAGACCTCTATAAAAGGATCTCGTACAAACAGTGACAAATACACGATGTAAGGAGCCTTACACTTTCAAAGTTACGACTATGGACGCGTTTCTATACGTGTGGCATGTCTGATGTGTTATTGCCCGTCATACTCATGGACTCCAAACCCCATTCCCCCGTTCCTATCTGCACAACGTCGTACACGAGGCAAACCGGTGGTCGAACCCCATTTCCCTCCCAACATCTCCCTCACGTTACTCAGACCCCATTCCCCCGTTCATACATATCTCCACCACCTTTGGCAGCAGTTTAAAAATAGAATGGGACCTGTTACCCCACCGGTTGGCCTCGTGTACGGAGATCACCTAGCAGTTTAAAAATAGAATGGGACCTGTTAATACCCCGTCGAGGCTCGAGGGTCACCGGTTGGCCTCGTGTACATACGACGTGGTAGAGATCACCTAAGGCAGCAGTTCAAAAATAGATAGTATGTATGGGACCCTGTTAGGTCGGTTGCGAACTAGGAAATTGAATAAGAACTGAAATAGGAACCAAAAAACTAATGATGGCAGCCAACAATTGACAAGGTAAACAAAGACGCCAAACGCTGTAATTCGGACGTGGGTCTTAAGGATCAAGGCAGTCAACCGTTGAAGGGCCGTGGTCTTTCGCATTTCAGCTCTCGACCTCCAACGACGACCACCCCACTGGGGAACGCAAATATGTTGCGGCGCATTTTTATCCCGACCACATCACATGAATATAGACTGTCCCAAGTGAGTCACCTCTCTTTGCCGCAGTAACTCTATCACTGATTAGCGGAAAGGACTGTTATCACAGGAGGTTCAATGTTGTTTTGGAAGAAAAACGCGCCTACTTAGCGAAACTGGAGGGGATTGTAAGTTACGTAACAATGTGATGCTCCCGCAAGCTAATCAAATGCTCTCGGACTTGACCATGAAGTTGGAAAAAGCTGAACGTGCCAAGCTCCATAGCCTGGAACAACAGACCCAAGAAGAGCAAAGCCTGATCAGTACTGTATGTGATAGCATTGAACGATGCAACACTCTAAGTGCACATGTATGTGGGAATCATTCATTTTCTTATCGTGCCTGCTGTGTTAAGCCTGCTTCTAGCGAAAGGAAGTCATAGAAAACATTGCAAGTTATGAGCACCTAATGAAATGCCAGACAACACTGGACATGACAGGATTTTACAATTTACAAGACTGGGCGAAGGTCTGTTTTCATATTGCAATCTCTTTTATTTGGTTTTAATAATCTGTATTGTTTAGGCGATGCGCGATCGGTACTACGGTCTGACAACTAGTCTGATTACATTATCTCTGGCCGGGGCAGCTATAGTGTATGCTACAATATTCAGGTATCATCAAAATTTGTCAACATTCTTCCAACTGCTGACTTGGGTGTATGTGACAGTGCTGTTCGCGGGAACATTGGCCTCATGGTCTTCACATTCCCTCTATTTAGTATTGGGTTTATAATACCAGCACTTATTCAAATTGGCCTCTCCTGGGCTGCGGAATCGAATCACACCCCATTTGCCAGTCAGCCTTTTTGGCGAGTTGCAATTGAGTTAGTACATCCCTGCATAAACAATGAACATAGAATCCTATTTATCTAATATCTGGTTCGATCCTTTGCCTACATAGGGTTTTCATGGCACTCGCTTCTCTAGCTGTTGGAGCAGCCATCACAATCCTTAATGTCACCGTTTTCGAGCTTCAAAGGTACAGCGAAGTCTTGACAGATAGTATTTCAAGGGTTGCAGGAATCATTATGTTCACTTTTTCTGGGTTGCTGGTCTTCATATTTCTACTCTCAATGACGCTATCTGTGATTGCCCGTGGTCCTAAGACGTTCTTTCTGGGAGTGGCCCACATGAATAATCATAGGCAGAAGAAAGGCCGGCAGCTGGAGAACTTTGATCACAAGGGCATGCGGAGCAAGCCTAGTAGTGATTAGCCATATGGAGTACAATAGTGCAATAAAAATCTGTACTAATAGTAGTGGAAACCCAGTGTCCAGAGATACCCCGGGAAACACTGACTCACACAGAAGCAAATATGAATTCGTAATAGCGCGTAGATAGAGAGAGATGGGGGAAAGCGTGATAAGGTAGAGGGAACCTGAAGGGGTCCTTATTTAGTACGATCAAATGGCGTCTGTAAACAGTGAGCAACAACGCGTAATCAGGTGACAGGATTAGAACACAAAGAGCAACCAGAGAAGAGGGTAAAAAAAGGGGGGGGAAAGACATGAAAGAAACAAAAAAGAATAGCTACCGGCTGGCCAAGGGTAAGTAGAAAGAGAATATTATTAATACAATCCATCCCCGTCCTGCGTTTGACCAACCGGATATCGAGCGCCTCCGTATCCTTGACGTCAGCACCCTTCAGCCACCGATCTTCCTCGGGGCCATAACCAACCCAACGAACGAGGTAACGATAACCACGTCCGTAACGTCGCTCGTCGATAATGTCGCGGATGAGGTATTCTTCAGTTCCATCATCCATTGTAACAGGGGGGGTTGCTGAATTCCGAGTCCCTACCGGGAAAAAGCGAAGCGTCATTTTCGATGTAGGGGACCACGACGGAAGTGTGAAATGTAGGAAAGACATTAGGTGAATTTGGGAGGTCGAGGGCAACAGTGGAATTTCGTTCGTCGATGTCGACTATGGTATATGGACCATCGTAACGTGGCATGAACTTCGCCACGCGTTTCTCGCCAGAACCCTTGAATTCATGGCGACGGTTCAAAGTGGACAAACGAACTCGGCCACCTATGGAGAACGGAAATGTTAGTGTACGAGATTTGTTAGCTTGAGCAGGCTGTGAAATCTTAGCGCGTAGTAAATTGTCTTGAGCCTCCATTGACACCTGTTTCATATTCTTCATCAATTCCCAAGCACGCTGGGCTTCTGGAGTAGGGTCCGCCTTTTCGCGATCGACCAAGGGAGGGATGATGCGAGGACTACGTCCCATACGAAGTTGAAAAGGTGAGAAACCAGTGGACTTGTTGATCGTGTTCATGATGTTGAAACGAACGAGTGGCAGCGCGCGAATGCTGAAGTGGTAGACTGGCAAGGGAGGATTCGGACGTCAGCCCCAATCGATCTGTAAAGGTTACAATCATGTCGTATTCCCCGTCGATCGGGAGTGGTCCATCGCGACAGAATCCCCGCGTTCATTTGAAACCGGCCATGGGTGAAGGGGGCCCGTGGGTTTCGACGTTGTCGATTTGTTGCATTGACATCCGACGCATCCAGGAACATAGGCAGCTTCAAGCTCCTTACGCATATTTGGCCAATAGAGAGATTCACGGAGAGATCTGAGAACCATACGTTTTGTCGAAACTTGGTAATGCAGGCCGCTGCTTCACACGGCAAATACGAGTCAGTTTAATATTGGAAATTATTCACTATCGTGATCAGTGGTTGAGTGCAATTTATGAATGGGGCTCTAAGGAATATACAAATCCAATGTATTGTGACCACCACCACCGACCCCTCCACCCAACCTTCTGGAGGATACTGACAGATACTGACGACAGTAGTGCAACATGTTGACCTTTCATAATCCAACGCGAGGATAACCCGTGAACGATGGCGACGAACACCACCATGTTGTGGATAGACAATATGTCCAGGAGCTTGGAATCAGTAATGGTGAGCGTTGAGTCATCAAAAAGTGAAAGTACAACTAACCATCGGCGTTAGACCACAGATAGTGGTTACTCCCGAGCTCAACCCAACCCATTGCTTCAATGCTACATTCCAACACTCAAGCGAAACAGCTAGGAACGAAAACCACACTGCATCAGCGCAGGCAACGATGATAGGGGAGTGGGTTGAGTATGCAAGTTACTCACTGCCTCCATCTTTCCTACAGCGATGAGGAACGCGGATACGAGCATGAGCAAACTCACATTCACCAGTACAGACAATGCCTCGTAACAGAGGATGGTAATTGACCCAGCGTGTTTCACGAAGGCCTGTTTTCGCTATGATTGGCCCTTAAACGAGGGAGATGGGACTGCAACGCTGCGAGGTTAGGAAGGTCGTTCCATGCTCCTGCTGTTGCTTGGGTCTGTAGTCGTGTTTATGTTTGGGTTCATGCTGGCCATCGACGCCGATACGGGATGCTGATGGTTGCAGTCGAACCCGCCTAGCTTGGCTCGGCGAGCACTTGCGAGGGGGGTGGGCGACTCAAGTCTCAGTAGGAGGGTTGTACCGCCATCGCGGTTGTGATTTACCTGCAGTGAGTAGTGAGTCAGTGGGTGAGCTGGCAGGCAGGGGGGTGCTCACCTAGGCTCCTATCCCATCCCCATTTTCTTCGTCATTGTCGTAGGGGCCATGCGACGTTTCATGGGCTTGTGTCGGTCGTTTTTCAGGGCCCACTCTCGCGTTCGCGTTCGTCATTATCGCGCTGGCATTTTCGTGTTCGTGTTCAACGTGTTCGTCGTGGGCACAGGGCAGTCCGCTGTTTTGTGGCTTTCGCGGTCCTTCGCGGTGCTAAACCAAGTTCACGAGTTGCAAGTGATGAGTCAGGACTCAGTGGGGTATATTCTACACGCACCGACATACTGGGTATCCCAGTCCACTGCTCCTCGTGTTAGAGTAGGGACGTTCCAAAGAATCTGGGATTTGGAAACACCGGCGTCGTTCACCGGCGGTGTGGACGGCGGCAGTACCCGAAGATGACCTAATCACTCCCAAAGCGCTCGCGGCAATGAATATTAAGGACCGCTGGCAACGGGGGAGCTCGCTGCGCGCGGCATCCTAGTTAGGGTGCATAGAATAATAATGTTTTATATAAATTAAATATCTCTAGGGTATCTACGTGCGTCAAACCGATGCTGAAGGTGTTTTCCTCCTAGCTT
>Ga0307513_10011616_pt1 | contig 10933 bp, 12 predicted proteins | sample 15_EM_MG_FD_202174 | JGI IMG/M metagenome (GOLD analysis project Ga0307513, IMG submission 202174) | Populus trichocarpa ectomycorrhiza microbial communities from riparian zone in the Pacific Northwest, United States - 15_EM | ecosystem: Host-associated > Plants > Roots > Unclassified | place... | reverse complement strand
GAGGATGCCGTGAGACCGAAGTCGTCCACGTAGGAGAGAGTGAGGCCCATGGGGATCTCGGAATGCAGGCGGGAGACGTACACAACGAATAATAGCGGAGACACTGGGGACCCCTGGGGAGTGCCCGAGAGATGAAGGGGTCGGAGGGGTCCTTATATAGGTAGCGTGGATGCTGTACATTTCGCCGGCAGTGAGCCCTAGGCGACGAACAAGCCGGGAATGCGACTTAGGGTGTACCGCGACGTCATGATGTCGATCTGTGAGGCTCGGATACAGTATGGTGGGATAGATAACGAAGGTGCTTCGCCAATGACGGCGGATAAAGAAATCGAACTTGGATAGAACAAAGACTGTCAAAAGATCGTGAAAAGAACTAAGTCTTGATTGTAACGGGTGATATTTGCGCACCCCTGAAGTATTGTTTTAAGCCTTACAAGTAAGCATGTACCAAGAGACACCGCGTACTCTGCCATCTCTTGGCGTCAGCCTCATCCTCAGGCTCAGAGATTAGCTCTCATAACCGAGCTTGAACGAAACACTACAAGCTACGCGATGTGTGAGCGATTCCACGAAAGAACTCATGAATTCAAGATCTGCAGGTATTAAGAAATCTATTCTAATACTATGATATCTATTAAACACAAATGCTAAATCATTAATATATCTTGGCAGACTCAGGACACGATCGAGTCACCGTCAGATCGACCAAACTCGGCGGACGTACTCAGACGCATTCTCTTAACAAAAGCGGCATCCTCGTCACCTTTTTCGTCATCGAATTGTGCCAGACGCTTCCGGTCCTCCTTTGCTTTCAACAACTCGCGAAAATTTGAAGTGTGACACAGTCACTTATTCAAAGGCTCCAAATCTTCCGAATCAGATGGAGCTCCACGCTTCCGTGCCTTGACTTCCGGAGAGTGACCCCCGCAGCCTCGCAGTTCCAACCCTGCGTTGGTATTTATTTGGGATGGGGAATGAATAGCCAGGTGTATACGACAGTGGAGGGATTTGGCGGGATCTGCAACGGCGGATGGTGATGTTCGGATGATCGCTTCGCATCCCTCGCCGGCGTCGGAGACATCAGATGATGAACTGCTGGGTACCGGGAGAAAAAGGGGAGACTCATTTCCCTGGTTACCTCCAGCATTGGCCGGGCCGGGGTCTGGTCTGACTTCCCTTTGTGGGGCTTGAATGCCAGTACGTGCCCCTGCTTGCCGAGCCCAATTGGGGATGGCATTTTCGAGAAGATAGTTGTGCCCCCTCAAGGGCGGGGTGGCCGCCCTCTCCCGAGTCACTGCGCGATGACAATAGAGCATGAGATCCAACGGATCCTCGAGAACCGGATTCGACAGCACCCATGCTCTTACGTCTTGATCACTCTCGATGAAGATGTAATCTATATAGGACAACTGGAAGCCAGGATGCATACGGAGCTGTTGTCGGCCATCATCTGTCGCGCCAAGTATGTAGCGAACTGCGTTGTGTGGCACAGTTCTCGCTATAATTGCTGACAGTCCGCGTATATCATAGGAATTTAATTCAGCAAAACCTACCCCATGGATATTGTGGGGACGCCAATGAAGAAGGCGATATTTGGGTCGTTGTCCGCCACCACTTGCAGGATGACAGACCCAAACAATACGGACAGCACATGGACGTACAAGCATAGCGCTCCAATCTATATCTCCTAAGTCAGTAAGTAAAAAAAAACACACACGGAATGTTGAGAAAAGACTCACTAATTTGGGACAGATCAGACACTGTGCGAGGTACCCGTCGTGCCATGCCAAGGTATTCAAACCCTGGATCCTCCGCGATCTGTGCCGCAGCTCCCTGGATATCCGCCGGCGGAGCATGTTGCATCCCTAGTGGTGTACCGAGAATGCCCATTGGGGGAGCTGCTTGGTTTCGCGCAGGAATATTTACTGGGCCGGGAGGATTGATCGGACCTTGGAGATTCGCCGGAGCATGTTGCATCCCCAGTGGCGTACCGAGAATGCCCATTCGGTGAGCCGCTTGGTTTTGCGCAGGGATATTTACCAGGCGGGGGGGATTGATCGGACCTTCGTGATTCGCTGCGCCGGGAGGATTGTTCTGACCTGGAAGATTCGCCACGCCGGGAGGATTGTCCTGACCTGGGAGATTCGCCGCGCCGGGACAATTGTTCTGACCTGGAAGATTCGCCGCACCGGGACGATTGTTCTGACCTGGAAGATTCGCCGCGCCGGGGGGTTGTCCTGACCTGGGAGATTGGCGGCGCCGGGAGGATTGTTCTGACCTGGGAGATTGGCGGCGCCGGGAGGATTGTTCTGACCTAGGAGATTGGCGGCGCCGGGAGGATTGTTCTGACCTGGGAGATTCGCCGCAGGGTGAGGATTTTTCTGCTTGTGGAGATTCCCCAAGTGCAGAACAATCCAAGGTTGGGGATTTGCCAGGCCCGGGAGTGGAGGATTCTTCTGGGGATTTGCCGGGCCTGGGGGTGGAGGATTGTTCTGAGGTTGGGGATTTGCCGGGCCTAGGGGTGGAGGATTGTTCTGAGGTTGGGGATTCCCCGGGCCTGGGGGTGGAGGATTGTTCTGCGCTTGGGGATTCGGCGGGCCTGCGGGTGGAGGATTGTTCTGCGCTTGGGGATTCACCGGGGGAGCAGGTATGTTTTGGGCTGGCCCAGGAGCATTGGCCTGTGGCGCATTTTGGCCAACTGGGCCAGCGTTCGGCACAGCTGTTGCAATACTCCACTGGCACTCAGGTAGTGCGTTGAGAGGTAGTAATATCGGGTTCACAATGACTTGCGCAGGGGGGACGCCCGGGCTGGGTGGAGGCACGTCGTTATTGGTCCTAATGGTCTTGGTCAACTTCTTCCCACAGTCCTTAACCAATTGAAGAACTGCCTTGTCAATCGCCTGCATACTAGCCATGTTATTGGCTGCTGACGCAGTGGCGAGTTTATCGCACGCAGGTTTCAACCTCCTCATGCCTGTGACAATTTGCTGGAATTCTGCATCTGGGAAGTGAGCATTATCTGATATATAGCCCCTGGCTAACATCTGAGCTTTGACAGCATCCCGCCAACAAAAGTATTTGGGGGGGGGCTTGTTTTTGGGGTGATAGGGGACGACGATGGTAAACTTATGATCGTTAATATTTCGACGATCGGGGTGTCGATGAGAAAACTCCCCAACGAGCGCAAAAGGCGGAAGGTGATAGGTCTGACCTGCGGGCGGCGCCTGCTGCGCACCTCCGGCAGGCATGAGGGCGTACACTACAATGTTGTTATTCTGCGCCATATCGATGGATTCTTGGTCTATATAGATGGCAGTATTTAGGATACTTGTGATGTGATAACGGTGGCTGTTGTGGAGGTTCTGAGTGTGAGATGGATCTTGGTATGAAGCCCTTCTAGTATCGTGATCGATTCACTTTATATATAAAACTCCCAGTTCCTCTAGGTGTTTTGAAAGAATCATGAATTCATTTCATGATTCGTTAAGAACACGCAAATCTGACACTCTGTGACAGGACTCTGCCATTGTCAGATTCAACTCGAATAAATGAAACATGATAAACACATTCGGGCAGGAACATAATCTTTGCCGTCTCAGTTCAAAGAAACCATAGCTGATGCCACGTGACGCCAACGCTAAACTCTATCAATGACTAGATCATGATCCACCCTACATGCGATCCACACGCGTTGTGGTCAACACTCGACATAGCCGTACCCTCGAATCTACACGGAGCCCACGGGATCAACTGAGCAAAGTCCATCCATGCCTAGCAAATGTCCATTCTGCCGCCGAAAATACAGCATGTCTGGTGCATATGAGAAGCACCTGCGAACTGCCCACGCGGGTCTGGACATTGTCCTCGCGTCCACCGTACAATATATCAACATTGAACCCGGCGTATTGCACAACCCCGACGCGAGCGGGCGCCAGGATTCCGACTATGAATCGGATCCGGGCCCTGCTGGATTGGAGTCTGACGAATTTTGTCGAGACATTTCATACGAGTCTGATACTGAAGTACTCGACGACGCTACGTCAGCCTCTGCCGGAAAACAGATTCGTTATGAAGGCGCCGGAGAAGTAATCGGAGACGTCCACGGGTTTGAGGACGAACACAGCAACCTGTGCGAGGACCCATGGGCACCATTTAATAGTGCGCAAGGTTTCAAACTAGCATCCTGGTTCATTGATGGAAAAGTATCCAAATCACGAATCAACGAATACTTCTCGAGTGGCCTAGGAAATGCTGAATCAGTCGGGTATAGCTCTATGCACACGCTGGAAAACCACCTCCGGTTGCTGGATCCGTACAGTCAATATCTGCAGTGGTTCGAAGGACAGGTTGAGGATGGCCAGAGAACTTTGCCATTTTTCTACCGCGACGTTCTAGGGTGTGTTAGATATCTCCTTCGCCAGATCGCATACCGAGACGACTTGGTCTACGCGCCACGGCGTGAATATGACCCTACCGGGCACAGAATATATGCAGAAATGCATACGGCGGATTGGTGGTGGGACGTCCAGGTATAGCAACCCATTCGCTTATGCGGGGACGTTCGCTGACTGATTATAGGAGACGCTTCCACCTGGTGCTACTGTTGTTCCAATAATTGGGATGTCGGATCAGACGAACCTCACCAACTTCTCGGGTGACAAGAAAGCGTGGCCTGTCTATCTTACGATCGGAAATCTTCCATCGGCCCGGCGCAACAGCCCAGGATCGATGGCTGTTCTGCTTCTTGCCTTATTGCCTATTCCACCCAAACTCTCAAAGTCCTCCAAAGCCGATCAACGCCAGCGGAAAATCAACGCTGACACCCTACAAGATGTATTCGAACTCATCTTTGCGCCCCTACAGGGCGTGGCACATTCCGGCGTCCCCATTGACTGTGCCGACGGCAAGGTTCGACTCTGCTTCCCAATCCTCTCCGCGTGGATCGCGGACCATATGGAAAATGTGGCACTACACGGGTTAAAATCCAACGCCTGTCCTAAATGCGAGGTGCCTACCCACGAATTAGGAACGAATGCCAAAAACTATCGAACCAGAGATTACGCCAGATACCAACGCTACAAACCTGAAATTCAGAACGCAGGCTTGGAGTCCGACGACGACCACGTCATGTGTGACAATCTTGGTATCGGCCAAAATATATTTCACAGACTTGACCGGGTTTCGGCGTCTGATCTCTACAAACCAGACATGCTCCATACCATTTATCTAGGGCTATTTAAGCACATGATGGACTGGATTGAAGGCTTTCTGAAGAAACACGGGCGACTGCAGGCGTTCGACGACGTTTGGAAGGCATTACCGCCATACCCGGGATTCTTGGTCCCCAAAAAGGCCTACCGCGAGGTTACACAGTGGCAAGGGAAAGAGATGAGGAATCTGGGGCGCTGTATTTTGGGAGTTCTCGCCGTGGCTCTTCGCCAACCAGGAGGCGCACAAGCAATTCCTTTCAAACGTGCTCTCAGATGCGTCAGGGCACTCGTCGACTTCAATATGATGGCACAATACCGAAGCCACACCCCAGACACCATAGCCTATATGGAAGATTATCTGGACCAGTTTCATAGCATCTCCGATATCTTCTTGGAGTTTCGAGTGACAAAACGCACACAGGCCAAAGTTGACAAGCAACGAAAGGAGATCCGACGTCAGAGAGCGCTAATAAGGGAGCCAGTAGTCCCATCCCAACGGCGCCGGATCTGCGACGACGATCGTGACGAAGAGAACGAACTGCGTATGGACATGATTCATGGCGAAACACCTTTCAACTTCATCAAGATGCATCTACTAAGCCACTTTTGTGACCATATACGCCAGTTTGGCAATAGTCAGATGTATTCCACGGAGATCGGAGAGCTAGCTCACAAGACGCAAATCATGGACGGATGGCGACAATCAAATAAAAATGATGCCGCGCGCCAGATCGTGGACAGCTACCGTCGTCAACACGCAATCCGGATGAGACTATTGAACTTGGAGTCTCTGCAAGCTCACGGAGTTGATCTCTTGGCGGACGTGCTACAGCATTTAGATAGGACAACTAGCACGGGATCACAGCCGGTCATCCGGAGAAGGATCCTGAAGGGACATCAGGAGGATGTGTCCAGTGTCGTGGATTTTAGCCGGATCTCGGGAGTCTCACTCCAGATTATATATCGTGAATTGATCCGATATAGCCGACATAACCTGCCCACAGTGCACCGTCTTCCTGAGGACCATGCCCTACTTCGATCACTCCCTGTTGAGATACTGACACAACTCGAAATACCAGTTCATGCGTTCCAAGAAGCTGATGTTTACGAGATCTACTGTGCGCGATCCACGGGCGCCCTACACTTTAGAAACCAGGGCAGTCGCAATGATTGGGTTTGGGTATAGGCGGCTATGGAAGAAGTGTATGGTGTGCTGTGGGGTCGTCTACCGGTAAAGCTAGTTGCCCTCTTGAAAATCTGGGACTACAGATCCGATGATACGGTCTGTCGTATTGCCGGTGTTCAGATGCTGACCCCAGTCAACTCGGGGCGTCTATCGGATCTACATGCCCTTGTTACAGTGCAGATGAGGGAGGATACGCGAGGGTTTACAATAGTTGATATAGGGACAATTCTCGGCTTGGCGCACGTGATCCCGGAGGAGGACCGGAGCTGGCTTGTAAATAGCCGGATTGATCTGAGAACATTTAACGAGCTTTATTAAAGAGTCCGGATGAGAGAATCAAGCCTCCCCTATGTGTGGGAATCCAACATCTTGATACTGTATATACTAGAAGATATAGAAGCGACTTTCTTGAAACCTAGATCATTAGTACACTAGACCAATGAGGCGTGAGATAACGTGAAACGTGAGATGTGAAAAAAAAAAGGTGCTGCCGCCCCAGACGCCTGACGACGTCTGAGGAAGCAGCCAATTAATTGAAGTTGTGATAGCGGAGATGAGGGGCGGGATACATCAGGACGCAGTGAAGAGGCGAGGAGGACGAGATCGAGAGTCTGGGGCAGTCTAGACGTCGGGAGGATGTGACATTGCGTCAGGACTCAATGAACATTGCAATGCAAGTCAGGATGCACAGGACGCAGGGGACGCAGAAAATACATCGCTTGCGTCAGGACGCAACGCCGACGGATCAGACGCAGGGTCCGTTTTTGCTGATGGCAAAGGTTGCTGTATTCGTTCACAAATCCGGCAACGTCTCTGATTACTTCTCCGGCGCCTTCAAAATGATTATGTTTCCCGGCACAGGCCAAGGTAGTATCGAAGATGTCAGGATCAGACTCGTATGCAATGTCTCGACAAAATGCATCATGTTCCAATCCAGCAGGGCCCGGATCGGATTCATAGTCAGAACCCTGGCACTCACTCGGGTCGGCATTGCGCAATTCGGCTGTTTGGATATTGTTATATGGTACGGTGGACGCAAGGACAATGTCGAGACTCGCATGCGCAGTTCGCAGGTGCTTCTCATATGCATGAGACCTGCTCTATTTTTGGTGGCAGAACGGACATTTGCTAGGCATGGTCGGACATTGCTCAGTCAATGGCGGGGCTCCGAGTCTGTGTAGATTCGACGGTATGGCTATGATATGTCAAGTCTTGACCACAGCGCGTGTGGATCCCATGTAGGGCCAAGGAGTGCCATATTTATGATCTAGTTGTAGATAGAGTTTAGCGTAGGTGTCACGTGGTATCAGCTATCGTGTCTTTCCACATCTGAGACGGCAAAGATTCTATGTTCCTGTCCCAATGGGTTTATCAGGTTTCATTCATTCAAGTTGAATCAAACTACAGTAGAGTCCTGTAATAGCGAGTCAGATTTGGTTTTCTTTTCAAACTACCTAGAGGATCTGGGAGTTTTATATATAAAGTGATTCGATCGCGAGACTAGAGGGACTTGATACCAAGATTCATCTCACACGCGGAACCTCCTCCGAGTCAACAGCCTCCATCATCACATTACGAGTATCCCTAAATACTGCGATCTATCTACATAAGAAATCTAGAGATATGGCGCAGAATAACAACATTGTAGTGTACACGCTATTGCCTGGTGGAGGTGCGCAGCAGCCACGGCCGGCGGGTCAGACCAATCACCTTCCGCCATTTGCACTCGTTGGAGAGTATTCTCATCAACGGCCCGATCGTCAATGAATTAGCGGTCATAAGTTGGCTATGGGCATCCCCAATCACTCCATAAACAAGCCCCCCCCTGAATACCTGTGTTGACTGGATGCTGTGAAAGATCACATGTTGGCCAGGGGCTATATTTCAGATAATGGGCACTTGCCAGATGCCGAATTCCAGCAAATCGTCGAAGGCATGAGGAGATTGAAACCTGCGTGTGATGAACTCGGCACTGCGTCAGCAGCCAATAAATTGGCTAGTATGCAGGAGATTGATGAGACAGTTCTGCAATTGATTCAGGACTGTGGAAAGAAGATGGCAAATACCATTAGGACCAATAACCACATACCTCGACCCGGCCCAGGCATCCTCCCTGCCCAAGTTATTGTGAGGCTGATGTTAGTACCTCTCAACGCACCACATTAGTGTCCGTGGAGTATTGCAACGGCTGTAGTACTGAACGCTGGCCCAGTTGGCCAAAATGCTCCGCTGGCCAATGCTCTGGGGCCAGCCCAAAACGTAGCTGCTCTCGTGGCAGGTGCCGAAGCGATACCTGCTCCCCCAGTGAGTCCCCAAGCTGAGAAAATTGCCGCACCGCCAGGCCTGGCCGATCCCGAAGCTCAGAACGATCCTCCACCCCCTGGCCCGGCGAATCCCCAAGATCAGAACATTCCATCACGCCCAGGCCCTGCGAGTCCCCAACGTAGGATTGGTCTCCGTTCTGGCAATCTCTACAGGCAGAAACTGCGCACCAACTAGCGAATATTCTGGGGCAGATCCAATCGGGTCCCTCAATGGGCATTGTGGGTACGCTACTGGGTATCAAACATGCTCCAGCGAATCGCTCAGGTTTGATCAATCTGCCCAGCCGGGGGGACATACCTGTGCAGATCCAATCGGGTCCCTTCATGGGCATTCTGGGTACGCCACTGGGTATCAAACATGCTCCAGCGAATCCCCCAGGTGCGATCAATCTGCCCAGCCCAGAAGATATACCTGTGCAAATCCAAGCGGATCCCGCAATGGGTATTCTCAGAAGGCCAATGGGGATCCGACATGCTCCTCTGGCGGATAACGCGGAAGTGGCAGCACCGAACGAGGACGATCAGTTGATTCAATATTTTGATATGGCGCGGAGGGTGCGTGGAGCAGTGTTATGTCTGTCCAAAATTAGTGAGTTTCTTTTGCCATAATCGGTATGTGTCTTTTTTGAACTTACTGACTTATGAGATATAGATTGGAGAGCGCTGATTGGATGTCCACGTGCAGTACGTATCGTCTTGGTCAGCCAACCCGCAAATAGCAGCGCATGACGACCAAATTATCGCCTTCAGCATTAGCGTAATACTCATATCAATGGGGTACGTTTTGCTGAGTTAAATTCCTATGACATACGTGGTCTGTCGGCAATTATTTCGAGAACTGTGCCACACAATATGATTCGGTACATACTTGGAGCCAGTGGTGAAGGCTGGCAACAGCTGCGTTTGCATCCTGGCGCCCAATTATCTTATATTAATTACGTCTTGATTGAGAATGATGAGGGCGTAATGGCCTGGCTGCTGTCGAATCCGGTTCTCGACGATCCGTTGGATCTGTTGGTCTATTGTCATCTCCCAGAGACTCGGGGCACAATTACCTTTGCGAAAATGCCATTGCCAATTGGGCTAGTACCGGGGCGCCAGGTAATCGCATCCAGGCAGCCAGATCAGATGCGAGAACTGAACCTGGACCATCCAATGCCGGAGGTGAATAGGAACAGCGAGATGACTCTCCCTTGTTTCTTCCTGGATTGAGTAGTTTATCATCTGATGTTTCTGACGCCAAAGGGGGATACTTAGCAAGCATTGGAGCATCACCATCCCCTGTTGCAGATCGCAGTAAAACACAAACACAATCCAAAATATATATTTAGAAGGTGTCGAAACTTAGTGCATACGGGGGTGATCCTGAGTACGATAATGTACCGAAGGGTGGAGCGCCCTCCGATGAGGAAGGTTTGGAGCATGTGTTCAAGAAAGCCCGCCAAGCTTCCTATGCCCTTATGTGGTTGAAAGGTAAGGTGGACCGTAATGTTCGGGCAGAACTCGAAGAGGAAAAGGGTCTTGAGGAAGAGAGAGGGATTGAGATTGTAGGGGGAGTTTGATCGATCTGACAGCGCGTTGAACGCCTGAGTCTGCCAAGATATATGAGTGATTTAGATTCTTAGAGTTTTAGAATAGATTTCTTATAGACTGCAGATTCGCTCATGAGGCTAAGCATTCGGGGTTAGGTCGTGTTGAGGACACTAGTATGATAGTAGGCTGAGGCTGACGCCAAGAGACTTTACAGTACACGATGTCTGTTGGCCCATGCTTAAAAGTGAGGCTTAAAACGATATTTTACGGGGTGCATGTATGACCTGTAACAATCATGACTTTTCACGATCTTTCAATAGTCTCTGTTTTATCTAAGTGTGACATCATTATCCACTACCATTTGGCGAATTGCCTTCGTTATCCATCTCAAGATAGTGTGACGTTGTGCCTCACATGATAACGTCGCGCCCTACATCATAACATCGCTGTACACCCAAAGTCGCATTGCCAGTTTGTACAGCCCGTAGGACTCACAGTCGTCGAAATGTACAGCCTCGGCAAAATCTATATAAGAACCCCTCTGACCCCTCTGACCCCCCACGCTCCGCGCCCTCTACACCTCCAGTCATTGAAATTACAACTCCACGTCGTTCAGTGCACGATCCCCCCTCGCCCCCTAACTTCTCCTGCCTTTCAGGCTTCGCGTCCCTGATCCCCCA